>Ga0190274_10002943_pt1 | contig 10106 bp, 6 predicted proteins | sample Popmic531T_FD_133002 | JGI IMG/M metagenome (GOLD analysis project Ga0190274, IMG submission 133002) | Populus adjacent soil microbial communities from riparian zone of Yellowstone River, Montana, USA - 531 T | ecosystem: Environmental > Terrestrial > Soil > Riparian zone | place: USA: Montana...
GGTGAGGCCGTCGCGCGCCGCCACGGCGGCGAGATAGCCTGTCGCCTTCAGCGAGCCGGCGCCGGGCATGTGCTGGACGATGATGTTCGGATTGCCCGGCACGTGCCGCGCCATGTGCTGGGTGAACAGCCGCAGATAAAGCTCGAAGGTCGAGCCGGGCGGATAGCCCACCAGCGCCTGGATGGTGCGGCCGCGATAGAACGAAGCGACACTGTCCTGCGCCAGCGCCGCGCTTGGGCTCAACGCCAGCACCGCACTCAAAGCGGAAACGCGCAGCGCCACCGGGATGACGTTCGTCATGCTCATTGCGCCTTGAGGCCGAGCTTCTTGATCACCGGGCCCCAGCGGTCGATTTCCTTGCGTAGATGCGTGCCGAGTTCGTCTGGCGATGACGATTGTAGATCGATCGCGGCGAGCCGCTCGCCCAGATCGAGCGCGAGGATGCGCTTCATCTCCGCATTGAGCTTGTCGACGATCGGCTTCGGCGTGCCTTTTGGCGCGAACAGGCCGTACCACTCGGTCACCACCAGATCGATACCCTGCTCGCGGAAGGTCGGCACGTTCGGTAGCGAGCGATGGCGCTTATCCGCGGTGACGCCCAGCGCGCCGAGCTGGCCCGCCTGATATTGCGGCAGCGCCTGCAGCACGGTGGCCATCGTCATCGGGATCGTGCCGGCGAGTGCGTCGGTCAAGGCTGGTGCGCCGCCGCGATAGACCACATGCTGCATCAGCGTGACGCCGAACTGGTCCTTGACGTTCTCGGCAGCAAGATGGGTCATGCTGGCGATGCCGGCCGAACCGAACGGCACCGGATTGGTCTTGCCGTACTCGATCAACTCCTTGATCGTCTTTGGCGGGAATTTCGGATGGACATAAGGCACGACCGGCATGTGTCCGAGCATACTCACCGGTTCGAAATCCCTGAGCGCGTCGTAGGGCAGCGTCGCATGCAGCGCTGGGTTGGTGGCGATGTTGCTAACCGTGATGAGCAGCGTGTAGCCATCGGGCGCGGCTTGCGCCGCCGCGCCAGTGCCGATCACGGTGGCGGCGCCCGGCCGCGTCTCCACGATCACCTGCTGGCCCCAGTTTTCCAGCATCTTCTGGCCGAGCACGCGGGCGAGAATGTCGGTCGAGCCGCCCGGCGCGAACGGCACGATGATTTTGATCGGCCGCTCCGGAAATTTGTCAGCGGATTGCGCGATGGCTTGGGTGGTGGCGAGCGCCGCGACAGCGGCCAAACATAGGGCGCGCCAAGCGCCCGCAATTCCCATTCCCACAAGGCCCTCCCTTGGCAAATACGGCCCGGTGTCCGGGCTCGCGCATTTGGGCAAAGTCTACTGTGGGTAACGGCGGGCGAATAGCCCGTCAGAATGCCGCAAGGAGCGGGTTAAGCCTTACCGGGCTCGGCAATTCGACCTAAAATTCTTCCACGGCGGTGGAGGTGGCATGCGATTCGTTTGGGCAGGCGCGATCCTTCTGACGGCGGGTTGTTGGACGGCGCTGGCGGAACCCGTCGGCATCAAGCCAGAGACGTGCCTCAGCGTAAAAACTGCCGCGCTACGATTGGGTGAACTCGCCGAAACGATCCGATCGTGCACCGGTGTCATCAACGACAAATCATTGACCGAAGCGATTCGGCTGGAGGCAACGGCGCAGCGCGGCATCCTGTACGCCCGGCGCTGGCGGCTCACCGATGTGTTGCAGGATGCGCGCGAGGCGATTGCGGATTTTTCGGAAGGACTTCGCAGCAACGCGATCGCGCAGGAAAAAAGGCATCAACTGCTGACATGGCGCGGCGAGCTGTACGAGGCGACGGGGCAAGCTCGCAGGGCGCGCGACGATTTCACAGCCGTGCTTCGGATTTCTCCATCCGACGAAATTGCGCGGGCCGCCCTGAGGCGGCTTGATGCGCCGACAAATTAGGCGCGCTTGGAGTCGGCTGCTCAAACGCCGGCTTTGGCGCCTCGTACGCTCTGCAACGTCATGAAATTAACGAATTGTTAACCATCGGTGGACGCAGACGTTAAGGTTTCATTAACTAGAGAAAGTAAACGGCGTTTAACGATCCCTACTAATTTGTTAATAGCAACTTTCGAGGGGTCTCGGAGGGGCAAGCAAGCTCAAGATGCGGCGCATCGAAAGCTCATTTGGACTTGCCGTGTTGCGTACTGGATCGCGCTGCAACATTTCCACCGGGTTCCTCTCGGCTTGCTAGCCCACTAAGTGAGAGGAATGCGTTTATGAATGTGCGTTCTGCCAGCTCGGTTGCCGGGCTGAGTTCCACTGGCATGACTCTCTTAAATGCTGTTGTTCTCTGTCTGCTCGGAACCGGTCGGGCTCATGCAATTCCATCGCCTGAGCTGATCGTCGGATCGTTCGTCAGCCTCTCTCAGCTATTCGCGTTGGCATCCGCCATTCTCGGCGGCGGCGCGGCCTATGCCACGTTGCAGTCACGCCAGCGCGGCGCGCCGCGCGGGTCGCGCTCCCTGATGGTCGCAGCGGCAGCCATGTTCCTGCTGCTGACGGCGTCGGTGGCCGCCAACCTCTATCAATATGTCGCGCAGACCAACGAGCGACAGGAGCGGCTTGAAAGCACGCTGCTGCGCCCGACACGGGCGCCGGCGGGCCTGCCCAATGACCCCGACGCCAAGGAGCTGAATTTTATCGCTCAAGGCAAGCACCCGCTTCGGATCAGCACCGAGGAATCCGCCAAGCTTCTCGCGGCGAAGAATCGCGGCGAAAGCGATGAGTACGTGTTCCTCGATGTACGCGAGGCCGCGGAGCAAGCCATGGGCTCTTTGCGCGGCGCGACGATCGTTCGCTTTCCCGACTTGAAGAAGGCCAATCTGGATCTCACCAACAAGAAGGTCATTTTGCTCTGCCATAACGGTAACCGCAGCTCGGAAACCTGCGAGGAGATGAAGAAACTTGGCATCGACTGCAGGTTCATGGTTGGCGGCCTCGAAAAATGGATCGTAGAAGGCCGCGACATGACCGGGATGTCGACGCGCAATCTTGCCGAGCTTCGCGCCATCACGAACTATCCAAACCGCAACACGCTGCTCGATACCGTGCAAGTGAAGTCGCTGCTCGAAAGGGAAAAAGCCATACTCGTCGATATCCGTTATCCAACGGACTTTGCTGAGAATCACATTGCCGGGGCCATCAACCTCAGCCTTCGTCGCATGCCGACCGAGGTGATGAACGAGCATATTGCGAAGCTACCGAAGCGGCCTATCGTTTTGCCCTGCTATGATCGCCGCGGCTGCTTCTTCGCGGAAGTCCTCGGCGCCGAGCTGACACAGGCCGGCCACGACGTCCGCGGGCGCTACACGTTGCCATGGGAATATTTCATCGCGCGCCCCCGCCCGCCCCACGTCGAAGCGTGGATCGAGGAGCAGAACAGGGGCATCTGGGCCAAGACGGCCACCTGGCTTGCCGGCCTGTTGTCCTCCCTCTCGCAATGGACCGGCGTCGTTCTCGCCATCGTGTTGTTGGCGGCGCTGTCACGCCTCCTCGTCTTGCCGTTTTCGGTGAAGGCCGAGCGCGACCAGATTCGCGCACGCGCGGCAACCGGAGAGCTTAACGAGCTCGAGACCCGATTGAAGGACGATCCGGTTCGCCTGACGCGGGCGATCCGCGCCTTCTACAAGCGACACGGCATTACGCCGGTGCGAAATCTGCTGGCCCTCGCGTTCCTGCCGGTGATGGCGTTGGCGCTGGTGGCGGTGCAGGAGCTGGCGGCCCAGTCGAACGTCGGGCTGCTGTGGATCTCCGATCTCGCAATGCGGGATCCCCTGTTCATACTGCCGCTCCTGTTTGGCGTGCTCATTACGCTGTACGTCGACCTCGCTTTTATCACCAAGACAATGCATCGAGTCATCGTCTGGCTGGCCGTCCTGCCGGCCATGGTGGCCACCGGCGTGCTGTTTGGCGCCGGCGCCAACCTCTACCTGATCGCCAGCGCCGCTCTGCTGCTCGTTCAAAGGATGTGGATTGGCGGGCAGTTCGCGGCCATGGCAAATGCCTGGCGCCGCAAGCGGTTGCCCGATGGCGTCATCGCTCTCGATGACGTGTCTCTGCTCGCCGACAAAGGAAACAAGGCTTATCGGCTGGCGCTGATGCGTGCCGCCGGAATGCCTGTGCCGAACGGCCTGCTTTTGTCGGCAGGCTTCCTGACGACCCTCACGGCCAGCTCCGACGCAACGCGCCGCCGCTTGCTGGATCGAATCTGGAGCCAGGTTGGGGGCGGGCGGCTTGCGGTTCGGAGTTCGTCAAGCGACGAAGACAGCGCCGGTCTTAGCTTCGCGGGCGTCTTCGAATCCGTCATTGACGTCGATCGGGCGGGCCTGGAGGCGGCCATAGCAAAGGTCCGCGCGTCGTTCGAAGCGGCTCGCGTCAGCGCCTATCTGCATCAAGGCGGCAACGGCAGCGTGCTGGTGCAGCGCATGGTTCACGCCGAGTATGCGGGCGTGCTTTTCACGCGCGATCCGGCAGCCGGCGGCCTCGCCATGGTGGAAGTGGTCGAGGGAACGGCGGAGAATCTCGTTTCGGGTCTCGTGCGTCCGCAAACATGCCGCTTTGGCCGCGTGAGCAACAAGCCGTTCGGCAAGTCTGCCGCGCCGATCGATCTGCGGCCGCTGCTGGCCCTGGGCGATAAAGCCGAGCGGCTGTTCGGACGGGCGCAAGACATCGAGTGGGCGTATCGCGATGGGCGCTTCCATCTCGTGCAGAGCCGCGACATCACCCGCAACACCGCGGGCGATGCCGACACCGTCGCGCTCCAGGACGACTATGCGCGCGCCGTCGACCTCGCTAAGGGCGCGACGTCGGATGAAATTGTCTTCGGCAAGAACGAGCTGTCGGAGATGTTGCCCCGGCCGACGCCGCTTTCTTTGTCGCTGATGGAGTCGCTTTGGGCGAGCGGCGGAAGCGTCGATCTCGCCGCCCGTCAGTTGGGACTGTCCTATCCAGTCCAGGAAGACTCGAACTTGCTGACGACGATCCTCGGCCGGCTGTACGTGGACAAGCGCTTAGAACGTTCGCGCGCCCTTGCCATCGGATCGTTCGCGATGTGCCGGTTGCTGCGAGACCCCGATCGTATCGAGCGGGACTTCCGGGAAAACTTCCTGCCGCAGTTTCTCGGTGAAGCGCGGCTGCAGACGGTGGCCGATTGCGAGTAGCTGGCGACTGAGGAGCTCCTTTCGGAGATCGAGCGCCTGCGGAGTCGCTTTGTTTTTGACACGCATGTCGAGGTGGACGTTGTCAACATCGCGGCAAGTATTTATCTCGACCGCGCCCGCCGGGCCTTGACGGCTGCCGGGATCGAGCCGTCGAGCTTGCTCGGCCATATTCCGGAAACGTTCGAAAGCCAGGCGATCGCCGAGATCACGGCGACCCAGTCCAAGAGCCGGCGCTGGCTTTTGCTCAAGAACTTCGGGCACCGTGCCGTTCTCGATTACGAATTGGCCGAGCCGCGATACGCCGAAGATCTCAACACGCTGAGCCGGATGATCGCCGGGCGGGAGCATGCGAAGCGCGCCGGCTTCCACGCGACGCCGGTGCTGAGCAGGTCGCTGGCCCGCAGCGTCGACATTGCGCGCCGTTTCCAGACATTGAAGGAGGATGCCAAGCATCACTCGCTTCGTGAGCTGGCCGTGCTGCGGCGCGCTGTGCTGACGCTCGACAAGCGCTTCGGCCTCGACGGGCGCGCGTTCTATCTCAATTTCGACGAGTTGCTGTCGATGACCGGAAAGAATGTTGTGTCGTACCGGGAGCTGGCCGGCCAGCGTCAAGATCGCGCGTCGCGTCTGCGCAAGGCGGCGGCGTTGCCGTCGATGCTGTCGGCCCACGATCTCGAGGCGGCGTCTGCGGGCGACCTGTCGGAAATACACGCATCCCCGGACGTCGTTCGCGGCACGCGAGTGTCGGGCAGCTCGGTCGTCGAAGGCCGTGCTCGCGTCATCTCGGAGGACGATGCCGAGCATGGAAATCCGATGGAAGGATTCCGCGACGGCGACATCGTGGTTGCCGCGATGATCAACCCGGCTTGGCTGCCCTACTTCTCACGGGCCGGGGGATTTGTCAGTGAGGTCGGCGGCTGGCTCAGTCACCCGGCGATTCTGGCGCGCGAGTACGACGTCGCTATGCTGGTGGGCACCGAGGGCTTGAACTGTATCGTCAATGGCAGCCTGTTGCGGCTCCATCTTGACGGCAGGGTCGAAGTGCTGGGAACGGATCGGGCGGTCGACGGCGTCGCGGCCGCATAGCTCCGGAAATCTGAGCAAAGCGCCGTCAGCAATGGCGGCGCTTTTTTTACTCGAAACTGCTGTTTGCGAGGCCGGCCGTTAAGGTGAGCTCGCCGGCATCGGCGAGCTCCGCGACGGTGACGGCCGGTACCGCGCGCCTTTCTGCCGGCAACGCGAGAGCCGCGAACGGCATAACCGCCAGGGCAAGAATTGCGACGGAATTCGGCCAGCCAAATCGCACCATTTCAAACGTCATATGCGTCCTCAACCGCCGCAACGGGGTGACCCTAGTCCTCGAGCCATGACAGATGGATGACGCCAATCGTTAAGATTTTATGGATTTCGCTTTTAGTTCGGCGTTTGGCCGTGACGCCTTAACCCGCCATTTACTTTGAACTCCGAAGCGCGCGGGCTTTAGGCCGCGAGTAAGGCCGACCGACCTATTTTTGTCGCGGGGACTATTGCCGCCGCGGGAGCCCTGCGCGCGGTGCCAAAATATGGGGTGAGCGATGCTTGGGGACCGGACTCGCGGGTCAATGCTGGTCGTGATGTCATTTCTGGTTTCGACGATTGCCACGCACGCGCTTGCGGAGACGCTCATTGTTCAAGGGTCGACGACCTTCGCCCGCCGGCTCATGGAGCCGCACAAAGCGGCAATCGAAGCCCTTTCCACCCACGAATTGACTGTCATTCCAAACAAATCGATGCCCGGCCTCATCGCCTTGCTGGAGGGCCGGGCGCACATGGCAATGATCTCGGCGTCCCTCAAGAGCGAAACCGATGCTCTGCAGCAGGTCATGCCGGGCCTGGCCTACGATCGCCTGCAGGCGCATCAAGTCCTCAACACGCGCGTGGCGTTCGGAATTCATCCGTCGAATCGCGTTCGCAAGGCGTCGCTCAACCAGATCAGAAAAATCCTGCTGGGTGAGATTACGAACTGGTCCGCGTTGGGCGGTGCGGAGCTTCCCATTCGCGTGGTCCTGGTCGGAGGCGGCGGAGGCATCACCACTGTGATCGAGTCCGAGCTGCTCAGTGGCCAACGCGTGCACGGACCGCATGTCATCTACGTCAAAACACCGGTGCAGTTGGTCCAGGTTGTCGAACAGGAGCCTGGCGCGATTGGTTTTGCGCAGCTTGCTTTGACGAAACAACGGGGCCTCCCGGAACTCGTCACCGAGCAACCCATTGAGCAGACGCTGAGTCTTGTCACTCTCGGCGATCCAACCGCAGCCATGGATGCGGTGATCCAGGCGACCCGCCGGGCTGCCGAGAAGGTCATGTAACGCAAGTTCTGGACACCGAGAGCAAAGTGAAAGGCGTTTTTCGCAAACTGAACGGCGGGATAGCGGCAAAGCTTTATTGCTTTGCTTTCCTGTCGCTGCTTGCGGTTGGAGCGCTCGCGACGGCCTCGATCTACTTCTCAAAAACGACTGAGGATGCGGCCAAGATTCTCTACGGCGATGGTTTCGTCGGGGTGTCGAATTCAGCGCGGCTTGAGCTGTTGCTCGAGCATCATCGCCGCATCGTCGAGAGCATGCCGGCGGAGGTCGACCGCCATCGTATTCAAACCGAACGCATCGAGCTCTCCCAAATCAAGGTAAAACTGCTGGAGTTGATGGGAGCAATCGCGACCAAGCGGAGCGGTTTGACGATCGACTCGCTGGAAGGCCGGATTTCGGAGCGCCTTCCGGCGCTGTTTAACGAAGCGGAGCAGGTTGCATTCTATGCCCATGAATTTGCGCAGGACAAAGCCGCCGAGCATGTCGGGCGCTACAATCGCGTGGCCAGCAACATCCATGTCCTGGTCGACGCCTATCGAAATTTGCGCATGCAGGAGGCCCAGCAAGCAATCGCCTTCGTCAGCGAGGCCGCGCAATCCCTGATGTTGTGGGTGTTGTTGTGCGTCGTGGCCGCTTGCGTTCTGATCGGTCCGATCGGACTTGCGACCATGCATAATGTGCTGTCGCGGCTGCGGCGGATTACGCAGGCCATGGCCAAGCTCGCTGCAAACGATACCGCCACCATCATTCCCTCCAGCAAGGATCCCGACGAAGTCGGGGAGATGGCGCGAGCTGTCGAAGTTTTCAAGGACAATGCAATTCAGCTGATCGCGCGTGAAGTCGAGCTGAAACAGCTCAACCGCCGCATCGACGTCGCGCTCAACAACATGACGCATGGCCTGTGCATGTTCGACGCCGAGCAGAAATTGATCGTGTGCAACAAGACTTACGTCCAGATGTACGATCTGCCGCAGGAGTTGGCCCAGCCAGGCGTGGTTCTCCAGGCTATCGAAAACCACCGTGCCTCGGTCGGAAACAACGCGATCGCCAATCCCGAGCAGGTTGCAGCGTTCACCACCGCCCAGGTCGCCCTTCAGGCGTCGGCGTTTGCCCAGGAATTGATGGATGGCCGCATCATCGCCATCTCGCAGCGGCCCATGTCAGGCGGCGGCTGGGTTGCGGTTCACGAAGACATCACAGAGCGGCGGCGCGCCGAGGCAAAGATCGCGCACCTGGCGCGCCACGACATGCTGACCAATCTGCCCAACCGCGTCCTCTTTCGCGAACACCTCGAGAATGCCTTCCGCGGCGCTCAGTTGGGCCGCGGCTGCGCCGTGCACTGTCTCGACCTCGACCATTTTAAGACGGTCAACGACACGCTCGGCCATCCCATCGGCGATGACCTTCTCAAGATCGTCGCCAGCCGGCTGGTGGAGGCGCTCCCGGCGACGGATTTCGTCGCGCGCATCGGCGGGGATGAGTTTGCCATCATACAGACGGCTGTGGAGCGGCCCGAGCAATGCAGCCAGCTTGCGTCCCGCATCGTCGACGTCGTCGGAAAGCCTTACGATATCGATGGGCGGCATATCGTCATTGGGACCAGCATCGGCATTGCCGTGGCGCCGAACGACGGTGCAAATCCCGATCAACTTCTGAAGAACGCCGATATGGCGCTCTACCTCGCCAAGGGCGACGGCCGGGGCGTTCATCGGTTCTTTGAGCGTGAGATGGACAAGCGGTTGCAGGCGCGCCGCTCGCTCGAATTGGATCTGCGCAAGGCGCTGGAGAACGGCGAATTCGAGCTCTACTACCAGCCGATCATAACTCTGGAAACCGAGAAGGTGAACGCCTTCGAGGCCTTGATCCGTTGGAATCACCCCCAGCGCGGCCAGATTTCACCGGCTCAATTCATTCCGCTCGCGGAAGAAACCGGCCTCATTCTGCCGCTCGGCGAATGGGTGCTCCGCACCGCGTGTTCGCAAGCCGTCAAGTGGCCGGAGCCCCTCGGCGTGGCCGTCAATCTTTCCGCCACGCAGTTCAAAGGCCGCAATATCGTACAGCTTGCCATGAACGCGCTTGCATCGACCGGCCTGGCGCCAAACCGTCTCGATCTGGAGATCACCGAGTCGGTGCTTTTGCAGGACGAGGCCAACACGCTCGCCGTGCTTCACCAGTTGCGTGACATTGGCATCCGCATATCGCTGGATGATTTCGGCACCGGCTATTCGTCACTCGCGTATCTGCGCAATTTTCCGTTCGACAAGATCAAGATCGACAGGTCATTCGTGCGGGAGATGCTCGTTCGACAGGATTGCCGGGCCATCGTCCGAGCCGTGGTCGGTCTTGCACGAAGTCTCGGCATCACGACGATCATCGAGGGCGTCGAGGCCAAGGACCAGCTTGACGCCGCCAAAAGCGACGGCTGCCATGAGGCGCAAGGCTATCTGTTCAGCAAGCCGATGCCCAACGGCGAGGTCGCGGCCTTCCTCGCCAAGCGCCGGACGATCGCCAGCGCCGCGTAGCCGCTCGCGCGGCAATTTGATTGGTTGGCGCGCCAGTCTGAATAAAACTGCGAACA
>Ga0190274_10002944_pt1 | contig 10105 bp, 7 predicted proteins | sample Popmic531T_FD_133002 | JGI IMG/M metagenome (GOLD analysis project Ga0190274, IMG submission 133002) | Populus adjacent soil microbial communities from riparian zone of Yellowstone River, Montana, USA - 531 T | ecosystem: Environmental > Terrestrial > Soil > Riparian zone | place: USA: Montana...
GGTTCCGACCATCAAATCGGAGGCGAAATTATTATCCTGACAAACGTATTCAAACAACTCCGAATTGGCCACCCAGCGAAGGCTGAAACCGCTGGTCCAAGGTTTGGTATACGCGCCGGGGTCGTCGATCGTTACTTCATACTTGATGGTATTAGAGTCTGTGCGAGTCAGCTTCTCGGTCATCCTTAGCTTCTCGGTGTGCGGAGTTCCCTGCCTGTCCAGCCAGAACTTCTCGTTGAAGCCCACCGTCTCGATCACAAGGGTGTCGCCCTCCCACCGACCGGTGGAATGGCCATAATAGCTCGGGGGTATGTCCTTAGGATGTGCCCTGCCGTCCAGATAGATCCGGCGATACGTGTGGGGACCGCCCAAGTCCATCAGGATAATCTGCTGCAGATCGGCAAGCTCCACAATCTCGAGACCGTAAGGCGTCAGGAACTGCCGCGGGCCACCAGAAGGCTTGCAACGCGTGTGCGGTTCGAGCTGGTTGTCCACACGGTAGTCGAAAATAGCTCTGGACCAGGGTTGCCACGGAACCTCGCTAACTCGCAACTTGCCAGGCGTCGGGTCGGCCGTATCGAGATTGGTGAAACGTTCGCCACCGCCGGCGCCCGGTAGCCACAAACCGGTTTCTCCCGTCTTCGTTCCAAGAAACGGTTTGCCGTCAGCCCGTCGCGGTGTGGGCCCCGCGGGTGGAGCAGGAGCAGCAGGCGGCCGCGCGGCAGCTCCATCTGCTTGATTTGCGAACTGCGCAAATGCGTGTGTCGTCAGGGCAAGCATGCAAACTGCTACCGACCCCCAAACACGCTGATTCATTGCTCCCCCCAAACCCCAATTGCCGAATGTGACCTAGTGTTTACGTTTACTGCGGGAAACTGTCAAACGAAAATTTCGAATAGCGTCAGGCGATAACGATCGAGCGCATGCTGACGGCGGGCCACTGGAAGTTGTCATTGAAGGTTGAGACCGTGTCCCCGCTAGTTTTCAGCCCGAGACAGTACAACAGCGGGAGAAAGTGATCGTATGTCGGATGCGACTGCGCTGCGACGCTGCCCAGCTTCTGAAAATCGACGACGCCCTGATAATTCCCTTCCTGAATGTTCTTCCACATAGTGGCGTCGAACTCCACAGCCCAGTCGTAAGGCCGGTCGTTATTCATACCGGGACGGATGTTGAGATTGTGAACAAGATTGCCCGATCCCAGGATCAACACGCCCCGGTTCCGCAGTTCCTGAAGGTGACTGCCCAGCTCGTAATGAAATGAAGGCGGGCGGCTGTAATCAATGCTCAACTGAATCACGGGAATGTCGGCCTTGGGGAACATGTACTTCAGGACGACCCAGGTGGCGTGGTCGAATCCCCACTCCGTGTCGCCTCGTACGGGCAGCTTTCCGCTGACCAGCGTTTGCACCTGTTGCGCCAATTCGATGTTGCCCGGCGCAGGATATACAACTTCGTACATCTCCCGTGGGAAACCATAGAAGTCGTAGTTCATTCGGGGATTGGCGTTGGCGGTTACCAGAGCCCCGCCTTGTGTCAGCCAATGCGCCGATATAGACAGGATGGCGGAGGGCTGCGAAATCTTCTTTCCAAATGCTCCCCACGAGGCGGTCCAGTCGTTGGGCGCCGTGGCGCTCCTCGGGGTGCCGTGACCTATAAAGGCCACCGGCATTCGATCTGTCCGGGGCAATTCTTTGCTTTCCCTCATGAGTGCCGCCAGTGTACCAACCGCTCCCGCACCAAGGACTCCTGCTACGAACTTTCTTCGGTTGCCGATCCGCATAAACGCCATGGTACCGCAGCTACTCGCTCATTAGAAAAATGAGCGGGCGAATGTCATCTTCCGGCGTAGATTCCCAGTACTTCAGCAGAATCGTGTAGACCATCAGGCCCGTTTCACCCTCTCCCCACAGCAGGAACCTCAGAGACTGCGTCATCAGACTCTGCCGCGTCAGTCCGAGAAAAATACTGATCGGATCGATCAGTTCGCTGACGTATGCGATCGTGTTTGCAATCGCGATAGCGCCCGATACTTCGATTACGAAATCTCCGTCCTCCTCTTTCACACGAATCTGCAGAGGGGCGATGAACTCGCTTCTATTATCGAGCAGATTGACATGAATGAAAGCCAGACGCCCTGAAGGCGAGTAGTGCTTCCGAATTTCGGCAGCTTTGCGTTTGCGGGCCGCCGAGGTGTTCCTGCGCAACGGTGCAAGGTGGACTTTCTTGCCGGTGATTTGAGGCCATAACCTGGCCGTCTCTTCATCCACAAACGTGACCTCGGAAGCGCGCAGTTCCGTCGAACGCCGATAGCGGCTGAAGGCACTGACCACCAGTATTACGACGATGAAGATGCTTGCGATGATCACGCCGTCAGGCCGCTCGATAATGTTGTCGACAAGCGCGAAGGCAAACACCGCGGTGGCAACCGCAAAATAGAAGGACACGGCACGCCGGTTTTCCCGCCACAAGGCAAGCGAGACGGCAATTCCCGCGGACAGCATCAACACCAGAACTCCCGTGGCGTAGGCGCCAGCCTGAGCTTCAACATCGGCGGAGAAAACGAGCGTCACAATAACGGCGACGCCAAGCAGCGCGATAACGAGAGGCCTGCGGTAGGAAACCCATCGCGGCGCCATTCCAAATCGCGGCAGGTACCGCGGAATCAAATTAATTAAGCCGGCCATCGCCGAAGCCCCAGCGAACCACAGGATCAGGATCGTTGAAACGTCGTAGATCGTGCCAAAAACGCTGCCGAGATACTGATGCGCAAGGTACGCGATCGCGCGACCGCTCGCTGGTCCGCCTTCAGCGAAAGCTTCGGCCGGAATCAGCAGCGTGGTGACGAAGCTCGAAAGCAAAAGGTACACGCTCATGATTGCCGCGGCGACAATCAGGAGCAATCGTGTCGCGCGAACCCGGCCGGCGGTAGACTTCGCGGAGACAAGCGGCATGACGGACACACCGGTCTCAAAACCGCTCATACCCAGCGCGAGTTTCGGGAAGATGATTCCCGAAGCCAGAAGCAGCATCGTCCAATCCCCATGCGAGTGCAGATCAAGGCGCCAGGCACTGAGCAACTCGGGCCGTCGAATCACTTCCGCGAGACCACGGAGCAAGACAACGAGATTGAGCAAAAGATACGGAATCGCGACCGCCGAGGCGAGACCGATGGCCTCCTGAAATCCCTTGAGAAATACGGCAGCGAGCAATGCGAGCAATCCAAGAGTCAGCACGACGTGAGATTCGCCCAGAAACGGATGCAGGTAGGGATTCTCGATGGCATGTTGCGAAGCGTCCGCAGCCGAAAGAGTTATCGTGATGATGAAATCGGTCGCCGCGAAACCCAGCAGCGCAAGCACGAACAGCTTGCCGGTCCAGCCGGGAAGCAGGTTTTCGAGCATGGCGATCGACCCCTGACCTGCGTACGACCGCTTCGCAACTTGTGAATAGATGGGAAGCGCACCCAGTAGCGTGACCAAGACCAAGAGCCCTGTCGCCACCGGCGACAGCGCGCCGGCCGCTACGAGGGCAATGCCCGGCTGATACCCGAGCGTCGAAAAATAATCGACGCCCGTCAGCCAGAGAACCTTGTACCAGGGATGAGTCTCATGGTGAGCATGCTGTTCGTCCATGCCTCCGCCAGAGGCAAGCCATTTGCCGATGGCCGTAGGAGGTGCTGCGGTATGCCGTAGAGATAGCCGTGCGGGAGGACCGGGACTGGTTTTCTTCATCGGGACGAGAGTATACCGATGTCAGTCCGCTTCCTCTTCCTCCTCCCACCGCTTACGTATCTCTGCATTGCGCCGACGACGACGAAGAATCGCGAGGATTGCCAACAGAGTGATAACCGTCCACAAGGTTTCCTGGGAAAAGAGGACCGGCATCCATGTCGTCCACACGCGCTGGCCATTCCAGAAATCCTCCTCTGCGGCCGCCGGCGATTGGCCGACAACGTCTGTGAATGCCGTTTCGAAAGAGGCGCCCCTCCCCATTTCGTCCAAAATGCGGCCACCGGCCGTGTGTCCGTGCTTCGTGAGCAAGTTCTGAACGAGCGCTCCGGATAGCAGGTAGGCTCGCGTCTGCTCGCTCTGGCCACCCCCGAAGAGACCGTCCAACTCACGAAGACTCAGCCGGGTCCCGGATACGAGATGAAAGAAAAGCTGGGTCTGATCTCGAAGTTTCCAGCCGCGCTCAGCCGCCATGGCCAGTCCTTCGTTAAACCAGCGCGGGATGGGACGTCCCGCCGCGGCCCGCCATATCAGGGCGTGCGTCACCTCGTGCCGCAGCACATCGTTCAGCGTGCTGTCCGGATAGCTGGGAGAACGCGAGGGGAAAATCACGACCTTGTCCTGCACCGCAAAGCCGGCAGTCCATCGGGGTACGGAGCGCGCCCAATCTGAAGATTCTGCGGCAAGCTCGATGTGAATGGGCGGGCCGGGGTTTCTCAATCCGACAAGGCGCATCACATCCGCCAGGCGCTTGGCTTCGAAGGATTCCAGCCGGGATTTCTCGCCGGATAATCCGGAGGGGGCTTCGATGCGCAATTCCGGCAGCTCCGTGCCTTGCACAACGAACAGAAACAGTAGTGAGAGCCGATACATCTGCGCTCCAGAGTGATCGGTTGTTCGCGGATTGACAAGGGGGGCGGCCCAAATCACGTGAGCGGCCGCGCATGAGCGGAGCGAATGTGAGCCCGATAGGGCGAAACTATTAAGTAGTGCGAGCCCGCGCGAAGCGTGAGCGAGATAGCGCGAAACCCCAAGCATAGGGCGTAGCCATCAAGAGACGGTGTTAACCTTAGATTCATGTCGATTCTTAAGTTTCTTGGATTGAGCGCCGAATCCTCCGTTCGCGCGTCTGAAACCGAAACCGTGCGAAGGATTGTGCAGAAGCTGGATCAGTTGCCAGAGGAACAGGCGCGCTATGTCGCCGCGTTCGCGTATCTGCTGAGCCGCGCCGCAGCTGCGGACTTGAAGGTGAGCGCCGAGGAAACCAGTGCCATGGAACGCATCATGATGGATAGGGGAGGGCTCTCGGAAGATCTCGCCGTCCTCGTCATCCAGATTGTGAAGACACAAACTCACCTAACCGGAGGGACCGAGAACTATCTCGTCACGCGCGAATTTGAAAGGATAGCCACGCGTGAACAGAAGCTGGCTCTCCTCGACTGCCTCTTCGCCGTTACTGCAGCCGACGAAAACATCACCGCCGCCGAAGACAATGTCGTGAAGCAGATCGCCAGTGAGCTGAAGCTCTCACACGGCGAATACATTGCAGGGCGCTCCCGGTTTCGCGAATACCTCGCGGTCTTGAAACCCGGTCGAGAAATTGGCGGCAAGTCCTGAACGCAGTCACTTTTCGGCCGTGCAAAACTTTCAGCACTCGCGAATGGACAGGAACGCGGTTTCCTATTGTTGGATTCCGAAAAGACCGCGTAGGATTTTGAGGATGCTGGCTGTACTCAAGGAGAACCATGTCCCGATTTCGATCACTTGTTGTCCTGACGATTCTTGTCTGTCTTTCTATGAATAGGGCCACGCTCCTCGGGCAAGAACGAGACCGCGCCCGCATCGAAGACAAATATAAGTGGAACCTCGCGGACATCTACCCCAACGTTGCGGCCTGGCGCCAGGAGAAGGAGAAGATCACAGCCGAAGTACCAACCATGAAGACCTTTGTCGGAAAGCTGGGTTCCTCGGCAAAGGCGTTGGCCGACGCGCTCGAAACCATGTCGCGGCTGGATAAGGAACTCTCCCGCCTCTACGTTTACTCGACCATGACTAGCGATCAGGACACGCGCGCGTCCGAACCGCAGGGTATGCGCCAGGAAATGCAAACGTTGTATGCCGGGTTCAGTGCGCAAACGGCATTCGTCGCACCCGAACTTCTCAAGGTCGGCAGCGCGAAGATCGACAGGTTTATCGCCGCCGAGCCGCGCCTGAAGGCCTATGCGTTCTTTCTCCACGACGCCCTGCGCCGTGCCCCACACACATTGAGCGACGTCGAAGAAAAGCTTCTCGCAGATATGCAACCGCTGGCCTCATCAGGCCAGAATGTTTTCGAGATCCTCTCGAACGCCGACTTTCCTTATCCCACGGTCACTCTCAGCGACGGCCGAAAGCTGAAAATCGATCAGGCCGGATTCATCGAAGCGCGCGCCCTTCCGAACCGGAAAGACCGCGAAGCGGGAATGTCCGCATTCTTCCAGGCCATGGGAGGCTTCAGCCGCACCTTCGGCACGACGATGAACGCGAACATCCAGCAGGAGTTGATGTATGCGAAATCGCGGAAGTACGCGACGACGCTCGAGTACAGCCTCGACGGGCCAAACATCCCGGTATCTGTGTACACGCGGCTTATCGATGGCGTTAACAAGAACATTGCCACGTTCCATCGATACCTGCGGCTTCGCAAACGGATGATGAACGTGCCGGACCAGCTCCACTATTACGATCTCTATGCTCCGCTCGTCGCTTCCGTCAACCTGAAGTACACGCCGGAAGAGGCACAGAAGCATGTCCTCGCGGCGCTGGCGCCACTCGGCCAGGATTACTTGTCCGTCATCCAGCGCGCCTTCAACGAACGCTGGATTGACCTGCTGCCCAGCGAAGGCAAACGCTCAGGCGCGTACTCCGACGGCGGCGCCTACGATGTGCATCCCTACATGCTGATCAATTACCAGGGGCAGTACAACGACGTCAGCACGCTCGCGCACGAACTCGGGCATACGATGCAGAGCTACTACTCGAACAAGACACAGCCGTTTGCGCTCGCGAACTACCCGACGTTTGTCGCTGAAGTCGCTTCGACCTTCAACGAGGCTCTGCTCATCGACTACATGCTTGGACAAATAAAAGATGAGACAGTCCGGCTGTCCCTGTTGGGCAACTACCTGGAAAACATCAAGGGAACCGTTTTCCGCCAGGCGCAATTCGCGGAATTTGAAATGAAGATGCAGGAGATGGGCGTGAAGGGGCAGCCCATCACCGGCGATGCACTCGCGAAGCTATACCTGGATATCACCAAACGGTACTACGGCCACGATCAGGGCGTTGTCATCGTCGATGATTACATCGCGCACGAGTGGAGTTACATACCGCATTTCTATCGCAACTTTTACGTCTACCAGTACGCTACGTCGTTCACCGCCGCCGAAGCGCTCGAAGCCAAAGTCATCGCTGGCGATCCTTCGGCCAAGACTCGCTACCTCACGTTCCTGGCGGCCGGTGGATCGAAATATCCGATCGATCTATTAAAGGATGCCGGAGTAGACATGACGACAGACGAGCCGCTCGATCTGACCATCCGTAAAATGAACCGCGTCATGGATGAAATGGAAGCGATTCTGACGAAGCGCTAGGGGCGTATACCAAGGGATATCGTCCCTATGCCTCAGGACAATATCCGGCGCACAACCCTGGTGTTACGTTCCTGACTGGTACAATGGCGTACCATTCCCGACAACGACGTCAGACCGCTCAGGAAACTTTAAAGCCAGAATCCGAACCGACGCTTTAAAAGTCTTCGATCTTCCTTTTCCAGATCGAAGACTTTTTTGTTTTCATTCAACTATCATCAACTCCTCATGCAGTCGCTCCGGTCGCCCTATTTCAGATATGGCATTGCCCTGGTCTTTGTCGGCGCGGCGCTGATTCTTTCACTGCTGCTTCACACCATTCTTTCCGACGGTTTTCTGATCTTTTTCCTCAGTGCCGTCATGCTCACCAGTTGGTTCGGTCGAACCGGTCCTGGCTTGTTTGCCGTATTTCTCTCGATGGCGGCCGTTGCCTATTTCTTCATACCGCCCTATCGTGCCTTTGCAGTTGACCTCGAAGAAGTGCCGTACTTTCTGTCTTTCCTATTAAGTGCCCTCGTCACGAGCTGGCTGGGTTCGGCGAGACGAATCGCTGAGGAAAAACAGCAAGCCCACCTCGACGAGCTTTTCGAGCAGACCCCGGAAGCGATCATGCTGGTGGACCTTCAGGACCGCGTTCTGCGTGTGAACAAGAGGTTCACGCAGATGTTTGGCTACGCCATGCAGGAAATCGTGGGCCGCTACAGCATCGAACTGATCATCCCCAGTCAACTCCGAGGGCAGGCGATGAACGAGAGAGAGAGGCTTGCCGAGGGACAGGAAGTCAACGTCGAGACCACCCGGCGATCGAGGGATGGTTCGCACATCGATGTCTCTGAAGTGTCTTTTCCAGTGATCGCAAATGGCAAGTGCATCGCTTACTACACAATCTTCCGCGATATCACCGCAAGCAAGCGCGCACTCGAAGACTTGCACAAGGCTCAGTCGGAACTCGCACACCTTTCCCGAATCACAACGATGGGGGAATTGGCGTCATCAATCGCCCATGAGATAAATCAACCCATTGGCGCCATCGCCACCAACGGAAACGCGGCGGTACGCTGGCTGGCGCAGAACCCGCCGCACCTCGAAGGCGCAGGGGAAGCCCTGGATTGCATCGTTCGCGATGCCAATCGGGCCGCGCAGGTGATTGGCAGAATCCGCGCGCTTCTTGAAAAGAATCCCACCCCGATGATCCATCTGGATCTGAATGAAGTCATTCGAGAGGTGCTGCTCCTGACGAGTCACGAAGCGAACAGGCGCGGCGCGACCGTGAAAACCGAGCTGAGCAACGGGCTTCCGCCAGTGCTGGGAGACCGCGTGCAGTTGCAGCAAGTGCTGTTGAACCTGATAATGAACAGCCTGGACTCCATGAACTCAATAACGGATCGACCTCGGGAGCTGGTCATCAAATCATCGAGAGACACGAACGGCGTCGTCCTTGAAGTACTCGATTCCGGCCCGGGCTGGGATGAGCAGCTGACAGACACGATTTTCGATCCCTTCTTCACGACCAAAAAGGATGGCATTGGAATGGGGCTCACCATAAGCCGGTCCATTGTCGAAGCACACGGAGGTCATTTGAAAGCAGAGCGGAGGACGCCGCACGGAGCAATATTGAAATTCGATCTCCCGATCGCGGCAGGAATAAAGTGAGAGCTCCACAAGATCAGGTTTTCATCGTGGAGGACGATCCCTCGATGCGGGCTGCGCTAAAGAACCTTTTGAAATCTGTGGGGCTCGAAGCCCAGCTGTTTGCTTCGGCACAGGAGTTCCTGGCAGACAAGCGGCCAGATGTCCCAAGTTGCCTCATCCTCGACGTTCGGTTGCCGGGTCTCAGCGGTCTGGAACTCCAGAAAGAACTCGCAGCCTCGAACATTCACATCCCCATCATCTTCATTACCGCTCATGGAGACATCCCGATGTCTGTTCGCGCGATGAAGGCAGGAGCCATGGAGTTCCTGACAAAACCCTTTCGCGATCAGGACCTTTTGGATGCAATCCAACTCTCGCTATCCCAGGATCGCGTTCGGCGTCAGACAGCGGCAGAACTTGGCGAGTTGGAAAAGCGCCTCGAATCTCTTACTTCACGCGAACGTGAGGTTTTCCCGCTCATCATCTCCGGCCGGTCCAACAAGGAAGTGGCGGTTGAAATTGGAACGAGCGAGATTACGGTGAAGGTACATCGAGGAAACCTGATGCGGAAGATGCAGGCCGGCTCTTTCGCAGATCTTCTTCGAATGGCGACCAGTCTCAAGATTCCATATACCAAGGTTTAGATTGTTATACTCCAGAACAATACCGCTGCCCTTCCGCGAATGGTACGTTTTTGTCCGAATTCGAAAATTACCCACCGGTACAACGACGTACCCCCAAAAAAGACACCGTAGTCTCGGTCGATCTTAAATATTCATGGGAGGACGTCATGTCGTCATTGAAATGGTTGAGGAGCAGCCTGCGGGTCTTGCCCCTTCTGTTTGTAATTCTGGCCCCTTCGCTTCTTTTGGCCCAGGAACCGGCCCCCGCACCCGCCCCGGCTGAAGCCGCCGCACCGGCTGCTGCTGTTCAGGAACCCGCCGCTGCAACTGCCCCCCCCGATCTTGCCGCTCAGGTAGCTGAACTCAATGCCAAGATGGGCAGCAACAAAGTGGCACTGGACACCGTCTGGACACTCATTACCGGCTTCCTCGTATTCTGGATGAACGCCGGCTTCGCGCTCGTGGAATCCGGGATGTGCCGGGTTAAGAA
>Ga0190274_10002945_pt1 | contig 10105 bp, 9 predicted proteins | sample Popmic531T_FD_133002 | JGI IMG/M metagenome (GOLD analysis project Ga0190274, IMG submission 133002) | Populus adjacent soil microbial communities from riparian zone of Yellowstone River, Montana, USA - 531 T | ecosystem: Environmental > Terrestrial > Soil > Riparian zone | place: USA: Montana...
AGAATGGGACCGAAATCCTCGCCGTCGGATTCAACCATCATTCTTCGGCGCCCGACCTTGAGCATCCTGGACATGACGATCAGGCCTGACCAACGCCGCCTCGTTTCCAGCGAGCTGAAGTTGCCAAATGGCCAAATTCTGCCGTTGATCTGGGAGGTTGCCGCCCGCCCTGACGGTCTGAAAATCGAAGACGTGGATTGTTATGGAATCAGCCTTCGCCTGCTGCTGCGCAGCGCCGTGGCACAAGCCGCCGCCGAACGTCCCGATGATGTCACCGACCTGGGGGCCCTGCTGGGTGCTGGCGACGCGCTGGGCGGCGCAAGCCATCTACAGGGGATTCCATAATGCCGTCCGTATCAACTAAATCGCTGGGTGATCTCGGCATGACATTCCAAACCCGCTCTGCTATGACCCAGACAGCAATCTTATTTAACGGCTTCAATACCCTGAAATAATTGATTTTTTAGATCTGACACATTTCGTATGGGCTTCAGACCGACAGATGCTTGAGAATTTTGTTGCCAAGATCGTCTCAGCCAGCGCCAAGCGGCCAGTGCTGTTAATCCTTACATTTTTGACGTTGACCCTGGCCGCGGGCTTCTACACGATCCAGCATCTGCGCATGGATACAGATACTGCGAATATGATTTCGCCGGATCTGTCCTGGCGCAAAGAGTTTGCTCGCTTCAATACGCTTTTCCCGCAGAACAGCGGCCTTCTGCTGGTCGTGGTCGACGGCAAGACGCCCGATCTCACCGACCAGGCCACGGCCGCCCTGTATGAAAAACTGAAGGCCCGCAGCGATCTCTTCAATACCGTAAGACGGGCGGATGGCGGTCCCTTCTTTGACCGCTACGGCATGATGTATTTGCCGCCCGAAGATCTGCAGAAAGTCGCCGATTCAGTTATCAAGGCTCAGGGCTTCATCGGCAGCCTAAAGGTGGATCCCAGCATTCGTGGCCTGATGAATGTCCTGGATCTGGCGCTGGAAGGCGTGGCGCAACACGCTGCCAAAATCGACGACATCGAAAAGCCGCTCTCGGCCGTTGCCAGTACGCTGACGGCAACCTTGAGCGGCGACAGCACGCCGCTCTCCTGGCGCAGTCTCATGATTGATCGGAAGATCGATCCCAATGAGTTGCGACATCTGATCCTCACGCAGCCGAAGCGCGATTTTGCCGCCCTGAAATCCGGCGAGAAGGCCAGCATCTTTATCCGCGGCGCGGCCCGCGATCTCGGTTTGACCGCCGAAAACGGCGTGACCGTTCGTCTGACCGGGCCGGTTGCGCTGGCGGATGACGAGCTTGGCACCGTCGCCGAGGGCATGGGGTGGGCCCTGGTGATTTCGATCATCCTGGTCCTTCTCTGGCTGTTCCTCGCCTTGCGATCATTCAGGCTGATCCTCGCAACCTTCATCACGCTGATTGTCGGCCTGGTGTTGACCTTCGCTTTTGCGGCCTTGGCCGTGGGATCGCTCAATCTGATTTCGATCGCCTTCACCGTCATGTTCATCGGTTTGTCGATTGATTTCGGTATTCAATTTGGTGTCCGCTTCGGTCAGGAACGCCTCGAATCCGATGACGATACCGTTCTGGTGCGGACCGGCCGCGCAATGGCCAGGCCGTTGACCCTGGCCGCGGCGGCGATCGCCGTCGGCTTTCTGTCGTTCCTGCCGACCGATTATCGAGGTGTATCTGAACTTGGCCTCATTGCCGGGGCCGGCATGGCCATCACGCTGGTGTTGAACCTTTCTCTCTTACCTGCCCTTCTGGCCTTGTTGAAGCCGCGGACGGGCAATCTCGAGACAGGGGGCGGCTGGGTCGCAGGCATCGATGCGTTTCTGTTGCGGCGCCGGTGGTGGGTATTGGGCGCCTGGAGCGTCGTCGCGGTCTTCGGTCTCTTCCTGAGCACTCAGCTAAGATTCGACTTCAACCCCCTGCACTTGAAAGACCCCAGGGTGGAATCCGTCGCCACCATCTACGATCTGATGCGCAATCCGTTGAACAGTCCTTATGAAATGGAGGTGCTGGTCCCCAATCAAGCCGCGGCCGATGCATTGCTACCGAAGTTGAGCGCCCTGCCGGAAGTCTATCAGGCGATCACAGCCAGTTCGTTCGTTCCAAGGGACCAGGACAAGAAGCTGGCCATCCTGGACGACCTCAATCTGCTGGTCGGCCCCAGTCTTTCAGCGACCGATGTGAAAGCGCCGCCAAGTGTCGAAGAAGATCGTGCCGCCATGCATCAAACCGCAGCCAAGCTGCGCGACGTTGCCGAATCTTCCGACATCGCGCAGCAACTGGCGCGGCTGCTCGACCAGGCCGCGAATTCAGACACCTCGGTCTATCCGCAGTTACGGCGAGCCCTGATCGGCGGACTTGAACCGCGCCTCAATGCGCTCGCCTCGGCACTGACGGCGACGAAACTGACGGTCGACGCATTGCCCAGCGACTTGCGCCGCGACTGGATTGCTCCGGACGGTGAGGTGCGAATCATGGTTGTTCCGGCCGGCGACAGCAACAACAACAGAACGCTGGAGCGCTTCGTTGCGGCAGTCAAAACCGTTGCTCCCCAGGCCACCGGCTCCGCCATCCAAATCTATGAGGCCGGTCAGGCTGTCGCCCGTGCCTTTCGCGATGCGACCTTGTGGGCGGTGGCTGCGATCATGGTTCTGCTGCTGCTGATCGTACGGCGCCCTTGGGACGTTTTCCTGGTCTTGTGTCCTCTGCTGGTTGCCGGCCTGACAACCATCCTCCTGCTGGCGATCTTCAAGATCTCGCTGAACTTCGCCAATATCATCGCGCTGCCGCTCTTGCTCGGCATCGGCGTCGCCTTCAACATCTATTTCGTCGTGAATTGGCGCAAGGGCATCAGCAACCCACTGCAGACCAGCACGGCTCGCGCCGTGTTGTTCAGTGCGCTGACGACGGGTTCTTCTTTCGGCAGCTTGGCATTGTCCAGCCATCCTGGAACAGCCGGTATGGGATTGATCCTGCTGATGTCGCTGGCCGTCATTCTGATCACCATCTTCGTCTTCATGCCATCCCTGCTGGGACCGCCGCCCCGCACCAAGTAAATCGACCTTCCATCAGGTGAAGTTTGGCGCCGGCATGGTCAGCAAGGAACTTGTCGATCAGAAAGCGCTGTCATCGATGTTCTGCCGGGCTCTGAAACGACGGACCTTGGCGATCGTGCCGCAAGCACGTCCGTCCGGGCTGCCTTTGGTCATGCCGCACCATTTCTTGCTCTGGTTCCGGGTCCAGTCATAAAAGACCCACTGGCAGTCTTCGCAGGCCTTCAATCGAGACCAGTGCTGTTGGATCAGGGCATCGGTCACGATCGCCATGAGTCGACCGACAAAACCGGTTTCCTGCCGCGCCGACGCGCTGGGTGTCAGCTGTTCGCCGATCATCTCGGTTTGGATCTGAGCCGGGACCGCTGCCAGCCATCGATTCAACCGCGCCGCTCTTTCCTCCCCGGGCTGTAACGCCACCCGTAAATCCGCACGCAATTCCCGCAGCCTGTCGAGTGTATCGCTCATACCAAGGGGATATCCGGGGAAGCCGGCCACCCAAGCAGCTGCGTCCTGCACCATGGCAGGCAGCCGATCCGTCGGCACCCGGGTATCGTTCGGGATTGCCCAAGTATTAAGGAAAGCCCGAACGATCTCAAACTCACCGGGCGCTTCCTGTCGATACTCCATGTAACCTCCTAATGACTTTTGATGGTTGACATCATGAAAGTGTCGTGTAACCCTCTAAATATATAAGACGGTTACGAATAAAACACCATCACGTAGAGGGCGGCACCATGTTGAAGGCAACTCTGCAGAAATACCGCCAGGTGCCATCGCTTCTTTGGGCGTTGCTGGCGACGCAGTTCCTGATGAATGCGTCACATTTCATGGCGATTCCCCTCCTGACGGTCTACATGCTGAAAACGCTGCATTTCGGGCCGATCCAGATCGGCACCGTGATGACCTTGAACCTCGTGGCGGCGCAGGCTCTGCCCCTCATCACAGGTCTCATGACGGACCGTCTCGGTTTTCGGCCGCTGATGGTAACGGGGCTGGTTTTACGTGCTGTCGGGATGGGCGGTTTTGTCTTGTGGCATGATTGGGTAATTTTATCAGCCATGGCGCTCATCATGGGTGCCGGTGTCTCCCTATACAGCTCGGGCGTCTATGGCCTGTTCGGCCGGCAACCCAAACCACTCGCGGCCCGGATTTTCATTCTCAACAATCAAATGCTCAATCTCGGTGTCGTCCTCGGCCCATTGCTGGCGAATACCATCTCCTCGGCCGATATCGAACTGCCTTTCCTGGTCAGCGGCGGCCTTTTTATTTTGCTGGCCATATGGGTTTTTGCTCTGCGCGACATCGACCATTGGCATGGCGAACCAACCGCCATGATCACCAGCCTCAAGCGGGTTGCCACCGATCGGCGTTTCCTCGCCTTCCTGGCCGTGTCGCTCCCCTGGTGGTTCCTTTTTACCCAGCTTTATGTAGCTTTTCCGGTGCACATGATGCGGATAGCCGGTGAAGCCTGGGTACCCAGTATCTTCCTGGTCAACGGCATCGTTGGCTTTCTGTTTATGCTGGGGTCGATGGTGCTACTGGACCGGATTCGTAGCACGACCTTGCTGCCATACGCCTATTTGGCGGCGGCTATTCTCTATGCCGGCGCGGCCTTTACGACAGCCGCCTGGTGGTTCCTCGTTTTCGTTGCGCTTTACACGATGGTAGAAACAATCATGCTGCCGACGCTGGAGACGTTGACCGCCGAATTGGCGGCGGATGGCAGCCAGAGTACCTTCTTCGGGGCGCTGAGCCTCGCCTGGGCCGTCGCCGGGGCGGGCGGATACTATGCAGGCAGCTGGCTAAGTCTGGAAGCAGCGCCGGGCCTCACCTGGGGCCTCTTCGCTTCGGTCGGCGCAGTCGGAATTGCCCTGGCATCATGGTTTGCCGCCACCGAATACCGACGAAATGCCGTCCCCGCTCTCCTTCCTTTTGGGAGGTGACGATAAGGTTAAGGCTTTATTGTCGCCTTTCTTGCCAAGACAGCCCTGTCAGGCTATATAGGCAGGGTCGACGGCTTCAAGTCTGGCATGCTCTCCATAGCTCGTGATCGAGCGCCGGACCTGCCCTGCCCTACAATCTGAAGAAATCGACTGCATGGAAAATCCGTGCACCTGAAACTTGTTAAAGGAACATCATATGGCTATCGGAACCGTGAAGTGGTTCAACGCGTCCAAGGGCTACGGCTTCATTCAACCGGAAGACGGCTCGGCGGATGTTTTCGTCCACATCTCGGCGGTGGAGCGTTCTGGTCTTGGCACGCTGCGCGACGGTCAGCGCGTCAGCTTCGAGCTGGAACGCGATCCGCGTCGTGGCAAGACCTCGGCGACGAATCTGCAGTCGGCCTAAGCGGTCTTAGACCAAGATTGCACAGTCCAGTGGGGGGAGCGGGTCATGCCGCTCCCCTTTCTGTTTTCATGTGCCAATGTCGCCATCGGGGATGATTTTTCACATCACCCCTTGGATTCGGGCCGCCAGCCTCCCGCAATTATTGTTCAGGAAACTGTTCCCGCTGTTCCGACAGGCGTTTCGAGCGATGTCGCGGTGTTCATCGCGAAAACTTTGAGAAGAACTTCCGATAGAGTGCGCGCCGGATCTTGGTCCGGGCAGGCGAACACTTTCGGCAGTGGCTTTCGACCATCAATTCAACGGCAATTGCAATCGATGGAAAGCCAATCCGCAGCGTTCGAGGCGAATTCTCGTCTAAGATACTTCAGACGGAATTTGACATCGTGCCAGACTGTTTGCCTAATATGAATGGCATCTTAAGGATTGCATGCGTCAAATTCATAGGAATAGAATGTTCTCACAGCTTCGTACCAGCTGATGCCTAGCGCGAAGGTTGTGTTGCTCTGAGTTAGTTGGCCAAGTGGAAACGGGATAGCCTTCGAACAATGCAGCGGCTTCTAATCATCGACGACGAAATCGATATAGCGACCTTAGTCGCCCAAGTTGCCGAAGATTGCGGCTACGCCGTACGTACCACCCATCAAGCCGAACCCTTCAAAGCAGCTTATAGCGAATTTCAACCGGACGTGGTTGTCCTAGACCTAGGAATACCGAAGACGGATGGCGTCGAGTTGCTAAGTTTTCTGATGGAAGTCGGATCCAGTTCGCGAATTCTGATTTTCAGCGGTCTGGATCATCGAATGCTGGAAATCGCAGCCCATCTTGGTACCGCAAGAGGCCTCAATATGGCGGGCGTTCTGGCTAAGCCTATCCGTGTTGCTGAATTACGGGCCAAACTTCGCAGCCTTCACGCCGACCTGCCAGTCAATCGCAGCGTATAAAGACCATCGCCCTAGGCATTGATTGCGGCACTGGCCTGACTCACTCGTGCTTCTGCGACCAGCACCATCACCGCAGCCGAGGCCAGACGCGCAGCGCGGCTGTCGGCACGGCTGGTAAGAGCGATCGGCACACGACAGCCAAGGACGATTCCGGCGCTGGCTGCGTTCGCGAAATAGGTCAACTGCTTTGCCAGCATGTTGCCGGATTCCAGATCGGGGACGAGCAAAATATCGGCCCGTCCCGCCACCTGCGAGGCAATGCCTTTGCTGGCAGCAGCCTCTGGGCTGATCGCATTATCGAAGGCTAGCGGACCATCGATCAGGCCGCCCAAGATCTGCCCACGATCGGCCATTTTGCACAATGCGGCAGCATCAAGCGTCGACTGCATTTTCGGATTGATTGTTTCAACCGCCGACAGCACGGCCAGACGTGGCTGCGAAATGCCGAGGATCAGTCCAAGATCAATCGCATTCTGCGCGATGTCCTGTTTGGCTTCGAGATTGGGGGCGATGTTGATGGCGGCATCAGTAATCAGAAGCAGTCGCGCATAGGCAGGTATCGACATGACGAAAACATGGCTGGCACGCCGCGCCGTTCGCAGTCCATCAGCAGCGACGACCGCCTCCATCAATTCATCTGTATGCAAACTTCCCTTCATCAGGCCGGCAACCTCACCGGCGCGCGCTGCGGCAACAGCTGCTGCCGCAGCGGCATGACTATGTTTTGTGTCAATACGACGATAGCTGCTGATATCCAGCTTGGCTGCTTCTGCCGCTGCATTGATTTTATGTTGAGGTCCGACGAGGACCGGCGAAATCAGCCCATGCGTCACTGCCTCGACCGCCCCGGCGATCGACTCGGGATCACAGGGATGAACCACGGCGCATGATATCGGCTCTGAACTGCGTCGCCGCGCCAGCAAGGGTGTAAGCAGGTCGGGGAGTGTATCCGTCATGACCGCGATAAACCAAAATCCTGGTAGATGAGGCACCAGGAATTGAGCCTATCTGTTTTCGGTACCGCTTTGAAGCCTGGCCACACCAGTTCTGCAGCCGGACATGGACGATGCAACCGCGTCAGCTGTTCTTCTTCAATTCGGCAATCTTCTGCTCAAGAATTGCGATGAGCGCATCCGCACCGCCCGTTCGGATGGTGTCGGAAAAATCCGACCGCATACGGGCCATTTCCGATATCGTGCCGCTGAGGTAGATATCGATGATCTTCCAGCCATCGTCACCTTGGCGAAAAACGTAGTTAAGCTGGATCGGCTCGTCATCGGCCCGGACGATCTTGCTCTCGACAAGCTTGCGGTCGGAACTGGGCTGCTTCACATCGCCGACCACGAAGCTCTGGCCGCCGAAGGAATTAAAGCGGGCGGCATAGGTCGTGACCATATAGCGATTGAAGACTTCCAATACGGCAGACTTCTTATCCGCCGGCATGTTTGTCCATTCCTGACCGACAGCGATCCGCGCCATGATCGGCACATCGAAGGTCTGACCGATCACCGGCGCCAGCTTCTGATAGCGCCCATCAAAGCCCAATTGCTTGGCCTCTTTCATGCAGTCCAGCAGAACAGCATAAAAGGCCTCGACCTTGGCCTTCGGATCGTCACTGCTCGCGGCCAGGGCCGAGTGGACATTGACGCCTGCAGCGAACGACATGGCGGCTGTCATGCCGACAGCCGCCAGAAGAAAACGACGACGATGGATCATCGATGTGCGATGCTCTGAGAAACGCCCAAGCATTGTAGTACCGTTTCAACGATGTGGACTGCATTCAATCGGGCGATATCATATTGCTTCTGCGGTGCATCATGATCGATGAAAATATCCGGCAATACCATGGGCCGAATCTTTAATCCGCTATCCAGCAGCCCGACCGACGCGAGATGATGTAGGACATGGCTGCCGAAACCGCCAATCGAACCTTCTTCGATGGTGATCAAGACTTCGTGTTCGCGAGCCAGGCGGTTAACCAGATCCGTGTCCAACGGCTTGCAGAAACGCGCATCGGCCACCGTCGTGGATAATCCCTTGGCCGCCAGATCGTCAGCCGCCTTCAAGCATTCATGCAAGCGGGTACCATAGCTGAGCAGCGCCACCTTGGTGCCTTCGCGCATGACCCGGCCTTTGCCGATTTCCAGCACGCTGCCACGCTCGGGCAACGGCACGTTATAGCCTTCACCGCGGGGATAGCGGAAAGCGCTGGGACGGTCGTCAATCGCCGCCGCGGTGGCCACCATATGCATCAGTTCGGCTTCATCAGCCGCCGCCATCAGCACGAAATTCGGCAGGCATCCAAGATACGCGATGTCGAAGCTTCCGGCATGGGTCGCCCCATCGGCACCAACCAGACCGGCGCGATCCATGGCAAATCGCACGGGCAGACTCTGGATCGCAACATCATGCACGATCTGGTCATAGGCGCGCTGCAGGAAGGTCGAATAGATCGTCGCAAAGGGCTTCATGCCTTCGCAGGCCATGCCGGCGCAGAAAGTGACCGCATGCTGTTCGGCGATCGCGACATCGAAGCAGCGATTGGGAAAGACCTTGCCGAAAGCATCCAGGCCGGTCCCGGACGGCATGGCCGCATTGACGGCGACGATCCGGTCATCCGCCTTGGCTTCGGCAATCAGGGCCTTGGCAAATACACCCGTATAGCTCGGTGCCTTGGGCGTCGACTTCTGCTGTATGCCGGTCGCTACGTCGAACTTGACGACGCCATGGTATTTATCGGCGGATTTCTCGGCCGGCGGATAACCATGCCCCTTCTCGGTCACGACATGAACCAGGACCGGTCCGGGCTCGTCCGAGTTGCGCAGATTCTGCAGCACCGGCAACAGGTGATCGAGATTATGGCCGTCGATCGGACCGACATAATAGAAGCCGAGTTCCTCGAACAGCGTGCCGCCCGAGATCATGCCGCGGGCATATTCCTCCGCACGCTGGGCGGCGCGCTGCAGGCCTGCCGGCAGGATCTTGCTGAAGTCCTTCGCCAGATGACGGAAGGAACGGAAGGAGGAGGATGAGATCGAGCGCGACAAATAGGAGCTCAAGGCACCTACAGGCGGTGCAATCGACATGTCGTTATCATTGAGGATGACAATCAGCCGGGTATCCATCGAACCCGCATTGTTCATCGCCTCATAGGCCATGCCGGCGCTCATCGAGCCGTCGCCGATGACGGCAATGACATTGCGCTTGCGCCCCTGCAATTCGCTACCGACGGCCATGCCGAGGCCGGCCGAGATCGAGGTCGAGCTGTGGGCCGCACCGAATGGGTCGTATTCGGATTCCGAGCGCTTGGTAAAGCCGCTCAAGCCGCCGCCCTGACGCAGGGTCCGGATGCGATCACGGCGTCCCGTCAAAATCTTATGCGGATAAGCCTGATGCCCGACATCCCAGACCAACCGGTCATACGGGGTATCGAACACATAATGAATCGCTGTCGTAAGCTCGACGACGCCAAGGCCGGCACCAAGATGCCCACCGGTTACCGACACGGCATCGATGGTTTCCTGACGCAGCTCGTGAGCCAACTGCCGAAGATCGGCAGGGTCCAACTGACGCAATTGCGCCGGTGTGGTCACGCGATCCAAAAGCGGTGTCTTACTGGCAACCGTCACGTTTTTTACCTTTTCTTCAAATTCTTCAATCGCCCCACGACATTCGTCTTGAGGACGAATCGCGGCGATCTCTAAGCGATTCCGCTGGAAGCTTCATCTCGCCGCAACGCCCG
>Ga0190274_10002946_pt1 | contig 10102 bp, 6 predicted proteins | sample Popmic531T_FD_133002 | JGI IMG/M metagenome (GOLD analysis project Ga0190274, IMG submission 133002) | Populus adjacent soil microbial communities from riparian zone of Yellowstone River, Montana, USA - 531 T | ecosystem: Environmental > Terrestrial > Soil > Riparian zone | place: USA: Montana...
CCGGGCTCCTTCTCGAGGGCCTCCCGGTAGCCGGCCTCGGCGCTGTCGAGGTCGCCCGCCTCCTCGACCACCTGGGCCTCTTCTGCTTCGAGCTCGGCCTCGGACGGCACCAGCTCGTCGACGAACCGGTTGACCTCCTCCTCCGGGTAGGCGCCGATGAACATGCTCACCGGTTGACCGTCCCGGAACGCCACCACCGTGGGGATTCCCTGGCTCTTGACCGCCTGCAGCAGGGCGTTGCCGACGGCGTTGGCGTCGATGTCCAGCTTCGCGAGCGTGAAGGCGCCGGCGCGCTCGGCCGCCACCTTCTCGAGGATCGGGCCGAGGGTCCGGCACGGGGCGCACCAGGAAGCCCACATGTCGACCACCACGGGCCGAGCCTTCGAGCCTTCGATCACGAGCTGTTCGAAGGTGTCGTCGGTGACGTCGATCACGTGCTCGGTGGTGGCGCTCATCGGTCCATGGATCCCTTCCGTGCGACGACGCTGAGGAGGTGGTGCGAACGCATCGTCAGCCTCTCACACGTCCGAACCTTCGAAGGCGCAGGGCGTTCAGCACCACCGTGACGCTGGAGGCGGCCATGGCGGCGGCGGCCCACATGGGCTCGAGCACCCCGAAGACCGCGAGCGGAATCATCACCACGTTGTAGGCGAAGGCCCAGAACAGGTTCTGCCCGATGATGCGGTAGGTCCGGCGAGCGAGGGCGAACGCGTCGACCACCGCCATGAGGCTGCCCGACAGCAGGTTGACGTCCGCTGCGGCGAGCGCCACGTCGGTCCCCGTGCCCATCGCGATCCCCACGTCGGCCGCGGCGAGCGCCGGACCGTCGTTGAGTCCGTCGCCGACGAACGCGACGTGGCGACCGGCGGTGCGCAGTGCCGCGATCCGTTCGACCTTGCCCTCCGGGAGCGCCTCGGCCGTCACATCCTCGATCCCCGCCTCGCGCGCGATCGCTCGGGCGCTCGCCCGGTGATCGCCCGTGACCATCGCCACGTCCAGCCCCGAGGCGCGCAGCCCCACGACCGCGTCGGCGGTTTCGGGCTTGATGCGATCGGCGACGGCGATCAGTCCGACGGGAACGTCGTCGCGCCAGACACCGAACGGTGTCCTACCCGAGGACGCGAGTCGCTCGGCATCGTCCGACAGGGCGGGTGGCAGCCCCGCCGGTCGTCCAACCCGGATCGGGGTTCCATCGAGATCTGCCTCCATCCCGGCTCCAGGCTTCGCTGCATGCGCCGTGGCGGACGGCACGTCGATCCCTCGATCGCGGGCGCCGTCGAGGACCGCCCGCGCGATCGGATGTTCGGAGCCGGCTTCGGCGGCGGCCGCCACGGCCACCACCTCGTCGGCCGTCGCGGGAGGCGCCGGTGCGACGTCCGTCAGCGTCATCACACCGTCGGTGATCGTCCCGGTCTTGTCGAGCAGCGCGATGTCCACCCGCTTCGCGCGTTCGAAGACCTCGGCCCCTTTGAACAGGACCCCCAGCTCGGCGGCGCGGCCCGTGCCCGCCATGACGGCCACCGGGGTCGCGAGACCGAGCGCGCACGGACAGGCGATCAGCAGTACCGCCACGGCATGGAGCACCGCGTCGCCGGGTGTCGCCCCGGCGAGCGCGACCCACCCCAGGGCTGTGAGGCCCGCGAGGACGAGCACGGCGGGAACGAAGACCGCCGAGACACGGTCGGCGAGTTGCTGCACGGGCGCCTTCGAGCCCTGCGCCCGTTCCAGCGATCGGACGATGCCTGCGAGCGCGGTGTTGGCCCCCACCGTGGTGACGAACACCACCAGCCTGCCGTTGCCGTTGATCGATGCACCCACGACATCGTCGCCGGGCCCCACCTCGACCGGCACCGATTCTCCCGTCAACAACGACAGATCCACCCACGAAGCACCCGTCTTCACGACCCCGTCGGCCGGGATCTTCTCCCCAGGACGGATCAGCACGAGGTCGCCCGGAACCACACGGTCGATCGGGGTGGGCGTCTCGCGGCCCTCATCGAGGACGGTAGCGGTCTTCGCGCCTCGTTCGAGCAGCACGCGGGCGGCGTCGCCCGCGCTGGCCCGAGCCGTGGCCTCGAGCACCTTGCCGACCAGGATCAGCGTGATGATCACGGCCGCGGTGTCGAAGTAGAGCGCGTCGCCGCCGGACAGGACCGAGTACACGCTGTAGATGTAGGCCGCGCTGGCCCCCACCGCGATCAGGGTGTCCATCGTGCTCCGCCCATGGCGCGCGGCGACCGCGGCCGACCGGAAGAACGGCCACCCGGAGAACCACACGACCACGCTCGTCAGCGCCCAAGCGGCGTTCCGGCTCCACGAGGGATCGGGCACGACGAAGGTCAACCACAGCACCGGCAGGGTGCAGACCACTGCGACGATCAGCCGGGTTCGGAACGAACGAGCTTCCTCGCCGGGATCCCGGATCGCGACGTGCGGCCCGGCCCCGTACCCCGCCCGGCGCACCGCGTCGAACAACGCGTCGGGCTCGCCCGCGTTCCCCTTCACCGTGGCGGTCCGAGTGGCCAGGTTGACGCTGGCCTCCGTGACCCCGTCGACCGAACCCAGGGCGCGCTCGACCGTGGTGACGCACGAGGCGCACGTCATGCCCTGGATGTCCAGCGTGACCTCTCGCTCGTCGGTGTCGGCCGCCATGCCCGTCACTTCCCGGCGAACCGGCCCACCGCGGCCATGAGCTCCTCGACCTTCTCATCGCCGGTTCCGTGTTCGATGCTCTCGCGCACGCAATGGCGGACGTGATCGTCGAGCAGGCCGAATCCCACCGCTCGCAAGGCGGCCGTGGCGGAGTTCACCTGGGTGAGGATGTCGATGCAGTACTGGTCCTCATCGACCATCCGTTGGAGGCCTCGGACCTGCCCTTCGACGCGGCGGAGGCGATCGAGGAGGTCCTTCTTGTGCTCGGCGTATCCGTACATCGTGACTCCTCACATGTGGCGGTCGGAAGGGTCCATCCGGAGGTAGCGCTCAGGCTCGGCCCGGAAACGTTCCATGCAGCGCACGGAGCAGAACCGGTAGGTGACGCCGTCGTGCTCCCAGGCCGCCGCCGCACGCTCGCGGTCGACCTCCATGCCGCACACCGGATCGATATCCATGCCCACAGTGTATACCCCCTGGGGGTATCTGACCGACCGTGACCTCGCTCACCCGAACGGGCGGAGATGCGGGCCATTCGGCTGGTCCTGAGGTCCTGGAGCCGGTGCTATGCTCGCCACCACGGTGGCAGGAGGGATTCACACCACGTGTCGACTCGGGTAGCGACGACCCCGCACGGCGCTCTCGGTCTCACCACCGAGGACCTGCTGGCGATGTATCGCACCATCCTCACGGCACGGCTCCTCGACGAAGCCGCGCTACGCCAAAACCGCATGGGTCGCGCACCGTTCGTCGTTCCGGCCGAGGGCCATGAAGCGTGCCAGGTGGGCACCGCATGGGTGATGCGCAAGGGCGTGGACGTTTGGGTGCCGTACTACCGTGACGGCGCGGTGGTCCTGGCCGCCGGGATGACCCCCTTCGAGATCTTCCTCGGGATCTTCGCCAAGGCCGACGATCCCTCCTCGGGAGGGCGACAGATGCCGTCGCACTGGGGACACAAGGGCCTGGACATCATCAGCGGCTCCTCCCCCATCGCCACGCAGATCCCCCACGCTGCCGGCATCGCCTACGCGATCAAGTACCGGCAGGAAGACGCCGTGGTGGGGTGCTGGTTCGGCGACGGCGCCACCAGCGAGGGCGACTGGCACGAGGGCCTGAACTTCGCGGGGATCCACCGGTTGCCGGTGATCTTCGTCTGCGAGAACAACCAGTACGCGATCAGCGTCCCGCAGGCCAAGCAGATGGCCGTGGACAACGTCGCCGACCGGGCCGAGGGCTACGGATTCCCCGGCGTGGTGGTCGACGGGAACGACGTGCTCGCGTGCTACGGGGCCATGAAGCAGGCGCACGAACGCGCCCGCGCCGGCGAGGGCCCCACGCTGATCGAGTGCAAGACCTACCGGTTCCTCGGGCACACCTCCGACGACGACGACAAGACCTACCGGCCGCGCGATGAGGTGGAGGAGGCCCGCCACAATGACCCCGTGCACGTGTTCGGGGAGTACCTGCGAACCCAGGAGGTCCTCGACGACGTCGGGGCAGAGGAACTCCGTCTCGAGATCAAGGGTGAGATCGACACCGCGCTCGCCGCCGCCTGGGACGCCGCCGACCCCACGCCCGAGTCCGCGATGCGGCACGTGTTCTTCGAAGGCGAGGCCTGAGCCCGTTGAGCGAGAAGAACGTCGTCACCGCGATCCGCGATGCCCTGCACGACGAGATGGCCGCCGATGACCGCGTCATCCTGCTGGGCGAGGACGTGGGCAACCGCGGCGGCGTCTTCCGCATCAGCGCCGGCTGGATGGAGGAGTTCGGCGAGGATCGCGTGATCGATACCCCCCTCGCCGAATCCGGCATCGTCGGCGTGGCGATCGGCATGGCCCTGCGCGGCCTGCTCCCGGTGGCCGAGATCCAATTCGCCGACTTCATCCATCCCGCGTTCGATCAGATCGTGTCCGAGGCGGCTCGGCTCCGCTACCGCTCCAACGGCGCGTTCGGATGTCCCCTGGTGATCCGCGCTCCCTGTGGCGGCGGCATCCACGGCGCGCTCTACCACTCGCAATCGATCGAGGCGTTCTACGCGCACGTCCCCGGCATCAAGGTCGTGATGCCCTCCACCCCCGCCGACGCCGCCGGGATGCTCCGCAGCGCGCTCCGCGATCCCGACCCCGTGCTGTTCCTCGAGCACAAGAAGACCTACCGAGCGGTCAAGGGCGAGGTGCCCGACGGGTCCTACGAGATCCCGATCGGCCCCGCCGACGTGAAGCGCGAAGGCACCGACCTCACGTGCGTCAGCTACGGGTACTCGCTCCACACCTGCCTGGACGCGGCCGCCCGTCTGCAGGAGGACGAAGGCATCTCGATCGAGGTCGTGGACGTCCGGACGATCTCACCCCTGGACACCGAGACGATCGTGGCCTCCGTCCGCAAGACCGCGAAGGCCATCGTGGTGTACGAAGACAACCGCTCCTTCGGGGCCGGCGCCGAGATCGTCGCGACCATCGCCGAGGAGGCGATGTTCGACCTCGACGCCCCCATCGTGCGGGTCGGCGCGCCCGACATCCCGGCCATGCCGTTCGCCACACCCCTCGAGCACTTCTTCATGGAACCCGAGCCCGACCAGATCTACCGCCGGATGCGCGACCTCGCCCACCACTGACACGAGGCGGCTCGTGCCCCGCTGATCGGCTCCGCTGCAGAGTGTTCCGAACCCACACCTCGTCTCGGTTCAGGAGGGTTCGGAACGCGTCGATACACGGCTGGAGTGGACGAACATCCGACGCCGACGCCCCAACGGGGACGGTCCTCGGTGCCGCGCGACCTCGCCGTCGCCGGTGCCGTGCTGGCCGGTGCCTCGGCGTGTGTGCTGACGGGTGCCTCGTTCGGTCTCGTGTGGGGCGCCGTCACGGCGATCGGGCTCACGGCGGCCGTGCTCCTGGCGATGGCCGCCATGCGTCGTCGCGACCCCGCCGCTGCTGAGGACCTCGACGAGGGCCGGTTCCGGGCCATGGTGGAGCAGGTCCCCGCGATCGCCTACACGTGGGACACCACGCGTCCCACGGGCGAGGCACCGCCCGTCTACATCAGCCCGCAGCTCGAGACGATCCTGGGCTACACCCCGCAGGAGTGGAGCGATCACCCCGAGCTGTGGCTCGAGGCGATGCATCCCGACGACCGCGAGCGGGTCCGGCGCTCGTCCGACGACGCCGATCGAGCCGGTACCACGTTCCACGAGGAGTACCGGATCTTCGCCAAGGACGGGCGCATGCTCTGGCTCCGCGACGACTCCCTGGTGGTGGCCCGCGACGAGGACGGCAACGCGATCCGGGCGCAGGGCGTCATGTTCGACATCACCCGTCAGAAGCAGGCCGATGCCCGTCTGCAGGAGGCGGAGAACCGCTACCGAACGATCGTCGAGCGGGTCCCGGCGGTCGCCTACGTCTGGGATGCCGCCAACGAACCGGGCACGGCACCGGCCGCCTACATCAGCCCGCAGATCCAGCGGTTGCTCGGCTACACCCCCGAAGAGTGGTTCGACGACCCGAACCTGTGGGCCGATCGGCTGCATCCCGAGGACGTCGACGGGGTGTTCTCCCGCTGGGACGCCGCGGTGGCTGCCGCGGGTGCGTTCACGGCGGAGTACCGGATCCGTTCGAAGGCCGGCGAGCTGCTGTGGATCCGTGATGAAGCCATCCCCGTCGCGGACGGAGCGTCGGGCCGCCCCCTCTACCAGGGCGTGATGTACGACATCACCGAGCAACGCGGCACGAACGAACGACTCCGGGAGGCGGAGGAACGCTACCGGACCCTGGTGGAGAACCTCCCCGTCGTCACCTACACCGCCGCGGTCGACGAGGACGGAGAGCGAGACCTGCTGCGCTACGTCGCGCCCGGGATCGAGCGCCTGACCGGATACTCGCCCGAGGCGTGGACCGCCGACGCCGGGTTCTGGGAGTCGTTGATCCACCCCGAGGATCGGGACCGCGTCGTCGCATCGTCCCTGGCGTGCGAGGACACCGGTGACCCCTTCGACGAGGAGTACCGGCTGATCCGAGCCGACGGGGCCGTCATCTGGGTGCACGACTCGGCGGTCGTGGTCGAGCACGACGACGAGGCCGCCGTCTGGCAAGGCGTGTTCGAGGACATCTCCGCTCGCAAGGCCGCCGAACAGGCCGTCGTCCAGGCCGAAGGTCGCTATCGGAACCTGGTCGAACACCTGCCGGCGGTGGTCTACATCGACGAGATCGACGAGCTCGCCACCGCCCATTACGTGAGCCCTCAGTACGAACGCCTCACCGGCTACAGCCCCGCGCACCGCCTGGCCACACCGGACCTGTGGGTGAAGATGCTGCACCCCGAGGACCGGGAACGTGTCCTCGCCGAGTCCGACCGGACGAACGAATCGGGTGAGCCGTTCGACATCGAATACCGCATCGTCCGGGCCGACGGCGAGGTCCGCTGGTTGCACGACCACGCCTTCCAGGTGGAAGGGCTCGACGGCGGCATGGCCTGGCAGGGCGTGCTCACCGACGTCACCGATCGCAAGGTCGCCCAGGACACCCTGCACCGACGGGACGCGATCTTGGAGGCGGCGGGCTACGCGGCCGAACGATTCCTGCAGGCGCCGGCGTGGCGCGACGGCATCGACGACGTCCTCGCCCGGCTCGGTGAACAAGGTGGGGCCTCGCGCGCCGTCCTGTTCGAGAACCTGGAGATCGACGGCGAGCTCCAGGTGCAGCTGCGGCACGCATGGCTCGCAACGGAAGCGCCCGCCGCCCTCGACCGCCCACCGTCGGAGGCCTACCCCTATGGCGAAGACTTCCGCCGCTGGCAGCAGGTCCTGGCCTCCGGCGGCGTGATCCACGGCCTCGTGTCCGAGCTCCCCGAACGAGAGCGCCCGATGATCGAAGCATCGGGCATCAGGTCCCTCGTCGCCGTGCCGGTCCACGTCGAGGGCTCGTGGTGGGGTTACATCGCCTTCGATCAGTGCGACGCCGATCGCGTGTGGCAGAGCGCGGAGATCGACGCCATCCGTGTGGTCGCCAACACGCTGGGCGCCGCCATCGGCCGGGAGCGCGCCGCATCGCGTCTGGACGAGACGCAGGCTCGGTACCGCGTGCTGGTCGAGCAGATCCCCGCGATCACCTACATCGAGGATCCGGCGACCGGCGACGCGATCTACACGAGTCCGCAGGTCGGCACCATCCTGGGATACGACCCCGGCGAATGGGGCACCAAGGATCAGTGGCTCAGGGCGATCCACCCCGACGACATCGAACGGGTCCTGGCCGAGGACGATCGCACGGAGCGGACGGGCGAGCCGTTCCGATGCGAGTACCGCTTGCTCGCCAAGGATGGCCATCCGGTCTGGATGCGCGACGAGGCCGTGCTGCTCCAGGACGAGCATGGGGAAGGCCGGTACTGGCAGGGCGTTCGCTTCGACATCACGACCGAGAAGGCCGCGGAGGAGCGGCTGAAGGCCGCGGAGGAGCGGTTCCGGAACCTCGTGGAGCAGATGCCGGCGATCACGTACCTGGACGTCACCGCCACCGACCGTGAGGCGATCGTGTGGGACACCGCCTACATCAGCCCGCAGGTGCAGGAGATCCTCGGCTACTCCCCGGAGGAATGGGTGGCCGATCCGGAGCTGTGGCGTTCGCTCCTGCATCCCGACGATCGCGAACGCGCCGCCGAAGCCGACCGCGCGCATTTCGAGGACGGCACACCGCTCGACATCGAACTCCGCGTCTCGACCCGGGACGGTGAGGTCCGATGGCTGCGCGACCAGGCGGTGATGATCCTGGACGAGGAAGGCACGCCTCGATACAGCCAGGGCATCCTGCTCGACGTCACCGAACGGCGTCTCGCCGAGCAACAGGTACGGGAGGCCGAGGAGCGCTATCGCGCCATCGTCGAACACGTCCCGGCCGCGATCTACCTCGACCTGGCGGACCGCTCGATGCGCACGGTGTACATCAGCCCGCAGATCGAAGCCATCACCGGGATCTCGCCGCAGGAGTGGATGGACGATCCGGAGGCCTGGCTCAAGATCGTGCCCGAGGACCGCGACCAGGTGGAGCGCGACTACCTGCGAGCCATCGCCGATGGCACGGCATGGAACGCCGAGTACCGGATGCGCACGCGCGACGGTCGCACGATCTGGGTCCACGACGAGACGACGTTCCTGCACGATGAGGACGGCAATCCGACCTACCTCCAGGGCGTCCTGATGGACATCACCGAGCGCAAGCTCGCCGAGCAGGCGCTGCGCGAATCCGAACAGCGTGAACGGGAAGCGGCCGAACGCCTGCGAGCCCTCGACGAGATGAAGAACACGTTCCTCGCCGCCGTCTCGCATGAGCTCCGGAGCCCGCTCACCTCGATCCTGGGTCTGTCGATCACGCTGGAACGCACGCCGAACATGGACGCCGAGGATCGGATCGACCTGCAGGAACGGGTCTCCTCGAACGCCCGCAAGCTGGACCGTCTGCTGAAGGACCTCCTTGACATCGACCGGCTCAACCGAGGCATCGTGGAGCCGCAGTACCGAACCGCCGACGTCGGCGCCCTGACCCGGCGCGCGGTCGAGAGCTTGGATGCGCTCGCCGAACGCACCGTGGTGATCGACGTCGGTGCCGTGGTGCTCCGGGTGGATCCGCCGAAGCTCGAGCGCATCGTCGAGAACCTCGCGATGAACGCCGCACGGCACACGGCGAGCGACCGCACGATCTGGGTTCGACTCGAACCCCATGACCACGGCGCCCTGCTCACCGTCGAGGATGACGGGACGGGCGTCGACGAACACCTCCGCGAGGCGATCTTCGAGCCGTTCCGCCAGGGGCCCTCGGTGTCCTCCCACTCGCCCGGCACCGGGATCGGCCTGTCGTTGGTGGGCCGGTTCGCGCAGCTCCACGGTGGGCGGGCCTGGGTGGAGGATCGGCCCGGCGGCGGTGCCTCATTCAAGGTGTTCCTGCCGGCCGGACCCGAGGGAACCGCCGCGGCATCGGCCGAGCCGAGCCCCGCTGACTCCACGACCCTCGACGGCGACACCGCCGCGGCGGGCTAGGTCTCGCCGTCGGGTTCGCCGTCGTCCTTGTTCATCCGTGCGCGGAGCCGGTCCATCACCTTCGGGGGTCGCCCTCCGTCACGGGCGCGTTCCTGCTCGAACGCCTCCTGTGCATCCTCGGCATCGCGCGTGAGGTCGCTCTCGACCACGGCGTGACGCTCGACGACGGTGGAGCCGATGGCCTGGAAGATGGCAGCGATCGGCAGCGCAAGGAACGCCCCCACGATGCCGGCGATGCTCGCGCCCGCGATGGCGCACCCGAAGGCGATCGCCGGGTGCATCTCCATGGTCCGCGCGGTGATGCGTGGGCTCAGGAAGTAGTTCTCGAGCTGCTGGTACAGCACGAAGAAGATCAGCAGGATCAGCGCATCGACCGGGCTCTGCACCACGGCCACGACGAGGGGCAGCGCCATCGCGATGTACGTGCCG
>Ga0190274_10002947_pt1 | contig 10101 bp, 9 predicted proteins | sample Popmic531T_FD_133002 | JGI IMG/M metagenome (GOLD analysis project Ga0190274, IMG submission 133002) | Populus adjacent soil microbial communities from riparian zone of Yellowstone River, Montana, USA - 531 T | ecosystem: Environmental > Terrestrial > Soil > Riparian zone | place: USA: Montana...
AAGCTTTGTCATGTCGAGCAATAAGTTCTCTTTATCCAGAAGACGAAGTACTACCTTCTCGCCAAACAGAGTGGGCAATGTCGAAACACGAAAATCCAGTTCGCGAGACCTGGCATCAACCTTAACCTTGATCTTTATTCGCCCATCCTGCGGCAATCGCTTTTCGGAGATATCGAGCTTTGACATAATCTTGACGCGCGAGATTAATGCGTCGCGCATCTTCAGGGGTGGCCTCATGACATCATAAAGAACACCATCGATGCGGAAGCGGATTCGAAGCTCCTTTTCGTAGGGCTCAATATGAATATCAGAGGCGCCGCGTCGCAGGGCGTCAACCAGCAGGACATTCACCAGTCTTACGACCGGTGCGTCTTCGCTAATTCTGGAGAGAGTGGTAAGGTCGATCTCTTCGTTGTCTTCAAGTACCTCAACGTCTTCACCGTGGTCGGTGTCAAAATCAATCGAATCGAGAGAAACAAGATCGGCGTGTGTAATGCCACCACCGTTTGAACTCTTTGCATTAACGGGCTCAAACGCTGTCTCATCGACCGAGATAGACGACAACTCAATCTCACGTGAGGTTCCATAATACTTGGCAATCGCCTGTTGAATGCTTGCTTCTGCAACCACTACGGGCTCAACGTTCAACCCCGTCATGAACTTGATATCGTCCATCGCAAACACATTGGTCGGATCGACCATTGCGAGTGTGAGGCTGGCTCCCACGCGAGAGAGGGGAAGGACTGAGTATTTCTGAGCAACTTCTTGAGGGATGAGTTGGAGAACATGTTCGTCGATTTGAAAGAGCTCCAAATTGACTGAGGGAATTCCATACTGTCGTGAGAGAACGGCCGTGATCATGTCGTCGGACACGAGGCCAAGCTTCACGAGATTGTAGCCCAAGCGGCCACCGTGTTCGCGCTGGTAATCAAGCGCTTCGCGGAGGTGCTGTGGGCTGATGAGATTCTCCCGAACGAGAATTTCGCCTAATTTTGCCGACATTTGTACCCCGGTATTGAGAGATCTGGAAAACGATTCACAAGTGGGCTAGCGATCCTGCGAGAAAAAGCAATAGCAGCCTGGATGTTTGGACAGTGGACGGTGTGTAACACCGTTGGGCAAGCATAGTACAAGTTGAACGAAGGAACTGTCAATCGGTTTTTGGAATGAATCACGAGCACCAGCGTTCCGCATGGGAAAACTGCATTTGGCCGCGTGACAAAACACTGCAGCCAAGCGTATTGCACTGGCTCACGGTCCAAAAAAAGAAGGCCACAGCTGAAAACCGTGTTTCAGCTGCGGCCCTTGTTGGAATCTCTTTCTCTATTATGGGCGTCGTCGTCGGGTGGGTGCGGTCTTTTCAGGAACGACTTTCTCCGTGTTCTTTAACTCTGCCAAGATCGCCTTTGCATCAGCTTTGAACTTATGAGTCTCAGGAGCAACGTCTACGTAATGCTGCAAAAAATTTGCGGCGTCCTGGTATTTCGCTTTGTCGCCAGAGGCGAAAAGGGATAAACCGGCCCCGAGATTCGCGTCTGGATTATCCGGTTCAGCGGTGACGATCGCCTTAAATTCATCAAAGGCCTTGTCGACCGCACCGGCATCGAGGAGCAGTTGGGCTGCGTCTAATTGGGCTTTGGCCTTTTTCGCAGGGTCAGTCTCAACTGCTATGTAATCCTTAAAAGCAGTTAACCCGGCGTCGGCTTGCGACGGATCGGCCTTGCTTACAAAAAGACGGTGTGCTTCGGCATTGACTGTATAAGCCGCGAGCTTGTTGTTGTTGTATCTGCCCAACTCGGCCGGATCAGTTGGAACTGTTTGGGCCTTAATCATCGCAACCGCTTTTGTCGTGGCCACGGCTGCCGCCTTAAAATCTCCTTTGGCACTCTCGATCCCCGTCCCCTTGGCGGCTTCGTCGGTGGAGGTGACCGCAGCGTTATAACGGCTAACCCCCCGAGCCGTATAAGCACGACCCTCGTTTACTAATAGCGCGGGTTGCTCCGGGTCAGCAGCCAAACCCTCCTCATACTGCTTGATCGCTTCGTCGTAATTCTTGGCATTTAGGGCTTCGTTACCGGCCTGGAAGGTGCGGGCAACGACTTCATTCGATTTGACCGCCTTCTCGTTCCGAGCGGAGATTTCAGCGGCTTGCTTTGCCAGCTCCGCGGCCTTGGCCTTCTCTTCAGCAGTTGGCTGCCTGACTTCAGAATCTGCACTACCACTCTTTGACGAGGCGCCGGAGCCGCGGTTTGCCGAGTTTATTTCTGCTAAAGTAAGGCGATGTCCATCACCGGGTGTTAATTCGATTGGATAATCGACATCTCGGCCAGCTTTCACCTTGCTAACCCAGTTCGGCTGAGCGGCTGGAGCGCTAGCGGCGATAACATAATCACCTGAGTAGGGTAAACCTGCGAAAACGAATTCACCTTTCTTGTTCGTCTTGGTCGAGTATTTCCCTGAAACATCGGTTCGAAAAACGTCGATTGTGGCATCGGCGACGGGGACTTTTGTGCCGTCAGCCTGGGCCAGGACCACATGGCCGCGGAGCGCGCCGACTTGGGCGGAGGCAATCAAGTTTGTCGAGATTATGAAAGCAACGCCGGCAAGGACCGGTAAAAAGTATCTGCGAAACATCGAAGATTCCTCCAAGAATATTAATGGTGATGCGGAATTACGGGAGAGCCATTACGATGCGCTGACGTCTCCCCTGGTTGTAAACTTGTTCCGGCGAAGCGACTAAAGTTAATAAGCAAACCTCTTACTGTCAAGCAGATATGAAACTGGATCGCTAACTCCTGCTTCGCGGAAGGCCCTAAGACGGAGAGCGCATGAATCACAATCACCGCAGGCAAGTTCCGACTCTGCGTAGCAGGACCACGTTAGCTCCAATGGAGCATTCAGTTTTTGGCCGAGCGCTACTATTTCAGACTTCTTCAACGTAATGACTGGCGTCTTGATTTGAATGCTGGTTTCCGGTCTTGTCCCGACACTTATTACCCGCTCAAAGGCTTCATAAAACTCAGGGCGGCAATCGGGATAACCGGAAGAATCCTCCGCTACGGCCCCGATGTAGATAGCGTCACCATGAATTACCTCAGCCCAACTCGTAGCGATCGACAAAAAGTTCGCGTTGCGAAATGGCACATAGCTCGAAGGGATGTTTTGACCAGCGAGGTTTGCATTCGTGACGGCGATGTTCTTGTCAGTCAACGATGAGCCGCCAATCTTAGCGAGTTGCTCCAACGAAACAACCATCCGTTGTTTCACGTCGTAATGGTCAGCCATCTCTTCGAAGGCACGTCGTTCACGCGCCTCGGTGCGTTGTCCGTATGAGATGTGGAGGAAGGCCAGCCGATCAACTTCTCGTTTGGCTATTGCTGCGGTAACGCATGAGTCCATGCCTCCCGAAACCAGGCATACAGCCAGGCGAGGTCGGGTTTCCTGGGTGTTCCCGGGAATGTACGCCGCCTCATCGTGACCGCCCATTAGACTGCACGGGCCTCCGGCCCCCAAATATACTTATGTAGCTGGAGTTGCATGCGAACGTCCAATCTGCTTGCAGAGACCCAGTCTGCTACTTCTTTTAAGTCAACAGCGCCCCAGGCGGGTGAAATCAGAATCGTTGCACGTTTATTCAACTCATAACGTTGGATGATCTCTTTGGCGTAGATCCAATCCTCCAGGCTAGTGATTACAAACTTGACTTCGTCCTGATCCGGTCGCAACCAATCGAGGTTCGGCCAATAGTTGCGCGCCTCTTCACCGGACGAAGGGCATTTCACATCCAGGATGATCTTTGCCCTCGGATCGACCCGTTCGGTTGAAATATAGCCTCCCGTTTCAACCAGCACCTCGTATCCTTCAGAGCATAAGCGTTCAATCAAGGTAAATGCCTCGTCCTGTGCCAGGGGCTCTCCGCCTGTTACTTCCACCAGCTTACAACCAAAGTCGCGGACCTTCCTCATTACTTCGTCCAGCGGAATATACTCACCGCCGCTAAACGTATATTCACTGTCGCACCAAACACAACGCATCGGGCAGCCAGTAAGGCGAACAAAAGAGCAGGGACGGCCCGCATGGGTAGATTCGCCTTGAATCGAACGAAATATTTCCGTTACTTTCAGCATTTAACAACCAACCAAATCGCTCGAAGTAGTCAGCATTAGTCTCAAGCCTACGGCGGCTATTCCAGAAATAAATCCTGCGAGTGGCTATCAAATTCGAATCTAGCCCAGGCAGGCATAGGTGTCAAAGTTAGTTGGGAACTGAGGAATCCGCGGCAACTCCAAATACACCGTGACATCAAAGCTGTGTGAAGAAGGACCAAACCCTGTCGCTGGCGTGTTAGCATAAAGGCTGCCAGGCGATTCGAGAATCCTCCGTGAACGAAAGAACTGCCCAAATCGAAAAGCTGTTCTCCCAAGGCGCGCGCCGATTGCTCGACCATGCCTCAGACAGCCATTCATTGCCGCCCGAAACTTTGATCCCCCGCATCAGGGCAGTTGTCGGAAAGTATCTCCTAAAAGACGACGCCAACGCGTCTCTTGAAACGATATCTGACTTCATCGAGAAACTTCAGGCTGATGATCTCTGCCTCATCATTGCCTGCGAACAAGGTAATCAGAAGGCCTGGAGCGATTTGGTTGAGCGCTTTTCGCCGACAGTTCGTTCTGCCGCGCGTTCGGCGAGCTCAAATGAGGAAGGTGCCGAAGATCTGACCCAGTCTATCTGGGCTGAACTTTATGGACTGCGAGTTCGTGAAGACGGGAAGCCTGCGGGCAAACTAGCCTATTACTCTGGGCGTGGCTCTCTGGCAGGGTGGTTGCGCGCGGTGGTGGCTCAGCTTGCAGTTGATCACCATCGTAAACAATCGCGACTTGTGCAGACTGAAGAAGACTCTGATTTTGATCGCATTATTCAAGATGGTCAGGAAGGAAACGAATGGGCCGGGCACGGCGGTGTAGTCAACCCGGAGTTGGAGATTTCAAAGAAGCTAGCCGGCGCGCAGATGCGCAAGGCGCTGGCTAAATCGATCCAACAACTTTCGGCAGAGGATCGTCTTCTAGTGAGGCTGTACTATTTTGATGGGCTTCGGTTACGTGAGGCTGGAGCAGTGCTCGGTGTGCATGAAGCGACTGCAAGCCGCAGACTGACTCGCGTTCATTCCGACTTGCGCCGGCAGGTGGAAAGCATATTGATTGAGGAAAAAGGCTGGAGTAAGCCGGAGACCGAGCGTGCATTTGCAGAGATTGGGCTTCACCTTGAAGCAGAGATCGAGCCGCTGCTTGCCGGTGAAGGAGTGTTACTTAATAAGGAAAACGAGATCGCAGGCTAACGTTGTTAAGAAGAAGATCTGGCGGGAAACACCTGGGCCGCAAGCAATGGGGTTCGAAGGCGTTCTTAAGAGGGCAGTGAAATTAGTTTAGATGAAACAAGGTAAAAACAACGAAATCGACATTCTGTTGCGCTCCCTCGCAAAAGGGCAGCGTGGGGGGGCGACCTTGGATCAAGATGGCCCGTTGGCCCGCGAGAATCAGGGTCTGACGGATCACCTTGACGCAGACGAGTTAAGCTCATTTGCGGAAGGCGTAGTTCCCGCTCCCGCGCGAACCCGTTTCATCGCGCATCTGGCGGATTGTGAAAACTGCCGAGGCGTTGTGGTTGGTCTTACGCAGGCATCAGGTGCAGCAGCTCGATCTGAAACTCTGGAGCCGCAGAGTGGCGCTGGGTTTTGGAGCAAAATGGCCTCGCTGTTCTCACCGCCGGTTCTGCGCTACGCGGTTCCCGCGATTGCGCTGTCTGCAGTTATCGTCGTCAGCTTCTTTGCGCTACGACAAAACCGCCCAGAGTTCGTTGCTACGCATGAAGCGACAAAGACTGATTACCCGGCGTCAGTCGCCCTACAGCCGGTTGGATCACCTTTGGCCCAATCCAGCATTGAAGCCCCAGCGAAAACCCGGGGCCTCACCGAGCCTCAACAAAACGTGGAAGATTCCAGCGTCGGGAAAGCTCTCAAGGATGACAAGCCTGCTATTAACAAATCATCTACAGAAGCGAGCGGTGCTGACACCGAGAAACTCTCTGTACAAAAGAGTGCATCGGAATCCAAGTATGTTGCAGGCGTGGATCGACGTGTCTTCGCCACGGAGCCCCAATCGTCACCGGCTCCTCCACCTAAGCCAGCCATCAACGAAGCTGACAAGGTTGGTGAGAAAGAAGAGGCAGCAGTCAGAAACCGCGAAGTCCAGGAGGTTCCCGCGGAGTCCGTCCAGGCAGAGAAGAACCAGCCGCGCGACGAAGCGGGTCGTCGGCATGGACCTTCGAGAAACAATAATGTTGCAATTGGGGGAGCTGGACGTGTTGACGGCATGGTACTCGACAGAGTGGAATCCAGAGCTAAGAGCAAAAAAGACTCGGACGACGACAGTGAAACTCGAACGGTCTCCGGCAGACGTTTCCGTCGCCAGGGCAATGCCTGGATTGATACTGCGTATGACTCCTCGCGGCGCACTATCAACGTTTCTCGAGGCTCGGAACAATTTCGTGCCCTGGTAGCCGACGAGCCGGTAATCCGCACGATCGCTGAAAAACTTAGTGGCGTGGTAATCGTTGTCTCGAACGGCAAAGCCTACCGAATTAACTAGATCCTGTTTGAGTCTTCATTTCTGTCCAGTTATCTCAGGACCCTGCAGACAACAACGCTACAATTCCTGACGCCTTCAGAGGCCGAACATTCCTAACCCGATTCCGTAGTGGTACATTACAGCGGTCCTGATAGCCGAAGAACTCTTCTGGAGGTATCCGAATGTATTGTCCATCCTGCGGCAGCGACATTTCCGTTGAACTCAAATACTGCAGCCGCTGTGGCGCAAATCTGTCGCTGACCCCTCCGATTTATCCAGCAACGCCGGCAACTCCGATCAAGTTGACTTTGCCTTCAATTGTTTTGGGCCTAACGATTACCATTGGCCTGGGAATCATATTTAGTACGGCGAGGGAATTGGCTCAACTTCATTTGCACCCAGCTGCAATCACCTGGATGGTTCTTTTTGGGGTGGCCACATTGTTCGGTTGTACCGCACTGCTACTTCGGTTCTGGTCCAAAATTTTTGCACTCAACCGAGAACATCAGCCAACGCCGACAATCAGAGCGCCGGGCCAGGTATCTGCCAAAGCGCCACAACAGCACTTGCCGCCGCGATTTGAACCAGTTCCCAGTGTTACTGAACACACAACCCGAACCTTTAGCCGTCCGTATCAGGAAACTTCCGATCCATCGGCAAGATAATCTCCGACAATTCCCAGCGTGGATGACCTGAGCCCTATGACCCCAACCAAAAAACCAGGAATAGCAATCTCAACCGCCCTACTCTTTCCAATCGTGGCACTTTTGATGTTGTCAATAGATTCAGCAAAAGCCCAAAACCGAACTAAACCAAACCCACGACCTGGAGCATCGAGACCAGCGGCCATCAGGAGTAACCCACAGATCGCGCGAATTGTGCGCGAGATTGACGCCAGGAATATCGAGCGCTCAATTCGCAAGCTCGTTTCATTTGGCACTCGCAACACGCTGTCAGCGCAAGACGATCCAAATCGAGGAATCGGTGCAGCTCGAGATTGGTTGTTCAGCGAGTTTTCGAAGGCGGCTGAAGGCTCGAACGGACGGATGACTGTGGAAAAGCAAACGTTCGAGCAGGCTAAGGCCCAACGCGTGCCTCAGGCGACGATGTTGACGAATGTTGTCGCGACGTTAAAGGGAACACAGCCAGAGTCGGCCCAGAGGATTTATGTGGTGAGTGGCCACTACGACTCAATGTGTGGTAGCCCGACGGATGCAAAGTGCGACGCGCCCGGTGCAAACGACGACGCGTCAGGCACTGCGGCTGTTCTGGAGATGGCGCGAGTGATGGCGAAATACAAATTCGACGCGACCATCGTCTTTATGACAGTTCCAGGTGAAGAGCAAGGCCTGCTTGGTTCGACTTACTTTGCTGAGCAGTCAAAGAAGAACAATGTCGACATAGAAGGGATGTTCACTAACGACATCATCGGTAGCTCGCTGGGCGGAAACGGCGTTCACGATCCCCGCACCGTGCGCGTCTTTTCGGAAGGTGTGCCGACAAACGAAACGCAGGCGGAAGCAAACACGCGGCGTAGCGTTGGAGGCGAAAACGATTCTAAGTCGCGGCAACTAGCGCGCTTCATCCAGGAGACCGCGGCTGCCTACGTTCCCGCTATGAAAGTAATGATGGTTTATCGACGCGATCGTTACGGGCGAGGCGGCGATCACATTCCTTTTCTTGAGCAAGGCTACGCTGCGGTTCGTTTCACTGAGACAAACGAAAACTTTACGCACCAGCACCAGAACGTGCGGGTTGAGAATGGCATTAAATATGCCGACTTGCCTGAGTTCGTCGATTTCAACTACATCGCCAACGTCGCCCGGGTGAATGCCGCGTCGTTGGCGATGCTGGCGTTAGCGCCGGCCCGTCCAAAAACGGTGGAATTGGGTGGCGGCCTTGCAGACGATTCAACTCTCAAATGGGATGCGAACAAGGAACAGGATATCGCGAGTTATGAGATAGTTTGGCGCGATACGACGTCCCCGGTCTGGACCAACTCGCTGTCAGTGGGTAACGTTCAGACTTACACCATGAAGGGAATGTCGAAAGACAATTACTTCTTTGGTGTGCGTGCGGTGGATAAGGAAGGAAATCGCAGCCCGGCGAGCTACCCGCGCCCCGCGTCTCGGGCTCGGAACCCAGCGCCGCTTCAGTGAAAAGAATAGGGCGACTTTTGAATCAGCCAATCCGACTTCGCGACTGTTTGAATTTCGCTATTTGAGTGTCCAGATGGTTAATCCATTTCTGAATCATGGTAGCTAGCAGGGTGGTCTCTGATTGGCTCAACGGCAATTCAGGCTTGAAAAAGACAATCTGGTTGCTATAGTCCAAACCTTCAAATAAGTGCGCACGCGCATCTGAATGCGCGAACGACTTGTGGCGCATTTCTTTGACTCGCTTGTGCAGCGCTATCTCAGCTTCTTCAGTCAGGACCTCAGCGATTTGTTCGTCTAGAGGTTTCTCACGTCGATCGTCAAGATCTTTCTTCATGCCGAACGGCCTGGCGTAGGAAATTATCAGAGCGGTGTTGAACGCAGTGTGTGCCAGTTCTTCGTTCTTGTTAGGCCACCCTTTCTCTAAAATGTAGGCGGCAAATTTTCGAGCTTCTATCAGGTCCAACCGGTCAAGGTAAATCCGGGGTAACACCATTCGGGCGCGTTCGAAAAACGCGTCAGTCAACGGCGGGATGTCAGACGTATCGATTTCATCGTCTGTCATTCGATCAATGCGATCCCAATCAGTCTCCGATTTCTTCTTCAAATTTCTCACGCTCATGCCTTAATGCCTTCCGCAACGAGATAATGCGTCTGGTTTCTGCGCCTCGAACTGTGAATGTGACAACCACTGTTCGACTGCCAAGCAAGCCTATACCAATCCAACGGTCTTCACCATAGTCAGTTCGTAAATCAAGATCAATCACCAACGGAGGCTGAAATATCTGCCAAGCGTCACAGAAGTCAAGACCGTGCTTACGAATGTTCGCTTGGTTCTTTTCCTCGTCCCATTCAAAATTCACATCGGAAGCTTAATTGGCCGCCAGTTGGACAGCAATCGGTTCGGTACGAGACCACTATTTGTCCACATGAAAGCTCCTTTGCATCACGGGCTATTGAGAGTCTCCCTTTTTTAGACCTTCTTACTTCAGGGTGCGTCTAATGGATGCAGAATGATATTCTGAAAGTCTCCGAATTTGATTGGATTGAGGCCACAGTTACCATGAAAAGTCCAAATAATACTTTGAGAAGTCGTCGAAGCGGCATCGCAATCGTCGCTATTTCGTTTGTCACGATGTTTGCCCTCCTCGTGAACATACTTTCACCCGCGGTGAACGCGAAGCAAAAGGGAGGCGGTGGCAAGACAGCGGCTTTAAAGGAAGACCAGCGAATACTGCACGTCTTAAACCGGCTGGGTTACGGGGCGCGCCCGGGCGAAGTCGAGCGCGTGAAGGCCATGGGCCTGGATAACTACATCAAAC
>Ga0190274_10002948_pt1 | contig 10100 bp, 8 predicted proteins | sample Popmic531T_FD_133002 | JGI IMG/M metagenome (GOLD analysis project Ga0190274, IMG submission 133002) | Populus adjacent soil microbial communities from riparian zone of Yellowstone River, Montana, USA - 531 T | ecosystem: Environmental > Terrestrial > Soil > Riparian zone | place: USA: Montana...
CTCGTCGTCGTCGTCCTCTTCCTTCTCGCCTTCCTCGCCATCGGCAGCTTCGTCCTGCTCGATGACATTGATGCCCATCTCCGACAGCATCGCCAGCGTGTCCTCGATCTGCTCGGAGGTGACCTCCTCGGAGGGCATCACGGCATTGAGCTGCTCATAAGTGATGTAGCCGCGCTTCTTGGCCTGCTTGATCATCTTGCGGACGGCGGCGTCCGACAGATCGAGCAGCGGCAGCGGCGTATCCGGCGCGGTCTCGCCGTCTTTTTCCTTGTCGGCGCCGTCTTCCTTGGACTGGCCGGGCTTCAGCTTGGCTACGTCCTTGTCGGCAGCCTTGCCCTTGCCCTTGGCAGGCTCCGGACGCGAGGGAGCCTTGACAGCAGGTTTTGCGGATTCCTTGGCCGGTGCCTTCGCGACGGTCTTCGGGGCTTCTTTCACTGTATCTTTCACGGGTTCCTTTACGGGCTCCTTGGCCGGAGCGGCTTTGGCGGCTTCCTTGGCCGCAACCTTGCTGGCGGCGCCTTTGAACAGCGACCTGACGGTATTCTTGATGGAATTCTTGACCTTGGCCGCCGTCTTGCTGGCCGCGCTCTTGCTCGCCATGAAGCTCTTTCTCCCGCGGCAGGGTAAAACCCGCCGTTTCGAGGACCCCTACCCTATGGCGTGAGTCTCGATGTTACTCTTAGTCCCCTCGCCGGGGGTTGCCGAATCACCACACCGACTGTCGCTGCGGGGTCTTAAGTGGGGATTAACCCTCTGAAGAGCCCTTCATTCGCCAAAAAAGCCCCGAAAAACGGGGCAATTCTTTTATCCCTGCACTTGGCCCGGATACCGGGTCAAACTCCCCGACCACCACGGCCCGAAGACGCCCCAAAGCCCTCGATCAGCGCCTCGGTCCCTTCGAGTGCCGCGAGTCTGCTCTGAACGTCCCGGATCCAGGCCAGATTGGCCTCACTCGGATCGTCTCCGAGCGCGCGCTCTGCGTCCTTGAGCTCCTTATTTAACGTGCGCGCCTTGCGATGCAAGGTAACGATGTGGGTCCACCAATGCGAAACGTCGGTCTCGCCCGCGCCCGGCCGGGCTGGCCAGTCCGAAGTGTGCGTAATCGCGGCACGGACCCGCAAAATCAGGCTCTCCAGGCCCTTTTCTACGAGGTCTCGCTGCAATTTCTCCGCGTCGATCGGAACCTCGCCGGAAGCCGTTTCCAGGACGCCCCGGCGCAGCCGGTCGGCGTCCGGATGGATCAGCTCGATTTCGGCGAATTCCTCCAGATGCGTCTCCAAAAGCCAGGGATGCTCGATCACCGCGAGCAGGATCAGCGCCTCGCGCGAGGGCATCGCGCTCTTGTTGCCGCGGATGATCTGGCTCTGGCCAAGGCGTGGCGATAACGGCGCGAAGGGTTCGCGGGATTTGCGCTGGTTGTTGCGCCAGTCATTGCGAGAGCCTTTCGATTCAAAGCGGCCGCCGCGCTGGAAACCGCCTTGCTGCTGGGCCGGCATGAACAGGGAGCGCACGCGCGCCTCGAAATCCTGCCGGTAATATTTCCGCACTGCTTCGTGGCCGATAGTGCCGGTAATCTCGGAAAGCCGCGCTTCCAGCGCCGCGCGCCGCTCCGGCGTGTCGAAGGCAGTGGCTTCTGTCTCGCGCATCCACAGGATTTCGGCGAGCGGACGCGCGCTCTTCAGCACCTCGTCCATCGCGCCGCGTCCACCCGACCGGATCAAATCGTCGGGGTCCTGCCCTTCCGGAAGCAAGGCAAACGAAAGGCTCTTGCCGGCCTGCAACTTCGGCAACGCGAGGTCGACCGCGCGATAGGCGGCCCTGCGTCCGGCCTTGTCGCCGTCGAAACACAGGATCGGCTCGTCGGCGATGCGCCACAGAAGACCGAGCTGTTCTTCGGTGAGCGCGGTGCCCATCGCCGCAACGGCGCCCTCGAAGCCCGCGATCACCATCGCGATCACATCGACATAGCCCTCGACCACGATCAGCGCCTTGCCGTCATGCACTGCCTTGCGGGCATTGGCGCCATTGAACAGGATCGAGCCTTTGTGGAAGAGCGTGCTCTCCGGCGAATTGAGGTATTTCGCCGGCGCATCTTTATCGAGCGCGCGGCCGCCAAACGCGATCAGCCGGCCGCGCCAGTCCGGGATCGGGAACATCACGCGGTCGCGGAAGCGATCATACGGCACGGCGATGTCGTCACCGTGGATCAGAAGCTCGGCCTCGATCATGTCCTCCACCGGAACGCCGAGCTTGCCGAGATGCTCCTTCAGCGCGAAGCGGTCAGGCGGCGCGTATCCCATGCGGAAGCGCAATTGCGTCTCGGGACCGAGCCCGCGATCGGCGAGATAGCCGCGCGCCTTCGCTCCCGCTCGCGACTGCAAGGTGCTTTCGAAAAATTTTGAGGCAAGCTCCACGACTTCATGCAGCGTCTTGCGCTTCTGCTCGCGCGCTTCGTCCTCGCGCGAGACTTTCGGCATCGGCACGCCGGCCATGATGGCGAGCCGCTCGACCGCTTCCGGAAAGCCGACGCCCTCCGTCATCATGATGAAATCGAAGATCGAGCCGTTTTTGCCGGAGGAGAAATCGAACCAGGCCTGCTTCTGGTCATTGACGAAAAACGACGGCGTCTTTTCCTGATTGAAGGGCGACAGCCCGCGCCACTCGCGCCCGGCCTTCTTCAGCTTCACGCGCCGACCGACCACCTCCGACACCGGGAGGCGGTCGCGAAGGTCTTCGAGGAACTGGGGCGAAAAGCGCATGGGATGGCTATAGCGAATCGGAAGCGCGATGATAGCGGCCGATTCGGACAGCTTTGGGAAAGCCCCGGATTCCGCAGTTATTTCAGCGCTTCTCTTGCTTATCCACCGCAATTCACAGCCGTGCCAAGCGCCGCCCGCTCACACCGGCTGGAAATTGGCAGTCTTCAGGAGATCGGCGTTGCGGGCGAGGTCCTTTTTCGAGAATTCGGCGAACGCGGCTGGTGTTTCCACCACCGGTTCGATGCCGAGCTTCGTAAGCCGTCCGTCGGTCGCCAGCGACTTGATGGCGGAGTTGATGGCCTCGTTCAGGGCGTTGACCGTGGAATCGGGAATGCCTTTTGGACCCCAGACGCCATACCAGGTCGCGTGTTCGAGCCCCGGCATACCGCTTTCCGCCGCGGTCGGGATGTCGGGCGCGAGCGCGCTGCGCTTGGCCGAGGTGACCGCCAGCGCCTTCACATTGCCGCCTTGCGCCATCGGCAACAGCGCGAGGATCGGATCGATCATGAGTTGCACATGGCCGGCCGCGACATCGGTGAGACCGGGCGCCGTGCCGCGATAGGGCGCGATGGTGAGATTGAGACCGGACAGCTTGTTGAACAGAATGGTCGCCAGATGGCCCGGCGCGCCTAGCGCGGCGGTGGCGAAAATCCACTTGTCTGGCTGCTTGCGCGCATCCGCAACTACGTCGACGATCGTGGACTGCGGCAGCTTCGGCGCCATGACCAAAAGCATCGGCGCTTCGCCGACCCGTGCGATCGCGGTGAATTCGGCGATCGGATCGTAAGGCGCGCTTTTCATCACATGCTGCGCCATCAGATGCGTTGCGGCCGAGAACAAAACCGTCGTGCCATCGGGATCGGCTTGCCTGACCGCCATGCCGCCCAACGTGCCATTCGCGCCGCCGCGATTTTCAACGATGATATTGGTGCCAGTCTGTTCCTTCAACCGTTCTGCAAGCAACCGCGCGAACACATCGACGCCGCCGCCGGCCGCGAACGGCACCACCATCTTGATATTGCGATTGGGGAAAGCGCTCGGCGCGCTTTGTCCGAAGGCCGGCAACCTGCTGCCGGCCAGTGCGACTGTCGAGGCGATGAAGTCCCGGCGTTTCATCATCGTGGCATCCTCCCTGGACGCGTTCTGTTGCTGTCGATTTTTGTTTTGTGCGGACGAGCGGGTTGTCCCGCTCGTCCGATAGTTGTTGCTGCGTTATGCAGCTTCCCGCTGCATCAGGCCGGCATTGCGCACCGCGTCCTTGATCGCCTGCAGCTCGGTGCCGGTCGGCAGGTTGGTCGGCGGCTGCACCGCGGGCGACTTGATGATGCCGGCAAGATACATCGCCATCTTCATGCGCGCATGTGCTTCGCCGGTCGGCTCACCGCCGCCATAGACCACGTCCTTCAGCGGATTGATGCGGCCCTGCAGATCCATTGCTGTCTTCAGATCACCCGCCTGCACCGCGGCATAGAGATCGACGATCATCTGCGGAATGAAGGACGCGAAGCCGACCAGCGCGCCATCGACGCCCTGCACCATCGACGGCAGCAGATATTCGTCATGACAGGTCAGCACGGTGACCGAGGGATCCGCCTGCTTGATGACGCGCAGATCGCGCGCATATTTGTTCATATCGCGGGTGCCGACCTTCATGCATTTGACCCAGGGCAACTTGGCAAGCGCCGCCAGCGTCTCGAAATTATATGAGGCGCGCGTGGACGACGGATAGATGTGCACGATGATGTCGAGGCCCGAGCCCTTGCCGACTGCGGTGAAGTGATCGACGACATTTTCCGGCTGCTTCATGCCGAAGCGCAGCCACTGATGCGGCGGCATCAACAGAAGGCCGCTGGCGCCGGCCTCGCGTGCCATCACCGCGTGCTCGACCGCCTCATTCAAGCCTTCGCAACAGATGCCGGAGACCACCGGCAGCTTGCCCTTGACCTCGTCAGCGACGATGCGCGTGGCTTCGGCGCGCTGTTTGGCGCTGAGCGCGAAGACTTCGCCGGTATGGCCGTTGGTAACGAGACCGCCGATGCCCTTGTGGCTGGCGAGCCACTTGGTGAAGCGGCGCAACTCGGTTTCGTCGATGTTTAGCTTGTCGTCGAACGGCAATTGCATTGCCGGCAGAATGCCGCGGTATTCCCAGGCCATGATGTCTCTCCCTTTCTATGCTTTGGGTTCACGATGAGGCTGTGGTACCGCCCGCCTCCACTGCGCGGGCGATATTGCGGGCTGCGACGCGCAGCGGCTCCAGCGCGCGCTTGCGCAGATCGTCAGCCGAGATGCGAACTGCGGGCGCCGCGATGCTGATGGCACCGAGCGCGAATCCGTCCGGATCGAGCACCGGCGTCGCGAGGATGCGAAGACCGGCCGTGATGGCGGAGTCTTCGAGAACGAAGCCGTCTTTGCGGATGCGATCGAGCCTGGGCATCAGGCGCGCTCGCGTGGTCGCGGGCACGATGAAATTGTCGGCTGTGGGTTGTGCGTCGAGGGTCGACTTCAGGCTTGCCTGTGGAAGGAATGCCAGAATGGCCTGACCGATCGAGCTGACACTTGCCGGAATCCGCGTACCAATCCGGATATCGACACCGAGCCGGATGAAGCCCGCGCGCACCCGCTCGATGTAGAGCACATCTCCACCTTCGAGCACGCCGAAGCTTGCTGCTTCACTCACCTCGTCAACCAGGGAGCGCAAGGTCGGGCGCACCATTGCACGCAGATCACGGCGACCGATGGCGTGGAAGCCAAGATCAAGCACCTTCAGGGTCAATGCAAAGCGCTTGCTCTCGGGAACGCGCGCGACATAGCCAAGCGCAACGAGCGTATTGAGCATTCGGAAGGTCGTGCCGGGATCGAGGTTGGCGACATCAGCGATCTCGCTCAGCGTCATTTCCTCCGCGCCGCTCGAAAAGCTTTCGAGAATTCGGAAGCCCTTTGCGAGCGACTGCACGGAATTGCGCTCGTCCTTCGACGGCGCAGGTCCCTCGCTCGCGCGCTGAGCCTTGACCGCTTTGCGTCCTGGACCGCCCACGAAACTCGCCTCTTTCCCGGTTTTTCGGATTGCGAAAATTTTTTCGCATTGTTGGTTGACACGATAAAGCACCGACCGCAGTTCGCGTCAAGCGAAGCTGCGTTCGGCGCTATTTGGATCGGGAAATCAGCAGATTAGGAGGGCGCGCATCGCTACAGCGGAAAATTCACTCGTCAGCGATTTCGTCCGTGTAGACCACGAACTTGGTCAGCGTCGTTCGGCCGAAGGAATTGGAAAGCGGCACGTCGGCGGCATCGCGGCCGCGGCCGACTAGAATGCGGCCGATGCGCGGGGTGTTGTGGCGGGCATCGAACGTGTACCAGCTGCCCGAAAGATAGACCTCGAACCAGGCCGAAAAATCCATCGGAGAGTCTTCCGGCGGCACGCCGATGTCGCCGAGATAGCCGGTGCAATAGCGGGTCGGGATATTCATGCAGCGGCAGAGCGTGACCGCGAGATGCGCGAAGTCGCGGCAGACGCCCTGCCGCTCTTCATGCACGGAATGCGCGCTCTTGGTAGGCGCCGCGAAGTGATAGCCGAAGGTCAGATGATTGTGCACGTAATCGCAGATCGCCTGCACGCGCTCCCAGCCGGGCCTGGTATCCTTGAATAGCGACCAGGCGAGATCGGTGAGCTTGTCGGTCTCGCAATAGCGCGAGCCCATCAGATAGACGAGGCATTCGTCCGGCAATTGCTCGATCGGTATTTGCTGCGCCGTGGGCACGACCTCATCCGGCAAACCGGAATCGCGAACCACGGCACGACAGGACAACACGACGCCTCCCGCCGGCGCCACCAGACGTCCGCAGTTATTGCCGAAACTGTCGCGGTAATAAGTGATCGGCGCCTCAGGCGCAGTCGAGATTTGCTCGATGCCCACGAGATCGCCCTGCCGGGACGGATGCACGTTCAGCATGATGACCATGGGCGTCGGGACATCCGCGCCATAGCCGATGTCGTAGCCGATCTTTATTTTCATGGAGGCGACATGCTCTGGAGTTTGTTCCGTTTCAATGCGCTCGCCAGAACTTGGTTCATTCCCGCGGAAACGATAATCCAGTCTCGATCTCCGCCTTCTTCGGAACGAGCGGATGACCTTCAGACAATCGCGACATCCCTAATTCTGCGTTTCCGATACCACCCGAATGTTGACCTTCATGGCGAGATGGTCGGACGGGCTTCCGGTGTAAGTGCCCCACATCGGAATCGCCTGTCTCGGCTCGCGCGCTATTGCGACACGGATGAGATCGCTATTGCCGACAATGCCGTTGGTCGGATCGAACTCGACCCAGCCCGCGCTCGGCAGATAGACCTGCACCCAGGCATGGGTGGAGCCGCCGCCGACGCGATCCCTGTCGGTTGAGCGCACATGAAGATAGCCGGACACAAAACGCGCGGCATAACCCAGCGACCTCGCAGCCTCCATCATGAACACTGCGAAATCGCGGCAGGTGCCCATGCCGGTGCGCAAAGTCTCGATCGGATTTTGCACCCCCGCTTCATGGCGGCGCCGATACACGAACTCGCGCTTGATCGCATGCGCCATGTTGGCGAGCAGATCCTGGGTGCGCGTCTGGCCTGACGATTGCACGAATTGCCGCGCCCAGAGCTCGATCTTGCGCTCCGGGTCTTCGAAGCTTCGCCGGATCGAGCGTTCGAGATCCGGCATCTCCTCTTCGTCGTAGGCGAAGGGATGCAGATAGGCGTAATCCTCCGGCGACAGATCGAGGCCATGAACCGGGCGGTGCTCCACCTTCACCTTGCTGTCGAATACGAGCCGGTCGGAATGGCCATTGAATTTCACGATGCCGACGGTGTTGCCGAAGACGTCGCGGATCCACTGTACCGAGGCGGGCTTCGGGTCGATCGTGAGCGCTTCCCCGAGTACCCGCAGATCGTGGCCGTCGCGGGGTCGCAGCATGATGCGATGCTCGCCGAAGGCCACCGGCCGGGCGTAGCGGTATTCGGTCTTGTGATGAATGGTCAGGATCGGCATGACATTTCCGTCGGTCTTTCGGTCCGAAGCGAAGCAAGAATCATGGCAGTTTCAATTGAGCACCCGAATCAGACTGCATTTCAAAGGCTTTCGAGAGCTTCGATGAAAACCACCGCGGCAATTGTTCAAAACTTGGGCATATCCGGGCTGCCGCGATGACGGAGCCCTCCCTGCTCGCCCCTGAGGAGCCGCCCGCGGTGGTAACGCTGCGGCCGGACGGCAAATCGCCGTTCCTCTTGGTCAGCGACCATGCCGGGCGCCGCATCCCCAAAAAACTCGGCGATCTTGGCGTGTCCGAAAGCGAACTGCGCCGGCATATCGCCTTCGATGTCGGGATCGAGCCGGTGGTCCGCTTCATGGCGGAGGAGCTCGATGCGCAAGCGATCCTGCAGCCTTATTCGCGCCTGGTGATCGATTGCAACCGGCCCTTCCAGGCCGAAAGCTCGATCGCACCGATGAGCGAGAACACGCCGGTACCGGGCAATGTTAAACTGTCGCCGGTCGAGACCGCGGCGCGGCAGCGCGAAATCTTTTCGCCCTACCACGAAGCGATCACAAAGGAACTGGACCGCAGGCAGCGCGAGAAGCTGCTCGCCTTTCTAGTCGCGATGCATTCGTTCACGCCGGTCTACAAGGGCGTGTCACGTCCCTGGGATGCGGGCGTGCTTTACAATCGCGACTCGCGCTTTGCCGCCTTCATCCTTCGGCTGCTGCGCGAACAGGACGAACTGACGGTCGGCGACAACGAGCCTTACACGGTGAGCGACGACACCGATTATACGATCCCGGTGCATGGCGAGCAGCGCGGGCTGCCGCATACCGCAATCGAAATCCGCCACGACCTGATCGAGAACGAACAGGACCAGCGCTTCTGGGCGCAGCGCATGTGCAAGATTTTGGTCGAGGCAAAGCGGCTGCGGGACGAGAGTTACGCGGTACATTCGTAGCGGTCCGGCTGGTGCGGCAGAATTTCCTCGTGCGCCGTGAGCCCGCCGATCCTAAGCTGATCGTCTTCGGGGCAATCTGCGGCCGTACATGAATTTGCGCCAACTCAAATATTTCCTCAGTGTCGTCGACACCGGCAACATGACGCGCGCAGCGGAACATCTGAATGTCGCTCAGACCGCTCTCGGCATGCAGATCAAGCAACTTGAGGAAAGCCTCGGCGTCACGCTGCTGGTTCGACATTCACGCGGCGTCGAGCCGACCAAAGCGGGAAGCCTGCTTCGCGAACGAGCCCTCGAAATCCTGAAACTGGTCGAACAGACCCGCAACGATGTGGCGGGCGGCACGTCTGGCAATACGGAGACCATCCGTCTTGGCATCACACCTGCCCTGATGCTGATCGTCGGCACCGAAATCGTGCTGACCGCGCGCGAACGGCTCCCGCAGGTATCGCTCAGCCTCGTCGAAGCCATGAGCCATGTTCTGGCCGAGACACTGACACGCGGCGAAGCCGACTTCATCCTCTGCTACGATGTGCCGGACCTGCCGCAATTTTCCCGCATCCCGATCCTGCAGGACGACCTCGTCCTGGTGACGCTTCCGCAAGGTCCCATGCGCCGGCCGATTTCGTTTTCCGAAGTGCTAAACCACAAGCTCGCGATGCCCGAGGAAGGCGACACCGTGCGCACCGCCGTTGCGAAGGCAGCGCGCGACATGAAGCGGGAATTGTCGATCGCCTACGAGGTGCGCTCGATTTCGGCGATGAAGAACCTCGTCAGCCGCGGCGCCGCGGCAAGCGTGCTGCCTTATTTTTCCGTCATCGATGAAGTGCGCGACGGAAAGCTGGATGCCCGCCAGATCGTTGAGCCCTCGATCCGGCGGACCTTGTATCTGACGACTTCGCAGCAGCGCGGTCCGTTCCGGAATACCGAGGGACTGATCAGCGCAATCCGCTCGTCGTTGTCGATCGTGACGGACGCGCTCGGGCCACTCGCTCATCCCGTGTGAGCCAAAACGGCGCGCGAAAAAACTGCGCGCTGCCCTCAGCCAATCCTCCTGGATTTTGAAAACGGATGCAGGTCTGGTGTGCGAAAGCCGCGCCCTGGCGCTCGCAACAGGAGGCATGGATGACCGGCACGTCTTCGCTCTCGTCTTGGCTCTCATTCGCAGTAGCCGTTGCGCTCGCACTCTGCCCGGTCCCGTTGCGCGCGGAAACGCCGAACATTTTTCAAGCGACATTGGGCGAAGCCGGCAAGACCGCAGAAGTCTCGACCGAACAGATGCGCCAGATTCTAGCTGACCGGAGCGCGATCGTTCTCGATACGCGATCGCGTGCCGAGTTCGATGCCGGACATATTCCAGGCGC
>Ga0190274_10002949_pt1 | contig 10098 bp, 9 predicted proteins | sample Popmic531T_FD_133002 | JGI IMG/M metagenome (GOLD analysis project Ga0190274, IMG submission 133002) | Populus adjacent soil microbial communities from riparian zone of Yellowstone River, Montana, USA - 531 T | ecosystem: Environmental > Terrestrial > Soil > Riparian zone | place: USA: Montana...
CGGACCGATGTCCACCTGCGCGTCGGCGGAACCAGCTCGCGTTACACTCCGCGGTACCTGGCGGACCTGCGGCGCCAACACGAGGGGCGCGAATACGTCACGTTTCTCGGATACGTGCCGGAGGGCGAGGTTTCGGCGTTGTTCCAGAGCGCGGCCATCTCGGTCTTGCCGTATGGCACCGTCACCGGCATGTCGAGCGTGGCCATTCAGTCCGCCATGTACGGCATTCCGATCCTGGCGTCGGACATCCCCGGCTTTCGCGCGCTAGAACCGGAGGGCCTCAGGCTGAGCTTCTTCGAATGGCGAAACAAGGAAAGCCTCAAGCAGGGGATCGAGCGGATTCTGGATTCGCCGGCCGACACGCGCCGGCGCGACGCGCTGCGCAATCTGGAGTACTGCGAACGTCAGCGTATGGAAGCAGTCGTCGGCGAGTACCTGACCATACTCGAGTCGCTGGTCTCCGGCTCCGGCAGGCGCGCGTCGAGGGCGTCAGACGATCGTGAGACCTGAGGTCGCGTCCCGCGCCCTGAGACGCTCGACAATCGTGCTGATCGGGATGCCTTCGTTGAACGTCGGGTTGTAGAACCCCTCGTACGACGCGTCGCCCGCGTGGTGCAGCGCGACGACGTCCCAGGACTCGTTGAAGCATGGCGATCCCGACGACCCTTCCTCGGTTTTCGTCTGGTAGAGGACGCGGGTGGCGTTGGCGTTGACCTCCATCCTGGCGTCGAAATCGAGGGCCAGCTTCATCGGCGCGCTTCGAGGGTGTTGAATGATGAACAGCGCAGTGTGGTCGCGAAAAAGCCAAGGCTCGCTGCGGAGCTCAATCCAGCCGCGATCCTTCGCTCCTGGCTCGGCCTCACCCAGCAACACGGGCAGCTCGCCCACCGGCATTGAGAGGCGAATCAACGCGTGATCGAGCTCGCCCGGATCGGGCACGCCCTCCTTGGGCAGACCCTGCAAATCGAATCGACTGTGGGGGCTGGCGTCAACAAGCCAGTCCTCCGCGAGACCCACCTCCAAACCGGGATGAATGGTCGTGCCGTCGTCGAGCGCTTTGTAGTCGAATCGCACGATCACGGGGGAGGGATCGGCCGTCTTGTCCGCGGAGGCGGTCCTGCCCTGCCCGAGGGCGATTGCCGGTGCGATGACATGATGGTTCGTGAGGACGAGATCGGGACCGACGAGAAATCCCGAACCGTGTGACGTCCCTGCATCGGTTCGCACATCGATCCGGCAGACACACCGCTCGCGCTTTGCCAACCGTTCCCGCCATACCGCCACGTCGAAGGGAACACCGGTGCTCTTGACAATTACCGCCAGCTCGGATCGCGGCGTCGCCATGGCCAGGCCGAACTGCTCCGACACGAGGGCGAGCTGCGGGTTGTCTGGTTGCGAGGCGCGCGCCGCGGCAATGAGCCGGAGGAGAAGGCCGGCGGCCGCCTGCGTCCGCACCAGCTCGAATGTGACGTAGCTCAACTTGTTCACCCGCGCCACCACGCTCTCGAGATTCAGTCCAAGCCGGTACCGGACCATCATCTCCAGATCCTGATACGTCGGAAACGCTTTCTCGAAGGCTTCCGCAAGGCGCTTGTGGTGCGCCCCGGTAAACGTCAGGCTCGCGGGATCGGTTGGTATCAACTCGATCGGGTGCGACTCGTGATTGAGCTGCGGCAGGACGGCGCGAGTGGCTTGCAGACGCCCGCCCATAGGGGAGCCTGGGCCCTGGGTTCGCCGCACGGGGGTCGGGGACGCCTCTTCTATCGCCTGAATCAGCCGCTTGACGTCGGATTCCCACCGAATGTCACTGAGCTCCAGGGCATTGCGAAAATGCAGCTTGGCGAGATCGCCCGGGAGATCTTCCTGTTTCGGCATCACGCCCCGGCCGACGAGCACGGGGATCACTCGAATTCGCTCGCTCTCGAGCGCTGTTGTGACCTCGAGACGCAGCGGATCGTCCGGATTGTCCAGACGTCGCGTCTTGCGCCCTGGATCCTGGATGGTCAGCCAGTCCCTTCCAATGACGGCCAACATCACCGAGCACGTCGTGAGCACGTCCTTGATGAACGCGAGGTAGTCCACGCCAAAGGGGATGCTCTCGGTGTCCTTGAAAATCCGGTCGGCCCCGAAGTGGTTCCGCAGCGCCGGCACGAGCGCCAGAACATGCCCTGCGCTGTCGTCGCGACGATAGCTGATGAAGATCCGCGACGATCTTGAAGGGTCTGCTTCGTCTGATTGCCCTGATGGCCTAGGCATCACGCTTCCGCGTCACCTGATATCCGAGCGCGGCAATGGCTTTCAACGTGCCCACGGCCACATGCCGATCGTAGGTTTTCTCCGACTCCGGCAACTGTTCGTACGGGACCAGGCAGGGATGCTGCTTTGTCGAATCATCCCGCGCCGGCCCGTATGTCCAGCCCTGGGCCAGACGTTCCTGCGCCCACAGGTCGTGCACGTTGCGGGCGAGCAACTCGATCAGCGGCTCGATGCCCGCGTCGAGCTCGGTTCCAGCCGTTTCCACCGGCTTTGGCCGATAACCGCTTGGGAAACCCACCGTGTCACACGCTCCTGATGATCGTCGCAAGCGTCGCACCACGCAAGGCCCCGGCAGGCCTATGGGCGTTTTCGACGGGCATTCAGCGGCCGCAAGTGTGCAAAACCGTACAGCCGCCATTCCCAAACCCGTTGTACCCTCTGCACACTCGGGGGAAAGGCTAGGGCTTCCGTCATGAGAAATAGACGTGAGACCGACACGGGGCTTGGTGAGACGGCGCCGCAAACGGGTCAGCTGACCCTGCCGTCACACTCGTTTCTGCGCAGGGCGTCAGCAACTTCAGCGCGCGTCTTGCTCGTGGAGCCAGACGACGCCCAGCGCGGTCACCTGCGCGACGTTGTCCGGGCAGTCGCCGAGATCGACGACGTCGCCGATTTCTTCAACGCCCGGAGGCGCCTGATTTCCAAGCCGTACGATTGGCTGCTCACCAACATTCGCCTCGGGGCATTCAACGGCCTGCAGTTGGTACACCTGGCCGAAACCTCGCGGCGGCCGATTCGCTCTGTGGTTTACGAACGCCACCGCGACATCTGGCTCGCTCGAGAGGCGCAGCGGGTTGGGGCGTTTTACGAATCCAGCGGCCGTGTGGATCGCGCCCTGCCTGGGTACTTCCGAGCGGCGCTGCCGCAGCAGGACCGCCGCAATCCGGCCGAGCCAGACCGGCGCATTGGCTCCCGCGGCGGCCGGCGGTCCACGGACTCCACTCCTGCAGCGGCGTCCCTTTCGTAAGCGTCCCGTCCCCCGCGAAGACGTGACGACCGGCGATCGGCCCGCGGGCTATTGTTTTTCCGTGTCGGGCGTTCCCAAGAAAGACCGGGCCGCATCGCGCTCACCTTCGTGGCACGCCCATTCCCACATCTCGTCGTCCGGCAGCCGCCGCTGGACGACACGCATGGTCCAGGGCCGTGTAAACACTGTGGGATCGTCGATCGTGGCTTCGTAGTTCATCGTGTTGGCGTCGACAAACGTCATCCGCTCCACGAGATGCGCCTTGTCGGTGAAAAAATCACCGACGACGTCGAGGCGTGATTTCGCCTTGAGGTTCCTGGTGTCGACGACGAGCGTGTTCCCTTCCCAGCGGCCACGGCCATCGCCCATCCACAGTTTCACATCCGGCCCGACATGCGGACGCCCGTCCAGGGGGATGACCCGATACGCGTGGTGATCGTCCCAGACGAACACGACGCTTCCCGCCGGCTGCATAATCTTGAATGCCGGGAAATAGTACAGCCTTGGCACGCCGGGCACCAGACACCGGGTCGCCGTGTCGATGTGCTCGGGCCTGGTCGCCGTCTCGAACTCGGAGGCCAGCTTCTTCTGAAGAGCAGCCGCCCACGGCTGATACGGAATCGCGCCGTCGGGCGGATCCACAATCCTGCTCGGGTTCCGCTTCCCCTTTCCTGTTACCCGCTCTTCGAATTCCGCCCCGCTGCTTTGGGCAGGGTTGAGCGAATGGGTGCCGGGGATCTCGGGACGCCAGGTGCCTTGCACGTCGGGCTGCCCGTCCGGCGTCCGCGCCGGCGGCCACGGCTTGGCGGCAGGCGTCGCGGGCCGGGGCATCTCGCCCTGGCCGGACACAGGGGCCGCACTCGCCAGGAGCGCCGCGCTGATCCCGAGAGCGAGCGCCACGTGGTGCAATCTCATCCGAGAGCTCCTCATGCAGCTATCAACGTCCGGGGTATGGATAATATTGTTCCCACTGAAACGCGTAGCAATCGTAGTCCAGAAGCTGGAAATTCGGTTCTTTGTGGCGATAGAGGACCAGCCGCATCTTCCAGGGCCTCGTAAACACCTTGGGATCTTCGATCGTCGCCTCATAGTTGATGTGGTCGGGGCCGGCAAGCGTATAGCGCTCGACGACGTGCAGGGCGTCACTGTGATGGTTGCCGGCCCTGTCGAACCAGGTGCGGTCGTCGAAGTGGGTCACGTCGACAACGAACGTGTCCCCCTCCCAACGGCCGCGCGAATCCCCCATCCACCACTCGATCGGCCCGGGAGGATGTGGGCTCCCATTCGTGTAGATATAGCGGGTCGCGTGGACGTACTCGTACAGAATCGTGGTCTGCCCCGGCAGCTGAATAATCTGAAACGGAAAGGGCATGTATGTGATTCGGGGCACGCCCGGCAGGTAACAGTTCGCCTCGGTGTCCAGCGTCTGGCGATTGGCGTAGTTCTCCTGCTTTTTCTTGAGCGCTTCTGGTCGGTAAGGGATCTCGTCGCCCTCGACAATCCCCTGGCCGGCGGGAACGTCCTTGCTGGCGGCGTGCGGCAGGATGTCGTAATTCGCCGCGCTCATCGACGCCTGCCAGATCCCCGACAGGTCGGGCTTGCCATCGCGGGCGCGTGGAATGGCCGGAGACGCCGGCGCACCAGCGCGACCGGCCTGGGCGCCAGCGGGTATCTGACTCAGCGACAACGCCACCGCAAGGCTCAGAGCACCCGCGAACCGCAGCCTCATAAGGCTCCTCTCGAGACGATCGAGTAATAGAATTGGCTAAGATTAAGATACCAACAACGGTAGACCACGCCACAGTCTGCGTCAAGACGCGCAGCAAGCTAGTGCATTTCGTCTACATCGTCCGCTGCGCCGACGGAACGCTCTATACGGGATACGCCCGCGATCCCCGTCGGCGGGAAAGCGTCCACAATCACGGCCGTGGGGCCCGATACACGGCAGGCCGTCGCCCCGTGTGTCTCGTTTACTCGGAAGGGTACGGATCACGAGGGGAGGCGCTCAAACGAGAGCACGAGCTCAAACGTTGGAGCCGTGCGAAGAAGGAACGGTTGGTGGCGAGGCAGACGTTCGAGCCGGACGACTCGCGACCGCGCGGGCGATGGCATCAATCAACGTGACTGGATCGGCGGGCTTGGCGACGTGTTGGTGGAACCCCATCTTTAGCGCCCGTTCCCTGTCGCTGGCGGAGACGTACGCAGTCACCGCGATCACGGGAATCGTGCGCAATCGCTGCAGCCGATGCGCGCGTATCTGGCGCACCAGGGAATACCCGTCTTGATCGGGCAGCCCGATATCCGCGACCACGACCGAAATCCGCTTCCGGGCGAGCACGTCGAGCGCCTCGTCGACGCTCGCCACGGCAACGACCGACGCGCCAGCTGATTCGACAATCTGCACGGCCAGCTCGCGGCTGTCGTCGTGGTCCTCGACGACAAGCACGCGCGTGTCCTTCGCGAGCCGGCGGCTGGCGAGTGTGCGCGCCCGCGGCGCCACCTCCTGCGACTTGCCCACCGGCAGCACGACGACAAACTTCGCGCCCTTGCCTGTTCCCGCGCTGCTCGCCTCGACGGTTCCGCCATGGAGGTGAACGAGGTCCTGCACAATCGCCAAACCGAGGCCCAGGCCACCGAAGGTGCGGGTCGTCCCGCTCTCCCCCTGCCGGAACCGATCGAAGACGTGCGGCACGAAAGCCGGGTCAATGCCGATCCCTGTATCCGCGACCTCGATCCGGAGGTTGTCGCCCATCCTGCTCGTGGTGACACGAATACGGCCACCTGGCGGCGTGAACTTGACGGCGTTGGTCAACAGGTTCCACACGACCTGCTGCAGCCGCGTGGGATCGCCGAACACCGACGCACCCCCGGCGCGATCGATGAACTCGATGTTGATGTTCTTCACCTTGGCTGAGGGACGCACGGCGTCAACCGCCGCCTGGAGCAGAGGTACCAGCGGTATGTGTTGCGGATCCAGCCGCATCTTGCCCGTGAACATCCTGGACATGTCGACGAGATCGTTGACAATCTGGGACTGCGCCTTCGCATTGCGATCGATCAGTTCCAGCGCGCGCTTGATCGCGCGTTCCTCGAGGCGGTCGGTCCGCAGCATGTGGGTCCAGCCGAGAATGACGTTCAACGGCGTCCGCAGCTCGTGCGACAGCGTCGCCAGAAACTCGTCCTTGAGGCGATTCGATTCACGTAACGCCCGCTCGCTCCGCTCCTGCGTCAGATCGCTGATCACGACCGCCGTCGTCCTGAGATCGTCGATCATCAATGCCGTCGCGGACAGCTGCACCGGGATGACTACTCCGGCCGTTCCCGTGATCTGGAACTCGTCACGAAAGGTCCCTTGTTGCAGTACCGCCACGAACCGGACCCGATCGCCGATGTCCAGCAGCTCGTGGAATGGCTGTCCCGTGAGCGCTTCGGGTGACGAGCCGACGATCTCGGCAAACCGGGCGTTGCAGTACAGGATCGCCCCGTCCGACCCGAGCGTCACCGCACCCTCGTGCATCTGCTCGACCATCAACCGGTAAGGCTGGTCGGCGCTTCGCAGGGTAAATACCTGCTCGTCGTGACCAGCGCGCATCACGAGGGCATCGACGTGCCCTTCTCGAATCGCCGCGAGAGTATCCTCCGCCTCTTGCAGACGCCGCCGTACCGCCCGGAGGGTCGAGCTGGGAGCGCGCCGGGCTTTTCGCCGATGGGCCATGGAACTTCCCACCTTATCGGTGCCGGCGGGGCCGCAGATCGAGTCCCATCAGGACCTTCTCCTCATTCGACATGTCACCGATCAGGCGCCGAAGGGGCGCCGGCAACTGTTTGATCAATGTCGGCGCGGCGACGATCTGATCGCCGCGGGCGAGCGCGAGGTTCCTGTAGATATCGATGACTTCCAGCTGGTAGTTGCCCGCGAGATGTTCGTCGCAAATACGACGCAGGTTCTCGAGGGCCCGCACAGACCTGCTCGTCGAGCCGGTCACGTAGAGCCGAAGGACATACCGCCGGGGGGCGGTTCGCCGTCGCGCGGCCTTCTTGACGGGACGGGACTTCATTCGCGGCTCGGGTCGTTCCGACCCTGACGCCGCAGGTCGAGGCCGACCAAAACGCGTTCGGCATCCGATAGATCGCCGATGATCTTCTTGACTGGCGGCGGCAGGTGACGCACCAATGTCGGCACGGCGACAATCTGATCGCCTTTTGCGAGCTGCGGGTGCTTCAGCAGATCGATGACCTCGATGTGATACTGCCCGGTCAGGTGCTGCTCGCAAATCGCTTTCAGGTTCTCGAGCGCCGAGGTTGCCCGCGGCGTCGCGCCGGCGATGTACAGCCGCAGGTTCCACGCCTTCTTCTGCCGGGTCTGCCGGGGTTTCGGCCGCTTCGCCGGCCGGCGGGCGGTCGTCTTGCGGCTCATCGATTTGCGACCAGCCGACCGGGGTTCCTTGTGGACGACGCGCTGCGGACCCCCCGGTCCGTCATCGTGAACGTCCGCGTCATGGTGGAGTGAGCCATGCCTCGGGACTTGAGAATGGTCAGTTGACGTTCCGCAGCGCTTCCCGAGAAGGGCGACGACAACAGGAGCCAGGTATCCATCAACGACGACACCCCGACTTCGGTGTCGACGCCGGTCAGCCTTCCTGGAAGCAGATGCGTGAACATGGCCGTGATTTGTCGGCTCTTGAGATAGTCGATCATCCGAATCAGCGTGCCGGCGACTTCGCTCGCCGTGCCGCCGGTAAAGCTGGACAACGGATCGACGACGACCACGGCCGGACGCCCCGCATCGATCAGCCGATGCATTTTCGCGAGGTGGGATTCCAGCCCGTACAGCGTGGGACGGGCCGCATCGATGGTCAGCAGGCCCTTCTCGACCCAGGTATCAAGATCCAGACCAATCGAGCGCATGTTCCGTGTGTACTGCGCCGCTGATTCCTCGAACACAAAACAGAGCACCCGCTCTTCCCGGCGGCACGCACCGTCGATGAAATGGGCCGCGAAACTCGTCTTGCCCGACCCCGCGCCACCGGATAACAGCACACTGCTACCCCGGAAATAGCCCTTGTTGCCCAACATGGCGTCGAGCCAGTCCAGCCCGGTCGAAATGCGCGCGGTGGTGGCCTTGTGATGCAACGCCAGGGACGTGATCGGCAGCACGGCAATGCCATCCGTGTCGATGAGAAAGGGGTACTCATTGGTCCCGTGATGGGAACCGCGGTACTTCACGACGCGCAGGCGCCGGGTCGAAATCTGGTCCATGACCCGGTGATCGAGAACGATGACGCAGTCCGAGACGTACTCTTCGAGGCCCTGCCGCGTCAGCGTGCTCACGCCCCGCTCACCGGTGATGACGGCCGTGACGCCTCGGTCCTTGAGCCAGCCGAACAGGCGCCGGAGCTCCGCTCGAAGGATGCCGGCATCGCCAAGTCCAGCAAACAGCGACTCGATCGTGTCGAGGACGATGCGCGTGGCCTTGACCGAGTTCATGGCGTGATCGAGGCGGATGAACAAGGCTTCGAGGTCGTACTCGCCCGTCTCCTCGATTTCCGACCGTTCGACGCGGACGTACTCGATCGCGACACGCTTGCGTCGAACGAGGCCGTCGAGATTCAGCCCGATGGAGCGGGCGTTGTCCACCAGATCTTCCGCGCGCTCTTCGAAGGTGACGAACACACCAGGCTCACCGTATGTCGACGCCCCGCGAGCCAGAAATTCAAGGGCAAGTAGCGTCTTGCCGCACCCGGGGCCGCCGGTGACGAGCGTCGGGCGGCCCCGCGGCAGGCCGCCGCCCGTCACCTCGTCGAGCCCCAGAATCCCCGTGGGCGCCTTGGGCAGTTCTCGGGTGGGGTGCAAAGCTCTCTTGGAGGACGTTCGGCGCCGTTCACTCATTCCGATCTGGCTCCCGGGAAAAGAGACGCCCGGGGATTATATCAACGGGTTCGTGCGCCACGGCCGCTCGCGCACAGCCCATCTATACGCCCCACGAGTCCGCCGCTCCACTACCGCGGCCTCACTGCCTGCAGCTTTCGTAGAATCTCCCTTGCCTCGACATCGGTCGGATCGATCTGCAGCGATCGTTCCAAGTGAGACCGCGCCTCGTCAAACCGTGCCAGCCGAACGAGCAGGCGTCCTGCCAGGCGATGCGCGTCCGCATCGTCTGGTCGCAGCGCCACCAGGCGTTGCGTGGCGGCGAGGGCGCCGTCGAACTCTCCGTGATCGGAGAGCGCAATCGCCAGGTTGCGATGCGCATCGGCCAGCCCTGGAGCGACGGCCGCGGCGTGTCGGAACGCCGTAATCGCGTTCGCGAGATCGCCGACCGCGCTGAGCGCGATGCCGAGACGGGTGAGGACGCCCCCGTCGTTCGGCCGCGATCGCAGATACTCGCGGCTATGCGCGATCGCTTCGGTGAATTTCTCGGCCCCGAGGAACGCCTCGGCGAGCAGCGCATGGGTTTCCAGCCGCTGATTCTCGGAGGGGTTCATTGTCAGGGCCATCTGCTCCTGCTCGATTGCTTCCGCCCATCGCCGCTCGTGGGCAAGCGCCTGACCAAGCAATTGCCGCGCGGAGATCGCCTCGACAAGGTTCGGCTGTTCCCGCAGGAAGGCCTGCAACTCGGCGATCGCCTCCCGGTTCTTCCCGTCCTTCAGGAGCTCGACCCCAAGGGTGTAATACGCCCTGGGCGCGCCGGGGACGGCCAGGCGCAGCTCCTTCATACCGGCGTCACGCTCCCCGGCCATGAGCAGCTCGGTGGCGAGGATGTGATGGGCGACGCTGGTCGGGTAGCGTTCAAGGATGGTGTGCGCGAGCACCAGCTC
>Ga0190274_10002950_pt1 | contig 10098 bp, 6 predicted proteins | sample Popmic531T_FD_133002 | JGI IMG/M metagenome (GOLD analysis project Ga0190274, IMG submission 133002) | Populus adjacent soil microbial communities from riparian zone of Yellowstone River, Montana, USA - 531 T | ecosystem: Environmental > Terrestrial > Soil > Riparian zone | place: USA: Montana...
ACTTACTATGTGTTAAAGTACAAAGGCAAGTTACCCATGGATATTGACCGCGCAAAACGGGCCGGTGGTTCTTTTATGCTTGACTGGAATGACCTGAAGACATCCAACACGGGCAAGGGATACCGAAGGGATTTTTTTAATCGTCCTACTTCACACCTGGCGCAATTCGAAATGCATACGACTGCGTTGAATGCCGGCGAAGAAAGTCATCCACCACATATACATGTCCAGGAAGAAATTATTTTGGTCCTCAGGGGTAAGGTTGAAATGTATATTGATGGCGACCGCTATAAAGCATCAGCAGGTGATGTGATATTTCTGCCATCCCGTATTCCCCACGCTTTGACGAACATTGGTGAAGAACAATGTGAATATTTTGCTTTTCAATGGAGAAATTGAACCAAATGAATTTCATGATGACAAAAATTTTCAGTGTCATTTTATTTTTTATACTGTCTGGTGTTGCTGCGGTTAATGGACAGGTAAAACTTCCGCAATTAATAAGGGACAGTATGATCGTGCAGCGAGGGGTCAATTTAAAAATTTGGGGTTGGGCTGCCAGTGGTGAAAAAGTAACCGTGAAGTTTAATGGCAAAAGTTATAAGACAAAAACGGGAGAAGATGGCAGGTGGTCTTTATTGGTGCCACCCATGAAAGCCGGTGGCCCTTATACCATGGATATTAATGGCACTAATAAGATCAGGCTGAAAGATATCCTGATCGGTGATGTTTGGTTTTGTTCTGGTCAGTCAAACATGGTTCACCAGATGAATATTCATGATGTCACTTATGCAAATGATATTGCCACAGCGAATTATCCCGAGATCAGGCATTTTGGTATTGCTACGACTACCAGTCTTATTGGTCCCAAGGATGATCTGCCAAGTGCTTCCTGGAAACCTGCCACTCCTGAAAATATTCGACCCTTTTCCGCGGTCGCCTATTTCTTTGCCAGGAAGCTATATGAAAGATATCACGTCCCCATTGGTTTGATTAATGCCAGTGTTGGCGGCACGCCTATTGAAGCATGGACAAGCGAAGAAGGGTTAAAAGACTTTCCGACATTGATCAATACCATTCAAAAAAACAAGGACACGGCTTATATCAATGGCTTAGCCAGGAAAGCATTTGCTGCCAATGCAAACAGGCAACCGGCACCCCCACGAGATAAAGGATTAACAGGCCCTACCCCATGGTATGATATTGACTACGTTCCAAAGGGATGGAAGACGATTGTCGTTCCGGGTTATTGGGAAGACCAGGGTATTAAAGATCTCAATGGAGTTGTATGGTATAGAAAAGAAATTGTTGTACCTGCATCAATGGCAGGTCAACCTGCCAAAGTTTTTTTGGGAAGAATTATAGATGCTGATATTTTATATATCAATGGAAAGCAGGTTGGCAATACTACTTACCTGCATCCTCAAAGAAGATACAAGGTGCCTGGAGATTTATTAAAGACAGGCAAAAATATTTTAGTGGTAAAAGTGACCAACAATAATGGCAAAGGAGGATTTGTTCCTGATAAACCTTATTATTTGTTTGCAGGTAAAGATACGATCGATCTCCAAGGTTACTGGCAATATAAGGTCGGTGAAGTATTTATACCAGGGAATGGATCTGATGCTAATGGTGCTAATATCGCCGCTCAAAATCAGCCGACAGCTTTGTACAATGCAATGGTGGCGCCAGTTATCAATTATGCTATTAAAGGGATACTGTGGTACCAGGGTGAAAGTAATGCAAGCAGGCCGGCAGAATATGCAAAGTTGCAGCCGGCGCAAATTGTTGATTGGCGTAATAAATGGCAACAGGGAGAAATTCCGTTCTTATATGTACAGCTTCCCAATTTCATGGACGCTAATTATATTCCTTCGGAAAGCCAATGGGCGGAACTAAGAGAAGCACAATTAAAAGCGTTGTCTGTCTCTAATACAGGCATGGCCGTTGGAATTGATCTCGGCGAATGGAACGACATACACCCTGATAATAAAAAAGATGTTGGCGAACGACTGGCTTTGATCGCCGAGAAACTGGCTTACGGAGAGAATATCGTTTATTCAGGACCGGTGTTTCAATCCGCCACCATCAATGGCAATAAAATAACCATCTCATTTACCCATACAGGTAGCGGCCTGGTAGCAAACGATGGTGAAGAATTGAGAGAATTTGCCATTGCAGGCGCCGATAAAAAATTTGTGTGGGCAAAAGCAGTGATTGAAGGAGATAAAATTATTGTATCGGGTGATGAAATTGCTAATCCAATGTATGTAAGATATGCATGGGCCGACAATCCTGATGTCAACTTATATAACAAAGAAGGGTTACCCGCGTCGCCATTCAGAACGGATAAATGATCGCTGACTTATATTTTCTCATTCATAACCAGGATAGCTAAATGAAAAAGCATCTATTTTTTTTGCTGCTAACCAGTTTGACTCATCCGGCATATGCCCAGGAAGCAAAAATTGACAGCAGCAGGTATCCGCGCCTTGTCACGTTTACTGCCCAGCAGGATCATGATAACATGAAGCAGCAATTGGGCATAACCAAATTAAGACCCGGTCCGAGTGGTAATGATTCTGCTCCTAATCATGCGAACTATGATGAATCGATAGCTAACCCCTGTCCCCTGCTTCCGGATGTCTTGACCACGAGGGCGGGGAAACAGGTGACTACGGCCGATATGTGGTGGAAACAACATCGTCCTGAATTGATAGAAGATTTCGAAAGAGAAGTGTATGGTCGCCTTCCAAAAAATATTCCGAAAGTAACATGGACTGTAAAGATCACCGATCGGGAATTTGTCGGACGCACCCCAGTTATTGCCAGGCAATTGACAGGACATGTTGATAACAGCGATTATCCGTTCATCAATGTAGATATCAATATGATGCTTGTGCTGCCGACCAATGTTAAAGGTCGCGTTCCTGTATTGATGATGTTTGGCCGTCCTTCGTTTCCCTCGCCGGCTCAACCTTCTTCCGAGGACATGGAAAAATTAAATACAGCATTCAAAGAAATGATGATTAAGAGTAACCCGGAGATGAAAGCCATCTTTGACAGGTATCCTGCATATACTCCCGTCACGAGATTACCCGGCCCGAATTTCTTTGCACCTCCTCCGGCTGGTGATCTTTCTCCGACGGAACAACTACTGGCAGCAGGTTGGGGCTACGCGACGATTGATCCAAACAGCATACAGGCAGATAATGGAGCCGGTCTAACCAGGGGAATAATCGGTTTGGTGAGTAAAGGACAGCCGCGGGTACCGGATGATTGGGGATCATTGCGTGCAGGGGCATGGGGCGCCGCACGAGGATTGGATTATCTTGAAACAGATACTTTAGTGAATGCAAAAAAATGTGGTATCGAAGGTGTATCACGCTATGGTAAAGCGGCATTGGTAACGCTGGCTTTTGAACCACGTTTCGCAGTCGGATTGATTGGTTCTTCAGGCAAAGGTGGTACTACGCTTCATCGGCGTGTATTTGGCGAAGCCGTGGAAAGTCTTACCGGCAGCGGCGAGTATCATTGGATGGCGGGCAATTATATAAAATACGGCGCTTCAGAAGCAAGCTTTGGAAGTAAAACAGGATGCGATCTTCCAGTCGATTCTCATGAACTGATTGCGCTTTGTGCGCCACGTCTGACATTTATAAGTTATGGGATTCCTGAAAAAGGCGATGCCAAGTGGCTGGATCAGCAAGGGAGTTATATGGCCACCGTAGCGGCCGGGTCGGTTTTCAAATTGTTAGGGGTAAAAGATATCGGTGTTTCCAATGACTATCAGGAAGAAAAAATGCCTCCTATGCTGACGGATATGCTGGATGGGGAATTAGCCTGGCGGCAGCATGATGGCGGACATACCGATGCCCCGAACTTTAAGTATTTTATTCCCTGGGCGACTAAGCTCTTAAAGTATGAAAGAATTCAAGCGCAGTAACCCATGATTGTTATTGCCGTATGCAGCACCGGATTTCATCAGCAGTTCGATTAAAATCCGCCGATATCAATAAAAAATTCAACCGCCTTTGGCAGATAAAACAATAGGAGGATTAAAACCTTCGCTTTATTTTTTCGATCTCTAACTATCCGAGTTTATTCTATTTTAAATATTTCCAGGAAATAATAAGTGTTAAAAACACAATTATTTTTATCTTCGGAAAAGTTAAACGATTAGCATGACGACGATTGTTTGCCGCTGCCAGCAGATTATTACTGTTTTGAACTTCCCGAAATCGATGCGATTTCCGCAGACAGAATCCTCATTGGCAAAGCCAGGCTTTCCGGCTACCTGTAAATTGAAGGCACCTAAAACCGGGAGTGCTTTATTAAACGTACAAATTTCAAAGGGTCGGCGGACAATGTCAGATCAATCAGGCGGCATAGGCTGTGTGGCGGTAAAACAACGGTTTATAAAACGAATTACAACTAATAAACAACACTGACTATGCAAGGGAAAACGTTGATCCGTTCATTCTTGATTGGGCTTGTGCTGTGTATCCCGGGAATTGTCATTAGCCAACCGCCACGCGGACCATTGGTTATCTCTCCGCAGGTTCTTCCCGATAAAAAAGTTACGTTCCGCTACCTCGCTCCACTGGCAAAAGAAGTAAAACTAAGTGCACAGTTTGAAAAAGCCCCGGTACCGATGTCCAGGGACAGTATCGGTATATGGAGTGTGACAGTAGGTCCGGTCAGGCCGGATATCTACCCTTATAGTTTTAATGTGGATGGAGTGACGGTGATGGATCCAGCCAATGAAGATTTTTTTCCCAACGAACGATTTAAAGCCAGCCTGGTGGATGTGCCGGGATTTACACCCCTGATTCATGCGTTGCAGGACGTGCCGCATGGTGTAGTTAATTATGAATATTATCCTTCTCTGGAAAGCACAACCGGATCATTAGTGATCTATACTCCTCCGGGGTACGATAAAAATCCATCCCAAAAATATCCCGTCTTCTATTTGATCAGTGGTACCACGGATACAGAAGAAACATGGTTCAAAGTTGGACGTACCAACTTCATACTCGATAACCTGATTGCAGAAGGTAAGGCGCGGCCGATGATCATCGTGATGCCTTATGGCAACCCGGAAGCCGGAATCGCTGCACAAAAAAACAGACCAAAGCCCTCAGACCCGATAGCAAGGGAAAGCGCTGATGCCATAAAAAGGGCCAGCGCTTTTGAAGAAGATCTGATAAAGAATGTGATTCCGTATGTCGATAAGAACTATCGCAGCATTGCCACTAAGGACAATCGTGCGATTGGTGGTTTTTCCCGCGGAGGCGGACAAACTTTGCGAATAGCTTTCGGCAATATGGATAAATTTTCCTGGATTTGTTGTTACAGTGCTTACCTGACATCCCAGGAAATGGAAAAGAGTTACAAACCAATAGTCGAAAATCCGGGTATAACTAATCAACAACTCAAACTACTCTGGGTAAGTGTTGGCAATGAAGATTTCCTTTATAACCAGACGGCAGAATTCATGAATTATCTCAAATCAAAAAAAATAAATTTCAGAAGCCTTGTTAGCGCCGGCGGTCATACCTGGATGAACACTAAGTTATTCCTGGCGGAGACGGCGCAGCTACTTTTTACACCGAAGTAAATAGCCTTTGAACAAAAATTGTTGAGATGGCCAATGAAAGATCATCAGTTTTAATCTTGTTGTCATTGTGCAAAGCCTGCATTGTTTTTGTATTGTCAGGTCTACCTTCAGTTCAGTTGACAGCTCAAAGCAAAAAGCCCATTCCCGTTTTAATTGTTGACGGGTTCAGCAATCACGATTGGAAACAAACTACAATTCTGATGACAACTGTCGTCAGGGCAATTGAATGGCTGGCAACTGGAAAAACATCTTATCCGCTCCCAGGTAATTTTCCCGCCAAAGATTCATCAAGTCTTAATAGCAGCGATGAATTTATCAGCACTTGCATTAATCATAAAAATTCTAATACAAAAAATCAATAACGCTTAATTAAAGACAATGAACCGAATTTGTTTTCTAATTCCAGTCTTGTTTTATTTAGGAATAACAGTGCAGGCCCAACGACCGCCTTCTCTGAACTCACCTGAAGTGCACGGCGATAATACCGTTACATTCCGTTATTATTCACGCACGGCTCAGCAGGTCTCGTTGAGCGGTGAGTTTTTGCCAGGTATCCAAGGGATGACAAAAGACACTTCCGGCGTTTGGAGCATTACAATAGGGCCCATTAAGCCCGATATATACCCCTATAGCTTCTGGTCAGATACCGTTCAGCTGGCCGACCCTAACAACACATTCATTTTCGCCAACGAAAGATTCAAACGCAGCATTGTTGACATACCAGGTAATCCGCCATTAGTACATTCGTTGCAACATGTGCCGCATGGAAAAATCAGTTATCGCTATTACCGCTCGGGCACATTGGGAACAACCCGCCAATTACTTGTGTATACACCGCCCGGGTTTAATCCTAATAACAAAATCAAATACCCTGTACTTTACCTGATTCATGGAGGCTCTGATACAGAAGAAACCTGGACCAAAATAGGACGTGCTAACCTGGTTGCAGACAACCTTATCGCTGCAGGAAAGGCAGTTCCGTTGATCATAGTAATGCCTTATGGAAATGTACGACCAGCACCTATGGCTGATTTCACAAAAGAGGTAATGAATGATATCATCCCTTTCGTAGAAGCCAATTACCCGGTTTTAGCAAATAGCAAGCATCGTGCGGTAGCCGGTTTTTCAGTAGGTGGAGGACAAACACTGAATATTGGTCTTACCCACACCGACAAGTTTGCTTATATATGCTCATATGCGCCTTATACAGCGACCGAAGAATTCCAAAAAAATTTTGGCGACTGGTCGCCTGACGCTGATAGAATAAATAATCAACTGAAGCTATTTACGATCAGTGTAGGTACCGAAGATTTCCTGTATGAAAGCGTAAAAAAGAATATCGCCCTGTTTGCAGAAAAAAATATCCGGCTAAAAAGCTATGTCGTTCCCGGTGGACATACCTGGATGAATTGTAAACAATACCTTGCCACTACGCTGCAGGAAATATTTAAATAAATTTTCTTATCAGGATAATAGTAAGCCTGGGAAAAGTAGAGATTGAAAAAAAGAAAAGTTGTAATAATGGTCAACACCGGACGAATTTTCTAACGCTGACATTTTTTAAAAAAGCCCATTGCATATGAAAAAAACGAAGGAGATGAAACAAATAATTTTGGCCCTAATCGGCTCACTGCTGTGCGCCGCACCTATCTGTTCACAGGATATAGTTAAGCAGGCGCCGGCGGAGTTCGATGCGCTGCGTGAAAATATCGCCCATGGAAAAATCGATACCATAACCTACCTGTCTAAAACAGTTGATAGCAAACGAAGGGCTTTGATCTACACACCACCGGGGTATTCAAAAAAGAATAAGTATCCGGTATTATACCTGCTCCATGGCATTGGAGGAGATGAAAAAGAATGGCTGAAAGGGGGTAATCCTCAAGTAATATTGGACAACCTGTTGGCAGATGATAAAATAGAACCGATGATAGTAGTAATGCCGAATGGCAGAGCCATGAAGGATGACCGTGCCGTCGGAAATATGTTTGACAGTGCTAAAGTGCAGGCATTCGCAACCTTTGAAAAGGATTTGTTGAATGACCTCATTCCTTTTATCGAGAAAAAATATCCCGTTAAAATCGACCGTGAAAGTCGTGCCATTGCTGGCCTGTCAATGGGTGGCGGTCAATCATTGAATTTCGGTTTAGGTAACCTCGGTAAATTCGCGTGGATAGGTGGTTTTTCTTCGGCTCCTAATACTAAAAGACCGGAAGAACTCGTCCCCGATCCCGAGGCGGCAAAAACCAAATTGAGATTGCTCTGGATTTCCTGCGGTGATAATGACGGGCTCATCACTATCAGTAAAAGGACGCATGACTATCTCTATGAAAAAGGAGTTCCACATATCTATTATATAGTGCCTGGCGTACATGATTTCAAAGTCTGGAAGAATGGCTTGTATATGTTCTCGCAGTTTCTATTCAAGCCAGTTGATGTTACATCATTTTCGAAATACACAGTGCTCGGAACACCCGCTGCTACTAATATGCGATCGGCTAAATACCCTCAAATTTTGCCAGACAACCGGGTTATATTCCGAATAAAAGCACCCGATGCACAAAAAATGCAAATTGATCTTGGTCGCAAGTACGATATGGCAAGAGATACCGGTGGCTACTGGCAGGTAACCACCGACTCAATCGGGGAAGGCTTTCATTATTATTCCCTGCTGGTAAATGGAGTTGCTGTTGCGGATCCTTCCAGTGAAACTTTCTATGGCATGGGCCGGATGGCCAGTGGCATTGAAATACCTTTTGCAGGTGGCGCTTATTATGCAGTAAAAGATATTCCCCATGGTGATGTCAGAATAAAAAGATATTACTCCGCGGCAACTAACTCCTGGCGCCGTCTTTATATCTACACGCCTCCCGGGTACGATATCGATACAAATGAACAATATCCGGCGTTGTACCTCTTGCACGGTGGAGGTGAAGATGAAAGAGGCTGGGCCGCGCAGGGAAAAACTGATCTTATTATTGATAATCTCATAGCTGAAAAGAAAGCAAAACCGATGCTGGTCATAATGATGGATGGAAATTTTGGTAGTGGTGGAATTGCAGGCTTCGGGGAACGATCGTTGCAGATGTTTGAAAATGAACTAAAGCAGTCCGTCATACCCTTTGTAGAAACAAATTACCGGGCAGCAACCGATTCAAAAAGCAGGGCGCTGGCAGGACTATCAATGGGTGGTTTGCAGACCTTATACGCCGGATTAAAAAACACCCGGCTATTTGCTTACCTCGGTGTTTTTAGTTCAGGCTGGTGGGCCAATCAACCCGCATTATCCAACCCCCAGTATGAATTCATGAAAAACAATTCGGCAACGATCAACAGCAACCTGACATCATTTTGGATTGCGATGGGTGGCAAGGAGGACATTGCCTATAACAACTGCAAAATAATGCTGGGTAAATTCGACGAAATGGGGATCAGGTACACCTACAGCGAATACCCCGGTGGCCACACATGGCCGGTGTGGAGAAACAATCTTTACAATTTTGCACAATTGTTATTTCATTAGCTTGTTACTTTTTATGAACTGATATTGAAGGAACATTGATATTATTAATGAATTAGTCTGTTGTCATTGCAGCCTTCAGCACAAAAAAAAATAGATAAGAGGGTAGTTTCAATGCTAAAACGTAAACAATGAAGAAAGGATTGCTTGTGCTTTTAATGATGCCGGTGATTGTTTGCTATTCACAAAACAAGACCGGTTTAAAGCTCTGGTATAAACAACCGTCTGGAAAAACCTGGGAGAATGCCTTACCCATAGGAAATGGCAGGTTAGGAGCCATGGTATATGGAAACGTACAGAGGGAAACTCTGCAGTTAAATGAACAAACAGTGTGGACTGGAGGGCCGAACCGAAATGATAATTCTTATGCCCTGGACTCCTTGCCCATTATTCGTAAACTGATATTTGAGGGCAAACAAAAGGTAGCAGAACAGATTGCCAACAGGGTGATTATTACTAAAAAATCACATGGACAGATGTTTCAACCGGTCGGTAGTCTTCTGCTCTCTTTTGATGGTCATGAAAACTATACCAATTATTACCGGGACCTGGATATTGAAAAAGCCGTCACAAAAACTTCCTATTCCGTGGGAAGTGTTTCATACACCCGTGAAGCATTCGCTTCTTTCCAGGATCGTATTATCGTCATGCGACTGACAACGGATAAACCGGGAACAATTTCTTTCACTGCTTCTTTTATGACAAGCCAGGCAAAGGCTGTGGTTAATACGACAGCTGCAAATGAATTAACGATTGCCGGAACAACGATGGATCATGAAGGGGTGAAAGGGCTGGTTAAGTTTAAAGGCATTGTACGAATTAAACTGGAAGGTGGCACCATGACAACAAATGATACGGCTCTCCGGGTTAAAGATGCGAATGCGGCGACGATCTATATATCTGTTGCCACTAACTTTATTAATTACGATGATGTTGGTGGCGATGAAAACAAAATGGC
>Ga0190274_10002951_pt1 | contig 10097 bp, 10 predicted proteins | sample Popmic531T_FD_133002 | JGI IMG/M metagenome (GOLD analysis project Ga0190274, IMG submission 133002) | Populus adjacent soil microbial communities from riparian zone of Yellowstone River, Montana, USA - 531 T | ecosystem: Environmental > Terrestrial > Soil > Riparian zone | place: USA: Montana...
GCGATGAACGCGCGGACCGATTGCCGGTACTGCTCGTGTTCGTCCTCGAACAAGTCGCGTCGCATCTCGCGCCCTTAGATGAAGAAGCCACCGCCGCAGACGACCGTCTGGGCGCTGATGTAGTCGGACTCTGGAAGGCAGAGCAGGTAGACCGCTCCGGCGGCGTCCTGCGGGGTGCCGGCGCGCCCGAGGGGGATCATGCGCTCGGTCATCGCGACGAGCTCTTCGCTCATGCCGACCTTGATCGCGTTGCCCGCGACGTCGATCTGGCCGGAGCCGGCGGTATCGGTGAGCCGCGTCTTGATGAACCCGAACGCGACCGCGTTGACCGTCACGTTGTAACGGCCCCACTCCTTGGCCAGGGTCTTCGTGAGGCCGACGATGCCGGCCTTCGCCGAGGAGTAGTTGACCTGGCCGGCGTTGCCGCCGAGGCCTGCGATCGACGAGATGTTGACGACCTTCCGGCAGGCTGCGCCACCCTCGGCTGCCTCCTTCTTCGCAAGCGCCGAGATCACGGGCTGCGCCGCCCGCAGAATGCGGAAGGGCGCTTTCAGGTGCACGTCGAGGATCGCGTCCCATTGCTCGTCGCTCATCTTCTGGATGACGGTGTCCCACGTGTAGCCCGCGTTGTTGACGATGATGTCCAGTCCGCCGTACGTGTCGACCGCCAGTTGCACGAACCGCTCGCCGAAGTCGGCGTCCGTCACACTCCCGATGAGGGCGACGGCCTCGCCGCCGGCATCCCGGATCGCGTGCAGCGTCTCTTCTGCCGGCTCGGCATCCAGGTCGTTGATCACGACGCGCGCGCCCTCACTGGCCAGCTTGAGCGCGATCTCGCGACCGATTCCGCGGCCCGAGCCCGAGACGAGCGCGACTTTGCCCTCGAGTGTTCCCATGTCTGTCTTCCTGTCTTGAGGTCGTGAGGTGTGAAGGGGTGAGGGCGCTCAGTCGACGGCGATGACGGCCGTGCCGGTGAGGGTGACGGTGCCGTCGGGGAGCGTGACGGAGACCTCGACGGTCGCCCGTCGTTCGAGCCCGACGGTCTCGATGGCCGACACCCGGCCGGCCAGGTACGGTTCGGCGTGAATCGGCGTGATGGCCCCGAACCGCACCTCGAACGAACGCAGGGACTGCTGCGGCGCCCAGTCGGTGAGCAGTCGCCCGAGGTAGGCCATCGACAGCATCCCCTGCGCGAAGACATCGTCGAGTCCGGCGGAGCGAGCGATGTCCACATCGAGATGGATCGGGTTGTGATCGCCCGACGACCCTGCGAACAGGGCCAGCGTGGTGCGGCTGATCGCCGGGATCTGGATCGAGGGCAGCTGAGTGCCGACCTCCACGCCCGTGAGCACGTTGGTCATGCGACTGCCTCCTTTTCGGGATGACGGACCACGATGGTCTCGCTGATCACAGCGACGGTCTCGGTCCCCCGGGTCACGGTGGTCGACACGACAAGGAACTCGAGCGCACCGCCGCGCTTCTCGAACAGGTCGGTGATGCGCGGACGCAGCACGAGATCATCGCCGGCGAACGCCATCCGCTCGTATTCGAAGCGCTGGGTGCCGTGCAGGACGAATCGCGGGTCGACGCCGAGGTCGGTGATCCATCCGAGCGGGGCCTGGCCGTCGAGCTTCAGGCCGAACAGGAAGGTCGGGGGCACCGGAAGGTCGGGGTAGCCGGCATCCCGAGCCGCATCGAGGTCGGTGTAGACGGGGTTGCGCTCGCCGATGGACTCGGCGAAGAAGCGCAGCCGACCGCGCTCGATCGTGCTCTGCACGGCGGGCAGCTCGCGCCCGATGACACTGCTCGGAATGCTCATGCGACCTTCTCGTAGAGGGTGACCACGGCGGCGCCGCCGAGGCCGATGTTGTGCTGCAGGGCCAGCGTGACGTCGTCGACCTGGCGCGCGCCGGCGGTGCCGCGCAGCTGCCAGACGAGTTCGGCGCACTGCGCCAGCCCGGTCGCACCCAGCGGGTGCCCCTTCGACAGGAGCCCGCCCGAGGGGTTGGTCACCACGCGACCCCCGTAGGTGTTGTCGCCGTCCGCGACGAACCTCTCGCCGGTGCCCTCGGGCGTCAGTCCGAGTGCCTCATAGCTGAGCAGCTCGTTCGTCGCGAAGCAGTCGTGCAGCTCGACGACCTTGATCTCTTCGGGGCCGATGCCGGCCGACTCGTATACCTGGGTCGCCGCGGCGACCGTCATGTCATAGCCGACGAGGCGGCGGAGGTCCCCCGAGTCGAACGAGCTCGGCGTGTCGGTGGTCATCGCCTGGGCGCGGATCACGATCGACGGGTCGATGCCATGGCGGGCGGCGAACTCGGGCGAGCAGATCACCGCGGCTGCGGCACCGCACGTCGGGGGGCAGCACATCAGCCGGGTGAGCGGGTCGTAGATCAGGGGCGATGCCATGACCTGCTCGACGGTCACCGCGTCGCGGAACACCGCGTAGGGGTTGTTGGCCGCGTGTGCGCGGGACTTGACCGAGATCTTCGCGAAGGTCTCCTGCGACGTTCCGAAGCGCTCCATATGCTCACGCCCGGCGCCGCCGAAGTAGCGCGCGGCCATCGGGGCCTCGCTGGCGCCCTGCACCCGCTCGCTCACCTCGTCGAAGATCGCGAAAGGCGAGCGACGGTCGTTCCAGCCGGCACTCAGAGCACCCGGCGGCATCTGCTCGAAGCCCACCGCGAGAACGCAGTCGACGGCGCCCGACTCGATGGCCTGGCGGGCGAGGTACAGGGCAGTCGAGCCGGTTGAGCAGTTGTTGTTCACGTTGATGATCGGGATGCCGCTCATGCCGACTTCGTAGAGCGCGGACTGACCGGAGGTGGAGTCGCCGTAGACCCAGCCCGCATAGGCCTGGCGCACGTCGCTGTAGTCGATGCCCGCGTCGCCGAGCGCCGCGCGCACGGCCGTCGAGACCATGTCGGGATACTGCTGGCCCGCACTGGGCTTCGAGAACGGGACCATGCCCACCCCGGCGACGATGGCGATCGTCATGCTGACTCCTCTGGTCGGATGCCGGCACGGCACAACGCCGCGCTGCATCGATGCGACTCTGCCTGATCTCATCGAATTAGTCAAGTCGTACTAGTCAATGATCTCGCAGGACGGTATCCTGGCGTCATGCCCGCTTCGACGTCAGTGCAGCTGCCCGTGCAGAAGCGCGCCTGGGACACCCGTGAACGCATCCTCGCCGCCGCAGTCGCCTGCCTCGCCGAAGACGGGTACGCCGCGACCACGACCTCTCGCATCCAGGAGCGCGCCGGCGTCTCACGCGGCAGCCTGCTGCACCAGTTTCCCGCGCGCGATGATCTGCTGATCGCGGCGGTGCAGCATCTGGCCGAGCAGCGCACCGCCGAGATCCCGACGGACGCGACCACGGGGCCCGCCACGATCGACGAAGCGGTCGAGGCGATCTGGTCGACCTTCCACGGCCCTCTTTTCCGAGCGGCCATCCAGCTCTGGGCCGCGGCGGCTCACAATCCCGACTTGGCGGCTGCTCTGCGACCGCGCGAGCACGAACTCGGACGACGGATCCGAACGGTCATCGCCGAGCTCTTCGGTGTCGAGCACGCCGCACACCCGGCCTTTCCCGATCTGACGCAGCTGCTCTTGACGAGCATGCGCGGCGTCGCGCTGACGTACACGTTCGAGCAGCGCGACCACGATCGGGATCCGAATCTTCCGGCGTGGAAGCGGTATGCCCACCGCACGCTTGATGCAACGGACTGACCTTCCGGACGCAGCATCCATTGACTAGTACGGTTTGACTATTCAGTCGAAACGATGCACGCTGATCTGTATTGCAATGACGCGACAGATGCGGAGCACCATGAGCCTCGACCCACACGGAAGTGACCTCGCCAGCGAGGTGCGCGTCGAAAACGGCCGGCTGTCGGGCCTCGAGATCGACGGACTCCACTTCTTCCGCAACATCCCCTACGCCGCGCCGCCCTTCGGCGCGCGCAGATTCCTTCCGCCGCAGCCCGTCGAGGACTGGGACGGCGTGCGCGATGCGACCAAACCCGGGCCGGCCGCGCCGCAGCCGATCCTGCCCGACCCGCTCGCTGCGCTCTACACCGCCACCGAGATCGGCGAGGACTGCCTCACTCTCGAGATCTGGACGCCCGATCCCGGCGCGAGCGGGCTCCCGGTGATGTTCCACATCCACGGCGGCGGCTACACGTTCGGGTCCGGATCGCTGCCCGGCTACAGCGGGCGCAACTTCGCCCGTGACGGCGTCGTGCACGTGGGCATCAACTACCGTCTGGGCATCGACGGCTTCCTCTACCTCGGCGAGGGACACGACAACCTCGGACTGCGCGATCAGACCGCGGCGCTGGAATGGGTGCAGCGCAACATCGCGGCCTTCGGCGGCGACCCGGCGCGCGTGACGATCTTCGGCCAATCGGGCGGAGCCGTGAGCGTCATGCAGCAGCTGGCTCTTCCGGCATCCCGCGGCCTGTTCGCTCAGGCGATCGCGCAGAGCGGCTGCTCGCTGGCCTCGGTGGACGCTGATGAGGCCCTGCGCATCACCCGCCAGGTCGCGCGTCGGCTCAAGGTCGCCCCTACGGCGGAAGGACTCTCGTCGGTGTCGATCCCGCGCACGACCTCGGCATCGTTCGCGGCGCTGAAACGCTACGCGGCGCTCGGCCTGACGCTCGGCGATCGCCGTTCGCTTCTGCTCAGCCCGTTCCGCGCCGTGCACGGCACCGAGTGGTTGCCGGTGAACCCTGTCGAATCGGCCCACAGGCATCCCGGGGTGCCGCTCCTGGCCGGAACCGCGCGCAACGAGATGGAGCCGCTCATCGGCGGGATCGCCCAGGCCGTCCCCGCCCTCGCCCCGTTCATCCGCCGCGGCCTCCTTCGCGCTCTGGGCATCAAGGGCGAGGTCGCCGATGCCTACCGCGAAGGCCCGCGGCGCATCAGCGCGCTCGCTCCGCTCGTGGAGGCGGCGTGGTCGGACTGGGGCTTCCGCATCCCCACGATCCGGCTGCTCGAAGCCCGGCCCGAACCGTCCTGGCTGTACGAGTTCCGATGGCAGCCTGCGGGTCGGCCGCCCGCGAGCGGCGCGATCCACGCGATCGATCTGCCGTTCGTGCGCGACGATCTCGAGGCCGTCGTCGCACAGGGCGAGGCCGCGAAGCCCGTCTTCGGCACGAACCCCCCGCACGAACTGGCGCGCCGCATGCACGCCGACTTCATCCGCTTCGCGGCCACAGGCGACCCCGGCTGGGCACGCTACGACCAGCGCGACCGAGCCACGATGATCTACGACACCGCGTCGGAGACCGTTCTCGATGCGGCAGGGATCGAGCGAGAAGCGTGGGTCGGTCGACGGTGAGCACCCTGCGGTGACGATCAGCATCACGGGCACGCTCCAGAAGGGGGCCTGGCTCGACAAGACGATGCCGCCGATCGAGCGGGTCGGGCCGCACGTGTGGTCGGTGCCCATCGGGTTCGCCGGCAATCCGGTGCGGTACACCCTCACCTACCTGCTGACCAACGACGCCGGCGAGTGCGTCGTCGTCGATCCGGGATGGGACAGCCCGGAGGGGCGCGAGCAGTTCGCGCGCGGGCTTGCCGCTGCAGGGCTGACCTTCGACTCCATCGTCGGGATCGTCGCGACCCACCTGCACCCCGACCATCTCGGCATGGTCCGCCACGTCGCGGAACAGACGGGCGCCTGGATCGGGATGCACCCGGTCGAGGCGAACGCGCTCGAGCACATCGCCACCGAGTCAGGACGGAGCGAGGGTGCTCTGCTGGAGCGGTGGGGCGTGCCCGATGATCTGCAGAAGTCGATCGCGGTCAGCCCACGGGCGCTCGCGTACATGTCGGGGCTGGCGAGGCCCACGGTGCTCCTGAACGACGGCGACACCCTCGCACTGGCGGGGCGAGACGTGCGGGTCATCGCGACACCCGGCCACACCCCTGGTCACATCTGCCTCGCCGATCTGGACGATCGCGTGGTCCTGACCGGCGATCACGTGCTGCCCAGGATCACCCCGAACGTCGGACTGGGCGCCGCCGACGACAACAGGAACGCGCTGCGCCACTACTACGAGTCGCTCGACGCGATGGCGCCGTGGGACGGGTTCGAGGTCTGTCCCGCGCACGAATACCGCTTCCGCGGACTCGCCGAGCGTGCGAACGACCTCCGGGCGCACCACGAGCAGCGCGCGCAGGAGATCCTCGACGTGCTCGCCGTGGCGCCGAGCCTCACGGTCTGGCAGATCGCCCAGCGGCTCACGTGGTCTCGCGGCTGGGATGGCCTGGACGGCGTGAACCTGCGCAGCGCGCTGTCGGAGACCGCCGCGCACCTGGAGCACCTGGCCGGCGGCGGCGAGCTGGAGTGGACCGGCGCGGACGTCGCCATCGCCCGGGCCTGACCCTCAGGCCGGCGATCCCCTGTCGGCGGCGGCGACCGCTGCACCGGCATCCGACAGCGGCTGCGAGAGGGCGCTGCCCAACGCTTCAACCTGATCCCGCCAGAACCGGCGTACCACGTTCGTCTTCTGGAAGAGTGCGTCGAAGCCGTGGAACGCGCCGGGCACGATCGACAGCGAGCACGGTACGCCCGCCTCGATGAGCCGACGGGCGTACTCCACATCTTCGTCGTGGAACAGGTCGATGGTGCCGACGCCGATCCACGCGGGTGGCAGTCCGCGAAGATCCTCGCGCCGCGCCGCCGCCGCGTAGGGCGAGACGCCGGGGCTGCCGGGTGCGACACCGAGGTACGACGTCCAGCCGTAGCGGTTGCTTCCCGGCGTCCAGATGCGCACATGGCGGGTGTCGTGATCGGTGCGTCCCACAGTGCGGTCATCGAGCATCGGGTAGATCAGCAGCTGGAACGCCGGACGCACCTCACCCCGGTCATGTGCATAGATCGCGAGCGTCGCCGCGAGGCCACCACCCGCGCTGGCACCCGCGATCGCGATCCGCTCACGGTCGATCCCGCGTTCGGCCGCCTGGTCGAACAGCCAGATCAGCGCGGCGTACGCGTCTTCGATTGCGGCGGGGGACGGATGCTGCGGAGCCACCCGGTACCGCACGGCGACCACCGTCATGCCGAGCTCGCGGGCGAACGCGAGGTTCGTCCGCTGGTCCTGCTCGAGCGATCCGCCGATGAAACCGCCGCCGTTCATCCACAGCATCGCGGGCGATCCCGACTTCAGATCCTTCGGGCGATACACCCGCACCCCCACCGCGGGTCTCTCGCTCGTGCCCGGGATCGTGACGTCCTCGACGAGCATGTCATCGGGCACCGCCGGCACCTTCGGGATTCTGTCGCGCGTCAGACGCACGAGCAGCGGTGAGAACGACAGCTTCGGGATGAACCGGCCGCGCGCGAGCTCGGGATGGAAAGCACTCATGGTTGCCATTCTGTGGGAGAGGACGCCTACTTCACCGACTTGATCGGCATGATCGCGAACGCCGACGCAAGAGAGAGGATGCCGGCGAACACGTACAGCCCGGTGTAGCCGGTCAGGCCGATCACGATGGCCGCCGCGACAGGTGCGAGAACCTGGCCGCCGGCCTGCGCGACGTTGAGCACGCCGAGATCCTTGCCTGCGTCGGCCTTCGAGGGCAGCACCTGCGTCATGAGCGCCTGATCTACGGCCAGGTAGACGCCGATTCCGAGTCCGGCGATCCCGATCGAGATCAGCGCCGAGGTGACGGTCGGGGCGATCAGCGGCGGAATCGTGCTGATGGCCACCAGAACGGCTCCGATCACGACGATGACCTTGCGGCGACCGATGCGGTCCGAGATCACGCCCGCCGGCACGAGCGCCAGGATGAGCGCGAACGTGCCGATGGCCACGGCGATCGGGTAGACCACGTTCGCTTCTGCCAGGCCGAGACCGACGTAGTCGGCGAGGATGTAGAGCTGAAACGCCAGCACCGACTGGAATCCCAGCACGAGGACCAGGCGCGCGGTGAACGCCCAGAAGAAGTCGGGGTGCTTGCGCGGATTGACGAAGAAGCCGGCCAACGTCTCGCGAAGGGGCGGCTTCGCCGCAGCCAGCTCACGCGGGATGCTTTCGCGGAGAGGAAACGCGAACGCCAGGGCGGCGAGAGCGATGACTGCGAGCACGAGGAAGGCGATGTTCAAGTCGGCGAGGAACTGCGAGGCCACGAGCACGCCCATGATGCCGCCGACGAAGACGCCGAGGCCACCGAGCGCCGAGAACAGACCGCGCTTGTCTACCGGCGTCCGGTCAGGGACGACAGCACTCAGCGGGGCCAGGATCATGCTGAAGAAGAGGGTCATGACAGCGACGAGCACGCAGATCATGATGAACGATTCGGCGAAGGCGAGCGCGGCGATGCTCACCGCGAACCCGACGATGCCGATCAGCACCCAGGGCAGGCGGCGCCCCAGAGCTCCGCGCGTCCGGTCGGACAGCATCCCGAACAAGGGCTGGGCGAGCACGCCGACGGCCGCGGCGCCTGCTGCCGCGATGCCGAGCAGCGCGACCTTGTTATCGGGGTCGAGGAGCGCGAGCCTGTTGGGGATCAGCGAGTTCACCACCCCGCCGTTCGCGATGTTCACGAAGAGCTGCACACCGACGAAGCCGAGTATGAGCGGGCCGAGGCCGCGCACCCTCGTGACGGTTCTGGTCATCTGATCGGTCATCATCGCCCTCTCATGCCGCCGCATCGTCGCGGCCGGCCCTGCCGGATGGCCGGCATCGAAGGGTTCAGTGAACCGGCTGGCCGAGAGACTATCACCAATAAGTGAATCGTGGTTAGATAGATTTCTGCTGGCGACCTGAGCAATCCGGCTGGCTCCGGACATCGGGCAGTCATTGACCACAGGGCTTGTACAGTGAGGGCAAATGACGTTCGCAGACGACGGCGCTCGGGTCGTGCCGCAGACTCCCCCCCGAGGCACGAGGCCGCGCAACAGGCGAGTCATCACGTTGGCGGCCGCCACCACCCTCTTCGCCCGCCGCGGATACGCGAACGTGGCGATGAGCGACATCGCCGCCGCGACGAATGTCGGCGCGTCCGCGATCTACCGGCACTTTCCGGCGAAGAGCGAGCTCCTGATCGCCGCCATCCGCTCGGGACTGTCCGCCTACAACGCCGTGCTGTCCGAGTCGGTCGAGCCAGAGGACTCCGTCCGCCTCACCGGGCTGTTCCGCGCGCTGGCCGAGTGCGCTCTCTCGCAGAGAGAACTCGGGGTGCTCTGGCAGCGCGAAGCGCGCAACCTCGACGCCGCGCAGCTGCGGGTCCCTCGCGACGAACTCATCGCCACGAGCGGCCTGCTCTCCGCGCGACTCGCCGCGGCGCGACCCGACCTGGACGCCTCTCAGATCGACATCCTCTCGTGGTGCGTCCTGGGGGCCCTCGTCAGCATCGGCTTCCACTCGGTCTCGATCGATCACGACGACTTCGTCGAGCTTCTCGCGGGAATGGCCGAGACCATCTCGCTGGTGCGCTTCGACGGAGATCTGGATGCTGCGACGTGGACTCCCCGTGAGCGGCCGCTGGACGAATCCACGCGTGACAGCCTCATCGTCGAGGCCACCGAACTGTTCGCCGAGAAGGGCTTCGCGGCCGCCGGCATCGATGAGATCGGCTCCGCCGTCGGCATCGCGGGACCGAGCATCTACGGTCACTTCTCCAGCAAGCAGCACCTTCTCGTCGCCGCGATGCAGCGCGGCGCAGACCTCCTGCTGAGCGAAACGCAGCGCGTCCTCGACGCGCCCAGCACCGCCCGAGCCAAGCTCGGCGCGCTGGTCGACTCGTACGTCTCGCTCCTGAACCGTGACAGGTTCATCATCCGGGTGCTGCTCTCCGAGATGAACCAGCTTCCCGACGAGGAGCGCGAGGTCGCGCGTCGTCAGCAGCGCGAGTACATCGCGACCTGGGTCGAGCTGTATCGCCAATTCAACGTCGCCGACGAGGATTCGGCGCGGATCCGCGTGCAGGCGGTGCTCCTCGTGGTCAACGACGCGATCCAGACCCCGCACATGCGCTCGCACCCTCACTTCGAGGGTGTGCTGAGACGAATCGCCAAGTCGTTGCTCGGGTTGGTCGACTGACGGACGAACCGCCCGAGAGAAAGATGCTCATGGATCGCGGAC
>Ga0190274_10002952_pt1 | contig 10092 bp, 8 predicted proteins | sample Popmic531T_FD_133002 | JGI IMG/M metagenome (GOLD analysis project Ga0190274, IMG submission 133002) | Populus adjacent soil microbial communities from riparian zone of Yellowstone River, Montana, USA - 531 T | ecosystem: Environmental > Terrestrial > Soil > Riparian zone | place: USA: Montana...
AGCTTCACGATGACGCCGAGGGTCGTCGTCTGCGCATTGCGCGGCTCGCGCGCCACCGGGTTGTACTCGCTGGCAGCCGATGCGGCTGGGGACTGCGCGATGGCAATCGAGAGCAGAACCGAAGCCATCAATGAGTGCGGATACATGGCATTTCCTGGCGGCCACGACGTGGCTTCTGCAATTTTGTGGTCGTTCAGGGTCGAAAGGGTTCCGTGCATTAGCTCTTTGGCGGGAGTCTCCCACCCTTCTCTCGAAGTAACTCACTGATTGTTAAGGAGAGGGCGCCCGAAAGAGGGTTTTTGATGGCCAATTCTCAGGTCACAAAACTGCGACATTCCTTGCAAAGGTCACAAATGACGAACATTTCTGCTCCGGGGCATGGCAGGGAAGGCCGAGAACGCTCCGCGCGGTGCGGCGACTTGTTAGCCAGAGCCTTGGCGGCGAGCTTGGCGCTACGAACTGCAGGGCGATCGAATTGCGTGGCTGGTAGAAATCGGCGGGCCCACACGAAGGCGGGCGCCGTCAGCTAACTCGCTGCTGCGTCGCTACGCGGTCCGATGGCTCCTCATCTCGCTGGCGGGCAAATTGCCCCAACTACTCCAAGCTAACCCAAGGTCTCGTCATGAACTATTTTCGTGCCGCGTTCTGCGCGCTCTTGTTTGCCGGCGCTGCATTCGCGCGCCCGATCGTCCTCGAAGAAGTCGCCACGCTCAGCCCGCCGGATTCGTCATGGCAGCAATTGGGCAACATCGGCGTCGCTATCGATGGCGACTTCGCGCTGGTCTCCGCGCAGAGGGGCATTCCCGACCCATCCGAAGAAAGCGGCATTCGTGTGGAAATGGCCGCGTTCGTCTACCAGCGTTCGGGCACGAACTGGAACTACACCGGCCAACTCGGGCCCGTAGTTGCGAGGCACGATCGCAGCACGCCGGGCCTCGCGATGAAGGGTGGTATCGCCGTGGTCGCCTTCGGCCCCACGCGCGTCTACGAGCGTGCAGGCACGACGTGGACCGAGGCGTCACTCCCCCCGGGAACGTTCCTTTGGGGTACCGATGTCGAGATCGACGCGGGCCGAATCCTCATCAGCACTGACGAGTGCAACCCGACGGCTGCCGTCCTGCGCAAGATCAATGGCCAGTGGGCGGTCGAAGGCGAACTCGAGGGGCGGAGCCGTAACTGCGACGAGGGTCGCTCGACCAGCCACCAGGATATCCAGGGCGAATTCGCTGTCGTCCACGACCCGGAGGCGGATTTCTTTACGCCAAGACCCCCACACGTGCGCCAGTATCGTCGCAACGAAAATGGTATCGGCTGGCGCGAGTTCGGTGGGTTCGAACGCATAACGAGCAGCGTCGGGTACATCTATGACCCGGACGTCGCATTGGCAGGCCCGTACATCGCCATGACGGGAACGCGTGAGCGCGGCACCCGCATCGCTTACCCCGCAACGGAGGCCGCGGATCCCGTCTATGCATTGGCGACCACAGGCCTTCAGGCGCCTGACTCCTATCTGCAGCCCGATGCGTGGAGCGCCACGGTCCTCGAACGAGTGGGGAGCCTCTTCGCCCAACGCAACTACAGCTTCGATCGCCAGGCATACGTTTTCAATCTGTTCCGCGTCAACGACGACGAAGCCCACACCAACGAGCTCGTCGCGACGCTGCAGACGAAATCTGGCCTGTCAGTCGGCTACCGCCTCGACGCCAGCGGCAACTACATCATCGTCAATGAGGCACCTTCTACCCCCGGAAGCAGGGACACGAGGGTCCAGATCTATCAATTGCCGGCGAGTTTCGAACAACCCGACGTGCAGGTGCACGACTTCGAGTCTCCGTCCGCTGGCGCCGTCTGGCAGCCGAGCGCGGGGAGCTCGTTCGCAACCATCGTCGCACGTACGACGCACGTGTATCGCCAGGCAAGCACGGCGGGGAAACCGTACTCCTATCTACCGAGCAGCACCGGGGCGAACCAGTCCATCCAGTCCGAGCTGATCATCAGGGCCATGGAGGGATCCGGCGCCTGGGCCGGCCTCATGACGCGTCGCGACAGCGATGCGGACTATTACTACGCGGTGCTGCGGAATACGGGTGTCGTCGAGCTCGGACGCAGGGTGGACGGAGTACCCACCACGCTTGCCTCGACGCCGATCTCCGTGGTCACCGGGCGGAAATATCGCCTGCGGCTCGAATCCATGGCCACCACACACCGCGTGTACCTCGAAGACACGCTCGTGCTCGTCGCGCGTGACAGTGCGCTGACGCAAGGCGATGCGGGCGTCATCATGAATCGAGCTGCAGTGGACTACGACAACGTCATCGTGACGCCAGGCCCGTTGGCAACTATCTACCGGACCAAATTTCCCACGGCCGCGACCGGGCAATGGAATACGACCCAGGGCCAGTGGCAGTCGACCGGCGGTGTATTCAGGCAGTCGGACAGCGCAGGTTATGGCCGGGCGATCGTCGGGGCACGCACCGGCGACCAGGTCGTGCAGGCGCGTATCCGCCCACTGAATTTTGCCGCCCCTGACAACTGGGTGGGCCTGATGGCGCGGTATCACGATGACCGCAACCATTTGTTCGTGACCTTGCGCGGCCGCGGCGTGATCTCCCTGTGGAGGCGCACGAATGGCTTGATCACCCAGCTTGCTACACGCTCGATGCCGGTAAGCGTCGGAACCTGGTATCGGGTGCGAGTGGAGGTGGTGAACGGACTGACGCGCGTATTCGTGGACAACCAGTTGCAGCTATCGACGAGCGCAGATCCCGGACCAGTGATTTCGGGCTACTCGGATTCGAAGGGACAGATCGGGCTCATCACGTACAAGGCAACTGCGGACTTCGACGACGTCGTGGCGTACCAGCCCTGAGCCTGGCCTTGTATCTCGATCGGGGTCTGATCGAACCAACTATTCGTGGAAGACCGGTCCGTGGCCGTGTATGCGAAACCACTTGGTGATTACGATCTTGTGCCCACGGATCACCGGTTCGCCACAGTGCATGGTGTATTCGTTGGTGGAACCGTCCGGCTTGAGGTTGTTCCAGAGCAGCGCCATGCCGGTCTTGGGACTGACCGCATGGTCGATCCGGGTAAAGCGCGTAGCGCCACCTTCCATGGCGTCGTTCAGATAGACCATGAATGACCAAGTGCGATTGCCGCGCATTCCCGCCAGGCGCCGGTACACGTCGGTGTCCGGCTGGAAGAAGTCCCAGTGCGGTTTGAACTGCTGGCCGACATCGTAACGCTGCGCCTGGATGCCCTCGGAGTATTCGGCGCGGATGCCGAGCGTCTTGCAGATCTTCGCATCGATGTTCAGCGCGACCGGACTTTTCAGGTGGCAGAGATACGAGCTCTGGCTGGTGCGAAAGGAGTCGTCATTGGCAGAGAACGGCAGCGTCGAGGGATGCAGGTGGTGGCCGATGAGCGCGACGAGGCGCGCGCATTCCTTGGCGCTCAGGAAATCATCGAGCGTGTAGAGCTCGAGATTCGGATTGTCCAGACGATGCAGGTTCGCGGGCTTGCGCCGGATCAGTGGCGGTGACGGCGCGCCACCTTCCAGGGCGTTGCCCCGCGGTCGTACCAACTCGATTCCCTCGAGGATGGCCTCATCGGAATAACCCTGCTTGCGCAGGGACTCGACCGACGCGGACATGTCGCAGGCCATGTCCATTTGTGCACGCAACCATTGGAGGTTTCGATCATCGAGCGCACGGGTGTCATTCATGAGCGGTGCATTTATCACAATCAGAACCGATAGCGCAGTCCTAGCCCCACGGTGTTCACGCCTCCGTGATGTCCCAGCTCCAGCTGGGGAGGGGTCGGGAAACTCATCCCAGCGGATCGCGGTATCCCCAATTGGAGGACCGGAACGCAGGCCGCATAAATACCGTAGTACGCATAATGTATATTATGGTGAATTACACACTTATATAGAGGCTCTGTCGCTGCGGGTTTCACCGATGGCCCTACGTCTCATGTCTGCCGCCGCGTCACACCTGTTATCAAACAAACCAAGTCATCAGTGCTCGCCCGTCTCGCATGGAGTCGCCCATGAAGCTGCCATTTCGCCGCTCTGTATTGTTGGTCTGTGTGGCTCTGGCGATCCCGGCCGTCACGGCAACGGCGGCCACCAAGACCGCGCGGTTCAATGTCACGGCAACCGTGGACAGCGATTGCACGATTTCCGCGAGCAACCTGGCCTTCGGCAATATGGGCTTGCTCGCGGAGAACCTCGACGCCGTGGCGACGATCACGGTGACCTGCACGCCGACAACGCCATACGCCATCAGCCTCGACGAAGGTGACGTCCCCGGGTCTTCCGTGGACGCCCGCATGATGGCGAGTGGCTCGTCTTCGATGTTGTTCCAGATCTATCGTGACGCCGCGCGAACCCAGGTCTGGGGCAAGACCAGCGGCGTGGACACGGCCGGCGGTACCGGCAATGGCAACGCCGTGGAACTCACCCTCTATGGCCGGATCCCGGCGCAGGCGCCGCCAACGGTGGGCTCGTACATCGCGCAGATCACCGCCACGATCACTTACTGAGGTTCTCTAATGAAACACGGTGCAGTACTCGCGCTGACCTTGCTGTGCGGTGTCACGGGAGTCCAGGCGACGTCGCTGTTGATGCGTCCAACCACCCTGGTGCTCTCGGGCAAGGACTCGGCCGCCACGATCACGCTGACGAACAGCGGCGAGCAACCTGTCACCGCGCAGTTGCGGCTGTACTCCTGGGACCAGAAGGAGAACGACGAGTTGCTCGTGGAAACCTCGACGCTGGTGGCGAGTCCACCCATGACCAGCATTGCCCCTGGCAAGTCGCAGACCGTGCGGGTGGTGCGCGTGGGTACGACGCCGGCTACGGCCCAGGAATCGTACCGCCTGATCGTCGATGAAATCGTCGATCGCAGTCTGCAAAGTACGGATTCCGGCGTGGTGATGCAGTTGCGTTACTCAGTGCCGATTTTCGTCATGCCGAAGTCGGGGACGAAGGCGAACGCCACTGTGAATGCCAGCGTCACCGGCGACACTCTGAAGTTCGACGTCACCAATAGCGGCACGACCCACGCGCTGATCAGCAACATCAAGATCGCGTACACCGATGGTTCCTCGCGCACCTTGAACGCGGGACTCCTGGGCTACGTGTTACCGGACAAGCAGCGTCAGTGGGTTTTCAAGCTTCCTGCGGGTGATAACTCCGGTAGTTCGGCGCGCCAGGTACGTGCCCTCATCAATGGCAAGGAACTCGCCGTCGCCCTCTGAGACGGACGCGGGATGAACGCGTCCATCCCCACCACCCTGCTCCTCGTCCTCATCGCACGGTCCGCGGCTGGCGCGACGCCGCCCACCGACCTCTATCTACAGGCATTCGTGAATGGCGTGGACAAGGACTACGTCGTTCACGTCCAGCGAGATGCGGCGGGTCTGCACATGTCCGCCGCCGATCTCATCACGCTCGGGCTGGCGCGCGACGCACTGCCGGCGGGTGCCACGATCACGCTGGCGGAAATCCAGGGCGTGAGCGCCGACTACTTCGAAGCCGAACAGCGTCTGGACCTGTCGGTTCCCGACATCGCGCTCGCGCCTCAATTGCTCGGAGCGCCGCCGACCAGCGAGACTCCACCGCGGTCCGATACCGGCCTGGTGTTCGACTACGCACTGCATATCCAGGGAGACCGGAGCGCGAGCACCACGTACCCCAGCAGGTCTCTCGCGCCGCTCGTGTTTGCCAGCCACCGTCGCAACCCGCTGATGCGCGCCGGCGATTACGCCACTTCGCAGGAAGAAGTGAATCGCAGCGCCTGGTTGGGGACCGACCTGCGCCTGTTCGCGCCCTGGGGACTGGTCTTCAATCGCGGCTTTACCACCGCGAGCTCCGAGGAGTGGGCCTACGTCCGCGAAGATACCTTCTGGACCTATTCGGAAGTCGAATCGATGCGCACGCATCGGGTTGGCGACTTCATCGGCTCGCCGCTCACCTGGACGCGTGCACTTCGCCTGGGGGGCCTGCGCACATCGCGAAATTTCGATGTGCAGCCAGACATCATCACGTTCCCCGTGCCGGCGCTGGGCGGAACGGCGCTGGTGCCGACGACGGTGGACCTCCTGGTGAACGGCGCCCGGCAATTCAGCGCTGAAGCGCAGCCTGGTCCATTCCTGTTCGTGGAGCCTCCACCGCTCACCGGTGCGGGCCAGGTCTCTATCGTGTATCGCGATGCGCTGGGCCGCGAAGTCCGCACCACCCAACCGCTGTACGTGGACACGCGGTTGTTAGGCGACGGACTGTTCGACTACGACGTGGAACTCGGATATCCGCGCCGCGACTACGGCACGAATTCGTTCGAGTACGGAACTGATCCGGCGGCCGTCGGTTCCCTGCGTTACGGCGTGACTGACGCCATCACGCTCGAAGGCCACACCGAAATCAACGAATCGTTGCGAAACCTGGGCGCCGGGGTGCTGCTGGGCCTGTCGCGATTCGGCGTACTCACTGCCTCTCTGTCAAGCAGCACGGGTGCGGGCGACGGCCTGCAGGCCAGCGTGGGTTACCAATACATCGCGCGCAACTGGAGCATCGATCTCTACGACCGGCGGACGCAGGATGACTTCCGTGACCTGGGCACGTTCGAAGGGATTCCGGTACCGCTGCGCCTGTCGCGCGCCAGCACGAGCGTATGGCTCGCGGGTCGCCACGGCTTTTCGCTGAACTACGTGGATCAGCAGGACAACCAGACCAGCCGGTCACGCGTCGTCTCGTTCAGCTATAACGCAAGCTGGTTCAGCGGACGCGTCACCAGTTTTCTGAGCCTGTTCCGTGACTACGAGAACGCCGATTCCGACGGCGCCTATTTCACGGTCACGATGGGTTTCGGCAAGGGCGGCAGCGCCTACGGTGGCGCGAGCCAGTACGGTGTCGAACGAACCCGCCTGTACGGCATGAGCCGTCCGGCGGACTACGATCGGGGCGGCTTCGGCTGGAACCTCGCCCTCGAGGACGGCAACGAGGGCTATCAACGCGGCAACGCACGGCTGGAATATCGCGGGAAACACGTCGAGATCGCGGCCACTGCGAACTCCACCGGCAGTGAGGACCAGCAAACCAGCGGCGCGCTGGACGCGAACGGTGCGCTGGTGTGGATGCGGGGCAACCTGTTGGCCACACGCGCCATCGAAGATGGCTTCGCGCTCGTATCCACGGGAGGATTGCCGGGCATTCCGGTATCGCGCGAGAACCGCCTGTTCGGCCAGACCAATCGCCGCGGCTATCTACTCGTGCCCGACCTGCCGGCCTATCGCACCAGCCACCTGTCCATCGACCTGGTGGACGCTCCGGTGGATGTCATCGCCGGCGAGGACCGCCTGCTGGCGAATCCCCGTGGCTTTTCCGGCGTGCTGGTCGAATTCCCCGTGGAACGCATGCAGGGCGCCACGCTCGTGCTGGTCGACGAGAGCAAGCAGCCGTTGCCGGTTGGCACGCGCGTGACCTTGCTCGAGTCCGGCGCCGAAGCGCTCGTGGGTTACGACGGACGCGTGTTCTTCGGCTCCTTGCAGCCCGACAATCATCTGAGCGCCGAAACTCCCGACACTGTCTGCAAAGCAGAGGTGAAATTCGATCCGGCGAATTCCATGCAGACCATTGGCCCCTTTGTATGTCACGCGGCAGCCCCGTGATCTGCGCGCGCCGCCTGGGGCCGCTGCTGCTGACACTGGCGAGTATTGCGCCCGGAATCGCCCACGCGCAGCTGGGTTGCTCGGTGGGCATGAGCAGCATTCAGTTTGGCAACGTCAACCAGATCGGCGCGCCGGCGACCACCGTCACTGGCACGATGAGTCTGAGCTGCAGCGGCGCAACGCAGCCCTACGTGCGCATCTGCATCGCGCTAGGTGCGCCGGTGGATTCGTCCTGGACTCCGCGTTACCTGTACCGTCCGGACGGCGCCCGCATGGCGTACAACATCTACACGGATCCCGGCCATACGCAGATCTGGGGCAGCGCCTATAGCACTGCCGGCACGCAACGCGAAGTGGATCTGCCCATGAACTACGGCAGCGGACACACCACGCTGCCCTACTACGCCCGCGTGCCGGTGCAAAACTCGGTGGGCGCCGGCACGTACATCACCACGTTCACCTACGCGAACGACGCCGCCGTGCGCGCCGTCGAATACTCGGATAGCCCGCCGACGTGCAATTCGTCGATGCCCATCGTGTCGCGATTCGAATTCGGCGTATCGGGCCATGTGGCGCCGGACTGCACCATCTCCGCCTCCGCACTCGACTTCGGTGTCGTTGGCGTCGAGTTGACGCGCAAGAGCGCGCAGGCGACGGGCAGCGTCAGCATCCGCTGCCTTTCTGACTTGCCCTACTCCATCGCGCTCGATGCCGGAAACGGTAGCGGCGCCACCGTCGCGCATCGGCTCATGACGCGAAACGGAAGCAGCGACACACTCGCATACGGCCTGTACGCCGACCTGGCACACACGCAGCTCTGGGGCGATGGATCTTCCGGCACGCAGACCGTGTCCGGGACAGGCCTCGGTAGCCAACTTACAGTGCCTCACCTGGTCTATGGAAAGCTCGACGCCCAGGAGCTGCCGCCTTTCGGGAAATACCGGGACAGGATTACTGTAACGATCACGTTCTGAGAATCCGGCGATATAGCTAGGACGTGCTCATTGCCCCGTCACGCCGTCCACTGCCATCGACTCGCTGTACTCCAATTTTTGAATCGCTTGCACGTATTGCTCCCGAAGCGGCTGGTCGTGCACTGAAGCCAATCGGTCTTTCAGCAGCGGAATCATCGTCCGGTCGCCCGCGGCCACCAACGTGTTCAATGCAGTCACCGAGACCTCCACCGCGGGATCGTCCAATGCATGGACGACCAAAGCGGTTACTGCATAGGTGCGTTCGTTCCTTAGCCGGTTCAGCGCGGCAATCCTGATGCTGCTATCCGGGTCGCTTTGCAGGATCTGCTTCAGCAGTTCGATGGCCTCGCCCTGTGGACTGAGCGCTTCGATGGTTTGCAGTTTCCTTGCGGGGTCGCCCTGGAAAAAGTACTCGCGGTCCAGCTTGCTGTGCAGGATGGCGTCCTGACTCTCATGAAATGGTATGTCGGTGCCGTCCGTGGAAGTCCCGACGGGAGACTGCGCCGGCGATGAGTCGGCTCCAGCGTAAGCGCCCGGCGGCGCGCGCATATGCGCCGCCTCTGCGTTCCGATTTCCTCCTGAGGCGCGCGTGGCCAGTACGCTGCCATCACACTTGTGGTCGGCCGCTGCGAATTCCGCGCGTCCCGCGGTTGCGCTGTCCGGGCCATGGTCGAAACGCAGGTTCTTCATCAGGTAGATCCACGCCAGGTTGTTGGCGAGCACGAACAGCGCAATGAACAGCACGCGGGTGTGCTTCCGGAGAGGAATTGCCATGAAGATATGCCTCCGCAATGAGATCGATCGCCTCGAGAGCGGCGGCGTTGCCACCGCTGCCCTCGAGGCGATGTGTAGCTAGGACAACCTTACAGCCGCTGCATCCATGCATCGAACCTGTAGTCGGCGCGCGCAGGGTCGACGAAGTCGGTATCGACGATGAGGCGCAGCCAGTTGATGCCTCCCGACCAGACTTGACCCCAGATCACGCGGTTGGCGAAACCATGGTCGATGTAGAAGCGCAGCCATCCCGCCGACGTGTACACGCCATCCACCTTGCTCCAGACGCAATCGGTGGGATGACACCGGCCCCACAGCTGCGCCGTGTAGACCAACTTCACGCCGGACGTCGTCGTGCAAATGCCGCCGGAACAAACGGTCCTCGTGTCATCGCGACACTCTTCGCCGAATACCGCGCGCGTGATGCCGGTGGTATTGACGTCGGGATTGATCCACGTCCCTACTTCCTTGACCTGCCCGACCGCGCACAAGCCGGCTTGGGCAGGACTGCCGAACGCCAGCAACAGCGCAACCGATAGCGCGACCAGCGAAAAGGTGCTGCCGAAAAACCGGCTGCTTCCATCCGAATGTTTCATCTATGTTCTCCAGAAATGTTTGAAGCCCCCGTGCCGCGATACTAGTCGGCGACAAACGAGCGGCTCGGGCCAAATCC
>Ga0190274_10002953_pt1 | contig 10089 bp, 7 predicted proteins | sample Popmic531T_FD_133002 | JGI IMG/M metagenome (GOLD analysis project Ga0190274, IMG submission 133002) | Populus adjacent soil microbial communities from riparian zone of Yellowstone River, Montana, USA - 531 T | ecosystem: Environmental > Terrestrial > Soil > Riparian zone | place: USA: Montana...
ATGACTCGCCGAATCGCCTCGCTGCTGGTCACGCTGACGCTGGCGGTTGCGTGCCTGCACGATGGCCAGGCCTCGTGGCTGGGCGCGCCGAAGTCCATCGCGCCCGGCGTCGATCTGTTCCAGACCGCCGACACGACCCTCGTCGATCCGCCCGCGCCGGTTGCGGTGTACCTCGTGCGCCTCGATCCCGATCGCGTCGTCATCGAGAGTGCGCTGTCGAATGACGAGGTGATGGACGCCGAGCGCGTGGACGGCATCGCCAAGCGCCGCAACGCCCTGGCCGCCGTCAACGCCGGCTTCTTCAACGTGAAGAACGGCGAGCCTGCCGGCCTCCTGAAGATTGCCGGCGAGCTGGTCAGCGACACCACGCTCACGCGCGGCGCAATCGCCATTCACTCGCTGGCCGGCGGCGGACAGCGGTTCTACTTCGATCAGGCGTCCGCCAAGGTGGTGGCGCGCTTCAAGGCCGACACGCAGGATGCGACGGTGGCCGTGGACGGCGTGGACACCACGCGCGAACGCGGGAAGCTGATGCTGTATACCCCTGCGTATCATGCAGATACGGACACGGCGACGAACGGCACCGAGTGGATTCTGGACGGCAAGCCGCTGAAGGTCGTCGATATCCGCAAGGACCTCGGCAAAACGCCCATCCCACGCGCCGGCGCCGTACTGTCGTTCGGCGGCCTGGAGCTGACGTCGCCGCTGGAATGGCTGCTGCCAGGCGCCACGGTCACGTTCGAGACCCACTGGAAGATTCTGAACGGCACGCCCGAGGAGCACTTCGAACAGGCGCGTGACGTTGTGAACGGCGCGGGCCTCCTCATTCGCGACGGTGTGACGATGTCGGACTGGCTGGCGAAGGAGAATCTGCTGGCCACGTTCACCGACGGCAAGCATCCGCGCACGCTCATTGGTATCGATCGAAAGGGGATGCTCTGGCTCGTGGCGATCGACGGCCGCCAGCCGGACTACAGCATGGGGATGACGTTCAAGGATCTGCTCACGCTCTGCGCCCGGCTGGACCTCGTGAATGCGCTCAACCTCGACGGCGGCGGATCCACCACGATGGTCGCCGGTGGCGCGCTCGTCAACAAGCCATCCGACGTTACAGGCCCTCGTCCCGTGAGTGATGCGCTCGTGGTGAGAGCGCGGTAGCCGATCCAATGCGGTGGCTGCTTGCGAGTGCCGTGCTGCTGGTGGTGATACCCCCGGGCGGATCGACGTCTGCGCAGGCGGCGTGTCCGGATCTCACCGGACGGTACGTGATGCAGTACGAAGACGGGCGCGTGTTCGTCACGATCGCGCAGGTGCGCTGCGAGTCCATGCAGATCGACACCCGCAGCCAGTACCTGCACGAGCCCGCCGTGATCGGCCGCCACAAGCTGCGGCTGGATGGGGCGTTCCGTGACGACACGGGCTGGAATGGATCGATATCGAAGCAGCTGACTTCAACGAAGTTTCGAGACGGGATTCTCGAGATCGTGACGAAGCCGGCGAAGCCGGACGATCCTCGCGCGATCTCGTGGCAGGTGCAGTTCCGGAAGCTCGACGATGGCGACCTGTGTCAGGTCACGAAGGACGTATTCGATCGCCGCCGCCGCGCCGCTCTGATCAAGGGCACGTCCGCCGACGCTGAAGCCATCGCCGCGGCTCGATCCGAGCAGGGGTGCGGGGGTGAAAGCGTGATGCCCCTCATGGTGAATCCCGCTCTTGGCTAAAATAGCCCCCGATGCAACGTCTCTACACTCACCTCTGCCAGTACACGCCCGGCCAGTGGCTCGACACCGTCGAGTTGCTCTCCGCAAACGTTCATGAGATCGATCGCGACGCCACGCGGATCTGGTTCGCGTTCTATCCGCTGCATCTGCATCTGGCGCTGGAGGCCGCTCCAGACAAGGCCGCCGCGCAGCGCAAGCTCGGGCTGATGGGCAAGTGGGGCCTGGCAGACTCGATCGACAGCTCGCACAAGTTCCTGTACGCGCATCGATTCTGGACGCAGGTGAAGTCCGCGATCGCGGGCACCGATCACATCCCCGACAATCTCGGCGCGCTCATCAGCCAGGTGGCCGACAGCGCCTGCCGCACCGCGCGCGTCGATCGTGATCGGCTGCTTGGCCTCGCGGCGATCGGCCTCATGACGCTGCGCCAGGCCGGAGCGGAGGCCTTTGCCGCGGCGCCGGGCACCGTGCATCTGTCAGAGCGTGTACGCGCGCGTTCCGCGCATCAGGTGATGAAGGCGCGCGCCACAGACGACTGGCAGGGCCCGTTCGGGTTCCTGCGCGGCACCAGGAAGCAGTGGACGGTGACGTTCGACGAGAACGAGCCGGACGCAACGTTCGTGGCCATCAGCAACCAGGAGGTCGCGTCGGCGGCGCAGAGCGACAAGCGCGAGTACCGCTCCAAGGATCCCCGCTGCATCCCGAACGAAGGACCGATCCCGGTGGAATGCAGGTCCGCATCATGCGGCACCTGTTGGGTGGGCGTGCTCGGCGGCGCCACCAAGCTCACGCCGGTCGAAAAGCACGAAGCGGTGCGGATGAAGGTGTTTGGCTACGCGGACATTCGTGAGGGAACGCAGCCGCCGATCCGGCTGGCGTGTCAGGCGCGCGCAACCGGTGCGGTGACGATCGTGATCCCGCCGTGGAACGGCATCATTTCCCGCCTTTGAGCGCTTCGAGCTCGCGATCGATGCGCGCGCGGATTTTCGCGATTTCGTCGCCGCTGCGGGCCTCGCTGATTTCCTTCAGGCCCTTCTTGATCACCAGCTGACCGAGCCAGTTGACGACCGCGCCCTGGAGGAGCTCGCCGGCGCTGATGCCGCCCGATCCGTACAGCTCCTTGGGCGTCAACGAACCCATCATCTCGTTGTGCGTGATGGCGCCGCGGCCGCCGGCGGGGCCCTTCAGAAAATCTGTGCCCTTCGTGTACTCGTAGAACGTCGGCCACTTGCCGATCACTTCCACATAAATACGGAGCTGCCCGTCGGTGATGATGAGCGTCGGCGGCGTGTTGACCTGGTCGCGAATCCGGTCCACGTTCTCCGGGACGCCCGGCGCCTGCTGGGGCGGTTTCGGCGGCGGCTTGGTCGTGGATCCCGTGGAGCCCTGCGCGGATGCAGACGAGGCCCACACCACTGCGGCCAGTGCGAATGCCGCGAGTCTGGTGGGCCCAGGGCCTCTCATATGCCCTCAGACGCCGGTCAATCGCCCATGGCCGCTTCCACCTCGGCCCAGGTGTCCTCGTCGAGGGCAGCCAGCGTTCTCAGGTACAGATCGACGTCTTCGGGCGGAAACGTGCCCTTCAGGGTGGTGATGGCCGCGGCGATCCGCTCGCGCGAAGGCGCCGGCACGGACTCTTCGTTGATCAGGCCGTTGTCGTGCTTGATCTCCAGTGCATCCAGGAACGCCGCCATGAGATCGCGCTTCACCGTGAAGTGATACGAAATCAACGCGCGCGTGGCCACGGCCTCCGACACATCGCTGAGCTGCGACAGGTGTTTCGCTTTGCGCTCCACCGGCAGCGCATGCACGCTCTTCGCGCGGAAGTTGAGCCGCCGCGCAATCGTCACCACGGCGTCCATGTGCTGCATTTCGGCATCCGCCTGCTCCTCGCGCCAGAAGGCGTCGGCAGCCAGAAGTCTCTTTTCAGCGGGCATGTCTTTCCACAGCCGGGACGGGCGCACGGACATATAAAGCGATTCTACAACTTACAGGTCACAGGTCAGAGGTCGGAGCTCAACTTAGAGGTGAGAGGTCAGAGGTCAGAAGTAAGTGACAGGACCTGTCCGCCCTGTGCCTTACCTCTGACCTCTGACCTGTGACCTGTAAGTTGTTTCATATACTCGCCCTCAATGTCCGATCGTCTGTTTACCCCGCGCTTCTTCATCATGTGCGCGTACACGTTCACCGTCTTCATTTCACTGTTCCAGTTGCTGCCCACGGCGCCGTATCACGTGCTGGACCTCGGCGGCGGCACGGCGGCCGCGGGCCTGTTTCTCGGATTCCTGACGTACTCATCCGCGTTCTCCGCGCCATTCACGGGATCGATTGGCGACCGTGTGGGGCAGCGCCACGTGCTGATCACAGTCAGCCTCGTCGTCGCCTGTTTTACGGCCAGTTACGCGTTCATCACCGACTATCGCTGGATGTTCGGCGTGGTCATCCTCCACGGGATTTTCTGGTCGGGCCTCCTGTCGGCGTCAGGCGCGTACATGACCGCCACGCTGCCGCCGGCGCGTCGTGCCGAAGGCCTTGGGTACTGGGGATTGTCGTCAGTGCTCGCGATCGGCGTGGCGCCAGCGCTCGGCTTCTGGATGTACGGCCGTGGATGGACGGCGCTGTGCGTGGAGCTCACCGTCCTCAATCTGCTGATGGCCCTGATTGCGTGGCGTCTGCCGGACGACGAGCACGGGGCGCACGGTCACGATACGCAGGCGCCGGTGATGGAACATCCCGGCCACATGGTCATCGAATGGCGGGTGCTGCTGCTGTCGGTGGCGCTCGCGCTGATCTCGTTCGGGTACGGCAGCCTGACGAGCTTTTCGGCGCTGTTTGCAGACGAGTTGCACCTGTCGCCGCGCAGCCTGTTTCTGAGCGCGATGGCCATCACCATGCTCGGCGGCCGCCTGCTGCTCGGCCGATCGCTCGATCGCGTCGGCCATCGCAAGGTACTGCTGCGATGTTTGGCGGCGCCGCCGATCGGTCTCGCCCTGCTGGCGATGGCCACCGGGCCCGTGTCCTTTGTGCTGGCCGCGGCGGTGTTCGGCACCGGCTTCGGCCTGATGCACCCGGCGTTTACCGCGTACATGATGTCGCACGTGGCGTTCGCGCGCCGCGGCGCCGCGTTCGGCGCGATGCTTGCCGCCTTCGACACGGGCATCGGCACGGGTTCGTCGGTGACGGGCTGGCTGATTCACCACGCCGGATTCCGGGTCGCCTTCGGACTCACGGCTGCGCTGGCAGCGCTCTCGTATCCCGCGTTTCTCATCGTCGAGAAGCGGCTCGGCTTCCGCAAAAAATGATAGTTTGATGCCCTTATGACACGCCCACGAACGATTACCACAGGCATCGCGGCCGCACTGCTGGCGGCGATCGGGCTCGGAGCCACCGTCATCACGCAGGGGACACAGATTCCGGCGCCGCAGCCGGCGGACCTCGTGCTGCGCGGCGGACGCATCATCACGCTCGACGAACGCACGCCGACTGCGCAGGCGATAGCCTCGCGCAACGGGGCCATCGTGTTCGTCGGAACCGACGCGGCCGTGGCGGCTTATGTCGGGCCAGCCACGCAGGTGATCGATCTCGCCGGCAAGACCGCGATTCCGGGACTCATCGAAGGCCACGGCCATTTCACCGGCGTGGGCGAGAACAAGATCAATCTCGACCTGATGAACACGAAGAGCTGGGAAGAGATCGTGCACCAGGTCGCCATGGCTGTGGAGAAGGCGAAGCCGGGCGAGTGGATCATCGGCCGCGGCTGGCACCAGGAGAAGTGGTCGTCCGTGCCGACGCCGAACGTGGAGGGATTTCCGACGCACCTGTCGCTCGACAAGGTGTCGCCGAACAACCCCGTGATTCTGACGCACGCGAGCGGACACGCCTCGTTCGCGAATGCCAAGGCGCTGGAGTTGTCGAACATCAGCAGCACGACCGCGAATCCGAGCGGCGGCGAGATCCTGAAGGACAAGGCGGGGAATCCCACGGGACTGCTCCGCGAGACGGCATCGCGCCTGGTGCGCCGCGGTGCGGGCGAGCCCACGCCGACGCAGGCCGAGGCCGACACCCGCGCGATGAAGGTGCTCGAGCTGGCCGATCAGGAGGCGATCTCCAAAGGCATCACCAGCTTTCAGGACGCCGGCTCCAGCTTCGAGGTCGTCAACAACATGAAGCGGATGATCGACGCCGGGCGCATGAACGTGCGCTTGTGGGTGATGGTCCGTGAGTACGACCCGAAGCAGCTGGCGGCCAACCGCGTGATTGGCTACGGCAACAACCGTCTGACGGTGCGTGCGATCAAGATGACCGGCGACGGCGCGTTGGGCTCGCGCGGCGCCTGGCTGCTCGAGCCGTACTCGGACAAGGCAGACAGCGTGGGCCTGCCCACGACGCCGGTGGCGACGATGCGCCAGAACGCGCAGGTGGCGCTGGAGGCGGGCTACCAGGTCTGCATCCACGCGATTGGCGATCGCGCGAATCGCGAGACGCTGAACATCTATGAAGACACGTTCAAGAAGAACGGCAAGAACGGACCGGACCTGCGCTGGCGCGTGGAGCACGCGCAGCACATCAACGCGGCGGACATTCCGCGGTTCGGCCAGCTGGGCGTGATTGCCGCGATGCAGGGCGTGCACTGCACGTCCGACGCGCCGTGGGTGGAGCCGCGCCTGGGCGCAAAGCGCGCCGAAGAAGGCGCCTACGCCTGGCAGAAGCTGATGAAGTCAGGCGCGGTGGTCACGAACGGCACCGACGCGCCCGTTGAGGACGTGGATCCCATCGTCAGCTACTACGCCACCGTCACTCGTAAAGCGAAAGACGGCAAGGTGTTCTACGGCGATCAGAAGATGTCGCGTTTGGAGGCGCTGAAGTCCTACACGCTGAGCAACGCCTTTGCGGCCTTCGAGGAAGACATCAAAGGCTCGCTCAGGGCCGGCAAACTTGCGGACATCACGGTGCTCACGAAGGACATCACCACGGTGCCCGACGACGAGATCCTGACGGCGAAGGTGGCCTACACCATCATTGGTGGGAAGATCGCGTACAAAGCGCAGTGACATCGACAGATTGACCAATTGACCGATTGACACATTGACTTCTTTCCGCCGGCACGGAGGGGCGGCGTGCGTGTTCGCCGCCCTGGCGATCGTCTGGACCTGGCCACTCGTCACCGACCTGTCCGGCCAGTTGCCTGGGCTTGGCAACGGCGGCGACTCGCAACAATTCCTCTGGAACTTCTGGTGGATGCGCACGGCCCTGGCGTCGGGGCATGACGTGTTTTTCACGTCCTACATGCTCGCGCCGGCCGGTGCGTCGCTGGTGCTGCACACGTTCACACCGTTGCCGGCATTCGCCGGCGCCACGGTCCTTGGCTCGCTGCCGGTCGTGGCCGCTCTGAACGTGACGGTGCTCGCCGGCCTGTTCCTGAACGGATTCTGCGCGTACCTGCTGTGCTGGCGCCTGAGTGGGGACGGGGCGGCCGCGGTGCTCGGCGGCATGATCTTCGCCTGTTCCTCGTACCTCACAGGTCACCTTTCCGGTCACTTCAACCTCACACACGCTTGGACGATTCCGCTGTTTGCGTTTGCGGCCCTACGAGCCATGCGGAGCGGCATGGTCTGGCCCGTGCTCGCGGGTCTCGTGCTCGGCGTGACCTTCTACGTGGACTACTACTACCTGGTCTACGAATGCTGCCTCGCGGGTCTGATTGCAGCGACGACGAATCGTGACTGGTCGATCGCGTGGAAGGGCCCAGGGTCCTCGGGTCGCATCAGGACCGCGCGAGTCGTGATGTCGCTGGCGGCACTTGTCGGCCTGCTGGTCGTCGCCATTCTCGTGACCGGCGGTTTTTCGATCGACATGGGCGGCCGAACGATCTCTGCGCGCGGTCTGTTCAACCCGCTGCAGGTGTTCTGGATCCTCGCCGCCTGCTGGGTCTGGTTGAGATTCGGCCCACGGATTCTTGCGACACGAATCAGCTCCGAGACGCGACTCGTGACGAAACTCGCAGTCATGGCGTTAACGCTGTCCGTGGTCGCCGCACCGTTGATTCTCCGTGCCATCGGACTCTTCCGCAGCGGCGACTACGTGACGCAAACCTACTTCTGGCGCAACGCCCCGGGCGGCATCGATCTGGCCGCACTCGTCGCCGGGCCGCCGTTTCACGGCTTGGCGGGGCCGTTCGTCCGGGACCTGTACTCTGCCTTTGGTGTCGGCCAATTCGAGGAGGTGGTTGAAGAGAATGGATGGATGGGCATCGTGCCCGTGCTTCTGGCGGCCGCCGTGCTGCGACGGCACCGCGCCGACCGGAGCGTCCGTCAGTGGACCGTCATCGGCCTGGTGTTTTTCGTGTGGGCGCTCGGCCCGCATCTGAGGGTGTTCGGCATGAACACCGCAATGATTCTTCCGCAGGCTCTGCTGCGATACATCCCGATCGTGAACAACGTCAGGATTCCAGGCCGTGCGATGGTCGTGGTCACGCTGGGACTGGCGGCCCTGGCTTCAGTGTTCATCGCACGCTGGCGTCCGTCCGCCATCGGCCGCCGGACCGCGCTCGCAGCCCTTGGGATTTTTCTTGTCGTCGAGTCGGCGCCGTCGCCCTTCCCAGTCATCAAGCTTGCGGTGCCGCAGATCTATCAAACGCTGCGCGACCGGCCGGAAGTCGGCGCGGTCTGTGAATTGCCCCTGGGGATTCGGGACGGACTCGGTGGCCGCGGCAGTTTCAACGAAATGCATTTCTACTATCAGACCGTTCACGGACGGCCGCTCGTCGGCGGCTACCTGTCACGACTTCCCAGATCCGTCGTCGCGACCTACGCCAGTGATCCGCTACTGAATGGCCTGCTGGATCTATCCGAGCCGGCCGGCAGGATTGGTTCCGGTCGAAGCGCGCCACTTCCCGACGCGCGCATCGCCGCCGAGCGCTTTCGTGCGGACGGCATTGCATTTGTTGTGCTGGATCGAGCGGCCGCGCCTGCCCGGCTCACTGCATACGTCGAGACAGTGTTGCCCCTTGATCTGGTGGCCACCGAAGGCGACCGGTCGCTGTACGTGGTGAGGAAATAGATGCAGGCTGCGTTCTTCCGCAGCCTGCGCAGTACTAGACCGTGACCATCGGCCGCGGCGGACGACGCTGCTGCTGCGGGCCGCCGCCGGACTGCGGCGCAGGGCGCGGAGACGCAGCTGCGGCGCGCTTGGCGTGGTCGTTCACGCGGCGGCACGCTTCCCGGAACCGCGCTTCGAGCGCGCGATCGGGTGACGCCAGCGGCGCCAGGCGCGCCCATGCGGCCTGGGCTTCCTTCACGTTCTCGGCTGCGGCGCGCCATTTCGATTCCTGGCCGGTGCGGCCGCCCATCGCATTCGACGCCAGCGCGTTGCGCAGCCGCGCGGCCAGCGCTTCGGTCGGCGACAACTCTTCCTCTTCCTCGCCGTCGTCTTCGAGGTGCGCTTCCACCCTGGCCAGCAGTTTCTCGAGCCGCTGGTGCGCAGCGGCCGCGTCCAGTTCCGTGCCCTTGAAGAGGTCGGCGCGGGTCTGCGCCAGCTTCAGCAGCGTGGCCTGCCACCGGTCGGCCAGAACCTTCGCTTCTGGCGCCGGGATCGGCACCGCGCGATTCCACGTGGTGCGCAGTTGCTGCACGCGGGCGGCGAAGTCGGGGCCGGTCTCCTCGCTTGCAGCCAGGCCTTCGAGCTCCACGACCATCGCTTCGCGCTCGGCCAGTTTGCCAAGCAGTGCCAGCGTATGCCGGTTGTGGAACCGCTCGAAGAACTTGTCGGCCGCGGCACGGAACCGGTTCCACACGGTTTCCGATTTGTTGCGGCGCACCGGTCCCACCGTTTTCCACTCCGCCTGCATGCGCTTGAATTCGGCAGACGCGCTTTCCCACTCGGTGGACTCGGCCAGCGCTTCCGCGCGCGCGCACAGCTCTTCTTTCTTCGTGAGGTTCTCCGTCCACACCTTCTTGCGCGACGCCAGATCTTCCCGGCGGCGCGTGAAGAATGCGTTCGACGCCGTACGGAAACGCTGTGAGAGCTCACGGCCGGCATCACGCGGCGCCGATCCGGATTCCTCCCACGCCTTCTGCAGCTCCTGGAAGCGCACGGTCGCCTTGGCCCAGTCGCTGGACTCCACCAGCGATTCGGCTTCGACGACAATGGCCGATTTCTTTTCGAGGCTGGCGACGCGCTCTTCGCGCATCTTCTGGAAGTGCGGCTCGCAACGCGCACGGATGAAGTCCGTGGCGGCGCGGAACCGATCCCACAGCCGCTGCGCTGAGTTGCGCGGCGCATCTGCGGCTTCCTGCCACTTGGTGTGCAGCTCCTTCAACGCGCGTGCCGTGGCGCCGAGGTCCGTCGTCTTGCCGGCTTCGGCTTCGGC
>Ga0190274_10002954_pt1 | contig 10088 bp, 17 predicted proteins | sample Popmic531T_FD_133002 | JGI IMG/M metagenome (GOLD analysis project Ga0190274, IMG submission 133002) | Populus adjacent soil microbial communities from riparian zone of Yellowstone River, Montana, USA - 531 T | ecosystem: Environmental > Terrestrial > Soil > Riparian zone | place: USA: Montana...
GCCGTGGTCAAGCCCGGCAAGGTGATGTTCGAGCTGGCCGGCGTCCCCGAGGACCTGGCCCGCGACGCGCTGCGCTTGGCGGGGCACAAGCTTCCGGTCAAGGTCAAATTCGTCAAGCGCGAGGGAGTCGAGGACTGATGAAGGCGTCCGAGGCCCATAACCTGAAAGACGACGAGCTGGTGGCGAAGCTGATCGACGCCCAGCAGGAGGCGTTTAACCTGCGCTTTCGGCACGCGACCGGCGAGCTCGAGAACACCGCGCGGTTGGGGTTGGCCAAGCGCGACATCGCGCGGCTGCTGACCGTGGCGCGGAACAGAGGGATTGACGTTGAGAAAGAGACGAAGCGGATATGAGCGACGACGAGCAGAAAAAAGACGAGACGACTGAGGAGACTCCGGTGGAGCAGGACGAGACGCAGCAGGACGCGGGTCCTGTCGCGGCAGAGGACTCCTCGTCCTCGCAAGCTGCGGGCGAGGAGCCCACCGCCGCGCCACCCGCGTCAGACGCGCCGGAGGCCAGCGCCGAGGAGGCTGCGGTTGCCGACGAGGGTTCTGCTGACGACGCTGCCGCTGCGGAGGAGGCTGAGGTTCCGGCCGCCGAGGAGGCTCCGGCTGAGGACGCGCCGCCGGCGGAGGCTCCCGCTGCCGAGGAGACTCCTGCCCCTGCCGCTGAGGCAGCTCCTGAGAAGGAGCCGGATCCGGAGGACGATCTTCCTTGGAAGGAGCGTGCCAGGTTGCAGCGCTCGCGGCAGGCGAGCGAGGCGAGGCCGGCACAGACTGCGGAGGAGCGGGCTGATGCCCGGGTCGAGGCCCGCAAGGCAAAGGCCGCCGAACGGCGCAAGGAGCGGGCTGGGGCGAAGGCCAAGAAGGGCGAGTCCGGAACCGGCACGCCGCCAGCCGAGCGCGATGCCAATGCCGCCAAGACCCGCCAGGGCATCGTCGTCTCCAACAAAGGCAACAAATCGATCACGGTCCGGATCGACTTCGCTCGCCGCCACCCGACTTACGAGAAGATCGTTCGCCGCTCGCGCACGCTGCACGCGCATGACGAGCGCAACGAGGCGGGCGAGGGCGACGTCGTCCGCGTCGTCGAGACCCGGCCGCTGTCCAAGACCAAGCGCTGGCGCCTGGTCGACGTCGTCGAGAAGGCGAGGTAGGCGACGTGATCCAGCAGGAGTCGAGACTGAAGGTGGCCGACAACTCGGGCGCGCGCGAGATCCTCTGCATCAGGGTCAAGGGCGGCTCCCATCGCCGCTACGCCAGCGTCGGCGACGTCATCACCGCCACCGTCAAACAGGCGAGCCCGCAGGGCAGCGTCCGCAAGGGCGAGGTCGTGCAGGCGGTCGTCGTCCGCACCCGCAAGCCGCTCGGCCGTCCCGACGGCACCTACATCTCCTTCGACGAGAACGCCGCGGTGCTGATCGACCCGGCCAACAACAACCCGCGCGGGACCCGCATCTTCGGCCCGGTGGCGCGCGAACTCCGCGATCGCAACTTCATGAAAATCATCTCGCTGGCGCCAGAGGTCCTCTGATGGCGAAGTCGATGCGCGTCAAAACCGACGACCAGGTGGTCGTGATCAGCGGCAAGGACGCCGGCAAGACCGGCCGCGTGACGCGGACCGATCCGCAGCGCCGCCGTGTCTACGTCGAGGGCCTGAACATGATCAAGCGCGCCGAACGGGCCCGCTCCCAGGGCGACCTGAAGAACGCCCAGGCCGGCGGCATCATTGAAAAGGAGGGGCCGATTCACGTCTCCAACGTGATGCTGCTCGATCCCAAAGGCAACAAAGCGACCCGGGTCGGCGTCCGTCGCGACGAGGGTGGCAAACGAGTCCGGTTCGCCAAGCGCAGCGGGGCGGCGATCGACTGATGGAGGCAACCGCGACCCAGGCCCAGCAGGCAGCGCCGCCGCCGCGTCTGCGCGAGCGCTACGAGCAGGAGATCCTGCCCGAGCTGACCAAGAAATTTGGCTATACGACGCCGATGCAGGCGCCGCACCTGATCAAGATCACGCTCAACATGGGTCTGGGCACCGAGAAACAGGACAAAAAGTCCTTCGAATCGGCGCAGGAACAGCTGGCGCTGATCGCCGGCCAGCACCCCAACGTGCGCCGCGCTCGCAAGTCGATCGCTTCCTTCAAGCTGCGCGAGGGGATGCCAGTCGGCGTCTCGGCCACGCTGCGGCGAGCGAAGATGTGGGAGTTCCTCGACCGCCTCACTTCGATCGCGGTGCCGCGGATCCGCGACTTCCGCGGCCTCAACCCGCGCTCCTTCGACGGCCGTGGCAACTACTCGATGGGTGTCAAAGAGCAGTTGATCTTCCCCGAAATCGACTATGACTCGGTCGATGTGGTGCGCGGTCTCGACATCACGATCACGACTTCGGCGGAGACCGATCTCGAGGCCTTCGAGCTGCTGCTTGCCCTCGGCATGCCGTTCTCCCAGGAGGGTCGTCCCGGCCAGGAGGCGCGCGAAGCCGCCAAAGCCGAGGAAGAAGAGGAGCAGCGCAAAGAGGAGGCTCGCCTCAAGGCCGAGGTCGAGCAGGCCGCGCTGGAGCAGCTCAAGGAGGAGAACCCGGAGGCCTACGCCAAGCCCGAGGTCGAGGAGGGCGAGGGCGAGGACGCCGCCGAGGGCGGAAACGACGAGGCCGAGGGCTCGGCCGACCAGGAGAAGGATTCAGATGGCTAAGACTTCCCAGAAGGTCCGTCAGGGCCGTAAACCCAAGTTCAAATCTCGCGGCTACAACCGCTGCCGTCGCTGTGGGCGCCCACGCGCCTACTATCGGAAGTTCGGCCTCTGCCGGATCTGTCTGCGCGAGGCCGCCCACGAGGGGTACATCCCCGGCATGACCAAGTCGAGCTGGTAGGACGAGACGATGCAAACTGACCCGATCGCCGATTACCTGACCCGGATCCGCAACGCCATCCGTGCGGGCCATGACGAGGTGGACATCCCCCTCTCGGGCCTGAAGATGGAGATGTCGCGGATCCTCAAGGAGCAGGGCTACATCAAGGACTTCCACCGCAAGCCGGCCACGGTCGGCGAGGCGATCGAGGTCAGCCTCAAGTACACCGAGGACCGTCGCCCCGTGATCATCGGGATCGAGCGGGTCTCCCGCCCCGGCCGCCGCCGCTACGTCGACCACAAGAGCGTGCCGCGGGTCCAGGGCGGCACCGGCACCGCGATCGTCAGCACCTCCGTCGGCGTGATGACCGGCCACGAAGCCCGCGCCAAGGGCGTCGGTGGCGAGGTCGTCGCCTACGTCTGGTGATTGAGAACGAATGAGTCGAATCGGCAGAAAACCCGTCCCCGTCCCCGAGGCCGTCACGGTCGAGATCGCCCCTGGCAACATCGCCGTCAAGGGCCCCAAGGGCGAGCTGACCCAGACCTACTCGCCGGACATGGCGGTCGAGCAGGGCGAGGGCGTCGTCACCGTCGCCCGGCCCACCGATCGTGGCGATCACCGTGCCCTGCACGGCCTCACCCGCAGCCTGATCGCGAACATGGTCGAGGGCGTCACCGACGGCTTCGAGAAGCGGCTGGAGATCCAGGGAGTCGGCTATCGCGCTGCGCTCAAAGGCAAGAACCTGGAGCTGGCGCTCGGCTACTCGCACCCGGTCTCGATCGAGGCTCCAGAGGGGATTGAGTTCGAGGTGCCGCAGCCGACCGAAGTGATCGTGCGGGGGATCGACAAGCAGCTCGTCGGGCAGGTCGCCGCCGACATCCGCAAGCGTCGCAAGCCCGAGCCCTACAAGGGCAAGGGCATCCGTTACAAAGGCGAGCAGGTTCTGCGAAAGGTGGGTAAGCGCGCATGACGGTCACCACCAAGGATCAGCAGCGCCTGCGTCGCCGCCGCCGGGTCCGCGCCCGCGTCAGCGGCACCGCCGAGCGTCCGCGCCTCTCTGTCTTTCGCTCCAACCGCGGTGTCTTCGCGCAGCTCATCGACGACACCAAGGGCCACACCGTGGCCGCGGTCAACTGGATCGAGCCGGACCTGCGCAAGCTCACGGCCTCCGACCAGGCGAAGAAGGCGGGCGAACTGCTCGCCGAGCGGGCCAAGGCGGCCGGGGTGGAGACCTGTGTCTTCGACCGCGGCGGCTACCAGTACCACGGCCGCGTCAAGGCCTTGGCCGACGGAGCACGCGAGGGAGGGTTGGCCTTCTGATGTCCGCCTCCTCGGCCGCGCACGCCCGGATGACGTCCGTGGCACTTCGCATCTCTGCGTCCTCGGGTTTGCCTTTGGCACCACCAAAGGCTGCACCCTGCGTCCTTGATCTGCTCGGCCACGACCGCCCCCGGTCGCACGCGGCCGAGGAGGCGGACATCCATTCCGCTACCGTGGGCCGCTTGAGATGAAGGGAATGGATACCAACAACGTCGAGACGGTGAGCCCGCGCGGGCTCGACCTCCAGGAGCGCGTGATCGAGATCAACCGCGTCGCCAAGGTGGTCAAGGGCGGCCGCCGCTTCTCCTTCACCGCGCTCGTCGCCGTCGGCGACGAAGAGGGCGTCGTCGGGATCGGCTACGGCAAGGCCCGCGAGGTTCCGCTGGCGATCCAGAAGGGCGTCGAGGACGCTCGCAAGAACTTGATTCGCGTGCCCAAATACGGGCAGACGCTGACCCACAGGATCATCGGCCGCTTCGGCGCCGGACACGTCGTCCTGCGCCCGGCCAGCCCCGGTACCGGGGTCATCGCCGGCGGCGGCGTCCGCGCCGTGCTCGAGCTCGGGGGCGTCCGCGACGTCCTCACCAAGAGCATCGGGACGCAGAACCCGATCAACCTGGTCAAGGCGACGATGGACGGGCTGATCCGGCTGCGGCGGCCGGAGGAGGTTGCGGAGCTGCGGGGACTGACCGTGAAGCAGGTGCTGGGACTCGATTTGAACGGTGCTTCGACTAACGGAGAGCATCTGGCCGCGGGGCCTGCCGAGGGGTCGGAGGGTCCTGCGGGCGGGGACGGGGTCTCCGTTCTCGGACCCTCCGACCCCTCGCCACCCGCGGAGGATGCCGCTGCGCCAGACGCCGAGGCTCCGGCCGAGGAGGCAGCTCCGGAGGCCGAGGGTCAAGCCCCGGAGAAAAGTGCTCCGGCCGCGGAGGCGGATGCTCCTGTAGCTGCCGAGGGCTCTGATGCCGATCAGGATGCCCCCGCAGTCGAGGAGACCTCTCCTCCTGAGGAGGCGAAGTCGTGAGCGCTGTTCAGATCAAGCAGGTTCGCTCGGCTAACGGGACGAATCCGAGTCAGAAAGCGACTTTGAAGGCGCTTGGGTTGGGACGGATCGGCAAGGCCGTCGAGCGCAAGGATTCGCCGCAGCTGCAGGGCCAGCTCCGCGTCGTCTCGCACCTGGTTGAGGTGGCGTGATGGCCGAGACGCCTCGCTCCGAGGAGATCGGGCTGCACAACCTGAAGCCGAAGCCTGGTTCGAAACGGCCGCGCAAGCGGCTCGGGCGCGGCGAGGGCAGCGGGCTCGGCAAGACTTCGGGTCGCGGCCACAAGGGCGCCGGTTCGCGCGCCGGGGCCAAGGAAAAGGCCAACTACGAGGGCGGCCAGAACCCGATTCACATGCGGATGCGAAAGCTCCGCGGCCCGCATATGAAGAAGTCGATGCCCTTCGAGAACTTCCGCACCAAGACGCAGCCGGTCAATCTCGCCGATCTCGAGGAGCGTTTCGACGCCGGCGCCGAAGTGACCCCGGCGACGCTCAAGGAGAAGGGCCTGGCGAAGCGATCGGACCCGGTCAAGGTGCTCGCGCGCGGGGAGATCAAGACGAAGCTCGAGGTCCACGCGCACGCCTTCAGTGCCGCCGCCAAAGAGAAGATCGAGGCGGCCGGCGGTTCCTGTCACACTCTGGAGCCGTAATGCTCAGAACTATTCTCAACGCTTTCAGCGTTGCCGACATCCGCAAGAAGCTCGCCTTCACGGCGGCGATGCTGGCGTTGTACCGGCTCGGTGCCTACATCCCGGCGCCGGGAGTCGACGTTCAGGCCGTCAAGGAAATCCAGGACAACTTCGGCGGCTCCAACATCCTCGGCTTCCTCAACCTCTTCTCGGGCGGGAGCCTCTCGCGCCTCAGCCTCTTCGCGCTGGGGATCATGCCCTACATCACCGCCTCGATCATCCTGCAGCTGCTGACCGTGGTCGTGCCCTCGCTGGAGCGCCTGCAGAAAGAGGGGGAGGTCGGCCAGCAGAAAATCACCCAGTACACGCGCTATCTCACCGTTGGCCTTGCCTTCTTCCAGTCGCTCGGCTACGTCTTCCTCTTCCGCTCCTTCGGCAACGAAGCCGGGACCAGCGTCGTCGGCAACCTCACCTTTGCCAAGACCTTCCTGATCGTGATCTGCCTCACCGCCGGCTGCACCCTGTTGATGTGGCTGGGCGAGCTGATCACCCAGCGCGGGATCGGCAACGGCATCTCGTTGATGATCTTCGCCTCGATCGCATCCTCGATCCCGAGCGGGATCACCAAGTGGTGGGACAGCCCGGACCAGGTCTTCGTCGTGATGATGCCCTTCATCGCCCTCGCCGTGATCGTCGCGATCGTCTTCGTCCAGGAGGGCCAGCGCCGGATTCCGGTCCAGTACGCGAAACGCGTGGTCGGGCGGAAAATGACCTCGGGCGGCTCCACCTACCTGCCCCTGCGGGTCAACATGGCGGGCGTGATCCCGGTCATCTTCGCGGCCTCGATCATGGCCTTCCCGCCCACCATCGGCCAGCTGCTCAACACCCCGGCCGCACTCGACTTCGCCGCCTTCTTCAGCCCCAACAGCTGGGCCTACGTGGTCGGCGAGATCTTCTTCATCATCGTCTTCACCTACTTCTACACGGCGGTCACCTTCAACCCGGTCGACCAGGCAGACAACCTGAAGAAATACGGCGGTTTCATCCCCGGCGTCCGCCCCGGCCGCCCGACCGCCGAGTACCTCGACCGCATCCTCTCCCGCCTGACCTTCCCCGGCGCGCTCTACCTCGGCGCGGTCGCGGCGCTGCCGACGATCCTGATCAGCCAGACCTCGGCCAACTTCTACTTCGGCGGGACCTCGATCCTGATCGTGATCGGCGTAGCCCTGGATACGGTCAAGCAGTTGGAGGCTCAATTGATGATGAGGAACTACGAGGGCTTCCTTAAATAGGACCTACTCGGGCGAGGACGCTGCAAACCGGCGCATCTCGGGGTCTTCAGTCGGTTGGATCGGGTCACGCACGAAAGTGCGCTCCCCTCACCAACCTCCCTGCATCCCCCGATCTGCTTGGTTTTCGCGCCCTCTATCAGGGACATAGACTGCATCAATGGCTGAGCTGAATCTCGTTCTATTGGGCCCACCGGGGTCGGGCAAGGGCACCCAGGGGGAGCGGTTGCAGGAAGATCTGCGCCTTCCCTACTACGCCACCGGCGACATCCTCCGGCCGCCGTGCGGGACGAGACGGCCTTGGGCCGGACGGCCAAGGAGTACATGGACCGCGGCGACCTCGTTCCCGACGAGGTGATCGTCGGCGTGATCGCCGAGCGGATCGATTCGGCCGAGGCGCTCGACGGCTTTATCCTCGACGGCTTCCCGCGCACGATCCCGCAGGCGGAGGCGCTCGACGCCAAGCTCACGGAGATGGGGCGCGCGGTCACCGCGGTGCTGCTGGTCGACGTCTCCGACGACGAGGTCGTGCGCCGGCTGGGCGGACGGCGCACCTGCGAGGAGAACGGCCACGTCTTCCACGTCGAGTTCAATCCGTCCCAGCGTGAGGGCGTCTGCGATATCGACGGCAGCGCCCTGATCGTCCGCGATGACGACAAGCCCGAGGTGATTCGCAACCGGCTCGAGCAGTACCACGCCAAGACCGAGCCCTTGGTCGACTACTACGACCAGCGCAGCGTGCTGCGTCAAATCGACGGCGTCGCCGCTCCAGACGAGGTCGCCGAGGAGATCCGCAGGACTCTGGCGACGATGCGCCTGGAGCAGGACGAGGCCGTCTAGCGTGTACGACCGGATGATCGTCCGGAAGACTCCAGAGCAGGTCGAGAAGATGGCCGTGGCGGGAGAGATCCTGGTCCGCTGCCTGAAAATGCTGGAGCGCAAGGCACGGGCCGGCGTCACCACCGCCGAGCTCGACGCGGCGGCGGAGAAGTTCATCCGCTCCCAGGATGCCGAGCCGGCCTTCAAGGGCTATCGGGGATTCCCCGGCTCGATCTGCGCCTCTCCCAACTCGATGGTCGTGCACGGCATCCCCGGGCCCTACGAGCTGAAGCGCGGCGACGTGATCTCGATCGACGTCGGCGTCGTCAAGGACGGCTGGGTCGCCGACGCGGCGATGACCGTGCCCGTCGGCCCGATCGAGCCCGAGGCGCGCAAGCTCCTCGACGTGACCAAGGCCTCGCTCTTCGCCGGGATCGAGCAGATGCGGCCGGGCAACCACCTCGGCGACGTCTCGGCGGCGATTCAGCGCGCGGTCGAGATCGAAGGCCTCTCGATCATCCGCACCCTGGTCGGGCACGGGATCGGTCGCCAGATGCACGAGGAGCCGCAGGTCCCCAACTTCGGCGAGCCCGGCAAGGGGCCCGAGCTGGAGGAGGGGACGGTGCTGGCGATCGAGCCGATGGTCAACGCCGGCGGCCCCCTGGTGCGCATGGACGAGGACGACGGCTGGTCGGTCTACTCCGACGACGGCTCGCTGGCCGCCCACTTCGAGTTCACCGTCGCCGTCACCGCCGACGGTCCGCGCATCCTCACCCCCTGGCACGAAGCCGAGTAGGTCCCGAAATGGACCAGGAGCTCTTCTCGGCGGTCGACGAGTTCGTGGAGGAGACGCTGGTGCCGCATGACGAGGCGCTGCAGGGGGCGCTGGACGCGGCGGCGGCGGCCGGGTTGCCCCCGATCCAGGTTTCTCCCCCGCAGGGGAAGCTGCTGCAGATGCTGGCCCGGCTGCAGGGGGCGCGGACGATGCTGGAGTTCGGGACCCTGGGCGGCTACAGCACGATCCTCCTGGCCCGGGCACTCGCGGACGGCGGACGCCTGGTCACGCTGGAGGCCAACGCCGAGTACGCCGAGGTCGCGCGCGGAAGCATCGAGCGGGCGGGACTGGCCGATGTCGTCGACCTGCGGGTCGGGCCCGCTCTGGAGACCCTGCCGGTCCTCGAGGACGAGGGCGCCGGCCCGTTCGACCTCGTCTTCATCGACGCCGACAAGGTCAACACGCCCAACTACTTCGCCTGGGCGCTCGACCATTCCCGCTCCGGCAGCCTGATCGTCGCCGACAACGTGGTCCGCGGCGGCAGCCTCGCCGAGAGCGCCAGCGACGACCCCGCGACCCAGGCCCAGCGGCGCCTGCACGAGACGCTGGCCGACGAGCCCAGAGTCACCGCCACCACCATCCAAACCGTCGGCAGCAAGGGCTATGACGGCTTCGCCATCGCCCTCGTCCTCTAGTCGACGCCCACCCACGCGCCCCTGCTATCTTTCCCGGTCGGCCCAGTGGGCCGATGTTCACGCCTGCCGTCCGACTCATGGGGCGTGCGGGAATCCTGTTTTCGATACGAGACCGGAGCAATGAAGGTTCGAGCTTCCGTTAAGCCGATGTGCGAGAAGTGCAAGGTCATCCGTCGTAATGGCGCCGTTTTGGTGATCTGTCAGAACCCCCGCCACAAGCAGAGGCAGGGCTAGACGCGCGATGGCACGTATCGCTGGGGTCAATATCCCCGTCAACAAACGGATTGAGGTTGGTCTCACCTACATCTTCGGGATCGGTTACTCGACCGCCCTGAAGATCCTCGAGGAGACCAAAATCGACCCCGGTACCCAGGGCAAGGACCTGACCGAGGACGAGGTCATCAAACTGCGCGACGCGGTCGACAATCGTGAGGTCGAGGGCGATCTGCGGCGCGAGCGCTCCCAGAACGTCAAACGCCTGATGGAGATCGGTTCCTACCGCGGCCTGCGCCACCGTCGCGGCCTGCCGGTCCGCGGCCAGCGCACGAAGACCAATGCCCGCGGCCGTAAGGGACCGCGCCGACTCAGCGTCGCCGGCAAGCGCAAGGTCTAGGAGCAGAGATGGCCGAGAAAAAACCCGCCAAGGGGCGTGCCCGCCGCCGCGTCAAAAAGAA
>Ga0190274_10002955_pt1 | contig 10087 bp, 4 predicted proteins | sample Popmic531T_FD_133002 | JGI IMG/M metagenome (GOLD analysis project Ga0190274, IMG submission 133002) | Populus adjacent soil microbial communities from riparian zone of Yellowstone River, Montana, USA - 531 T | ecosystem: Environmental > Terrestrial > Soil > Riparian zone | place: USA: Montana...
CCGCTGGTCAACGCGCAGCAGGGCACGATCTACCAGGTGGAGCGGCGCGAGGGCTCGATCGGCGGGCGGCGCTGGCTGATCCCGCTCGCCGGCTACGCGCTCGACGACACCGCGCTCGCGCGCGTGGCGATGGGCGACGGGCTGGTGGGGCAGTGCGCGCTCGAGAAGCAGCGCATCCTGCTCGAGCGCGTGCCGCGCGGCTACACGCGCGTCCACTCGAGCCTCGGCGCCGCCTGGCCCACCAACATCGTGGTGCTGCCGGTGCTGTTCGAGGGCGAGACCAAGGCCGTGATCGAGCTGGCGTCGCTGCACCCGTTCCCGCAGACGCACCTGATCTTCCTCGAGCAGCTCACGCAGTCGATCGGCGTCGTGCTCAACACGATCGAGGCCACGATGCGCACCGAGAACCTGCTGCAGCAGTCGCAGCAGCTCACGACCGAGCTGCAGACCCGCCAGGCCGAGCTGCAGCAGACCAACGAGGAGCTGGCGTCCAAGGCCAAGCAGCTCGCCGAGCAGAACGTCGAGGTCGAGCGCAAGAACAAGGAAGTGGAGCAGGCGCGGCGCGCGCTCGAGGAGAAGGCGGCCGAGCTCGCGCTGACCTCGAAGTACAAGTCGGAGTTCCTGGCCAACATGTCGCACGAGCTGCGCACGCCGCTCAACTCGATCCTGATCCTGGGCCAGCAGCTCGCGGAGAACCCGCAGGGCAACCTGGCCAACAAGCAGGTCGAGTACGCGCGCAACATCCACTCGGCCGGTACGGACCTGCTCACGCTGATCAACGACATCCTCGACCTGTCCAAGATCGAGTCGGGCACCGTGACCGTGGACGCCGAGGAGATCACGTTCGCGTCGCTGCACGAGAGCGCCGAGCGGACCTTCCACCACATCGCCGAGTCCAAGAACCTGGCCTTCCACGTGAACCTGGAGCCGGGGCTGCCGGCGAAATTCAGCACCGACTCCAAGCGCCTGCAGCAGATCCTGAAGAACCTGCTGTCCAACGCGTTCAAGTTCACGGCGCAGGGTCACGTCGCGATGACGGTGCGCCGCGCAACCGACGGCTGGACGCCCGACCACCCGACGCTCGGCTTCGCGCCCGGGGTCGTCGCGTTCGTCGTGACCGACACGGGCATCGGCATCGCGCCCGAGAAGCAGAAGCTCATCTTCGAGGCGTTCCACCAGGCCGACGCGGGCACCAGCCGCAAGTACGGCGGAACCGGCCTCGGGCTGGCGATCAGCCGCGAGCTGGCGGCGCTGCTCGGCGGCGAGATCCGGCTGGTCAGCGTGCCGGCGCAGGGCAGCACCTTCACGCTCTACCTGCCCATGACCTACATGGGCCCGGCGCGCGCGACGAGCGCGAGCCGCCCGGCTGCGGCCAGCACGCGACCGGCGCCGCCCCAGGTGCTGCACGTCGCCAAGACCGAGGATCCGATCCTGGACGACCGCGACAGGATCGTCGACGGCGACAGCGTGCTGCTGATCGTGGATGACGACCCGCACTACGCGCGCGTGCTGCTCGGTCTGGCCCGCGACAAGGGCTTCAAGGGGATCGTGGCCAACCGCGGGCAGACGGCGCTCTCGATCGCGCGCGAGTTCCGCCCGACCGCGATCACGCTCGACGTGTTCCTGCCCGACATGCTCGGCTGGACCGTGCTGAACAACCTGAAGCTCGACCCGTCCACGCGGCACATCCCGGTGCAGATGATCTCCGTCGAGGAGGAGCGGCAGCACGGCCTCTCGCACGGCGCGTTCTCGTACCTGGTCAAGCCCGCGACCACCGAGGACCTGGAGGGCGCCTTCGACCGGATCCGCAGCTACGTCACGCCGCACGTGAAGCGCCTGCTCGTCGTCGAGGACAACGACATCGAGCGCCAGAGCATCGTCGAGCTGCTGGCGCACGACGACATCGAGGTCCGGGCGGTCGGTACGGGCAGCGAGGCGCTCGACGCACTGCTCGAGCACACCTACGAGTGCTGCGTGGTCGACCTGCGGCTGCCCGACATGAGCGGCTTCGAGCTGCTCGAGCGCGTGCAGCAGGAGGCGACCCTGCGCAGCGTCCCGGTCGTCGTCTTCACCGGCAAGGAGCTGACCGCGGACGAGCACACGCGCCTGCGCAGCGTCGCCAAGAGCGTGGTGCTGAAGGACGTGCAGTCGCCCGAACGGCTGTTCGACGAGACCGCGCTGTTCCTGCACCGCGTGATCGACGACCTGCCCGAGACCAAGCGCGCACTGCTGCAGCGCCTGCACGGCTCGATCGACGTGCTGCGCCGGCGCAAGGTGCTGGTCGTGGACGACGACGCGCGCAACATCTTCGCGCTCACCACGGTGCTCGAGAACTACGACATGGACGTGCTGAGCGCCACGAACGGCCGCCAGGCCATCGAGGTGATCCGGGACACCTCCGATCTGAGCGTCGTGCTGATGGACATCATGATGCCCGAGATGGACGGCTACGCGACCATGCGCGAGATCCGCAACGATCCGCGCTTCCGCGCGCTGCCGATCCTGGCGCTGACCGCGAAGGCGATGAAGGGCGACCGTGAGAAGTGCCTCCAGGCGGGGGCCTCGGATTACATTGCCAAGCCGGTGGACACGGACCAGTTGCTGTCCCTGCTCCGCGTCTGGCTGTATCGGTAGGTGATGGAGGAAGCAGTTCCCATCCTGCTGGTCGACGACCAGCCGCTCAACCTCGAGGCGCTCCAGGCCATCCTGGACACGACCAGCTGCCGGTTCGTGCTCGCGCGCTCCGCCGACGAGGCGCTGCTCGCGCTGCTCGACCAGGACTTCGCGGCGATCGTGCTCGACATCCGCATGCCGGGCATGACCGGCCTCGAGCTCGCCAAGCTGATCAAGGGCCGCAAGCGCACGCAGCACGTGCCCATCCTGTTCCTGACCGCGCACATGATCGACGAGCGGGACGCGCTCGAGGGCTACGGCACCGGCGCGGTGGACTACCTCACCAAGCCGATCAATCCCGACGTCATGCGCTCGAAGATCGCCGTGTTCTCCGAGCTGTTCCGCAAGAGCCGGGCGCTGACGCAGGCCAACGAGGCGCTGCAGCGCGAGGTCGCCGAGCGGCAGCGCATGGAGGAGGCGCTGCGCGAGTCCAATCAGCGCCTGGAGCTGCGCGTCGAGGAGCGCACCGCGGAGCTCCAGGATGCGGACCGCCGCAAGGACGAGTTCCTGGCGGCGCTCGCCCACGAGCTGCGCAATCCGCTCGCGGCGCTGCACGCCGCCGCCGAGGTGTTCCGGATCCAGACGCCGCCGGGGTCCTCGCTGGAGCTGCCCCAGGGCGTGATCCTGCGCCAGCTGCGACAGATGACGCGACTGGTCGACGACCTGCTCGACGTCAGCCGCATCACGCGCGACAAGCTGATCCTGCAGCCCTCGCGCGTCGACCTCAGCAAAGTGGTCAGCGCCGCGCTCGAGACCAGCCGACCCGGCATCGAGCAGCGCGGCCACCGCCTGACCCTGCGCCTGCCCGCAGAGCCGGTGATCGTGGATGCAGATCTCGTCCGGCTGTCGCAGGTCTTCGCCAACCTGCTCGACAACGCCGCCAAGTACACCGAGCCGGGGGGGATGATCGAGCTCACCGCCGACCAGGTGAGCGACGAGGTCGTCGTGCGCGTCGCCGACTCCGGCGTCGGGATCGACGCCGCGCACCTGGCGAACATCTTCGACCTGTTCATGCAGGCGGAGCGGCGGCCCGAGCACTCGCACGGCGGTCTGGGGATCGGGCTCACGCTGGTTCGCCGCCTGGTGGCGATGCACGGCGGCAGCGTCAGCGCGCACAGCGAGGGCCGCGGCAAGGGCTCGGAGTTCATCGTGCGGATCCCGATGGTCCGCGCCGGCCGCAGCGCGTTCGAGGCGCTCAGCCTGGAGCCGCGCGACCACGGGCTCGAGGATGTGCTGCGCATCCTGATCGTCGAGGACAACCGCGACGCGGCCGAGATGCTGAACGCGATGCTGGCGAGCTGGGGCCAGGACACGCGCATCGCCTACGACGGCCTCTCGGCGATCGAGGTCGCCGAGGAGCTCCGACCGCAGGTGATGCTGCTCGACATCGGCCTCCCGCACCTGAACGGCTACGACGTCGCCCGGCACATCCGCCAGCAGGCCTGGTCGAAGGATCTGCTGATGGTTGCGGTGACGGGCTGGGGCCAGGAGGCGGACAAGCTGCGCAGCAGCGCCGCCGGGATCGATCACCACCTGATCAAGCCCGTCGAGCCGTCGACGCTCAAGGCTCTGTTGGCAGACTTCCAAGCTCTTGGAGTGCACGCGATACACTCTCGGGCTTGAGCGAGCCAACGCCCGAGCTGTCGGTCATCCTCCCGACCCTGAACGAGGCCGCCGCGCTGCCGGCGCTGCTGGCCGATCTCGCGCGGCAGTCCGGGATCGCCCTCGAGGTGCTGCTGGCCGACGGCGGCTCGAGCGACGCCAGCATCGCGCTCGCGGAGCGAGCAGGGGCGCGAGTCGTGCGCGCGCCGCGCGGGCGGGGCGCGCAGATGAACGCGGCGGCGGCGGTGGCACGGGGCGAGTACCTGCTGTTCCTGCACGCCGACTCGGGCCTCGGCTCGCCGCTGCTGCTGCGGGACGCGCTGGCGGCGCTGCGCGCGGACCTCGCGGCGCACGGCGGCAACGCGGCGGGCCACTTCCCGCTGCGCTTCGCGCGCAGCCATGCCGGCCACACGCTCTTCTACCGCGGCCTCGAGGAGAAGACCGCCCTCAACCGCCCGATCACCATCAACGGCGACCAGGGCGTGCTGCTCCGCGCCAGCTACTTCCGCGCGCTGGGCGGCTTCGACGAGCGGCTTCCCTTCCTGGAGGACCAGCGACTCGCCGAGCGGATCTTCGCGACGGATCGCTGGGTCGTGCTGCCGGGGCGGCTGCTCACGTCCGCGCGCCGCTTCGAGAGCGAGGGCCACTACCGGCGCTACACGCTCATGGCGATCATCATGGGCATGCAGGCGTCGGGCGTCGATCAGTTCTTCGCGCGCGCCCGCGGCGTCTACGCGGCGCAGAACGAGGCCGCGCAGCTCGACGTCCGGCCGTACTGCCTGCTGGTGCGCAGCATCCTGCACGAGACCCTCTGGCGGGGCGCGGCCGGCATCAGCCTGCGCAACGGCCGCTTCGTGCGCTCGCAGTCCTGGCAGATCTTCTTCTGGTGCGACGTCCTGCTGCGGCCCCTGCTGGGACCGGGCCGCTATCCCTGCCTGCGCTTCCACGACCGGGTCGTGCACCCGCTCCTCGACCACGGGGTCGCGGACGCGATCGTGGGGGCGTTCGTCGTGCTCTGGTTCGTGTTCCTGCTGCCCTGGGGCTACACGCTCCAAGAGCGGCTGCGCGGCTGACCGCGGCGTGGAGCTCAGCTGGTCGATCGTGCTCGCCGTGCTGGTGGGCGCGCTGCTGCACGCCGGCTGGAACGTGCTCGTCAAGACGGGCACCGACAAGCCGCTCGACACGGCGCTCCTCAACCTGCTCGGGAGCGCAGTCGCGCTGCCCCTGCTCGCGCTCGCCGGCGGGCCGCCGCCGCCCGCGGCGTGGCCCTATCTCGGCGCGACGCTCGTCATCCACCTCGGCTACTTCACCGCGCTGGCGGGTGCCTACCAGCACGGCGAGCTGAACCTCACGTATCCGATCATGCGCGGTCTCGCGCCGCTGCTGGTCGCGCTCGCGAGCAGCGCGCTGCTGGTCGAAGTGCCGCGCCCGCTCGCCTGGGTCGGCATCAGCAGCATCGCCTCCGGCGTCGCGCTGGTCGGGCTGTCGCACCCCGGCCAGGCGCTGCACCACCGCCGGGCGCTCGCCTTCGCATTCAGCAACGCGGGGATCATCGCCGCCTACACCGTCGTGGACGGGCTGGGTGTGCGCGTCGCGAGCGCGACGGGCGGGAGCGCCTGGCAGTACGTGCTGACGCTCTCCGCGCTCGACGGCCTGGCATACCCGGCTCTGGTGCTGTGGCGGCGCCGGGCTGCCGCGGCCGAGACGACCGCCTACCTGCGCCGCCGCTGGCCGCTCGGGCTGTTGAGCGCGGCCGCCTCGATCGGCTCGTACGCGATCGCGCTGTGGGCGATGACGCGCGCACCGGTCGCCTCCGTGGCCGCGCTGCGCGAGACGTCGGTGCTGTTCGCGGCGCTGATCGGCGCAGTGCTGCTCGGCGAAGGTTTCGGCCCGCAGCGCGCACTCGGCACGCTGGCGATCGTCGCCGGCGTGATGGCGCTGCGGCTCGCCTGAAGCGTGGATACAATCCGGGCCCGAGGAGGTGCGCTCATGAAGATCCTGGCCATCGCCGTCCTGTGTCTCGCCGCCGTCGCTCCCGCCGCGGGCGCGGCTGCAGCGCCGCCGCTGCTGCTGCAGCACCCGTCGCTCTCCGCCGACAGCATCGCATTCGACTTCGCGGGCGAGATCTGGACGGTGTCGCGCCAGGGCGGCACGGCTCGGCGTCTGGTCGCAGGGCAGGGGCGCAACACGACCCCGATCTACTCGCCCGACGGCGCGCGCATCGCCTACACCGGCGTCTACGACGAGAACCCCGACGTCTACGTCGTGCTGGCCGCGGGCGGGCAGCCGATGCGGCTCACCTACCACCCCGGAGCGGACGAGGCGGTCGGCTGGTCCCGGGACGGCAAGAGCGTGCTGTTCCGCTCCTCGCGCAAGACGTACCGCGATCTCCAGCAGCTCTACACCGTCCCGCTCAGCGGCGGCTTCCCGACCGAGCTGCCGCTGCCGTCGGGCGACGAGGCGTCCTACTCCCCCGACGGCACCCGGCTCGCCTACGTCCCGCACCCTCAGTGGCAGCCCGCCTGGAAGCGCTACCGCGGCGGCCAGACGACACCGGTCTGGATCGCCGATCTCGCCGACTCGAGCATCGCGAAGGTCCCGCGCGACGGCTCGAACGACCGCAACCCGATGTGGGTGGGCGACACGGTCTACTTTCTGTCCGACCGCAGTGGACCGGCCACGCTGTTCGCGTACGACACGAAGTCCCGCGCCGTGCGCGAGCTGATCCCCAACGCCGACGGCTTCGACATCCGGTCGGCCTCGGCCGGTCCGGGCGGGATCGTCTACGACCAGCTCGACAGCCTGCGCCTGTACGACCTCGCCTCCGGTCAGACGCGCAGCGTGCGCGTCGACATCGCCGCGGACCTGCCGCAGGTGCGCCCGCGCTTCGAGAAGGTCGACGGCCGCCAGATCCTGCACGCGGCGCTCTCGCCGTCGGGCAAGCGCGTGCTGTTCGAGGCGCACGGCGAGATCCTGGCCGTGCCGCCGGAGAAGGGCGACGTGCGCAATCTGACGCGCACGCCCGGCGTGGCCGACCGCGACCCCGCATGGTCCCCCGACGGCAAGCAGATCGCGTGGTTCTCCGACGAGTCGGGCGAGTATGCGCTGCACGTGCGCCCGCCCGACGGCCTCGGCAGCGTGCGCAGGATCCCGCTCGGCGAGCCGCCGTCGTTCTTCTACGGACCGCACTGGTCCCCCGACAGCAAGAAGATCGCGTTCGCGGACAAGCGCCTGAACCTCTGGCTCGTGGACGTCGCGAAGGGCACGCCGGTCAAGGTCGACAGCGACCTGTACGACACGCCGTTCCACAACCTGGACCCCGCTTGGTCGCCGGACAGCCAGTGGCTCGCCTACACGAAGCAGCTGCGGAACTACCTGCGCGCCACGTTCGTCTACTCGCTGGCCGAGCGCAGGAGCCGCCAGATCACCGACGGCCGCAGCGACGCCACGTCGCCGCGCTTCGACCGCAGCGGCAAGTACCTGTTCTTCGTCGCATCGACCAGTGCCGGGCTGTCGCAGGGCTGGCTCGACATGACCAGCATGGCGCGCTCCGTGACGAGCAGCATCTACGCGGCCGTGCTGCGCAAGGACCTGCCGTCCCCCGCGGCACCCGAGAGCGACGAGGAGGGCAGCGCCGACGACTCGAAGGACGCCAAGGACGAGGACGACGACGAGAAGGACGAGCCGCCCGCGCCGGTGAAGATCGACTTCGAGGGCATCGACCAGCGCATCGTCGCGCTGCCGATCGAGCGCGCGAACTACGCCGCGCTCGAGACCGGCGCGGAGGGCATCCTGTTCCTGGTCGTGAACCCGACCGTGGCGACGGACGAGGACCTGGTCGAGCTGGACGAGGCGCCTCCGCAGGCCGTCTGGCGCTTCGACCTCAAGACGCGCAAGACCGAGGAGCTGCTCGAGGAGATCGACGGCGGCAGCACCGTGTACGGCGGTCGCGCCACGTTCATGGTCTCGCACGACGGCTCGAAGCTCTTGTACTCGAGCGAGCGCCAGTGGTTCGTGACCGCATCCGAGAAGGCACCCGAGGAGGGCGAGGGCGCGCTCAAGGCCGAGATCAAGGTCTACGTCGATCCGCGCGCCGAGTGGCAGCAGATGTACCGCGAGGTCTGGCGCCTGCAGCGCGACTTCCTGTACGCGCCGAACTTCCACGGCCTGAACCTGAAGGCCGCCGAGGCGCTGTACGTGCCCTTCGTCGAGGGCATCGGCAGCCGCGAGGACCTGAACCAGCTCTTCCGCGAGATGACCGGCTACCTCGTGCTCGGGCACACGTTCGTCTTCGGCGGCACACAGCCGCGCCAGGACGCCGTGCCCGTCGGCCTGCTCGGCGCGGACTACCGCGTGAGCAACGGGCGCTACCAGTTCGCGCGCATCCTGCGCGGCGAGAACTGGAACCCCAAGCTCCAGGCTCCGCTGACGCAGCCCGGTGTGAGCGTCGCCGAGGGCGAGTACCTGCTCGCCGTGAACGGAGCCGACGTGCGCGGCGACGACGACGTGTACCGCCTGTTCCAGGCCACCGCCGGCGTGCAGACCGCGCTGACCATCGGGCCGAATCCCGATGGCTCGCGCTCGCGCCAGGTCACGGTCGTGCCGATCGCGAACGAGGAGCCGCTGCGCCTGCGCACCTGGATGGAGGACAACCGGCGCTGGGTCGACGAGAAGACCGGCGGTCGCGTGGCCTACGTCTACATCCCCGACACGGGCGGCGAGGGCTTCGCCAACTTCAACCGCTACTTCTTCTCCCAGGTACACAAGCAGGGCGTCGTGGTCGACGAGCGCTTCAACCACGGCGGCTCGATCGCCGACTACATCGTCGACTACCTGAAGCGCAGCCCGCAGATGATCAACGCCACCCGCGAGGGCGACGACATGATCGAGCCCGTCGCCGGCCTCTACGGCCCCCGCGCCATGATCGTGAACCAGATGTCCGGCTCGGGCGGCGACGCGCTGCCGTGGCTGTTCCGCAAGGCCGAGCTCGGTCCGATCGTCGGCGTGCGCACCTGGGGCGGCCTCGTCGGCATCGGCGGCTACCCGCTGCTCGTCGACGGCGGAGCCATCACCGCCCCGCGCTGGGGTCTCTACGGCACGAAAGGCGAATGGGAGGTGGAGAACGTCGGCATCGCACCCGACATCGAGGTGGAGCAGGACCCCGCGCTGGTCCGCTTGGGTCGCGATCCCCAGCTCGAACGAGCCGTTCAGCTCGTACTGGAGCAGCTAGAGGCGAAACCACCCACGAAATTCGCGCGCCCGCCTTACCCCGACTACAAACAGCGTCTGCCCACACGCGCCAGTGGCGGAAGTTGAGGGCACGAAGCCACGTCTGCGCGATCTCTCCGCTTGCTCCTTGGTTTCGGGTGTGCTGAAAATTGGTGCGCGCAAAAAACGCGTCCCCACCCACACCCCGTCGATCGGAGAAACGCCATGAACAAGACCGTACTTCCTGTGCTTCTGGCTTTATTCGCCGTCTGTGCAGCGACCCCGGCCCAGGCGCAGGACGTTCCACCGTCAGCCGACGTCATGATTCGCAGCGGCAGCGCAACGATTGCCGGAACACAGTACCGGTGTAACGTCAGCCTGATCAGCACGGCGGCTGCGAGCGGTGTCGTGGTGACGATGGTGCTGCCGCCCTTCATGACCGTCGTCTCCGGCATCTGCACGCCGAAGAACGTGATCTCGGGCTTTGCGGAGTGCATGATCGGCGACATGGCCCCGAATCAGCTCGAGACCGCGGTCGCGATCGGGCGGCTCAGCACGCCTCTGGTAGAAGCTCCGAGCTGCGCGGTGTTCGTCAGCAGCTCGA
>Ga0190274_10002956_pt1 | contig 10086 bp, 11 predicted proteins | sample Popmic531T_FD_133002 | JGI IMG/M metagenome (GOLD analysis project Ga0190274, IMG submission 133002) | Populus adjacent soil microbial communities from riparian zone of Yellowstone River, Montana, USA - 531 T | ecosystem: Environmental > Terrestrial > Soil > Riparian zone | place: USA: Montana...
CTCGGAGTCGTTTCCACCCCCATGAACAGCGCCACGCCTATCGCGCCCTCATTGCCCACCACGGCGATCTCCGCGGACGCGCCATCAGCAAGCTGATAAAGCAGCGAAACGATCGAATTGGTCGGGAAGTAGATATGACGCAGCGTCGTGCCGGATTCGTACAACACCATGCCGAGCGGCATCGGAACCAGCTTCAGGTGCGGGAACAGCCGGTCCCGCTCGTTTTGCGGCAGTGCATTCAGGACGCGGTTTTCGAGCGGGTGCGGAGTCGGAGGCATGTGCCGTCAGTGTATGCCCAAGCCTCAACGCTGTGTTCGTTGCCGTACCGACAAGCGCAGAACGCTTCGCTAACCTCCTGCGCATGAACAATTCAATCGTCGATCTGCTCGTTTTCAGCGTTCCGACGTGGCCGTGGATTGCAGCGGGCGGAATCCTGGCCATGTTCGCGGTCATCTCGCTGGCCGGACGGCGCCCGAGCGTCTACGGCACGCGCAATTGAGCCATGCGGATGCCCAGGTCACGAGTTTTGGTGCCGCGCTCCGGCAGACCTCGGGCGGGTGGCTGAGAAGCGCGACCGACCAACCGTCCATCCTGATCGTCGACGACGACCCGCACGTGGCGCAATCGTTGCGCACCATGATCGCTGACGCAGGCGACTACCAGATCCGCATGGTCAATTGCGCGGCGGACGCGGTTGCCGCGGCCGCGGACTCACCTCCGGCCATCGTATTCCTCGATATCGAACTACCCGACATGACCGGCTACGAGGTCGCCCACCTGTTGCATCAGCAGGCACGTTTGCGGGCTACGCGTCTCATTGCGCTCACCGAGAGCGTCGAGCATCCGGCACGCGAAGATGCGCGCGCCGCGGGGTTCGAGCGCTACCTCGTCAAGCCGATTGCGCAGGCCGAGCTGCTCAAGGTGCTGCGCAGGCGAACCGGCATAGCTGCGTGACACTCTCCTAGCTATCCTTATGTACGCGGGCGCACCGACAAACGCAGGTCGGGCGCGCAGACTCCGTTCTCTGGTGGTCGCGACGCGATCCATCGTCATCAGTAGAGAACGCCAATGAATCCCCATTCCAAGATAGCGAGCATCACACGCCGCCGCTTGCGCCTCGCCTTGCCGGCGCTGCTGCTGTTCGCCGGCGCCGCGTTTGCCGCGCCCCCCATTCCCACCACCAACCTCGAAGCCGCCCAACACGCCATTGCCAACGCGGAGCGTGTCGATGCGTCGACTCACGCGGGCGTCGAGCTCGGCGAAGCACGCGGCAAGTTGTCCGCCGCGCAGCGCGCGGTCGAAGAAAAGAAGATGGTCGTCGCGCAGCAGTTTGCCGATGAAGCCCGGGCCGAAGCCGAATTGGCCGCCGCGAAATCCGGTGCCGTCAAAGCCATGGCCGTAAACGAAGACATCAAGCGCAGTACCGCGACGCTCGTCGAAGAGATGCAGCGCAAGTCAGGAGACGCCCGATGAACAATTCAGCAAAATTTCCGAGCCGTTTGATCACGGCCGCAGTCGCCGCCGCCCTGTTTGCGGGTTGCGCCTCCGCGCCCATGAAACCCGCGGGCTCCGCAGAAGTTCGCGCCAAGCTCGTGGCGCTTCAGTCCGATGCCACGCTCGCCAATGGCGCGCCAGTGGCCATGAAGGACGCCGAGGCCGCCGTGACGGTCGCCGAGATGGCTCAGAAAGACGTCGCGCTGGCCGCGCATCGTGTCTACATCGCGGATCGCAAGGTGGATACCGCGCGCGCACTGGCGCAAACGCAGGCCGCTGAGACCGAACGCAAGGCACTTACCGAGGCGGGCGAAAGGGCGCGCCTCGACGCGCGCACGCGCGAAGCGGATCTTGCGAAGTCAGATGCGCTGGTCGCTCGCGCAGAGAATGCCGAGCAGAAGGTCATTGCCGGACAGGCGCGCGAGAATGCCGATGCGGCACAACTCGCGGCAAATGCCTCGCAGCAGCAGGCACTCGAACTGCAACGCCAGATCGAAGTCCTGCAGGCGCGGCCGACTGACCGTGGCCTGGTGCTGACCCTGGGTGACACGTTGTTCGCGACCGGCAAATCCGAGCTCAAGTCCGGTGCGACCGTGAACCTGGATCGTCTGACCGCATTCATGAACGAGTATCCGAAGCGGACTGCGTCCATCGAAGGTTATACGGACAGCATGGGCAGTGACGAAATGAACCAGTCCCTGTCGCAACGCCGTGCGGATGCCGTCAAGGGCTATCTGGTCGGCCAGGGAGTCGGGTCCGCGCGTTTGAGCGCTTCGGGACGCGGCGAGAATTCGCCGGTCGCCGACAACGAATCGGCCGCGGGCAGGCAGCAGAACCGCCGCGTGGAAGTCGTGATCAGCCCGGTGGCGATCGACGGGACTAACTAATGATGCAGATCGTGTCCGTTGCGGTGGGGGTGTTGGCAGCAGCCCTCCTGGGGCTGGCGCTGGTCAGGCGGTTTCCACGCCGCCGCCGCTCGCAGGCCGCAGACAAAATTACCGCGATGCCGTAACGAACAGCCGCCAGGGAACGGCGGCGACGGTTTCTCGCCTGTCTGGGCCGCATGGATGCTGCCCAGACAGGGCCTTTTCTTACAGGTCACCGTGATCGAGCCGCCTAAGCTCGTTGCATGTGGCCCTTCCGCAAGAATTCCGCGCAAGCCGTGCGATCGAACGATCCGTACTGGCTGATGCGCAATGGTATTGGCGACGCGGGTGACGCGTTGCGTGAATCCATCCACTGCGACGTTGCCATCGTGGGTGCCGGGATCACCGCGGCGCTGGTGGCCGACGCGCTGGTGGCCACCGGGCGGCGCATCGTGGTGCTCGATGCGCGCGAAGTCGCGCACGGAAGCACGGCCGCGTCCACCGCGCTTCTGCAGTACGAGATCGACACGCATCTCACCGACCTCGTGCGGATGCTCGGCGCGGACCGCGCGCTGCGCGCCTATCGCGCCTGCGCCGAAAGTTTCTCCATGCTCGAGCAGCGCTTCCCGGAGCTGCTGGCGTTCGCCGGTTACGAGCGCCGGCCCAGCCTGTACCTGGCGGCGGATGAGCGGGCCGTGGGGACGGTGCGCGCCGAGTTCGAAGCACGCCGCAACATCGGGCTCGCATGTGAGTGGTTAGACGCGCGCGAGCTGCAGCGCCGGTATGGCTGCCGGCGTCCCGGCGGAATTCTCTCCGCGCTCGGCGCCCAGACCGATCCGTTCCGGCTGGCGCGCGCGTTGTTTTCGGCGAGCCAGCGCCACGGAGTGAGACTGTTCGCGCGTACCAGGATCACGCGGATCGAAGAGCGGCCGGAGGCGCTCGTCCTCCATGCCGCGGGCGGGCAGTCGGTGACGGCCGCCAACGTGGTCGTCTGCGCCGGTTATGAGTCGCTCGAGTTCCTGCCACGCAATGTGGCGGAAGTGAACAACACCTTTGCGCTGGTCACCGAACCGCTGAACCCGCGCCAGTGGATCGACAACCTGCCCCTGATCTGGGAAAGCGCCCGGCCATACTTTTATATGCGTGGCACGTCGGATGGCCGGCTCGTGGTCGGTGGCGCGGACTTGCCCTTCAAGAACGTCGCCGCGCGCGAACTGATGCTGCCGCGGCAGATCCGTCGGTTGCAGCAGCAATACCAGGACGTGTTTGGCGCGGAAATGGCGCCCGTGGCGTACACGTGGGCCGGAAGCTTCGCGGAGACCCGCGACGGATTGCCGTACATCGGCCGCGCCCCGGGCATGAACCCGCGGTTGCAGTTCGCGCTTTGTTATGGCGGCAACGGGATTACCTACAGTGTCCACGCCGGCGAGATCATTCGCGCCGGCATCGAAGGCCGCCAGCATCCGCTCGACGACGTGTTCGGATTCGCGAGGCTGGAGGCAGATCTTTCCGCCGGCCGGCAGAGGGGGGTGACCGGCGTCTAGCTCCACGTCAGCTCGAGGAGCTGATGATCTCGGCGGCTCGACGTCCTGCGCGATCAAACAACCCGCGGAACGCCTCAGCGGCTGGATATTTGGCTGCTGGTGGACAGCGTGGTCGACGATCGGACAGATGCTGGACAGGATGTCAGCCTCGCCGGCGGCGACCCTCTGGCTGTCTACGGCGATCCGCTGTCCCTGACACGGCGGACAGCTGGAATTGAGAAATCGCAACGAAGGAGCCTTGCGGGTTATTGTCTCCCTGCCACCGCCGGGACAATAATTCCGCAAATGCATAAAACCTATCCGGGGGACCGGGTGACTAACCCCCAATGTTCGTAAATGACACCGGTAGGCTCCCGGACTCCGGACGAGTCTGCGTCATGGGCTTTCAACCCGACTCGTCAGGCTCCAGGACGTTCTACAGCCTGTTCATCAATGCTGCCCGCGCCGAAGTCGAGCCCATGTCGGAGCCTCGCAATACGGCGCACGTGCTCGGCGTGGGCACCGAGATCGAATCGGTCAACGGGCCGGTGTTCGCCGCGTACTTCGCCGCTTCGCGCGAGCGTTTCGACGCCCAGCCTAACTATAAATCCGGGTTGTTCGTGCTGGTGGACGGCGCCGTGTATTCGGTCAGGGCGGAACAGATAGGCACCAGCATCCGCCGCGGCTTCAGCACGCGCGAGTTCACGCTGCTGCGTGGGGACCGGCCGCAACGCAAGGTCGCCTATGCGTGGCCCTGGTACCGGGAGCCGTTCGTGTCGGGCTCTACCGGCGTGCGCTCGCTGGATTTCCTGCGCGAAATGTCGGCGATGGTGCGCGAATACGGCTGAGGGCTCGAGGCTATCCGCCGGACTTCTTCTCGGCGTGACCGCCAAACTGTTTGCGCATCGCCGAGAGCAGCCGGTCGCCGTAGTCGGCGTTGCCGCGCGACTCGAAGCGGCTGTACAGCGCAGTGGTAATAACCGGTGCGGGCACGCCTTCGTCGACCGCGGCCTGCACCGTCCATCGCCCTTCACCCGAGTCCGAAACGCGCCCCGCGAACGCGGCGAGGCTCGAATCCTCGGCCAGCGCGCGCGCGGTGAGATCCAGCAACCAGGAGCGGACCACGCTGCCGTGGCGCCACACTTCGGCGATCCGCGCGACGTCGAAATCGTAGGCGTAGTGCTCGGGATGCGAAAGCGGCGTCGTCTCGGCGTCCTTGTCGCGCGGCCGCGTGCCGATGTTGGCATTGCGCAGGATGTTGAATCCTTCGGCGTAGGCGGCCATGACGCCGTACTCGATGCCGTTGTGCACCATCTTGACGAAATGACCGGCGCCATAGGGGCCGCAGTACAGGTAGCCGCGTGCGGCGGTGTCATGTGGGTAGCTAGAGTCATCGCCGCCAGGCGCCAGCGCGGCGAACAGCGGCTCGAGTGATTCGACCACCGCCTTCTCGCCGCCGATCATGAGGCAATAGCCATTCTCGCCGCCGGCGATGCCGCCGCTGGTGCCGACGTCCAGGTAGTGGATGCCGGCCTTCGCCAGTTCGGCGCCGCGACGCAGATCATCGCGGTAGTAGGAATTGCCGCCGTCGATCACGGTGTCTCCCGGCGACAGCAGGGACTGCAGGCTCGTGATTTCCTGGTCGACGACCGCGGCGGGCAGCATGAGCCAGATCACTCGCGGCGCTGCGAGTGAATCCACGAGCTGCCGCAATGAGGCGGCGCCCGTCACCTGGGGTCCCTGCAACGCCTGCACCGCGGCCGTGTTCGCGTCGAAAGCGACGCACCGGATGCCCGCACCGGCAAGTCGCCGCACCATGTTGGCCCCCATGCGGCCGAGGCCAATGAAGCCGATTTCTTTTTTCACGTTCATGCGGACCTCTCGGTGAATGGGTACAGTCTATTCCCATGAAAATCGTCAGACGCAGTGCCGATCGCGGCCATGCCGATCATGGCTGGCTCAAGTCCTACCACAGCTTCTCCTTTGCCGACTATTTCGACGAGGACCATGTGGAGTTCGGGCCGTTGCGTGTCCTCAATGAGGATCGCGTGATCGGGGGCCAGGGGTTCGGCACGCACGGGCACCGCAACATGGAGATCATCAGCTACGTGCTCGAAGGCGAGCTCACGCACCAGGACTCCATCGGCACGAGATCGACCATTCGCCCGGGTGACGTGCAGCGCATGAGCGCGGGCACCGGCGTGCGTCATAGCGAATTCAACGGGTCGCCGACGAACAAGCTGCATTTTCTGCAAATCTGGATCCAGCCGAACGCAGCCGACATTCCGCCGAGTTATGAAGAGAAGCACTTCGACGCCGCCGACAAGCGCGGCCGGTTGCGGTTGATCGCTTCGTCGAATGGAGAAGCCGGGTCGGTGCTCCTGCATCAGGATGTGCGCGTGTACAGCGGGCTCTTCGACTCGGGCGAAAGCGCCCGGCTCGAACTCGCGGCTGGCCGACGTGCATACATTCACGTCGCGCGCGGACTGGTGCACGCCAACGGAGTGGAGCTCAATGCGGGCGACGCGCTCAAACTGACAGAAGAGGGCGTCATCGACATCGCCCACGGTGCGAAGGCGGAAGTCCTCGTGTTCGACTTGCCCTAGTCAGGGGCCTAGTCCGGAGGAAAGGGCATTGCCTTGGGCATTCGAGTGCCGGTCTGTCGCGTCTTGCGAGCGCTCGCGTCCACGCCGCGCCACCACGGTGTCAGCGAAAATTCATGCGCCGGCTCCACCGGCTCGCCAAGCCGCGGCATGATGAGCCGGGTGCCCGTTTGGGGCGCGAGTTCGATCAGAGTCTCGGCCGGTTCATCCCAGGGATGCAGCGCCAGATTGAAGGTGCCCCAGTGCACCGGCAGCAACGGTCCACCACCTAACAAGGTATGCGCGGCGAGCGCATTCGCGGGCCCGAGATGAATGTTGCCCCAGGCGGGATGCCACGCACCCACCTCGAGCATGACGAGATCGAACGGCCCCAGCCGCTCGCGAATCTCGGCATGCTGGGGCGTGGGGCCGGTATCGCCGCTGAAAAACACGCGATGTCGCGGCGACTGGATCACGAACGACGACCACAGCGTCTTGTTGCCGTCCTTGAGGCCGCGCCCCGAGAAATGTTGCGAAGGACCGGCAGTGAGCGTGAGGTCGGTGCCTGGCACGCGATGTGATTCCCACCAGTCGAGCTCGATGATGCGCGCAGGCTGGATGCCGAACGCCTCGAGGTGTGCGCCGACGCCGAGCGAAGTGATGATGGGTACCGATGCTTTGCGCATCAGCCTCATGGTGGTGTAGTCGAGGTGATCGTAGTGATCGTGTGAAACGATGACGGCATCCAGCGGCGGCAATTCGCGCAACGCGACCGGTGCGGGCTGAAAGCGCTTCGGGCCCAGGAAGCGCGACGGCGATGCGCGCGGGCCCCAGACCGGATCGGTGAGCACTCGCCAGCCGTCGATCTCTATCAACACGGTCGAGTGACCAAGCCAGGTGGCACGCAGTCCGCTCGTCGTCGCGCGGGTCCACGTGTCGAGCGGGTTCACCGCCGGCAACTTTGCGGAAGGCACGCGGCGATTCCCACCGCAAATGAAGTCGCCGAGCGAAGGCATGGGCACGGCCGGATCGCCGCGAGGAATGACGTTGGTATTGCGGAAGCGATTGCCGTCCCACCGTGGTGAAGCGGTGATGCGTTCCTGCCGGGCGGATTGAGTATTGGAAGTAGTCATTGTCCCGAGTTTCCACTGTATGTGGACAAACATTAAGCTCTCAATGTCGCTGACAAGGATCGAACTTTCATCCGACAGACGTCTCCCTCCAAAGAGGTAGGGTCGAACTCATTCTTTGGATATATGCGACCGACACCTTTGAGCAATTTCGGTGGCATCCGATTGCGTCGAGAATTCGTTCCCATGAACATGAAGAACAAATTGGGCACTGTGCTGGCACTGCTGCTGATGATGACCACCTCGGTCGCGAGCCGCGCCGAGTTCCTCGCGGACCTGCAGATCTCGCCGCACCTGATCGCGGAAGCCGTGCTCGACGATGCGCTGGCGTCGGAGATGCCCGCGCGGCAGCCATACGAGCTGGCCATGCGCGATCCCGGGGCGCTCAGCCGGGCATTCTCCATTTGCGCGGACTGCGAGTTTCACCTCGGGATCGGCGGTACCTACAACTCGGTCGAGGGCACGGAGGGTGTGGTGATTCCAATGACGGTCGCATGGGACAGGAGCCGCTGGGAATTCGGTGTGTTCCATTTCTCCGAGCAATACTCGACCGACAATCCCGAGGGCGTGGATCAACTCGTTGCGCAGCCGTATTGGGGCGCCTCGCTGTCGCGGCGCTTTCGGCTGTTCGAACGCGGTCCGCTGCGCGCGATCTTTGGATTCGGCGCCGTCTATCGCACCGAAACCGACGTTCTGAGCTCGACGCACTGGAACTTCTCTTCGCAGCTCGGGCTGCAATTCCAGTCGCCGCAGTTTCCGGCGATCTTCGAACTGTCCGCGCGGCACTGGTCGAATGGCGGCGTGCGGCACCCGAACCGTGGACAGGACTTCACCATCCTGACGGTGCGATTCGATCGTTGAGGCGCATCCCGGGAGAATTGCGCCACAATTGGTCCATGTTCGGCGACCAACATAGTTAGGCTGCTCGGCCGAGCGACATAACTGACTATGGAGTCAATCCGGATGGTGAAATTGCCGGTGGATGTTATCCCGTCTCGCCGTAGCGCCCTTGTCGGGTGGCCGCGCGACGATCGCGTCGCGCGGCCTATTGCTTCGTCTCTTCCAGTAGTTTGACGAGATGCTGTTTCCACAGCGCCGCGATGGTGTGCGTGCCATGGCCTCGAGTCTGCGGGCTCAACGGAATCACGATGGCTTCGCCCTGTTTCACCCGCTTGATCTCGCGCTCGAGGATGCCGAGCTCGGGTGGATTGATGAGGTCGTCCGCCGAGTTGATGGCGAGCAGCGGCGCGCGGATGCGTTCGAGGCCGGGTGCCGGGTCGTAGTCCCATGAAGCGCTGATCTGGTAGAGCAGGTCGTTCGCATCCTGGGTTTTCATCGTGTTCGCCAGGCTCTCGCCGAGAACCTCGTCCGCCCTGGCGAGAGAGGGCATCTGTTCCTGGCGCAACTGCGGATTGCTGCCCATGAAGAAGATGAGTGATGCCGCGGTGCTCAACGACGGTGGCTGCGCCGTGTAGTTGCCACCCTGCCAGGCCGGATCGTTCCGGATGGCATCGATGATCGTCTTGCGCCAGACGCGATTTCGACCGGAGATCTGCGCAGGCAGGCTCGCCAACGGCATCAACGCGTCCATGAAGTCCGGATGTCGCTCGCCCCATACCCAGGTGTGCATGCCGCCCATGGACGTGCCCATGACCAGCCGCAGGTGATTGACCTTCAATCCTTCGGTGAGCAGGCGGTACTGCGCTTCGACCATGTCGGTGTAGCCGTACTGCGGAAAACGCGCCTTCAGTCCGTCGCTGGGCTTGGCGGACTTGCCGTGCCCGATGCCGTCGGCCAGCACGATGAAGTAGCGAGTCGCATCCAGCGGCTGGCCGGCGCCAAACAACTCGCCGGCGAATTCCGGACGGATGAATTGCGCACCGCTGCCGCCGGTTCCATGACCGATGAGCACCGCATTGCGCACGATGCCCTTGGCGTCCTTTTTCGGAGAGCCCAGCGTGCGGTAGTGGATCTTCAACTCAGGCAGCGATGCGCCGCCCGAGAATCGGAAATCGCGCACCACGTAGTCGGCTTCAACCGGGGCGGGGTAGTCAGCCGCCTGTGCCGTTCCCAGACCTAACAATGTGCAGATCAGAAATTGTCGAATCGTTCGCATTTGTCACCTGATTATGAGAGCTGCGTCCGTTGTTAGCGCTACAGCTGCGAGAGCTTGCGCCCAAGCCCTGAGAGAAACCCGTGCCTAAATGACACCGGTGGAAAACTCCACGTTCAGTCATCAAGAAACTCGAGCGTCATAGGGTCAAGGGTTCACGAGGGAGACGGCGATGAAATATGTCCACGTTCTACTAGCTTTAGGCGCCATCGCGGCGGCCGGTCCGGCAAGCGCCGCAAACCGCCCGAGCGGTTGGACCACAATATGTAAGCAAAACGAAACTTGCACGGTCGCGGCGAATACCAATGTCGCATTCGGCCGCGCCGACCAGTTCTTATACAAAGTGTTGAGCGGCACCTTCACCTGCACGCAGGCCAC
>Ga0190274_10002957_pt1 | contig 10080 bp, 8 predicted proteins | sample Popmic531T_FD_133002 | JGI IMG/M metagenome (GOLD analysis project Ga0190274, IMG submission 133002) | Populus adjacent soil microbial communities from riparian zone of Yellowstone River, Montana, USA - 531 T | ecosystem: Environmental > Terrestrial > Soil > Riparian zone | place: USA: Montana...
CAAGTGGGCGCAGGAGAAGCGCCCCCGCACCTTCGAGAAGTACGCGAAGGCCCGCCGCCGCATGCTGGCCAAGCGCGGCTCCCCCCTGCCGCAGGCCAAGCTCTAGCCAGCCTCGGTCGCGGGACCCCGCCACCGCGACGCGGCAAGGGCACCCGGAGGCGCGCGAAGCGCGCCGTGCGGCAAGGCGAGCGCCAGCTCGCCGTCAGGCCGCTAGGACAGGCCGCTAGGCTAGGACAGGCCGCTAGGAGAGGCGCGCGGAGCGCGCCGTGCGGCAAGGCGAGCGGTAGCTCGCCGTCAGGCCGCTAGGAGAGGACAGGCCGAGGCTTACTCCTCGCGAACCTTGTCGTCGTCCTCTTCGGTCTCGATGCGGACCTTGCGGGCGCGCTCCTGGGCGGAGGCGCGCTCCTCCTCGATCTTGAGCTTGAGGTCCTTGCGCGCCTTCTCGTCGCGCTCGGTCTCGATCTCGAGGCGCTCGCGCTTCAGGTCCATCAGCGCGTTCTCCATCAGGCGGTTGCGCTGGGTCACGAGCGCCGGGTCGAGCGCCTGGGGCTCGGCGCTCTCGAGGAAGCGCACCTTCAGGTTGCGCGTGCCCTCGGTGCCGTCGGTGGAGCGGGCGTACACCTCCACCTCGTTCATGCCCTCGTTCATCTTGATCAGGGCGGAGAACGTCCCGTCGGCGTTGCGCAGCAGGTAGTCCGCCGGCGCGTTGGTCGTCTTGTTCTTGATCCGGAACTCCTCGATGTCCGAGAAGCTCACGTCCTCGAAGATCGTCGAGAGGTCGCGCGGATCGCGCACGGGCGTGAAGATGCCCGAGCTGACGCCGGCCATGTCGATCACGACGTCGGGCCGGTCCAGGGCCTCGGGGCCGATGGCGTAGGTGTCGATCCGGATCTGCGCGTTCGAGGCCACCTTGGCGGCCTCGACCGCGAGCCGGCGGTTCTGATGGCTCGAGTTCTCGAACGGCAGGGTGGGGATGCCGTCGGTCAGGAAGATCATGATCCGGCGGGCGCCCTCGCGCTTGGTGCTGAACGCGGTCTGGGAGCCGATCAGCTCGACCGTGCCCACGCGCACACCGGCCATCATGTTGGTCTTGCCCCGCGGGCCGGAGCTCAGGATGCCGTCGAGGCCGCGCCGGACCTTCTGGAACTCGGAGGTGAGCTCGACGTAGGTCTCCGCGTCGGGCGTGAGCGCATCGGCGTCACCGCTGAACCCGATCAGGCCCACGCGTGTGGTCCGCGGATCGAGCTGGTCGAGCAGCGTCTGCATCGCCGCGACCTCGGCCGCCAGCACGCTGTCACCGGTGTCGCTGTTGCTGCCGAGCAGCGAGGCCAGAAGGGGGATGGGGAGAAGCGGCGGCTCCTTGCGCACGCCGATCTCGCCGTCGCCGTCGACGTCCGCGCCCGAGGGCGCCTCGGTGCTCGAGGAGGTGTCGACCACGAACATGATGTCGAAAGTCTGGAACTCGCCGAAGTGGGCGAGCGCCTTCCCAGAGAGGAATGCCATGCCGCCGATGCTGCCGACGACGGCTCCCTGTTCCGGCGTGTCGATGCTGAGCTGCAGGCGCGGGCGGCCCTGGGCCTTGGCCGTGATTGGGTCCGCGGCGCGGGCGCCGACCGAGAGCAGGCCCAGCAAGCCCAATGCGATGCAGATCGACACACGCCGCACGACGTTTTTCATGTTCGGTTCTCCGTGGCTGGCGCGGGCCTCGTCCCAGGCGCTCCAGAGCGATGGCCAGGAATGGCCGCCATGGCCTGGTCGAGGGACCCTCGGGGCACATTAGAGGATACACCAGTGGACTGCTACGAGGGCGGCGGCTGTCAGCCGCGGCCGGAATCCGCTCCATCCAGCCGGTATGCACGACTCGGCTGCGCGTGACTGTGCAGCCCGCTGCGCACCGCTTGCGCGTGGCGCGAAAGCAGCATCGACTTGCAGCATGCGATCCGATAGGTTTCGCCCGACGGCGATGCGAGCGGCAATTCGAATCTTCGTGGTGTCGGGGCTGTGCGTGCTGGGCAGTGCCCCGGCGCGCGGTCAGCAGCCCGAGCAGTCCGCCCAGCCGCCCGTCCGCCTCGTCGTGGTCGACCCCGGGCACGGCGGGTCCCAGTTCGGCGCGGTCGGACCGACCGGCCTGCGCGAGAAGGACCTCGTGCTCAACATCGCGCTGAAGCTCGGGGCGCAGCTGCGCCTGGCCGGAATGCGCGTGGTCTATACACGGGAGAAGGACGTCTTCCTCTCGCTGGCCGAGCGCGCCGAGATCGCCAACCGCGCCAGGGCGGACCTCTACGTCTCGCTGCACGCGAACTCGTCGCCCGACCCCGCGGCGCGCGGCTCCGAGACCTACTTCGTGTCGCTCGAAGCGAGCGACGACGACGCGCGGCGCGTGGCCATCACCGAGAACGAGGTGTTCCGGCCCGAGGGCGCCGCGGCGGACAGCGGCGACATCATCAGCAGGATCCTCGGCGACCTGATCCGCACCGACCACATGCGCGGCTCCGCGGATTTCGCCATGGCGATCCAGCGCGAGCTCGCACAGCTCCCCACCCCGAGCCGCGGCGTCAAGCAGGGTCCCTTCTTCGTGCTGGGCGGCGTGAACATGGCCGCCGTGCTACTCGAGGTCGGGTTCGTCTCGCACGGCGAGGACGAGCAGCGCTTCAAAACCGCCCAGTACCAGGAGATGATCGCGCGCGCGATCACGCGAGGAGTCATGAACGTGGCCGATGAGCGGCGCAAGCTGCGCGAGCGCGTGGCGCGCGAGACCCCCCAGTGAGGCGTGGCGACGGACGCGCGCCGGACGCCCTCCGACCGGTCTCGATCGAGCTCGGGTTCGTCGACAATCCGGCAGGCTCGGCTCTGATCCGCATGGGCCGGACGCTGGTGCTGTGCACGGTCCACGTCGGCGAGAGCGTGCCGGCCTTCCTGCGCGGCACGGGCCGCGGCTGGGTCACGGCCGAGTACTCGCTGCTGCCGGGCTCGACGGCGACGCGCACCGAGCGCGAGTCCGAGCGCGGCCGCCCGAAGGGGCGCACGCAGGAGATCCAGCGCCTGATCGGCCGCTCGCTGCGCGCCATCGCGGATCTCGACGCGCTCGGCGAGCGCTGTCTGTACGTGGACTGCGACGTGCTCCAGGCCGACGGCGGCACGCGCACGGCCGCGATCACGGGGGCCTACGTCGCGCTCGCCCAGGCCACGGGTCGCCTCGTCGATGCGGGCTACCTGAAGCGCTCGCCGCTGCGCGACTCCGTCGCCGCGATCTCCGTCGGCGTGCTGGGCAACGAGGTCCTGCTCGACCTGCCCTACGAGGAGGACGCGCGCGCCGAGGTCGACATGAACGTCGTGCAGACCGGCAGCGGGCGTCTGGTCGAGATCCAGGGCACGGCCGAGGGCGGGACCTTCGACCGCCCGATGCTGGACCGCATGCTCGACAGCGCGAGCAAGGGCATCGCCGAGCTCAGCGCGCTGCAGCGCAAGGTGCTCGGCGCGTGAACCTGCTGCTCGCCACGCGCAACCGCGGCAAGGCCGTCGAGCTGTGCGCGCTGCTGGCGGGCGAGAACCTGGTGCTCGAGACGCTGGCGGACCATCCGGACCTTCCGCCCGTCGAGGAGACCGGCAAGACGTTCGAGGAGAACGCGCGCCTCAAGGCCACCGCGGGTGCGCTCGCCACGGGCGGCTGGGCGCTTGGCGAGGACTCCGGCCTCGAGGTCGACGCGCTCGAGGGCGCGCCAGGCGTGTACTCCGCGCGCTACGCGGGTCCCGACTGCGACGACGCCGCGAACAACGCGCTGCTGATCCGCGAGCTCGCGGGCAAGCCGGACCGGCGCGCGCGCTTCGTGTGCTGCATGGCGCTGGCGCGCCCCGACGGCTCGATCGCGGCGACGTCGCGCGGAATCTGCGAGGGCAGCATCCGCGACGAGCCCGCGGGCAGCAACGGCTTCGGCTACGACCCGCACTTCGTCCCGGAGAACGGCACGGCTGCGCTCGCCGAGCTCGAGACGCGCGAGAAGTCGCTGCTGAGCCACCGCGGCCAGGCGCTGCGCAGCATCCTCAGCCTGCTCCGCATGCATCTCGCGGCCGGGTCCACACCCAGCCCGGTCGGCTGAGCGCTCGGCGGGACGCGGACTTACGCGGTTCAGACGCGGATGGTCGGGGCGGCCGGGTTCGAACCGGCGACCTTCGGCTCCCAAAGCCGATGCGCTACCAGCTGCGCTACACCCCGTGAGAGTCGCTCAGAACGTAGCGCAGCTGCGGGCAGCGGCGCGGCGTTCCGAGGGCCTTATCCCTAATTGTGTTCCTCGTCACAAAATGCACCGGCACACGGCTCTTCTGAAATGTGTGATTGGGGTGCTTGATTTCTCGGGGCTTCCCTGTCCAAATTCGCCGCACGCTATCGAGGCTCCCTGTCAAAGCGCTCGATTGAAGCGGCCGCGGCGCAAACAAGTGGGCGCTCGCGGGCATTTTGAACCAAGGAGATGCTCTCATGAAGGGTAAGACGATCGTTCTCGCGACGGCTGCTGCAGCTCTGTTCTTCGCCGGCAACGCGCTGGCTGCCGAGGCTGGTGCCGACGCAAAGGTGAAGTGCGAGGGCGTGAACGCCTGCAAGAACACCTCTGCCTGTGCCACCGCCGACAGCGCCTGCAAGGGCAAGAACGCATGCAAGGGCAAGGGCTTCGTCATGACGAAGACCGAGGCCGAGTGCGACGAGCTCAAGGCAAAGGCCGAAGACGAGGGCTGAGCCTAGTCCGTGTGGAGCCGGCGGGCGCGCAGGCGCCCGCCGGCTCTCACGTCCATCCCGCGCAATGCCGGCTGTCGCGCCCTTTCCCCGTCCCGTGGACGCCCCGTTCCTGGGCGTGGGTGTCGGGCTGCGGCCGGTGCACTACCCGGCGATCCTCGAGCGCGGCGAGGCGGGTGACCTCGGTGTCGACTGGTTCGAGGCGCTGAGCGAGAACTACATGGTGCGCGGCGGACGACCGCTGCGCATGCTCGACACGATCCGCGGCCTGGCGCCCATGGTGCTGCACGGCGTGTCGATGAACATCGGCTCCAGCGATCCGCTCGACCCGGTGTACCTCGACGCGCTCGCCGAGCTCGCGCGCCGCAGCGAGCCGGGCTGGATCTCCGACCACCTGTGCTGGACGGGCGTCGAGCGCACGAACCTGCACGACCTGATGCCGATGCCGTACACGGAGGCGTCGCTCGCGTGGGTCGCGAGCCGCGTGCTCGAGGTGCAGGACCGGCTCGGGCGCCGCATCGCGCTCGAGAACCCGTCCTCGTACCTGACCTACGCGTCGGACGAGATGAGCGAGTGCGAGTACCTGGTCGCGCTCGCCGAGCGCGCCGACTGCGGCATCCTGCTCGACCTGAACAACGTGTACGTGAGCGCGAACAACCACGATTTCGACGCGCGGGCCTACGTCGACGCGATCCCGGCCGAGCGCGTGTTCCAGATCCACCTGGCCGGACCGAGCGACGCCGGACCGCTGCTGATCGACACGCACGACTCGCCCGTGCGGCCGCAGGTGTGGGACCTGTACGCGTACGCGCTCGAGCGGCTCGGCCCGGTGTCGACGCTGATCGAGTGGGACGACCAGATCCCGCCCTACGAGGAGCTGCTCGAGGAGGCCCAGCGCGCCCGCGCGATCCTCGAGCGCGTGACCCATACCGAAAGGCGACCCGCAGGGGAGCCGTGCGGCAAGGCGAGCGCGAGCTCGCCGGTAGGCCGCTAGGACAGGCCGCTAGGGGTGGAGTCCGACCTCTTGCGCATCCAGCAGCTGATCTCGCAGCTCGTGCGCGAGCCCGAGGGCGTCGCCGCGGCGCTGCGCAAGGATGCCGGCGGGGCGCTCGCGCGCGAGCTCGAGAGCGCGGTGTGCGGCAACGCGCGCATGGGCGCGGCGGAGCGGCTCGAGGTCTACGCCAACGCGTACTTCTTCCGCATCCACGACGCGCTCAAGGAGGAGTACCCGGCGCTCGCCGCGGCGATCGGCGACGGCTGGTTCAACGACCTGGCCGGTCTGTACCTGCTCGACTTCCCGTCGCGCCATCCGAACCTGGCGAACGCGGGCGCCAAGCTCGCGCGCTTCCTCGCCGAGCACGAGCGCGCCGCGCCGCTGCGCCAGCGCTTTCCGTGGGCCGCCGACGTGGCGCGCCTCGAGTGGGCGATCCAGGTCGCGTTCGACGCGCCCGACGCCCGCCCGCTGCGCCCCGAGGACGTCGCGCGCATCCCGCCCGAGGACTGGGCCGATCTCGGGCTCGCGCTGCATCCCACGGCGGAGCTGTTCGAGCTCGCCTGGCCGGTGTGCGCACTGCGCCGCGCGAGCGATGCCGAGGCACCGGTCGTCGCACCGACGTCTGCGGCGCCGGAGCACGTGCTGGTCTGGAGAATCGACGAGCGGGTAAGCTATCGCGTGCTCGATGACCTGGAGGCATCCGCGCTCGCCTGTGTGGCGCGCGGTGCGCGCTTCGGCGAGATCCTCGAGCACGCCGCCGAACGACTGGACGACGACGCGGCGCCCCTGCAGGGCGCCGAATGGCTGCGCCGCTGGGTGACCGATCAGGTCGTCCGCGGCGGAGGAGGGATCGCTTGAAGCGAAGCGCCTGGATTGCCGCACTCGTGACCGCGCTCGTGGCGACCGCACCCCAGGCCGAGACCCCGGCCACCGAGGCGACGCCCACTGCAGCCAAACCTGACGCGGAGGCCGCACACGGCAGCGGCATCGCGTGGCAGGGCTGGACGAGCGACCTGTTCGAGCGCGCCGCCGCCGAGAAGCGCTTCGTGATCCTGGACCTCGAGGCCGTGTGGTGCCACTGGTGCCACGTCATGGAGGCGGAGACGTACAGCAATCCCGAGGTGCAGCGCGCGATCCGCGAGCACTACATCCCGGTGCGCGTCGATTCGGACTCGCGGCCCGATCTGGCGATCCGCTACGAGCAGTACGGCTGGCCCGCGACCATCATCTTCGGGCCCGACGGCACCGAGATCGTGAAGCGCCGCGGCTTCCTGCCGCCCAACGTGATGGCGTCGATCCTGGTCGAGGTCGTGAAGGACCCCTCGCCCGTGCCGGGCATCCAGGTCGTCCTCCCCGACAGCTACGCCAAGAACGCACAGCTCTCGGAAGCCGATCGCAAGACGCTGCGCACGCGCCAGGCGGAGGGCCTCGACCGCGAGAAGGGCGGGCTCGACGGTCCCTACCGCTACCTGCCGTGGGAGGCGCTCGAGTACGAGCTCGCGCGTGCGGAGCCCGATGCCGCGGCGCAGGCCTGGGCGGAGAAGACGCTGCGCGAGTCGCTGCGGCTGGTCGACCCGGTGTGGGGCGGCCTCTACCAGTACTCCGTCGAGCAGCGCTGGGACAAGCCGCACTACGAGAAGATCATGTCGTTCCAGGCCGAGGGCCTGCGCATCTACGCGCTCGCCCACGCGCGCACGGGCGACCCGCGCTACCTCGACGCCTCGAAGCTGCTGGCGAGCTACGTCGACGAGTTCCTGATGAGCCCCGAGGGCTCGTTCTACGCGAGCCAGGACGCCGACGTGGTGCAAGGTCAGCCGAGCGACGCGTACTACGCGGCGAGCCGCGAGGAGCGCCTGAAGAAGGGCGTGCCGCGCGTCGACAAGCACCGCTACGCGCGCGAGAACGGCTGGATGATCGAGGCGCTCGCAACGCTCTACGAGGTGAGCGGCGAGCAGACCTACTACGAGCGCGCCGAGCGCGCCGCCGCCTGGGTGATCGCCAACCGCGCGGGCGAGCCCGGCGGCTTCCGCCACGACGACAAGGACCTCGCCGGTCCCTACCTGGGCGACACGCTCGCGCTGGGCCGCGCGTTCCTGCAGCTGTACCGCGTGAGCGCCGAGCGGCACTGGCTCGCGCGCGCCGAGGCGGCCTCGGCCTACATCGAGAAGAACTTCCGGCGCGCCGACGCGGGCTACCTGAGCGCGCGCGGCGACGCCACGCCGATCGAGCCGCTGCCGCAGCTCGAGGAGAATGTGAGCCTCGCGCGCTTCGCGAACCTGCTGCACCACTACTCGGGCAAGGCCGAGCAGCGCGCGCAGGCCGAGCACGCGTTCCGCTATGCAGTGACCACCGAGATCCACGAGCTGCGGCGCGACGTCGGCTCGCTGCTGATCGCGGACGAGGAGCTGGCCGAGCCGCCGACGCACCTCACGGTGGTCGGCGCCAAGTCGGACAGCGCGGCCGAGGCCCTGTTCCTCGCCGGCCTGCGCCACCCCGAGTGGTACAAGCGCGTGGAGTGGTGGGACCCGAAGGAGGGCGCCCTGCCGAATCCCGACGTGGAGTACCCCAAGCTCCCGAAGGCCGCGGCCTTCTTCTGCGCCAGAGGTGCGTGCTCGTCGCCGATCTACGACGCGCCGGGCATCGCCAAGTTCTGGGAGCGCCGCCAGGCCGCGGAGGCTCCGCCGGTCTCGGGCGCCCCGGCCGCAGGCTCGGCCCCCTCGCTTCCCGGCTCCGCCTCCGGGCGCTGAGGCTCGCGCCGCTGGCGGCGGCGGCGCAGGCGGTCCCAGGCAGCCTGGAGCAGCTCTTGGTCGGCCGGGCTGGCCCCGGCCGGCCCCAGCAGGGCCGCGTCCTGGCGCGCCAGGATCGTCTCTGGGGCCTCGCCGGCTCGGAAGGCGGCGTCCAGGCCGCCCAGGAGCTCTTCCGCGGCCGGCGCTGGGACGACCGGCAGGCGCTCGATCTCCGAGGGCACGAGCTCGAGCACGCCCCCGCCGTAGTGCCGCCCCCCGAGCTCGGCGCCGAGCGCGGTCAGGCTGTTCACGAACCCCCCGACCAGGCGGGCTGCCAGGCCCGGCGCGGGCCGTACGCGGTAGCAGGTGTCGGTCGTGAGCGCGGCGGCCCGGTTGAGCACCAGCCGCGGCAGGTCGTGCGAGCGCTTGAGCAGGCCCACCGGCGCGGTCCAGATCGAGGGCACGCCGTACCAGGGGGAGCGGATGCGGCATTTGAAGCGCGTGTGCAGCGCCTGGCGCTCGCCCTCGAGCACGTAGGCGCTCGGTCCTTCGGGCAGCTCTGCGCGCGGCGTGGTGCTGAGGTCCACGAAGTGCACGCGTCCGCCCGCGGCCAGGTTCGCCGCGTGGTCTGCCGGCTCGTACACGACGCCCGCGACCTGCTCGCTGCGGCCGAACATCGGCTGCACCCAGGGCGCGAGCCCGAAGCGCTCCACGGTGGCGGTGTCGACCAGGAAGAAGTGGTTGGCGCCCGTGACCACGCCGACGTCCACCGACGCGACGTCCACGAAGCGCTGCACCTCGGGCTGGCTCGCCAGCCCGTCGAGCAGGGCCACCTCGCGCGGCTGGAGCAGCGCGCGCATCCACTTGCCGTGCAGCGCGTCGGCGCTGCGCGTGGCGGCGGCGGCGAAGAGCTCGTCGGGGTCGCGCGCCAGCACGCCGCGGTCGCGCGCCGGCAGGATGCCGAGCTGGCAGCCGGCGGGGGCGCCCGCGGTCCGCTTGTGCGCGAGCAGCAGCACCACGCCCTGGAGCGCGCCCTCGAACAGCAGCGGCTCCGCGTCGATCACCAGCACGCGCGCGCACTCGCGGATCAGCAGGTCGCGCAGCGCCTGTGCGTGCAGCACGTGCAGGAGCTCCGCCGGCACCACCATGGCGAGCCGCGCGCCGGGCGCGAGCAGCGCCAGCGCTGCGACCACGAACGAGACCCACGCATTCGTGTGTCGCGTGAATGGGAGCCCGGCGCGCCGGAACACCTGCTCGGCGCGCTCGTGCTGGCCGGCGTCGAGGTACTGGTAGCGGATGAAGGGCGGGTTGCCGAGCGCGGCGTCGAAGCGCTCGCGCGGGCTCGCCAGCGCCCACTCCAGGAAGTCGCACTCCAGCACGCGCGCGCCGTGCGTGCGCGCCTGCGCGGCGGCCGGGGCGTCGATCTCGCAGCCCGTGAGCGCGAGCTCGCGGTCGGCGGCGAGCTCGCGCGCCGCGCGGAAGAACACGCCGTCGCCGCAGCCCGGCTCGAGCGCGCTGCGCGCGCCGCCGGCCAGCGCGAAGCGCGCCAGGAAGCGCGCGACCGCGAGCGGCGTGTAGTAGCTCCCTCGCAGCTTCTGCGCGCTCTCGCTCGCCTTGAACTTCAAGGCTCGGCG
>Ga0190274_10002958_pt1 | contig 10079 bp, 13 predicted proteins | sample Popmic531T_FD_133002 | JGI IMG/M metagenome (GOLD analysis project Ga0190274, IMG submission 133002) | Populus adjacent soil microbial communities from riparian zone of Yellowstone River, Montana, USA - 531 T | ecosystem: Environmental > Terrestrial > Soil > Riparian zone | place: USA: Montana...
AGGTAGACGACCGGGTTGAACAGCGCGACCGTCCGCCAGCCGGGCGGCAGCATGTCGATCGAGTAGAACGCGCCGCCGAGGAAGGTCAGCGGAGTCACGATCAGCATCGGCACGAGCTGCATCTGTTCCCAGTTCTTCGCCCAGATGCCGACGATGAAGCCGAACAGGCTGAACGTTATCGCCGTAAGCACCATGAAGGTGACCATCCACAGCGGGTACAGGATCGTGAACGGCACGAAGAAGGCCGCCGTCGCCAGGATGATGAGGCCGAGCGCGACGGACTTCGTCGCCGCGGCGCCGACGTAGCCGAGGACGATCTCGAACGCGGCGACCGGCGCCGAGAGGATCTCGAAGATCGTCCCGGTGAACTTCGGGAAGTGGATCCCGAACGAGGCGTTCGCGATGCTCTCGGTGAAGAGCGACAGCATGATCAGGCCCGGCACGATGAACGCGCCGTAGCTGACGCCGTCGACCTCGGCCATGCGCGAGCCGATGGCCGCGCCGAACACGATGACGAACAGCGAGGTCGTGATGACCGGCGTCAGCACGCTCTGCAGCAGCGTCCGCAGGAACCGCGCCATCTCGAAACGGTAGATCGCCCAGACCCCGTGGCGGTTGAAGGCCGGCACGGTCATGCCCGCGCGCCCCGCCCCACCAGGCTCACGAAGATCTCTTCCAGCGAGCTCTCGCGCGTGTTGAGGTCGCGGAAGCAGATGCCGAGCTGCTCGAGGCGCCGCAGCAGCGGCCCGACGCCGGTCTGCTCGACCGCCGCGTCGAAGGTGAACTGCAGCTCGTGCCCGCCGGCGTTCAGCGCGAGCTTCCACTCCGCGAGCTCCGGCGGGACGGCGGCGAGCGGCTCCTGCAGCGTCAGCGTGAGCTGGCGCTTGCCCAGCTTCTTCATGAGCGCCTTCTTCTCGTCGACGACGATGAGCTCGCCGTGGTTGACGACGCCGATGCGGTCCGCCATCTCCTCCGCCTCGTCGATGTAGTGCGTCGTCAGGATGATCGTCACGCCCTGGTCGCGCAGGCGGCGTACGAGCGCCCACATGTCCTGCCGGAGCTCGACGTCCACGCCCGCCGTCGGCTCGTCGAGAAAGAGGATGCGCGGTTCGTGGGCGAGCGCCTTCGCGATCATGACGCGCCGCTTCATGCCGCCCGAGAGCGTCATCAGGATGTCGTCGCGGCGGTCCCAGAGCGAGAGGGCGCGCAGCACGCGCTCGATGTGCGCGGGATCCGGCCCGCGGCCGAACAGGCCCCGGCTGAACGCCGCCGCCGCGCGCACGGTCTCGAAGGCCTCGATCGCGAGTTCCTGCGGCACAAGCCCGATCATCGCCCGCGCCGCCCGGTAGTCTCGCCGTATGTCGTGGCCGTCGACGAGCACCGTGCCGGAAGTGTGGCGCACGATGCCGCAGACGATGCTGATGAGCGTCGTCTTGCCCGCGCCATTGGGCCCAAGCAGCGCGAAGATCTCGCCCGGCCGGATGTCGAGCGACACGCCCTTCAGCGCGTGCATGCCGCCCGCGTAGGTCTTGGTCAGATTCGAGATCGAGATGATGCCGGGCATGCGTCCATAATACAGGCCATGACTCCCGGACTGGCCGAGGCGCTCCGCAACGGCGACTACTGGATCGTGGTCCTGCTCACGCTGCTCATAGCCGGCGCCACGATCGGCCTCCATTACGAGGCCTTGCAACAGCTGAACCGGCGCATGCCGGGCTGGAGGCTCTCGAATCATCCGCGCATCCTGGTCATGATGTTCTGCCTGCTCGGCGTCCACATCGTGGAAATCTGGCTGTTCGGCCTCGGGATCTTCCTCGCCCTGAAGGTGCAGGGACTCGGGGAACTGGTCGGCGCGGAAGGCGGCCGGGTGCTGGATGCCGTCTACGCTTCGGCGACGACGTACTCCACGCTGGGCTACGGCGACCTGGTGCCCAAGGGTGCCGTGCGCTTCCTGTTCGGCACCGAGGCGCTGGTCGGGTTCCTGATGATCACGTGGTCCGCGTCATTCGCCTACCTCGAGATGCAGCGCTACTGGCGCAACTGACGCCGGCAGCTCCGCGAGCCGCCGCTCGAGGAAACGGCGCGCGGCGGCCTGCTGCGTGAGGTCGAGCGCGCGGCGGTACGACTCGCGCGCCTCCGCGGCGCGCCCGAGCCTGCGGCAGAGGTCCGCGCGCGCGGCATGTGCCGGCTGGTAGTCGCCGAGCTCGCCCCGCGCGAGGATGGAATCGACCAGCTCGAGGCCGGCCGCGGGACCGTCGCGCATGGCGACCGCGGCTGCGCGATTGAGCTCGATCACCGGCGACGGCTCGACCTGCAGCAGCAGGTCGTAGGTCGCGACGATGCGCGCCCAGTCGGTCGCGTCCGCCGTCCTCGCCTCGGCGTGCGCCGCGGCGATCGCCGCCTGCAGCGTATAGGGACCGAAGCGGCGCGAGGCGAGCGCGCGCCGGACGAGCGCAAGTCCTTCCGCGATGGCCTCCCGATTCCACAGCGAACGGTCCTGCTCGTCGAGCAGCACGATGTCGCCGGCCGGCGAGGTCCGCGCGGCACGGCGGGAATCCTGCAACAGCATCAGCGCGAGCAGTCCCTCGGCCTCCGGTTCCGGCAGCAGCTCGACCAGCAGCCGGCCGAGGCGGATGGCCTCGGCCGACAGGTCGGCCCGCACCAGCGACTCGCCGCTCGAGGCCGCATAGCCCTCGTTGAAGACGAGGTAGACGACCCTCAGCACGGCGTCGAGCCGCGCGGGGAGCTCCGCGGCCGCGGGCACTTCGTAGGGGATGCGGGCGTCGCGGATCTTCGACTTGGCGCGCACGATCCGCTGCGCGAGCGTCGGCGCAGGCACGAGGTAGGCGCTCGCGATTTCCTCGGTCGTGAGGCCGCAGACTTCGCGCAGCGTCATCGCGACCTGCGCGTCCGGTGCGAGCGCCGGATGGCAGCAGGTGAAGACGAGGCGCAACCGGTCGTCCTGGACGGGGTCGTCGGCGGCGCCCGAGGGATCCGGCGAATCCTCGGCCTGCAGGTCCTCGACCGTGTCGTAGGACCCGCCGATGCGCGAGGCCTTGCGCAGCGCGTCGATGCCCTTGAAGCGTGCCGCGGAGACGAGCCAGGCGCGCGGGTTCTCGGGCACGCCGTCGCGCGGCCACTGCTCGATGGCCGCCGCGAACGCTTCCTGCATCGCCTCCTCGGCGCGGTCGAAGTCCCCGAGCAGCCTGATCAGCGTCGCGAGCACCCGCCGGGATTCCTCGCGCCAGACCGACTCCACGCGTGCGCGCGCGACATCCGCGTCGGCACCGGTCAGCTGCGCGGCTCCACCGGGCGCACCTCGATCGTGCCGCCGACGCGCAGCGTCGGGATGCGCCCCGCAATGTCGAGCGCCTCGTCCACGTCGCGGCACTCGACGATGTGGAAGCCGCCGAACTGCTCCTTGGTCTCGGCATAGGGACCGTCGGTGACCATGCGCCTGCCGCCCTGCAGCCTCAGCGTCTTCGCCTCCGGGCTCGAAACCAGCTTCTCGGTCGCCCGGTGCTGCCCCGCCCGCTCCAGGTCCGCGACCCAGGCTCCGTAGTCCGACATGACCGCGTCGCGTTCGCCCTCCGGCAGCGCGAGCCAGCGGCTCTCGTCGATGCAGCACATGAGCATGAACTGCATGTCAGAGCTCGACGATGGGCTTGAAGCCGCCCCAGAACATGCGCTTGCCGTCGAACGGCATGTTCTTCGGGTCCATGAACTTCTTCCACTTGGGGTCCGACGTGAATTGCTTCATGACCCGCTTGTTGATGCGGTCGCGCTGGCCGCGTGAGCGGTAGACGATGAACGAGAACACGACGACTTCGCCGCGCTTCAGCTTCACGCTGCGCGGAAACGACGTCCGCTTGCCGACGTCGACGTCGTCGGCCACGGTCTCGACGTACTGCAACGCGCCGTTCTTCATCCAGACCTTGCCCGCGTCCCTCGCCATGCGGCGGTAGGCCGCGAGGTTCTTCTTCGGCACCGGCAGCACGTAACCATCCACGTAACTCATGTCGTTCTCCTATTGCTTCTTCAGTATCGGGTGTTGCGCCATGAAGGCTTCATCCGCGGGCCGCACTTCGAACGGCCCGATGCGGATGCCCGGGTGGCGGCTGATGATCGCGACCGCCTCCGCCTTGTCCTTCGCTTCGAGGATCAGGATACCCCCCAGCATCTCCTTGGTCTCGGCGAACGGGCCGTCCACGCGCACGGACTTGCCGCCCGTCCAGCGCACGGTGGTCGCGGAGGCGGAGTCCTGCAGAGCATAGCCGCCCGCGAAATGCCCCTTGGCGGCGAGTTCCTGGTCGTAGTTCGTGCATTCGAGCACGAGCGCCGCCTGTTCGGCCACGCTCAGCCGGCTCCAGGCTTCCTTGTCGAGGCACCCCAGGCAGACGAATTTCATGGCGTCAGCTCCCTTTGCGCGCCGCCCATTCCCATCTCGCGGAAGCGGTCCATCGTTTCGCTGTTGCCGAAGTCCTCGAACTCGAACATCCGCCTGACCTCGATCTCGCAGTCGGAACCGTCGAGCGTAGGGTTCGGGAACTTCCGCGACCATTCGACGGCCTCCGCGCGCGACTTCACGTTGATGATCGTGTAGCCGGCAATGAGTTCCTTGGTTTCCGCGAACGGGCCGTCGATGACCGTCCGCTTCGCGCCCTCGTAGCGCACGCGCCAGCCCTGCGAAGTGGCCGCGAGGCCGTTGCCGTCCACCAGAGCGCCCGCCTTCGCGAGCGACTCGTGGTAGGCCGCCATCTCCGCGAACAGGTGCTCGGGAGGCATCATGCCCGCCTCCGAATCCTTCGTCGCCTTGACGATGATCATGTACCTCATGACGGCATCTCCATCACCGGCCGGACCTCGACGCTGCCGAAGCGCGCGCCCGGAATGCGGGCGGCGAGCTGGATCGCCTCGTTGAGGTCGCGCGCCTGCAGCAGGTAGTAGCCGCCCAGTTGTTCCTTCGTTTCCGCGAACGGGCCGTCGGTCGTCGCGACCTTGCCCTGGCGCACGCGAACCGTCGTCGCCGCATGCGTGGGGGCGAGCGCGTTGCCGCCGACATAATGTCCGCTCTTCTTCACCGCTTCCGTGAACGCAGAGAACTCGCCGATGACCTTTTCTGTTTCCGCCGGCGGGAGCTTCTGCCACGCCCGCTCGTCATCGTAAATCAGGCACAGGTACTGCATCGCTTCCTCCTGGATGGCGCGCCGCCGCGCGGACCCGGCGGCCGAGACCACGGCGGCGACCATGTATGCGGGATTCATGACGTCACATAGTCGGCCGGACGACGCCCCAATCGACATGTGGCCGGTAAATTCCCGAAACGCCTGAATCCGCTAGAAATATCCCCGGCGCAGGTTGATGCCATGCTCCAGCCAGGCCTTGAGGCAGCAGAGCATCTGTGTCCATCCGCCGCAGTTGCCGTAGGAGTCCTGGAGCCCGGCGGGGTCCGCCTTCCAGCCCGACTCGGCCACGCGCACGAGGGTGCCGCCCGCGGCGGCGGGCTCGAAGGTCATCACGACCTGCGTGTCGTACCCGCCGCTGTTGGTCTCCCAGGCAAATTCGATGCGTTCGTTCGGCACCAGCTTCGTCACCCGGACCGGGTACTCACCCGGGACGTCGCCGAATTTCCAGGTGACGGTGCTGCCCTCGCGCAGCGGCCCGCTCGCTCCGCCGGTCGAAAAGTAGGCCGAGAGCTGGCCGGGATCCGTGACGGCCGCGAAAACGTCGGCCACGGGTCGCGCGATCTTTGCGTACACGTCGAAGGCCAGGTCCATGCCGGTCAATCATAGCCGGACACGGGCGGCAATTTCAGGAGGGTCAGGGCGGCGAGAAGCGCCCGGGGTCGAGAGGCGGGTTGATGCGGATCTCGCGCACGCTCACCGTGGAAAGGACCTTGCCGGTCGCGAATTGTTTCTCGACCTGCCGGTGCGGAAACATCACGTCGTTGACCTGCCGATAGTCCTCGTACGACGTCTCGATCCATTCCGGCGTCGGGTCGACGTCGACATGCAACGCGCGCCGTTGCCGGTCGCGGTCGACCAAGCCGGTGACCGGATTCAGGAAATAGAGCGACTCGAAGCCGTCGTCGAGCGTGAGTCGCAGGACGTGATAGTTCGTGCCGTCCACAACCTCACGCCCGACGAACTCGAGTCGATGCCCGCGGTCCCGTACCTCGTGGAGGCCGAAAAGCTTGAATGGCAGCTCGATTCCGTGGCGAAGCGCCAGGGCGCCCGCAGTAGAGCTTTCGCGTACGCCGTTGTCCGGCGACCACGACCACGCGCGGCCGCCATCCAGCGCCTCGGTGAATACGCGCTGGCCGTCTGCAAGGATGTCGACGCGCATGCGACCGTCGCGTGTCGCCACGTAAACACCGTTCACCTCGAAGGTCGGCTCGACGATCCGGATGTCGCACTCGAATGCGCGAACGGCTTCGATAGCCGCCTCCCCACCGCGGGCCTCTACGTTCCGGGCGACGATCGCGTCCAGGTCGGTGGCCGGACCGGCGGCCGCAACCGCGCCGATCAGGGCGAGCATTGACGCCATGCCATGCGACAATTTCATGATGGTCAGGATGCTCCGGGGCCGGAAATGGTCGCAATCGATGGCGGTTTCGATCGCCCTCGCGGCAATGGCGGGGTCCGCCGCCGCCGCGGGGCGCGTGAGCGTGACTGCCGGCCAGGCCGATTTCGCGGGCCTGCAGGTCGAGGGCCTCGAAGCGGCCTGGTCGCCGGCTTCCGCGGCCCACGGCGCCGTGCGCCTTCGCGCGGCCCGCGTCCGGGGAGTCGCGGAAACGGGGCTCCTGTCGTCCTTCGCCGTCGATTGCGCGTCATTGCGGATCACGGGCGACACGATCGCCTGCGAGGGCGGCCGGCTCGCGGGCGCGCTCGGTTCGCTCGGCGTGCAGGACACGCGCTTCACCGCGCGCCGCTCCGCAGATGGCCGGCTCGCAATCACGTTCGACACGTTCACGGTCGCCGACGGCCGCGGCCGCGTCGAGTTGGGACTCTCGGGCGATCGATGGCGCGCGCACGCGCAACTCTCGCGGCTCGACGTCGCCAAGGCCGCGGAGGTCCTGTCGCCCTGGGCCGCCCTGCCCGCGGGCTTCACGGTGTCCGGCACGGCTAGCGGTGAATTCCACGCGGCGGGCGCGGGCGCCGACCTGCATTCGGCCGGCGCCGACATGAGCTTCGAGGCGCTGGGGTTCTCGGACGGAGCCGGCGCTCTCGCCGGTGAAAAGCTCGCGGGTACCTTCGGCCTGGAAGCGAGCGCCAACCGGTCCGGCGGGCTCGCGACCCGCGGCGAGCTGGCGCTGACGGCGGGCCAGGCCTACAGCGACCCGGTGTTCCTGGATTTCGGCGCGCATGGCGCGGCCTTCGCGTTCTCCGGGGACTTCGACGCCGCTGCGCTGCGCCTCGATGCCCGCGAATTCACGCTGGACCACCGGGATGTCCTGCGCGCACAAGGCTCGGTGGCTCTCGATTTCGGCGCCGGCGCGCTGCTGCCGCAGGCGCGCATCCGGATCGAGTCGCTCGACGTCGCGAAAGCGCTGCCGGTCTACGCGCAGCCCTTCCTGATCGACAGCGCGTTCCGCGACGTGGCCGGTACCGGTGTCGTTCGCGGGGACGTCGAGATCGAAGGCGGAGTGCCGGTGCGCGCGACCTTCGACCTCGAGGAGGTCGCGATCGAGAGCCCGACGGCTGCCGTCTCGCTGTCGGGCCTAGGCGGCCACTTCAGCTGGTTCGACGATGCGAGGCGCACCGCGCTGGCGGGAACCATCGAGGACGCGGCGTTCGAGTCGCGACTGGCGTGGGAGTCCGGCCGCTTGTGGGGCCTCGAGCTCGGCGCGACCTCCCTGCCGTTCTCCACGACGGGGCGGCATCTCCGCCTGCTCGAGGCGGTGACGATCCCCATCTTTGACGGCGGGCTCGCCATCGACACGCTGCGCGTGCGCCATGCCGGGACCGACGAGATGTACGTGCGTTTCGACGCGGCGATCCTGCCGATCAGCGTCGGCCTGCTCTCGCGCGCGTTCGGCTGGCCCGAGTTCCAGGGCACCCTCGAAGGCGGCATCCCGGGACTGCAGCTGCGGGACGGCGTCGTGACGCTCGACGGCGCCCTCGAGGCACGCGTGTTCGACGGCCGCGTCGCCGTGCGGGAACTCCGCCTGCGCGAGCCGCTCGGGAAGTACCCGCGCCTGTCCGCGAACATCGGCATCGACGACCTGGACCTCGAGCTGGTCACGAGCGCCTTCGAGTTCGGCTCGATCACCGGCCGCCTTTCCGGCTACGTCTCGGACCTCGAGACTTTCGACTGGATGCCGCAGGCTTTCGACGCATTCCTCTACACGCCGCCCGACGACCGTTCGAAACACCGCATCAGCCAGCGCGCAGTGACCAACCTTTCCTCGATCGGCGGCGGCAGCGGCGGCGGCGTCGCCGCGGCGCTGCAGGGCGGGTTCCTCAGGTTCTTCGACGACTTCGGCTACGACCGGCTCGGCCTCAGTTGCCAGCTCGCGAACGACGTCTGCGTCATGGGCGGCGTCGTGCCGGCGCCCGGCGGCTATTACATCGTGAAGGGTGCCGGCCTGCCGCGCATCGACGTGATCGGGAGCCAGACGCGGGTCGCCTGGACCACGCTGGTCCGCCAGCTGGGCGCCGTCATGGAGTCCGAAATCGTCGTCGAGTGACGCGGATTGCTGCGCTAGAATCGGTTCAGGAACCGTTCAGCGGGGGAGCCCAAGATGACACCCATGATGCGATGGATCACCGCCGGGATCGCCAGCTTCTGCCTCGCGCTGGCCGCGTGCGTAACGATCAACGTCTATTTCCCGGCTGCCGCCGCCGAGAAAGCGGCCGATCGCATCATCGAGGACATCTGGGGACCGGAGCAGGGCCCGAAGCCCGCGGGCAACGAGCAGTCCTCGCTCGGCCACTTCGCGGGCGACGTCCTCCTCGCCGCGCTCGACTTCGTGATCCCGGCGGCGCACGCCCAGGCGGACATCGACATCTCGAGCCCGGCGATCCGCGCGCTCACCGCGTCCATGAAGGGCCGCGCGGGCCAGCTCGATCCGTTCTTCAGCTCGGGCGCGGTCGGCCTAACCTCGGACGGCCTGCTCGAGGTCCGCGACGCGAATTCCGTGGCGCTCGCGGACCGCAACAAGCTGCGCAAGCTCGTCGCCGACGACAACGCCGACCGCAACTCGCTCTATCGCGAGATCGCCGCGGCGAACGGCCACCCCGAGTGGGAGGCGGACATCCGCAGCACCTTCGCCGAGCGCTGGATCGCGAATGCGCGGGCGGGCTGGTACTACAAGTCGAAGTCCGGCGCCTGGACCCGGAAGTGAGCTAGCCGGCCGAGGCGATCAGCCCGGGGCCCTGGTTCCTCGGCGCGTTGACCTCGCGGCTCACCGGCCAGGCGTCGAGCGCGGTCTCCGCACAGGGCTTCAGCAGTTCTGACAGCGTGCCGGTGTCGGAAAACGCCGTGTCGAGCCAGCGGTCCCAGTCGGTGTCGGCGAGCACCACCGGCATGCGCTCGTGGATCCTGCGGATCGACGGCGCCGCTTCGGTGGTGACGATGGTGCAGGACTCGAGCATCGCCCCGCCGGCCGGGTCCTTCCACCGTTCCCACAGCCCCGCGAACGCGAAGGGCCGCGCCGGCTTCATGCGGATGAACCAGGGCTGCTTGCCTCCGGGCGTCACCTGCCACTCGTACCAGCCGTCGGCGAGAACCAGGCAGCGGCGCTTCCTGAACGCCTCGCGAAACGACGGCTTCTCCGCGACCGTCTCGGCACGCGCGTTGATCATGCGGTTGCCGATCGCGCGCTCCTTGGCCCACCTGGGCACCAGGCCCCAGTGCAGCATCGCGAATGCGCGCGCGCCCTCCGCGCCGGCGCGCACCGCCGGAACGTCCTGGGTCGGCGCGATGTCGTAGCGCGGCTCGAGCGCGGGCACGTGGTCGAGCGCGAACGTGCGACGCACGGCCTCGGCCGGCGAGAAGAAGGCGTATCGCCCGCACACGCGGCCGCCCCCCTAGTCCCGGATGCCGGTGCCGCGGTTCATCAGCAGCACGACGGCCGC
>Ga0190274_10002959_pt1 | contig 10077 bp, 13 predicted proteins | sample Popmic531T_FD_133002 | JGI IMG/M metagenome (GOLD analysis project Ga0190274, IMG submission 133002) | Populus adjacent soil microbial communities from riparian zone of Yellowstone River, Montana, USA - 531 T | ecosystem: Environmental > Terrestrial > Soil > Riparian zone | place: USA: Montana...
GTGACCGAGGTGGGCTCCAGGCCCGACCGCGCGGGCCTGGAGCGAAAAGACCGCGAACCGGTACCGCCGTTTTCATAGCCGGACTGGAGAAAGCCGACGTCGCGGCAGCGGCGCCCCCTTCGCTCGCTTCGCGACCAGGCCCGCCTTCGCGGGAATGACGGGGAACGGTGAGGCGGCACCGCGAGGGCGCCCGCGGGCGCCGGACCCGTGACTAGTGTCATATTCACACTAGTACGAACTCGCTGATACCGTGCAGTCCATCCTAGGCGAGCCTCGATGGACACCGAAACGCACGTCCGCAAGTTCCAGAAGGAGTTGAGCGCCGGCACCGTGGCCCTCGTGCTGCTGGTGGTGCTCGCTCGCGCGACCGAGCCGCTCTACGGCTACCAGATCGCGAAGCAGCTGGAATCACGCGGCGGCGTGCTCGCAGGCAAGCAGAGCGCCCTGTATCCGGTGCTGCGCAACCTGCACGCCGCGGGGCTGCTCGACAGCCATACCGAACCGTCCGTCGCGGGTCCGCCGCGCCGCTACTACCGCATCACCGACCTCGGGCGCCACGTGCTGGCTGACTGGCTCGCGACCTGGGGCGAGACCCGCGACTTCGTCGAGAACATGCTGAAGGACTTCCGCCCATGAACGCGCCCGTCAACGCGATTCCCACGCCGCGCACGCTGGACGAATACCTCGAGCAGGTGCGTGCCGCGCTCGCGGGCGCCGACCCCGCCGTGGTCCAGGATGCGCTGTACGACGCCGAGGAGCACGTGCGCTCCGAGCTGGCCGAGCATCGCGGCGTGGACGAGGCCGACATCATCGCGAAGGTCGCGTCGAGCTATGGCTCGCCCGAAGAAGTCGCGGCGATCTACCGTGACACCGAAGTGCGCGTCATGCGCGCGCTGCGCACGCCGCCGGCGCCGCCGCGCCAATCCGCGCTCGGCACGTTCTTCGGCGTCGCGGCCGATCCGCGCACCTATGGCGCGCTGTTCTACATGCTGCTGTCGCTCGCCACGGGCATCGTGTACTTCACGTGCGCCGCGGTCGGCGTGAGCCTGTCGCTCGGCCTGGCGATCCTGATCATCGGCGTGCCGTTCGTCGTGCTGTTCCTCGGCACGGTGCGCGTGCTGTCGCTCGTCGAGGGCCGCATGGTCGAAGTGATGCTCGGCGTGCGCATGCCGCGCCGGCCGCCGTACACCGACCGCAGCCTGCCGCTGCTCGCGCGCATCAAGGACATGTTCACCGACCCGCGCACCTGGTCGACGCTGCTCTACATGGTGCTGATGCTGCCGCTCGGCGTTGCCTACTTCACGGTGGCCGTCACGGGTCTCGCGCTGTCGCTCAGCCTCGTGGCCGGCGGATTCGCAGGCGTGCTGTTCGGCCTCGGCCTCCTCGATTTCGACGTCGTCATGTACGGCCCGCCGCTGTGGACGGCACCGCTCATCACGATCGGCGGTGTGCTCATGGTGTTCGTCGTGCTGCACCTGGCACGCGCGATCGGTCGCCTGCACGGGCAGATCGCCAAGCACCTGCTGGTCAAGGCCGGGTAGGCGCAGAAGCGCAACGCATGACCGCGCGTCGCTTGCAGCGCGCGGCGCGTCCGGCGTAGCGTCGGGACTTTCCTCGCGGAGACGTCCGATGCTGCGCCAACTGCTGACTGCTGCACTGTTCTGCCTTGCTGCGAACAGCGCACGCGCCGATGACGTCGTGGCGCGCAGCGACGCGCACGCGCAGGTGTTGCTCGAGACGAATGCGAAGTTCTCGCCCGAGCAGGCTTCGGGGCTGGGGCTCGTGCAGTACGACACGCAGGTCGCCGACCTCGGCCCGAAGCGCGAAGAGCGGCAGCGTGCCGCGCTCGATGCCGCGAAGGCCGACCTCGGCAAGCGCCTCGCGGCCGAGAGCGATGCGCGCGTGCGCCAGGACATCGAGATCATGCTCGACGCGATCGCGCGCCAGCGCGAGTTGGTCGACATGGAATCCGCGACGATGCTGCCCTGGACCGACGCGCCGCGCCTCGTGTTCAACGGCCTGCAGCGCCTGCTCGACCCGCAGGTCGCGCCGGAGCGCCAGCGCAGCGCGCTCGAGCGGTTGCGCCGCTACGCCGGCCTCGCAAAAGGCAGCACGCCGATCACGACGCTCGCGCGTGCACGCTTCGAGGAACGCATGGGCGATGCGAAGCTGCTCGGCCCGCTGCGCGCCGAGATCGAGCAGTCGCTCGCGAACATGCCGACCTACGCGAAGGGCATCCGCGAGCTGTTCGCGAAGGCGAAGCTCGAAGGTGCCGACTCAGCGCTCGCCGCGCTCGAGCAGCAGTTCACCGACTACGCCGCGTGGGCGCGCGAAGTGGTGCTGCCGCGCGCGCGCACCGATGCGACGCTGCCGCGCGACTACTACGCCTACCGCCTGCGCCAGGTCGGCATCGACATCGCGCCCGAAGCGCTCGTTGCTCGCGCGCAGCTCGAGTTCATGGAGACGCGCGCGGCGATGCAGCAGCTCGCGCCGATCGTCGCGAAGCAGCAGGGCATCGCTGCGACCGACTACCGCGACGTGCTGCGCGCGCTCAAGAAGCAACAGCTCGGCGAGGCCGACATCGTGCCTTACTACCACGAGGTCATCGCGCAGCTCGAGCAGCGCATCCGCGACGGCGGCGTCGTCGACGTGCCGAAGCGGCCGATGGTGATGCGCATCGGCAGCGCGGCCGAGAACGCCGCGCAGCCCGCGCCGCATTTCCAGTCGGCGCAGGTGATCGGCAACACGGGCGAGCAGGGCCAGTTCGTGCTGCCGCTGTCGAATCCGCAGGCCGACGGCGCGAAGAGCGAAAGCTACGACGACTTCACCTACAAGGCCGCCGCCTGGACGTTGTCGGCACATGAAGGCCGGCCCGGGCACGAGCTGCAGTTCACGTCGATGGTCGAGCGCGGCATCTCGCTCGCGCGCAGCGTGTTCGCGCGCACATCGGTCAACACCGAAGGCTGGGCGCTGTACGCCGAAGCCGAGATGGTGCCGTTCGAGCCGGTCGAGGGCCAGCTGGTTGCGTTGCAGTTCCGGTTGCTGCGCGCGGCGCGCGCGATCCTCGACCCGATGCTGAACCTCGGGCTCATGACGCGCGAGCGCGCGCGCGAAGTGCTCGTCGACGATGTCGTGCTCTCGGAAGCGATGGCGCGCCAGGAGCTGGACCGTTACCAGTTCCGCTCGCCGGGCCAGGCCGGTTCGTACTTCTACGGCTACTCGCGCATCCTCGAGCTGCGCATGGAAACCGAGCTCGCGCTCGGTGCGAAGTTCGACCGCCTTGCCTACAACAACTTCCTGTTGCAGCAGGGCATGTTGCCGCCCGACCTGCTCGCGAAAGCGGTCCGCGAACAGTTCGTGCCGGCGCGGCGCAGCGCGCAGCCGTGAGTTCCGCTTGCGCGCCGCGCGCCCCGTTCCCGACAATGGCGGGGCGCGCGCCGCGCAGTTGCCAGCGAGTTCCGAAATGTCGATCCGCCTGACCTGCCTGGTCGTACTCCTCGCGCTCGCCGCGTGCAGCGAGCGCCAGCAGCCGCAACCCGCAGCACCCGCCGGGGTCGCGAGCCAGCCCGCGCCGGCACCTTCCGATGTCCCCGCGGCGGCCAGCGACCTGACCGTCGAGCCGGGCATGGACCGCCCGGGCAGCGACTACCGCGACTTCGACCTCGATGCGCCCGATCCGGAGCTGTGCCGGACCGCATGCCGAGAGGACGAGGAATGCCACGCCTACACCTACGTCGCTCCCGGCGTGCAGGGCGAGGCGGCGCGCTGCTGGCTCAAGAACCCGGCGCCGGATCCCGAAGCCAACGAATGCTGCACGTCGGGCGCGCGCTGAGCCGCGCGCGCCGCACGCGATGACGCTGCTCGCGGCCGGCGCTCACTCGCCGGTGCCCGTCGACGCGTGCGGGGCGAATGCTTCGGGCGGCACGACGCGCGATACGGTCTGCTGGAATGCGATCGCGAGCGGCCGCGGCGCGCGGTCGGCGCCCTGCAGGCTCTGCGTGATGCGCAGGGCGAAATCCACGCGCTCGGCGCGGCGAAACGCCTCGAGCACCTCTTCGGCGCCGTCGCGTTCGCTTTCGAAGTCCTGCCAGTCGTCGTTCATGCCGCTGCTCCGATTCGTGGCCTCCAGCCGTGCAAGCCACGTGCCTCGCGCGCTGTCGCCATCGTGCCGCGATTGCAAAAGAGCGTTGCCCGCGCGATGGGCCACATGAAGACCGCCGAGCGCGCGCGCGAGAACCGCGCCGGCATCCTGGCCATGATCGCGGCCGTCGGCCTGCTGTCGCTCATGGACGGCGGGCTCAAGGGGCTCGCCGGGCATTACCCGCCGCTGCAGGTGACCACGCTGCGTGCCAGTGCATCGCTGCCCATCGTCGTCGCGTGGATCGCGTGGCGCGGCGGATTCGCGCAACTGCTGCGCGTGCGCTGGCCGCTGCACCTGCTGCGCGGCGTCCTCGGCATTCTCATGCTGTCGTTGTTCGCTTACGCCCTCAAGCGCCTGCCGCTCGCCGATGCGTACAGCATCTTCTTCGTCGCGCCACTGCTGATCACGGCGTTGTCGGTGCCGATCCTCGGCGAACGCGTCGAGTGGCGCCGCTGGCTCGCGATCGCCGTCGGCATGGGCGGCGTGCTGATCGTGCTGAAGCCGTCGGGTGCCGGCGTGCTTTCTTTCGCGGGCATTGCCACGCTCGTCGCTGCCGCGGCCTACGCGGTGACGGCGATCACCGTCCGCGTGCTGTCACGCACCGATTCCACGCAATCGATGATGTTCTGGCTCACGGCGCTGATGGCAATCGGCGCGGGCGCGCTGGCGCTGCCGCACTGGCAGCCGGTCCGCCCGGGCGACTGGCCGGTGATCGCCGGCGTCGCGATCACGGGCGCGCTCGGCCAGTACGCGATCACCGAGGCATTCCGGCGCGGCGAGGCATCGGTGATCGCGCCGTTCGAATACACCGCGCTGGCCTGGGGCCTGGGGCTGGACTGGTTCATCTGGGGGGTGACGCCGGCACTGCGCATGCTGGCCGGCGCGGCCGTGATCATCGGTGCCGGCATCTACCTCGTGCACCGCGAACGGGTGCACGTGGAAGCGGAACATCCGTGATGTGTTTCAGATGACGCGGCGGCGCGCCGCGTGCTCGCCGTAGATGTTCAGCAGCTCACCCATGCCGAGCTCGTCGAGCAGCAGCACCTGCGCCGGTGTGTTGCGCAGGCGCCAGTCCGACTCGGCCAGGCGGGTGGCTACCGACAACGCTTCGGAGCAGTCCAGGAACACGCTCAGGAGCGCGTTGTCGACAGACAGCGTCCAGCCGCAGACACCCGGCCGGATCGGAATGGATGCACGTTGCACGGCATAGCTGCGCATACGCTGCTCCGTGAAGTCCCCTGAACCCCGAGCCTAGCGGCTTGCGCCGTAACAATGGTCACGAAATGCAACAGGGGACGATTTTTCGTCCCTGGGCCCGCCCTGGCGCGGCTCTAGCGCGGGCGCAGCCGGAAGCGCTCGCGGTAGTCGGCCGGCGTCACCGTCGTGGCGCGCTTGAACAGCTTGCGGAAGCTCGACACGTCGCTGTAGCCGCAGCGGCCCACGATCTCGTCGAACGACAGGTGCGTGGTCTCGAGCAGCGCCTTGGCGCGCTCCACGCGCAGGTGCTGGATGTGGGAGATCGGCGTGACGCCGTAGGTGCTGCGGAAGTGGCGGAGCAGCGAGCGTTCCGACGTGCGGCAATGCTCTGCGAGCTCGGACACGCTGATGTCGCGGTGCAATTCGCGGTTGAGGAATTTCTCGGCGCGCTCGCCCATCGAGCTGCGTGGCTGCTGCATGAGCGCGAGCGACACGTAGGGCGCCTGGCTCTGGCGCTCGGCATCGATCACCAGCATGCGCGAGGTCTGCTGCGCGAGGTCCTCGCCACCAACGCGCGCGATCAGGCGCATCACGAGCGTGAGCACCGCGGTCGACGCGCCCGTGGTCGTCACGCCGCCGTCCTCGACGACCATCGCCTCGGGCGTGAGGTCGACGTTCGGGAAGCGCTTGCGGAACGCGCCCGCGAGCCACCACGACGTCGTGGCCTTGCGGCCGTCGAGCAGGCCCGCGGCGGCGACCAGCCAGGTGCCGCTGCACGCGCCCGCGACCTCGACGCCACGCGCCGCGAGCGCGCGCATGTATTCGCGTTCCGGCGCCATCGTTTCCGCCAGGTGCATCAGCCCGTCGGGGCTGTCATGCATGATTCCCGGCACGAGCAGCACGTCGGGCTGTACGTCGTTGTTCGCGATGCCCGACACCTCGAGGCCGCACGACGTGCGCACGCGGCTTGCGCCGCGTGCACTGATCGCCATGCCTTCGAGTCGCAGCGGCGTGGCCGGGTCGCGGATCTGCGCGAGCTTCTGCGCGACGCGCAGCGCATCGATCGGGCTCGCGATGCTCGACAACATGCAGTCGTCGAACGCGAGGATCCCGAGCCGCAGGCTTCTCTCACTCGTCGGCATAGACCGCACCAGCGCTGGTGCCGAGCCAGTCGACGAGCACGCGCGGCGCGACCACCGCCGGCGAGCGAGCGTCGGCGTCGCCACATGCGACGAGCGCGACGTGCGCGGGTGCACCGTCGGCCAGCGCAGTGGTGGACGGCGCGACCAGCTCGAGGCGACCCGACTCGTCACGGCTCACGAGCCAGACGCCGCGCGCGAGCGGAGCGCTGCTGGCGCACGACGCGCCCTCGGCGCGCAATTCGACGTCGGCGCCATCGAGCGGCAGCAGGCGCCACGAGCGGTCGGCCTGCGAGAGCACCGCGGAGTACTGGCTGCCCGCGACGAACACGGGGTCGGCTGCGCGCGGCTTCGCCTGTGCGCCGGCGGCCGCGAGCGCCGCGGCGGCGATGAGCGAAAGGCGGAAAGTGCGGTTCATGGTGTTCTCCGACGCGGGGAAGGGGGGATCCCGCGTTGGTGCACAGCTTCCGCGCCTCCGGCCTGCGGCGGGAGTGGCGGTTTCGCTATTCTACTGGCCGTTTCCGCCAGCTTTCCAGCCCGAGCGCGTCCGAAACCGCCCCAAGGGTGGCAAAACGGCAGTGTTGCTTCCAGGCATCGAGACCGCCAGATCGACCCCATGCCCGACGTCGCACCCTCCTGCAGCAGCTTCCCGCCGATCCTCGGCCGCACGCCGCGGCTGCTGATCCTGGGCTCGATGCCGGGCGTGCGATCACTCGCGGAACAGCGCTACTACGCGCATCCGCAGAACCTGTTCTGGCGCGCGATGGACGAGCTGTGTGGCGCGGGGCCGGCGCTGCCGTACGCACGGCGCGTGGCGAAATTGCGTGGCAGCGGCATCGCGCTATGGGACGTGCTCGCGCACTGCGAGCGAACAGGCAGCCTCGATGGCAGCATCGTGCGCGCGACCGAAGTGCCGAATGAAATCGCGGCGCTGCTCGCCGAGCGAGCTTCGATCCGCGCCGTCGCATTCAACGGCGGAACCGCGCGCGCAGCGTTCCGCCGCCACGTGTTGCCGACGCTCGGCACGGAAGTGCGCGAGCGCATCGCGTTCGAGGAACTGCCGTCGACCAGCCCCGCCTACGCCGCGCTCGCAGCTTCGCGCAAGCTCGCGCTGTGGGCGCGGTTGCGGCGCTGGCTCGAACCGGCGACGTAGGCGGGGCGCAGTGCCGCGCTGCCACGTGGCAGCGCGGAAATGCGGTGAATCAAGCGCAAATCAAGCGCGAATCAAGCGCGAATCAATCCGGCAAGTTGGCGATGTACTCGCCGAACTCGTGCTCGGAAATGCGGCCGTCGCCGTTGAGGTCATGGGCCTCGAACGACAGCAGCAGCTCATTACCAGCCTTGAGTTCGTCCTTCGTGATGTAGCCGTCCTTGCTCGTGTCGAGAAGATTGAAGTGCTTCTCCTCGCCCTGGTTGGTCATCGGCTTGTCGATGTCGTTGCTGGCGCAACCGGCGACCAGCGCGCCGCCCGCGAGGGCGAGCAGCAGCACATGCATGCGAGTCATTGCTCATCTCCCGTTCGTGCGGGAAATTCCCGCCGATGACGACAGCGTCGTGTCGCAAAGCCGCGCCGACAAGGTGCGGGAAAAGCATCGGCACGATCTTCACGGGTGTTCACCCATGATGTGTCGCGATGGTGTCGCGAGGGCGCACTGCCGAGGCTGCTGGCCGTAGCGATTCGCGCTCCTGGCGGGCTCATCCGCGGCCGTTTCGCCGCACCTTGCACGAATTCGACGCGCAGCCGGAGCACCGTTGCAGAACGCCAGTCCGGCTGCCCGAAAAGTCTCCACGCAACGCACACCACACGCGCGCGAGATTGTGGCAAGGTGTGTCTCGAGAGCCCGGATGGTGCATGCCGCACCAGAAGGAACGCTGGGCTCGTCGGGCAGGGCAGCGGTTCGGCGGCGGTTGCGATACCGGCGCAGCGACACGACCAGGGCAGCGACGCAGATGGGTCTGTTCAACGAAGACGAGTTGGAACTCGTCGACAATCTCCTCGGCCTCGGCGAACGCGCCGCGGTCGGTACCTGCCTGCTGGGAACGGCCGGCGCGATGCCGACGTACCTCGCGCATTCGATGGCGCCAGGCAGCATGTCGTGGATCGCAATCCTGCTGCAGGCGTTCGTGCTGCCGCTGCTCGCCGGCGTCGTATTGATCGCGAGCGATCGCGGTGGCCTGCAGCGCTGGCTGGAAGCGGCGAAAGACAAGCCCGCCGTGCTCGGCATCGTGGCATTGCCGGCACTGGCCCTCACCGCGCTGGTACCGCTGCTGTGATGCGCGCCATCGCCGGGACAGTGGTGTTCGCGTTCGCGCTGGCCGCCACGTCGTCGGTCGATGTCGCGGCAAACGCCGAACGCATTGCGATCGCGCGCGCCGAAGCCGCGCTCGTGGCGGCGGCCGATCGCGAAGCTCGTTGTCCGTCCAGCGGCGTCGCGCGCGAAGCACGCAGCGATGCCGGCTGCGCCGCGGAAGACGCCCCGCGCGACGACACCGCGACACAACCCGCGCAGCAGACGACGCCCGCGACGAAGCCCGCAAGTGGCGTGTGCGGCCGCAATCCGGAAACGGGGCGGCGCAAGTGCAGCGTGCGCTACCTCGCGTAGCGCGCAACGAATCGAGGGAGGAGCAGGAGAGCCCCGCGCGAGCGGGGCTTTTCTTTTGCGGCGTCAGAACGCGCCGGCCGATGTCATTCGAAACCGTTAGCGAACAGAACGTCGCTGTTCGCGCGTTCGAATGCACCAATGTCGATCGTGCCGTTGAGCGGGCGCAGAGTCGCCGTGCCGATCGGCAACACCGTGCGCACGGCCGCTTCGCGCGTGGGCGGGAACAGCGGGTTCGCGATCTCGTAGCCGGCCGGCGAAACCGGCGTGCCATTGCCGACGTCGAGCAACGGGCTGCCGGCGGCGGGAATGAGGTTGTACGTCGCGAGGTCGCTGAAGCCGGGCGTGCTGCCGCTGATCGTGCCGGTGATCGTGTTCGCGAGGTTGGTCGGGTTGAACACGAATCCCGCGTCGATCCAGTTGTTCGTGCCCGTCACTTTCACGGCTGTCACCCAGTCGGCCTCGACGGCGCGCGCCAGCGTCACGCTCGACGCGCCCTCGCGCCAGATCACGTTGTTGTGGAATTCCAGCGAGTCGATGCCGTCGAACAGGCGGAACATCGTCGGCGTGTCGTTGTTCGCGTTGCGCCGAATGACGGTGTTGTTGACGAAGCGGTAGCGACCATTGCTCTGGCCCGTCGCATCGCCGCCGAAGCGCACGATCGCACCGAAATCGCCGGTGTGCACGATGACGTTGCCGACGACGTCGGAGTCCTCGCGCGCCTGGCCCTCCGGCACGCCACCGGAAGGATCCGGCCCGATGAGCTCGAGCTCGTGGAAGAACGCGTCCTCGAGCCAGTTGTAGTAGATCTCGTTGCGCTCGGCGCGGCTCTTGATGAGATTCCCGCCGTCGACTGCGTTGTCGAAGCGGCTGTCGTGCACCCAGCTGTACTGCAGGCGGAACACCGAGCCGGGAAACGCGACTTCATCGGTTGCCATGTAGATCGCGTGGTTACCGCCGTTCGAGCCGGCGTTGAAGATTTCCGAGTACTCGACCGTCA
>Ga0190274_10002960_pt1 | contig 10076 bp, 8 predicted proteins | sample Popmic531T_FD_133002 | JGI IMG/M metagenome (GOLD analysis project Ga0190274, IMG submission 133002) | Populus adjacent soil microbial communities from riparian zone of Yellowstone River, Montana, USA - 531 T | ecosystem: Environmental > Terrestrial > Soil > Riparian zone | place: USA: Montana...
CTTCTGCAACACCTGACTCATTTCCTCTCCTGCCCTACTCGTACTCGAGCGCCTCCACGAGCGAGCCATGCACCGCCGATTCCGCCGGCCAGATCGCGGCGATAAACGCCGCGCCGAGAATCGTCGGCACCAGCGCGAGAACCGTTCCCACCGGGAAGACGTAGTCGAGCCGCATCCCTGCGATGTCGTGATGCACGATCTGCAGGATGTAGTACAGATTCACCGCTCCAAGACTGAAGCCGAGCGCCAGTCCGAGCACGCCGATGCTCAGCGCCTCCAGCCAGATGGTGCGGCGAATCTGGCCGTGGAGGCCGCCGACCGCCTGCAGCACGCCCAGCTCACGCCGCCGATCGGTAATCGACACCGTCAGCGTGTTCACGATGCCGAGAATCGCGACCAGCACGGCGACCGCGATCTGCACCGACGTCAACCCAAACCATTGATCCGTGATCTTGAGGATGTAGCTTTTCAGCTCGCTGTTCGTCAGCACGAACACCTGGCGCTGTCCCGCGTACACGTCGAGGATGCGCTGCCGCACCTCGAGCGGTGGCGTACCCGGCTTCAGGTAAATTCGGAAGACGTTCACCGAATCGTCGTTCCAATAGCGCAGGAAGAGCGATCGATCCATCAGGATCGTCCCCTGCTGATCCGAATAGTCGACGACGATGCCGACAATCGGCAGGCGGATGAGTCCGTTCGGCGCTGGCACCTCGAGCACCTCGCCGAGCTTGAGCCCCTGGAGCTGCGCGAGGTTGTCCGACACCATCAGCCCTTCGCCGGCGGCCGTGCGGCGGTACATGTCATCGGCATCGCCCGCCACCGGCTCCCGGCGAACGGTCTCGGCGATGCTCTGCACTTCGACCGCGACGATCATCACCGGCGTCTTCCGGAAGACGATGCGGGCATCGCGCACCATCTGCACCCGCTCGACGCCGGGTATCGCCGCAAGCTCCGGCGCCATCGTCGGCGGGAACCGGATCGTGCGCATCACGATGTTCTGTGAAGGAATCACGAACAGCTCGGGGTTCAGCGCCGACTCCATCCAGTCGATGATCGACTCGTAGCTGGCGCGGGCCATGCCGGCGAAGGCGACCACCAGCGCAAGGGAGAGCATCAGCGCGGCGACGCTCGCCGAGGTCCGCCGCGGCGACTGAATGAGGCTGTCGGCGGCCAGCGCGCCTTCCACGGGCCGCAGCCACTTGAGCAGCGGACGCAGCGCTTTCGCCAGCGCCAGCGAGAGCAACGGGCTGATCAGCAGCGAGACGACGATCGCCAGCACGTAGCCGGCGTAGAAGACGGGACGTGAGGTGCCGGTCGACAGGCAGACGATCGACACCGCGCCGAGCGCGCCGCCGAGGAACGCGCGCACTCGGCTCTCGCCGGCCGACAGGATCTGGTACTTGCCCTTCTGAAGAGCCTGCACCGGATCGACGCGCGCCGCGTTGCGCGCCGGGATCGCGGCGGCGACGATGCTCGTGCCGATGCCGATCGCCAGAGCGAGCGCCAGCAGGCCCGGACTGGTCGAGAGCTCGTCGGCGTGCTGCGCGACGCCGTAGACGTCGGCGATGAGGGTGCCAATCGACGCCGCGATGCCGCGCGCGATCAGCACGCCGAAGGCGAGGCCGCCGAGCGATCCGATGAGGCCGGTGACCGCGCTCTCGCCGAGGAACAGCCAGCGGATCTGCCGGCGCGTGGCGCCGAGCGCCCGCAGGATGCCGATTTCCGATCGGCGCTGCGTCACCGCGATCGCGAACGAGTTGTAGATGATGAACATCCCGATGAAGAGCGCAAAGAGGCTCGAGATGCCGACCATCATCGAATACGCCGCGAGCATGGCTTCGAACTGCTGGCCGCGCCCCGACGGCGGCTCGACCTGGAACCCGGGGCCGAGCAGCGAGCCGAGCTGCTGCTCCGCGGTCGCGATCGTGTATCCGGGCTTGAGCGCGAGATCGACGCGGTCGAACTTGCGGCCGCGGCCGAACATCTTCTGCGCCGCGTAGATGTCCATGATCGCCAGGCTGCCGCCGAACGCGCTTGTCAACCCGGACGACTTCATTACCCCGCGGACCGTGAACTGCTTCTCGCCCTCGACCGTGCCGAGCATCAGGCGCGAACCGATCGCCAGCTGGTTCCGGTCCGCGAACTCCTTCGCCAGCATGATCGAGTCGGGTTGTGCGAGGAAGACCAGCGGATCGTCGACGACTGCGTCCTCGCCGCTGTCGAGGTCGTAGTCGCGCAGGCTGCGATCGCCGGTCATGTCGATGCCGAGCACCAGCAGGTTGCCCTGGCCGCGGAGGTTCGAGTCGACGACCGCTTCGATTACCGGCACGGCGACGCGCACGCTCTCGGCGCCCTGCACTCTCTCGAGCACCTCTTCATCGAATCCGGTTTCGCCCGCCGTGACCTGCAGTTCCGTCTTCCCGGCGATGCGATCGACGGTCCGTGAGAACGCAAACAGCACGCTCTGGTTGGCCGTGTGCATGCCGACGAACACCGCCACGCCCAATACAATCCCCGCCATCGTCAGCCCCGTCCGCAGGACGTGACGGCGGAAGTACGGCCAGCTGATCAGGCGCAGCAGGATCATGGTGATCTCAGGGCTGGCGAGCAGATCGGCGAACGTCCTCGACGATGCGGCCGTCGCGCAGGGCGATCGTGCGCTCCGAGCTCTGCGCCACCGTCATGTCGTGCGTGACGATCACGATCGTCGATCCGAGACGGCTGTGGAGATCGCGGATGAGGGTGAGGATCTCTTCGCCGGTGCGGGTGTCGAGGTTGCCGGTGGGCTCATCGGCGAGCAGGATTGGCGGGTAGACCGACAGCGCGCGGGCGATGGCGACGCGCTGGCGCTCGCCACCGGAGAGCTCGTCGGGGAGATGATGCATCCGCGGTTCGAGCTTCACGAGCGAGAGCAGCTCACGCGCGCGCTCCTCGACTTTCTTGCGCGGCCAGCCGCGCAGGTGCAGCGGCAGGCCGACATTCTCGAGCGACGACAGCGTCGGCAGCAGGTTGAAGAACTGGAAGATGAACCCGATCTTGTCGCGGCGGACCCGGGTCAGCTGATCGTCGCCGAGGCCGGCGAGCGGTTCGCCGTCGACGCTGACCTGTCCTGAGGTCGGGCGATCGAGCCCGCCGACCAGGTTCAGTAGCGTCGACTTGCCGGATCCGGATGGTCCGATGATTGACACCATCTCGCCGCGCGGAATCGTCAGCGACACCGCGGCAAGCGCGACGACGTCGCGCTTGCCGGCGAACTGCTTGGTGACCTGATTGAGCTCGATGATCGTGGGAGGCGGCCCGGCGGCGCGCGGCGCCGGCGCGTCCGGCGCGGAGGAAACGGCGGCGGGACCAGCGGACCTCATCCCGCAATTATGTGAATCATTTCACAAAACTGTCAAATCTCGTGTAAATCCTGCTCGAATCGACGAAATTGTCGGCGTCGCGCCCGCACGGGGCGCCCTAGATGCCTCAAGTGCCGCCGAAGCCGATGGTCACCTCGTCGTGCTCGACGATCACCGGCACCGCGCGTCGTCCCTTGCTGAAGCCGAGCATGCGCTCGAGCTCCTTCGGGTTCTTTTTGACGTTGATGTATTCAAACGCCACATGCCGCCGCTCATAGTCGTCACGGGCGGCTTGCGTGTAGGGTCAGGTGTCTTTGCCGAAGATGTAGACCATGCGCCCATTGTAGCGACGTACCCGGAGTCCGGGGTCGGCGGGTAACCGGGGTCGGACACCTGTCTGACCCCCGCACTGTCCCGAAGCGGGGTCGGAGGGGTGTCCGACCCCCTTGGCCGTGCCGCCTGGCAGTTTCAGCCGAGGGCGGTTCCAGGAGGGTACGCAAGAAGACGCCAACGGCGATCGGAATACCGCGTTTCCTTGGACCTTCTTTCGAGATCGAATCTTGCTGTCGAGACTCGGTAACGAGCAATGCCGAGAAAACCAAGAATTTTCATTCCTGACGTGAGCGTGCACGTCATTCACCGCGGCAACAATCGCGGCGCGATCGTCCGCGACGACGCCGACCGCGCAGTCTTCGTCGCGCTGCTGCGTCGCACGGTTGCTCGACATGGTTTGCGCGTGCATGGATACGCGTTGATGGACACGCACTATCACATGCTCGTGACGCCTCCCGATCCGGTCTGCTTGCCAGCGACGATGAAAGAGTTTGGCGGCCGTTACGTCCGGTATTTCAATCGCCGATACGAGCGCATCGGCACCCTGTGGAACGGCCGGTATCGCGACCTGTTGATTCACGACGAGCGGTATTGGCTCACCTGCTTGCGATACATTGAGCAGAACCCGGTCCGCGCGCGGATGGTTCAACGGCCTGATGATTTTCACTGGTCGTCCTATCGTTTCCACGCGTTGGGTGCCAGATCCGATTGGCTGACGCCGCATTCGTTGTATCTCGGGCTCGGATCGACGGCGAAGGAGCGGCAGCTCGCGTATCGAACGATCTGTGAAGTCTCGATTTCCGATACCGAGCTCGTGGAGCAGCGATCACCGTGGCGACCGGTCGGGCACATCCCGACGGGGACCGAAGCCGAGACAACACAGCGGAGTCAGAACGGTGTCTGACCCCGTTTCCGCGGTTCGATGGGGTCGGATGGGTGTCCGACCCCCGCAGCGGCGGGTGGAGGGGGTCAGATAGGTGTCCGACCCCTGTCTGACCCTGTGCGCGGCGTTCGCGGCGCTTTGGGCGGCGTCTCATAAGGGCCGGTCTTCAGATCGGCCCAAATCGTCGGACGGCCTCAAGATCGTCCGCTACCGTAAAGATTCGAGCAACGCCCGGGCGGCGTCGGGCAGCGGCACCGACTTGCCGGCGGCGTAGTCGTAGCTGACCATCACGGTCTTGCCGGTGGCGACGAGGTGGTGCTTCTCCGCGTGGACGATCTCGTACTCGAGGCCAAAGCTCGACCGGCCGATGTCGCCGACCTTGAGCCGCACCTCGAGCTCGTCACCGAAATACGCCGGCGCTTTGTAATCGCATTCGGCGCGCGCGACGATGACGCGCGTGTTCGGCGCCGCCTTGCCGGTCAGCTCGCGCCAGAAGGTCAGCCGGCACTGCTCCAGGTATGTGAAGTAGACCGCGTTGTTGACGTGTCCCATCCCATCGCAATCGCGAAAGCGGACGCTGAGGCGATGCGTGTAGGCGTAAGAGTTCGGCGACGACATGCGCGGTAGAATACCCGACCATCGTGACCCCACAGATGCTCGCCATTGAAACGTTCACGTCCGAGGAAGCGCGCGCGCTCGCGCCGTACTTCACCAACGTGGATCGCTCGGTCTTCGCGCTGACCAACCTGCCGGAAACGGTGAAGGGCGCGCTCTTCGCGCGCTACTCGCGCTCGGCGAAATCGGTGCGGCGATTGTTCCTCGACGAGTTCATCGGCCAGCTCGGCGCAGATGGCGGCGCGGCGGCGGTGGAAACCAGCACCGTCGGCACCGAGCGCGCCGACAAGCTCTACGCGCGCGTGCTGAGCGAATACGGCGACGACTCGGTGGCGCAGCTTGGCGGCGCGCACATCGCCTGCGAGGGCGTCTCGAACGTGCTGACGAAAGTGCTCGAGTGGGGACGCCTGATGGCCTACCTCGAGCAGTCGACGCGCTACGTGCCGTACACCGATCGTCCGAATGGACGCTGGAAGTATCACGTCCCGGGAGAGGTCGACGCCTCACCGCTGCGCGCCGAATTCGTCCGCACGCTCGATCTCGCCTTCGACACCTACGCGCGCTGGATCCCGGAAATGGAAGCGCACTTCCGCGCGAAACACCCGAAGACCGCGGAAGACTCCGACGCCGTCTACCGATCGGTGATTCGCGCCAAGGCGCTCGACACGCTGCGCGGCCTGCTGCCCGCCGCCACGACCTCCAACGTCGGCCTGTTCGGCACCGGCCAGGCCTTCGAGGCGCTGCTGCTCCGCATGTTCGCCCACCCGCTGCGCGAGGTCCGCGACTGCGCGCAGCAGATGCTGACCGAACTGCGCCGGGTGATCCCGGCGTTTCTCGCGCGCCTGGATCAGCCGAACCGGGGCGGACGCTGGATCGAATATTTCGCCGACACGCGGCGAGGGTTCGAGACGGCGGCAGAGCCGTTCATTGCCACGGCCGCAGAGGCGCGCGACGAGGTCACGCTCACCGACTTCGATCCCGACGGCGAAGCGAAAGTTGTCGCCGCGGCGCTCTATTCAGTGTCGGCGCTGCCGGACGATCAACTACTGGCCATCGCGCGACAGATGCCGGCCGCCGACCGCGTTGCGCTGCTCCATGCCTACGTTGGTCAGCGCGCGAACCGTCGCCACAAGCCGGGACGCGCCTTCGAGCGCACCAGCTACCGCTTCGATGTCCTCGCCGACTACGGCGCGTTCCGCGATCTGCAGCGCCACCGGCTGCTGACGCTCGAGTGGCAGCCGCTCAGCGCGCGACACGGCTACGTCGAGCCGGAGGCGATCGAAGACGCCGGGGCGCTCGCCGACTGGCGCAGCGTCATGGACCAGTCCGCCGATCTCTACGAGCGGATGATGACCCAGGGCATGCGCGACGCCGCTCCATACGCCGTGGTGATGGCCTATCGCGTCCGCTTCTACATGGACATGAACGCGCGCGAGGCGATGCACGTCATCGAGCTGCGCACCTCGCCGCAGGGTCACCCGTCGTATCGCCGCGTCTGCCAGCTGATGCACCGTGCGATCGCCGACAAGGCCGGGCACCACGCGATCGCGGCAGCAATGCAGTTCGTCGACCACTCGCAGGTGGAGTTGGAGCGGCTGCAGTCCGAGCGGAACCTGGAGAAGAAGCGCGCGGCGCGAGACTAGGTTGCGGCGCCTCACACCCGCCACGACAGCGAACGCAGAACCCGTGGAACACGCAGGTCTTTGATCGGCTCTCACGCGAAGTCCGCCTGTAGTGTCCGCCTTCAGGCGGACCTCGCGGAAGTCCGGCTGAAGCCGGGCACTACGAACGACACAGAATCAAAATGAACGTCTAGAAAAAATTTACTGCGGGCTCTGCGTGTTCTGCGTTGTTCGTCGTGGATCCGATCCCAGCGGGACAGGGTGAGTCGCCGCAATCGGTCTCAGTCGTTCGACTTGGCCCAGTAACGCGAATACTCGTCCAGGAACGTCAGCGACTCGAACGTCCGCATCCGATCGAAGAACAGCACGCCGTCGAGGTGATCGGTCTCGTGCTGGATCACGCGCGCAGGAAAATCGTGCGCGCGCAGCTCGATGCGAACGCCATTCCGATCGTAGGCGCGCACCTTGATCTCGCGCGCCCGCGGCACGCGCCCGCGGACGTCGGGAATGCTGAGGCAGCCTTCCCAATCCTCAATCAGATCGGCGCCGACGACGGTGATTTCGGGGTTGATGAGGGCGAGCGGCGCCGCTTCCCCTTCGTCCTCCTCCTCTCCATCGTCGAGCGCGGCGACGAAGATCCTGAGCCCCTCGTGCACTTGAGGCGCGGCGAGGCCGACGCCGTGATACTCGGCCATCGTGTCCATCATGTCGTCGATGAGCTTCTGCACGACCACACTGCGGATTTCGGATTTCTCGAGCGGCCGCGCCTTCGCGCGGAGGACGGGATGGCCCATCCGCGCGACTTTCAGGATCGACATATCGAAGGAATTATACTGGCAGCGCGCCGGAGGGCCCCGCGACGGCACAGATCCTCCACCCACACGACGACTCGCACGCCTATCAGTTCTGCCCTCGATGCGGCGGCGCGCTCGAGCGCCGTCTGCTGAAGCCGACCGATCCTGAACGGCCGGTCTGCACGCGCTGCGGCTTCGTCTTCTATATCGATCCGAAGATCGCCGTCGGCACGATCATCCGAAGCTCGAGCGACCGGTTGGTGCTCGTCCGGCGGGCGATCGAACCGGGCTACGGACTGTGGGTGTTCCCCGGCGGCTACGTCGACCGCGGCGAAACGCTGACGGCGGCCGCCATCCGCGAGGCGCGCGAGGAATGCGGTCTCGACGTGCGTCTCGAAGGGCTGGTCAACATCTACTCCTACCCCGGACGCGCACCCGTCATCGTCGTCTACGCGGCCACCGCGGTTGGCGGCTCGATGTGCATCGACGAGGAGTGTCTCGAAAGCGCCGAGTTCGACGACGCGACGATCCCGTGGGATCGGCTCGCGTTCCGCAGCACGCACGAGGGACTGCGCGATTACCTTGCTGGCTCGCGACATCCGATTCCCCCTGCGGGGTAGTTGCTGGTCGCTCGATGCCGATTGCTGGCTGCAGAATCGCGACAAAGAGCTGAAACCTCAGCGATTTCGGCGATTTTTTCTTGGTTCTGCCAGTAACCAGTCACCAGCCTCTCGCAACTGTTCGCAGGTATACTTGACCCCTATGAAACAGGTGATTTCTGCCGTTTGTGTGGTTCTCCTGGCCGCGGTCGCGTCCTCGGACGTGAACGCCAAAGGCAAGCAGACGCAGTCTCAGAAAGAGCCGGAGATGTGCGTGGTGCCGCCGGGCGCTCAGCCGCTGCTGCCCGCGAAGCTGCTGCCGGGGATGGGCATCACCAAGAACTTTCCGGTGACGACCAAATCTGAAGACGCGCGCAAGTTCTTCCTGCAGGGCGTGTCGCAGATTCACTCGTTCTGGTTCCAGGAATCGGAGCGGTCGTGCACGCAGGCGCTCGAGTTCGATCCGGATTTCGCGATGGGCTACTGGTGCATCGCGCTGAGCGCCGCGAGCGACTACCGCCCGGCCTTCCAGCTGCTGCGTGAACCGGCGAACGGCGGCCGCGCCGCCGCGGCGCCCGAGCCGAGCCCGGATGCGTCGGTCGCGCGCTCGACCACCGGCGCGGCGATCGATCCGATGATCCGTGCGCGCGAAGCGATCAACAAAGCGATGGCGTTGCGCGACACGGTGACGCCGCGCGAGCGGCTGTATATCGAGTCACAGGCGGCGCGCCGCGCGACGGGCCCGAGGGATGCGGCCGACGCCGCCTACATCGCGGTGCTGCGCAAGCTGGTCGCCGAGTTCCCGGACGATCTCGAAGCCAAGTCGATGCTCGGCCTGGCGATCGACGACGGCTTCACGCCGGCCGACAAGCAACCGCGCGCGAACACGCTGGAAGCGATCAAGCTGCTGGAGGAAGTCGTCGCCAAGGACGACAGCCACTTCGGCGCGCACCACTACCTGATTCACGCCTACGAGGGCAGCAAGACGCCGGAAAAAGCCTGGCACGCGAATCAGCGCTATGCCGGACTGGTGACAAACATCCCGCACGCCGCGCATATGCCCGGCCACATCTACGCGCAGAGCGACAAGATCCAGGAAGCGATCTCCGCGTTCTCGGCCGCCGCAGCGATCGAGCAGAAGTGGATCGAGTCCGACTCGCTGTATCCGCAGGGGCACCACGGCCACAACGTCCACTTCCTGATTCATGCGCTCAACCTTGGCGGCCAGTACGACGACTCGATGAAGTGGGTGCAGCACCTCTTCACCTTCAAGGAGAACCCGCGTGAGCGCGCCGGCAACAGCCAGCGCGGCGTCTGGCGGCAGGGCTACTTCGGCCTGATCAAGTCGACGGTGCGGTTCGAGAAGTGGAACGAGATCCTCGACGGCAAGACGCTGCCGGTCTACGACAAGCCAGAGCAGCAGGCGTGGCGGCACTGGGCGATCGGCCTGGCGCAGTCGGCCACCGGGCAAGCTGATAAAGCCAAGGCCACGCTCGCCGAGATGCAGAAGGATCTCGACGCGGTGACGTCGGCGAAGGAACCGATCGGCATCGCGCTGCAGGAGCTCGAGGCGACGATCGCGGCGCGCGGCGGCGACAAGAAGAAAGCCTACGAGCTCTACCGCAAGGCGGCGACTCGCGAAGCGGCGATGCTCTACACCGAGCCGCCGTCGTATCCGCGTCCGGTCGTCGAAGGGCTGGGTAACGTCGCGCTGGAACTCCACGACTACGCCACCGCCGAGAAGGCCTATCGCGAGACGCTCGAGCGTGAACCGGGCAGCGGCCGCGCCTATTTCGGGCTGGCGGCGGCGCTCGACGGACTCGGCAAGAGCACCGAAGCGCGCGAGGCGCGGACGCGAGCGGCGAAAGCGTGGGCGCGCGCCGACAGCA
>Ga0190274_10002961_pt1 | contig 10075 bp, 7 predicted proteins | sample Popmic531T_FD_133002 | JGI IMG/M metagenome (GOLD analysis project Ga0190274, IMG submission 133002) | Populus adjacent soil microbial communities from riparian zone of Yellowstone River, Montana, USA - 531 T | ecosystem: Environmental > Terrestrial > Soil > Riparian zone | place: USA: Montana...
CCCGCGAGCGCGTACGCCACGACCAGCGGCGGCGACGCCAGGTAGTTGGCGCGCACCAGTGGGCTGATCCGGCCCTCGAAGTTGCGGTTGCCCGAGAGCACGGCGGCCACGATGAAGTCGCCCTCGTCGACGGCGTCCGAGATCGGCGCCGGCAGAGGTCCGCTGTTGCCGATGCAGGTCGTGCAGCCGTAGCCCACGATGTTGAAGCGCAGCTTCTCGAGCGGCGTGAGCAGGCCCGACGCATCGAGGTAGTCGCGCACGACGCGCGAGCCGGGCGCCAGGCTCGTCTTGACCCAGGGCTTGACCTCGAGCCCGCGCTCGACCGCGTTCTTGGCCAGCAGACCCGCGGCGATCAGCACGGCCGGGTTCGACGTGTTGGTGCAGCTCGTGATCGCCGCGATCACGACGCGGCCGTGTCCGAACTCGAACTTGTGGCCATCGAGCTCCACGCTCGTGGTGCGCGAGACCGCGGCGTCGGTCGCCTCGCCACGGCGCTCCAGCATCTCGCGCAGCGCCCTGCCGAAGCCCGCGCTCGCGTCCTTGACCGCCACGCGGTCCTCGGGCTTGGAGGGGCCGGCCAGGCTCGGCTCGACGCTCGCCAGGTCGAGCTCGAGCAGCGAGCTGTACTCCGGATCGGGATCGCTCGCCTTCGCGAACAGACCCTGCGCGCGCGCGTACGCCTCGACCAGCGCGATCTGCGCCTCGTCGCGGCCGGTCAGGCGCAGGTAGTCGAGCGTCTTCTCGTCGATCGGGAAGAAGCCGATCGTCGCGCCGTACTCCGGCGCCATGTTCGCCACGGTGGCGCGGTCGGCGAGCGAGAGCGCCGCCAGGCCCGGGCCGAAGAACTCGACGAACTTCTCGACGACACCGTGCGCGCGCAGCATCTGCGTCACGTGCAGCACGAGATCGGTCGCGGTCGCGCCGACCGGCAGCTTGCCGATCAGCTTGAAGCCCACGACGTCCGGAATCAGCATCGAGATCGGCTGGCCGAGCAGGCAGGCCTCGGCCTCGATGCCGCCGACGCCCCAGCCGACGACGCCGAGCCCGTTGATCATCGTGGTGTGGGAGTCCGTGCCGACGACGGTGTCGGGGAAGGCCACGGCGCCGCCATCGTTCTCGCTGAACACGACCGGCGCCAGGTACTCGAGGTTCACCTGGTGCACGATGCCCGTGCTCGGCGGCACGACGCGGAAGTTGTCGAACGCCGACTGGCCCCAGCGCAGGAACTCGTAGCGCTCCATATTGCGCGAGAACTCGATCTCGGTGTTGCGCGCGAGCGCGTTGGCCGAGCCGAAGTGGTCGACCTGCACCGAGTGATCGATCACGAGGTCGGCCGGGCGCAGCGGTCGGATCTGGCCGGGGTCGCCGCCGAGCTCGGCCATGGCATCGCGCATGGCGGCCAGGTCGACGACGGCGGGCACGCCGGTGAAGTCCTGCAACAGCACGCGCGCAGGCCGGAACGCGATCTCGCGCGTGTTGTCGCCGCGCGGGCTCCAGGCGGCCAGCGCCGCGATGTCGTCGCGCGTCACGCTGCTGTCGTCCTCGTGGCGCAGCAGGTTCTCGAGCAGCACCCGGATCGAGCGCGGCAGACGCGCCATTCGACCCAGGCCGGCCTCCTCGACGGCTGCCAGCCGATGGATGCGGAGCTTGCGCCCCCCGACCTCGAGCTCTCCCGCACTCCAGCTCTTCACGCGGTGCCTCCTTGCGTGCTCGCACCACGGGGCGCTTGCGCACACATCGCGCCCTGCACCCCGCTCAGCGCGCGTAGTGTGCCGCGCCTGCACGCGCGGCGCGAGTGTCCCTGCGGGGCCCGGCGCGGCGCAGCCGCGCCACTGCGGGGCCCGGCGCGGCGCAACCGCGCCACCCGCCTTCGCTCGGCTTTGCCTCGCTGCGCGCTCCGCTTGCCGGGTACTGTGGGGCCCGGCGCGGCGCAGCATCTGCGGGGGTCGACGCGGAGCTGCGGGGCCTGGCCCGGGTCCCGCCCTCGCTTTTGCTTCGCTTCCAGCGGCCTGCTGCCGGGCTGCGCGGGCTCTGGTTCGCCACGCGCGCGGCCGATGCTCTGGACGGCCGCTCCCCGACAGCGACGGGAGCGTTCAATCGAATCGGGAGAGGTGCAAGGGATCATCGGCGCGGCGGCGCTCGGGCCGCGACAGCTCACCGACCCCTCGTGTCGGCCGGTCAGGTCCGCTTCGCGCGACCTGGACCTCCCGACCCTCTCACCCAGCGTGCGTCCGACAGCGCGGGGGAGCGGCTACTCACCCTTTGGGGCCCCGGCGCGGGACGGCCCGCGCCACCTACACTGCGGGCCCCGGCGCGGGGCGTCCCGCGCCACCCGCCTTCGCTCGGCTCCGCCTCGCTGCGCGCTCCGCTTGCGTCGCTGGGCCGCTCGCCCCGCTCTGGTGTCGTGGGCTTCCGTTCGGGTGTGGCGTTGGCTTCCACTTCGGGCTTGGGTGGGGACAGCAGTAGAGCCGCAGGTCCAGGTTCTAGGTAACCGACTTCCCTAGCGAATTCGGTTTTGGTGGTCTGACCGGTACGCTTCGTGCTCTTATCGGGGGTCAGCTCCCGATGGGCGGGGAGCGGAGTCGGCAGGCACTCCCATCCCCATCCCCTCGTAGCTGGATTGGCCTCCAGCAAAGCCGGGTATTCCCTCCCCGCCCGGGAGCTAATCGATCGCACCGGCCCTTACGGGGCCCGGCGCGGGACGGCCCGCGCCACCCGCCTTCGCTCGGCTCCGCCTCGCTGCGCGCTCCGCTTGCCGGGGCGCTCGCTTGCGAGGCGCGACTAGAAGCCGTGCTGGCGCAGCTCCGCGTCGAGGCGCTTCTCGAGCTCCTTGGGAATCGCGATGTGCTTGCGCTCGACTGCGCCGCGGCGGGTCACGCGGTACAGCGCGAAGCCGACGACGCCCAGCCCGCTCAGCAACACGAGCACGGGCATGGTCCATTCCGTGGCGGTGCGCGGCAGCGCGAGCACGACGTTCCCGTGGAGCCGCAGCAGCTCCTGCTGGATCTGGTCATCGGTCATCCCGAGCATCATCCAGCCCTTGATCTTCTCGCGCAGCAGCGCCGCGTGCGGGCTCGGGCAGTCGGTCAGCGTACGCCCCGGACAGAACGGGCTCATCACGCCCTCGCTGTAGCGGTGCGCGCGGCGCAGCAGGTCGATGTCCTCGCCTGGCGGCGTCGCCTGGGTCGCAGTCTGGGCCTGCGCCGGCGTCGCGAGCAGCGGGAGCGCGGCGGCGCTCGAGCCGAGCAGAAGGACGAGGCAGAAGGCAAGTCGAACGGGGCTCATGCTCGGGATGCGTGCCATTCGCCTATGATACCAGGCGATCGCGCCACTGGCCGCCGGAGCTCGCTTGCCCAAGACCCATCCTCCCCTGCTGCTGCGCGATGCCCTCGCGGCAGTGTTCGTGTCCGCCGCGCGCGACGCCGATCCGGCGTCGCTGGCAGCGGTCGACGCGCTGGCTCGCTGGACGCCGAGCGCGGCCCTGGAGCCCGCGCTCGCGCGCCTCGCCGACGAGCACGGCGCCCCTCTGTTCGGCGCCGACGGCGCGCTGGCTGAGGCGTTCGCGCCGCTCGAGGACTACGCGACCGACCGCGCGCGCCGCTTCGCCGCGGCGTGCAGCTGGCTGCGCGAGGGCGGAGGGCTCGGCGACGCGGTCGAGGCTGCACGCGCGGCCTGGGACGCCGGCCTGTTCTTCGAGGTCCACGAGATCCTCGAGCCGGTCTGGCTCGAGACGTCGGGCGTGCACAAGGTCGCCCTGCAGGGGCTGATCATGGCCGGCGCGGCAATGCACCACCTGACGCAGAGCAACCACGCCGGCGCCGCAGGGCTGCTGCGCGAGGCCGCTCAGCGCCTGCGCGACAGCCGTGCGGGCTGGCCACCGCTCGCCCTCGGTCCGTTCGCCGACGCGCTCGCCAAGCTCGGCGCAGCGGTCGCGCGCGGGGACGTGCAGAGCATCGCCGACGTGCAGGAGCTGCCGGTACTCGACCGCAGCACGAGCACAAGCGCGCCTGCGCCGTAAAGACGCCCTGCCTGCGGGCCGATAGCGCTGCCGAGCCGGCGCATGGACATCACCACACTTCTCGGAATCAGCCTGGGGCTGCTCTGCATCGTGCTCGGGCAGGTGCTCGAGGGCGGCCACCTCGGCTCGATGTTCCAGGTCACGGCCGCCATCATCGTGCTCGGCGGGACGGCGGGCGCCGTGATCACGCAGTTCCCGGCGCGCGAGCTGATGCAGGGCCTGCGCCAGTCGCGCCGCATCTTCCTGAACGAGCACACCGACATGTCGAAGATCGTGAAGAACATCCTCGACCTGTCGCGCCGCTCGCGCCGCGAGGGGCTGCTCGCGCTCGAGAACGAGGCCAACCGCTCGGGCGATCCCTTCCTGGTGAAGGGGCTCACGGCCCTCGTCGACGGCAGCGACGTGCGCGCGCTGCGCAGCATGCTCGACAACATCGCCGACCAGGAGGAGCAGTCCCAGGATCCCGGCCCGCGCCTGCTCGAGGCCGCGGGCGGCTACGCGCCGACGATCGGCATCCTGGGAGCCGTGCTCGGCCTGATCCACGTGATGGAGAACCTGTCGGATCCGTCGAAGCTCGGTGCCGGCATCGCGGTCGCGTTCGTGGCGACCGTGTACGGTGTCGGCTCGGCGAACCTGATCTTCCTGCCACTCGCCCAGAAGCTCCGCATGAAGATGCGCCGCGAGATGGTGCGCAAGGCGATGATCACGGAGGGCGTCTGCGGCATCCAGGAGGGTCTCAACCCCCAGATGCTGGAGAAGCGCCTCCAGTCGTTCATCACGCGTGAGGGCTGACGTGCGGCGCCGCAAGCGCGAGGAGCCGCACCCGAACCACGAGCGCTGGCTCGTCTCCTACGCGGACTTCATCACGCTGCTGTTCGCGTTCTTCACCACGCTCTACGCCATGTCGGTCGTCGACGCCGAGAAGGCGGAGCGGCTCGTCCACTCGATCCAGCAGTCGTTCGGCAGCATGCCGATGGGCGGCCCGCAGGTGATCGAGGAGCTGCCGACGACGTTCGCAGGCGACACCTCCGCGCCCCAGGACGCGCAGCGCTTCGACCAGCTCAGCGAGCGCGTGCGCGATCTCGAGCGCGAGCCCGGCTTCGCCAACGGCATGAACGTGCGCGAGACCGAGGAGGGCCTCGTGATCAGCCTGGCCGACTCGCTGTTCTTCACGTCGGGCGGCAGCGAGCTCGGCGCGGAGTCGCTGCCCATGCTGCGCAAGGTGGCCGGGCTCGTCGCGAACCTGCCGAACCACGTGCGCGTGGAGGGCCACACCGACGATCAGAAGGCCGCGAGCGCGCGCTTCCCGAGCAACTGGCACCTCTCGGCGCTGCGCGCCGTGGAGGTGGTGCGCGTGTTCGAGACGGAGGGCATCGCGACCTACCGCCTGTCGGCTGCGGGCTTCGGCGACCAGCGGCCGCTCGTCTCGAACGAGACCGAGGAGGGCCGCCGCATCAACCGGCGCGTCGACATCGTCGTGCTGCGCTCGAAGCTTCCCATTGGCGAGTCCTGAGCCGAAGGCCGAGGCAAAGGCCGAGCCGAAGGTCGAGCCCAAGACGGGGACGACCGACCTCGCGCCGCTCGCCGTAGCCGCGTTCCAGGGCGCCGCTGCCAACGTCGGGCCGCTGGTGGGCCACGACCTGCAGAGCGGCGAGGTCACGATCGAGACCTCGAGCGCGCGGCCGACGGGCGATCTGGCCGTGCTGCCGCTCGCGCTCTCGGTCGACGACAACGAGATCGCGCGCGGCGCGATCTACAGCCCGCTCACCGAGATCGTGCTGCTGGGCCGGCGCATGCTCGACGACGCCGAGCCCGACAAGCCGCGCGAGATCACCGACGAGGAGTACGACGCGATCGGCGAGGTGCTGAACCTGATGAGCGGCGCGGTCGACCAGGCCGTGCGCCAGCACCTGAACGACACGCTCCGCACCCGGCCCCTGCAGTGGTGGCGCACCACCGATTCCGGCGACCACCGCTTCGACGAGGGCGAGTTCACGATCGCCAAGGGCTCGGTGGTGATCCCGAGCGGCGCGGCGATCACGATCTTCCTGCGCATTCCCCAGCGCGCGCTGCGGGACGGCGCCGACGCCGAGTCGCAGCGCTGCCGCGGCCGCGTGATGCTGCTCGCGCTCGAGGAGGACATCGCCAACCTGATCCAGCCGGTGCTCGAGACGATCAACATCGACGTCGCGCGCCACCAGCCGGACGAGGCCCACATCGACGAGCAGTACATGCGCGCCCACGCCGTGTTCATGTCCGGCGACCGCGACGGCACGCTCGACCTGTGCCGCAGGCTGCGCATGTCGGACGTGACCTGGGAGCTGCCGGTCGTGGTCTGCTTCAAGACCCCCACGCGCGACGTCGTGCTGCGGGCGCTCGAGTGCGGCGCGTCGCAGGTGCTCGGGGTGCCTGCCGACGACACCACGCTGCTGCGCGTGCTGAACCAGGTGCGGCGCGAGGGCGACTGACGGCCGGTGCGTGCTCGCCGCCCGAGGCGGCCTGAGTTAGGTTAGGCGAGATGCCGGATCGGCCCTGGATCTTCGGGATCTACTCGGGGCACTCGACGCCCCGAGCCTCGAATGCGCTCTACCGCGCCAACCTGACTCGCGGTCAGACGCGGCTCTCGATCGCGTTCGACCTGCCCACGCAGACGGGCTACGACTCCGACCACCCGCTGGCCGCGGGCGAGGCGGGCAAGGTCGGCGTGCCGATCTGCTCGCTGGCCGACATGCAGCTCCTGTTCGACGGCATCCCGCTCGAGCGGGTCGGCACCAACATGACGATCAACGCCACCGCGGTCTGGCTGCTCGCCCTCTATGCCGCGCTGGCCGAGCAGCGCAACGTGCCCTGGAACGCGCTCACCGGCACGACACAGAACGACGTCTTCAAGGAGTACCTCTCGCGCGGCACCTACATCGTGGCGCCGCGCCCGTCGCTGCGCCTGACCACCGACATGGTGGAGTTCGCGGTGCGCGAGCTGCCGAAGTGGAACCCGGTCAACGTGTGCTCCTACCACCTGCAGGAGGTCGGCGCGACGCCGGCCCAGGAGATCGCCTTCACGCTGGCCAATGCCATGGCGATCCTCGACGCAATCGACGTGCCCGCGGGCGAGCTGCCTGCGGTGTTCGGCCGCATCTCGTTCTTCTGCAACGCCGGCCTGCGCTTCATCGAGGAAGCTTGCAAGATGCGCGCGTTCACGCGCCTGTGGGACGAGCTCGGGCGCGAGCGCTACGGCGTGCAGGACCCCGCGCTGCGCCGCTTCCGCTACAGCGTGCAGGTCAACTCGCTCGGCCTGACCGAGGCCGAGCCCGAGAACAACATCGCGCGCATCGCCTTCGAGGCGCTCGGCGTCACCCTGTCGCGCGACGCGCGCACGCGCTACCTGCAGCTGCCGGCCTGGAACGAGGCGCTCGGCCTGCCGCGGCCGTGGGACCAGCAGCTGTCGCTGCGCATCCAGCAGGTGCTCGCCTACGAGACCGACCTGCTCGAGCACGCCGACATCTTCGAGGGCTCGCACGTGATCGAGGCCAGGACGGCCGAGATCGAGGCCGCGGCGCGCGCCGAGCTGGCGCGCGTGCAGGAGCGGGGCGGCGCGATCCAGGCGATCGAGTCGGGCTACATGAAGCGCGCGCTGGTCGAGGCGAACGCGCGGCGCGTGGCGGCGATCGAGTCGGGCGAGCGCGTGGTCGTGGGCGTGAACCGCTTCACCGAGTCGAGCGAGCCCTCGCCGCTCGTGGCCGCCGGCGGCGGCATCCTGACCGTCCAGGAGGACGCCGTGCAGGAGCAGCTCGAGGCACTGCGCGCGCACCGCGCGCGGCGCACCTCGGGCGAGGTCGAGAGCGCGCTGCGCGGGCTGCGCGACGCGCTCGCGAACGGCTCGAACGCCATGCGCCCGTCGATCCGCTGCGCGCACGCGGGCGTCACCACGGGCGAGTGGGCCGACACCCTGCGCGAGGTGTTCGGCGAGTACCGGGCGCCGACCGGCGTGGACACGGCGCTCGCGCGCACGGCGAGCGACGATCTCGAGAAGGTGCGCCGGCGCGTCGACCAGGTCTCGGAGCGGCTCGGGCGCCGGCTCAAGCTGCTGGTCGGCAAGCCGGGCCTGGACGGCCACTCGAGCGGCGCCGAGCAGATCGCGCTGTTCGCGCGCGAGGCCGGCTTCGAGGTCGTGTACGACGGCATCCGGCTCACGCCCGAGCAGATCGCGCGCTCCGCCCAGCAGGAGGGCGTGCACCTGATCGGGCTCTCGATCCTGTCGGGCTCGCACCTGGCGCTCGTGCCCGCGGTGCTCGCGCTGGTGCGCGTGCCGCTCGTCGTGGGCGGCATCATTCCCGAGGCCGACGCGCAGCGGCTGCGCCAGCAGGGCGTGCAGGCCGTCTACACGCCCAAGGACTACGACCTGCACCGGATCGTGCGCGAGATGGTCGAGATCGCCGCGCGCGCACACGACGCCGCCTAGTGTCGACTCGCACGGCACGCGCGCTGGACGAGCTCGCCGCGCGCGTGCTCGAGGCCGATCCCGCGGCGGTCGCCGAGGCCCTCGACCGGGTCGAGGACGCGCGACCCCAGGCGCTCGCAGAGCAGCGCGAGCTCCTGGCGCGGCTCGCGCTCGCCACACCGGCCGACCACTTCGCCGTGGGTGTCACCGGCCCACCGGGCGCGGGCAAGACGAGTCTCTGCGCCGCGCTCGTGCGCCACTGGCTGGCCGCGGGCCGCGGTGCGGGCGTGTGCGCGGTCGATCCGTCGAGCCGGCGCTCGGGCGGGGCACTGCTCGGCGACCGGGCGCGCCTGCGCTTCGACGCCGACGCCCCGGTGTTCGTGCGCTCGCTGGCGGCCCGGGACCAGCTCGGCGGCCTGGCCCCGGCCGCGCGCGCAGTCGTGCTCGTGCTGCGCGCCGCCTACCCCGTGGCTCTGCTCGAGACGGTCGGCGTCGGCCAGTCCGAGATCGACGTCGAGAGCGCAGTCGACGCGGTCGTGCTGGTGCTCCAGCCGGGCTCCGGCGACACGCTCCAGTTCATGAAGGCGGGGATCCTGGAGATCCCCGACGTGGTGGCGGTGCACAAGTGGGACCTCGGCGCGCTGGCCGAGCGCACGCGCGCCGACTTCGAGCAGGTGCTGGCGATCTCACCGCCCCCGTCCGGAGGGGCTCCACCGCCCGGTGTCGTCGGGACCAGCGCCGAGACCGGCCAGGGCATCGCCGAGCTGGCCGCGGAGCTCGACTCCCGACTCGCCGCAGCCGCGGCCAATGGCCAGGTCGCGCGCCGCCGCGAGGCCGGCCGCGCGGCCTGGGGGCTCGAGCTGTTCACGCGCCGCTACGGCACGCGCGGTCTGGACCAGCTCGGCGGCCGCGAGGCCGCGCGCCGCATCGCCGAGCAGGCGAGCGGCACGGGGCTCGACGCATTCAGCGCGCTCGCCACTCGAGCAGGACTCGCTTAGTCGCACCGTCCATCGGCACGACCTCGAGCAGCGCGTCGTACGTGGACAGCGACTGGTGCGGCACGCCGAGCGCTGCGAAGCGCTCGGCCGCGGCGGCCAGGCCGTAGCTGAAGATCGCCTGCACACCGCACACCTTGCCGCCCTCGGCGCGCACGCCCTCGACCGAGTCCGCCGAGCTCCCGCCCTTGGAGATCAGGTCCTCGACGATCACGACGCGCTCGCCGCGCAGCGGGCGCCCCTCGACGCGCTTCTGCTTGCCGTGCCCCTTGGCCTGCGCGCGCACGTACGCCATCGGCAGCCCGAGCCGCTCGGCCACCCACGCCGCCGGCGCGATGCCGGCAGTCGCCGTGCCCGCGATCAGCTCGGCATCCGGAAAGCTGCGACGGATGGCAGCCGCGAGCGCGTCCGCCACCTGGGCGCGCTCGGCGGGGAAGCCCATCAGCACGCGGTTGTCGCAGTAGATCGGCGCCCGCACCCCCGAGGTCCAGGTGAACCAGTCGTCGGGGTTGGTGCGCAGCTCGACGGCTCCGATCGCGACCAGCAGCTCGGCCACGGCCCTCGACGTCATCGGTCCTGCCGTCATCGGTCGCGCCCCACCCAGAGCGGCTGAGCCACCTTCGC
>Ga0190274_10002962_pt1 | contig 10074 bp, 9 predicted proteins | sample Popmic531T_FD_133002 | JGI IMG/M metagenome (GOLD analysis project Ga0190274, IMG submission 133002) | Populus adjacent soil microbial communities from riparian zone of Yellowstone River, Montana, USA - 531 T | ecosystem: Environmental > Terrestrial > Soil > Riparian zone | place: USA: Montana...
CCCTACGCCGAGGACATGGGCACTTACTCCGACGCGATCGCGACGGCGATGGGCCACGACAAGCCGTCGCCGATCATCATCGGCCAGCGCGGATCGTCCTACGCGAAAGTCGCAATACCGACCCAGACCATCACGGTCCCAATAAATCCTTACGGACCTAATTGGGGCGGCCCTCCATGAGTGCCTACGCCGCCTTCCGCCGCCAGCCGGTGCCGCAGCAGAACGCCCAGAACCTGAAGGCGATCACCGTGCCTGCGCCGACGCGCGGGATCGTGCAGCATGAAAACGAAGCGTACATGGGGCCGGGCGCGTGCCTCATCAGCGACAACTGGTTTCCCACGATGCGCGGCGTGAAGCTGCGCGGCGGCTGCGCCCGTCACTGCGTGCTGCCCGAAGCCGTGCCGGTGATCTCCGGGTTCGAGTACATCACCGCCACGCAGCAGCGCATGTTCGCCGCGCAGCAGACCAAGCTATTCGATGTCACCAGCACGACGCCTGCGTTGGTCAGAAGCGGACAGACCAGCGGCAACTATGTGGCCAGCCAGTTGTCCAACCTCTCTGGCGATTACATGCTGGCGTGCAACGAGACCGGCGACGGTGTGCTGAAGTTTGACGGCACGACATGGACAATGACGACGACCGAGATAACCGGCGGCCCGGTGCCCGGCACCAGCCAGAAGCTCAGCTACGTCTGCAAGTACCGCAGCCGATATTATTTCATCGAAACCAAATCGATGAATATGTGGTACCTGCCGACCGACAGCTTCCAAGGTGCGCTGCTTAAAATCCCGATGTCGGGCGCGGCCAAGCGTGGTGGCTATCTGCTTTTTCTGGCGAGTTGGACGGTAGATGCAGGCGACGGAATTGACGACAAGCTCGTCGCGGTGACCAGCGAAGGCGAGGCGCTGATCTTCACCGGCAACGATCCGGGGTCATCGACCGGCAACTGGAAACAGGAAGGCCGGTACGATGTCGGCAAGCCAATGGGCATGAACGCTCACGCGAGCGTCGGCGGCGATCTGCTCATCCTCACCGTCGAAGGCATCGTGCCGCTCAGCCAGACGCTCCAGAAGACCGCAGGCGAGCTTGAGCTTGCAATGGTCAGCCGTTCGATCAAGCGGATGTGGCGTGAAGAGGTGACGGACAAGCGGGCGTTCCCGTGGACGATCAAGCGGTGGGATGAGTTCGGCGGCATCTTCGTCACGTTTCCCGGTGGTACGCCGGGTAATCGATATTGCCTGTGCATGAACAGTGCGACCGGCGCGTTCGCGCGCGCAGTCGGATGGGACGCGCTGTGCTTCCTGCGGATGTCAGACCGCATGTACTTCGGCACGCAGGACGGCATCATCATGCAGGCCGAGCGCACCGGCTACGACGATGGCAAACCGTATGTCGCCACGCTCGTCGGTGGTTGGGAAATGTTTCAGGCGCGCTCGCAGCAAGTCACCTGTCATCAAGCGCGCGCGGTGTTCACGGCTGGCGAGCGTGAGCAGTTCATTCCGCAACTCGACGCGGCCGTCGATTACATCATCACGATCCCGCCGCCGCCACCGGCTGGTCCCGATCCCGGCGTCTCTGACGTTTGGGATCAAGGCAAGTGGGGACCGGATATGGGTGGGCCGCCGCCGCCTGTGCCGACAGCACCGCAGCGTCTGCAGTACGCGCAGTGGGATCAACCGCCGCCGACGCGGCCGTCGAACAGAAACACGATGTGGGTCTCGATCGGCAAGAGCGGCTTCTGTCACGCGCCGATCGTACAGATTACCGTCGCGCAACAGGTTAAGCCCGATGTCGAGCTTGTCGCGATCACGGCGACGTTCGAGCAGGGTGGCGTCAATGTTTAGGGGTACGCCATGAAAGTACTGCCGACAGACATTGACAATCTGCGCATCGCCACGCCTGCTGCAGAAAACTTCGGTGATCCGCGAGGGCGCGTCGATCCCAATGTGTTGCGCGCTGCAGCGTGGGGCACGGACTTTGAACCCGGTAGTCGCAATTCGATTGCGCAAGCGATCACACCGCCGCCAGCAGCGGGCGCACCGGGCGGTGCGGGTGGCGGCCTCACGCCTGCTCAGCAGTATCTCCAAGCCATTGGTTGGCAAGGTACGGAGCAACAGTTCTACGACAGTCGAGGCGGACCTGACGCCGCAATCGCGCAGCGCAACGCCATTCTTGGTGGCGGTGGCGGTGGCAGCGTTCCGCAGCAAAGTGTCGGCGGTGCTGGTGGCGGCGGTCTCACGCCTGCTCAGCAGTATCTGCAAGCTATCGGTTGGGGCGGTACGGAGCAGCAATACTACGACAGTCAGGGCGGCCCGGAAGCTGCGATAGCAAAACGCAACGCCATTCTTGGTGGCAGCAGTCTCACCTAATTAGGAGAGTGACATGGCAGAACCCGGCTTTGCAGGCAGCATCATTCGCGGTGACTACGGCGGCGGTGGAGGCGGCGGTATCGATCCCGAGATGCAGCGCATGCTGATCGCGCAGGCGATGATGCAGCAGCAGGGCGGTGGCTACGGGACCATGTCGCCCGGCGGCGCCGACAGCGCCGACATGAACCCGATGGCAACCCCACAGGCGCTCATGGGGCCGGGGCAGCAATTCCAGTCGGGACCGCAGGCCGGCATCTTCGGCGGATACACGCCGGGCATGCCTTCCGGCTTCGCCGGCAACGCGAGTGCCTTCGGCGGCGGCGGCGTGCGTCAAGACCCCGGCGTCGATGCGATGAACGGTCGCCCACCGGGCGGCTTCGGCGGCAACGTGAACGATCTGGCGCAACTAAATTGGGGCTCGCAGGGGGCGCCTCCCGGCGTTTCTAACAACGCGGGCTTTGCTGGCTCGCCTTGGACCGGCTTCGGCGGCGGCGTGGCCCAAGGCCCCAACCAGCTCCCGGCGTGGCAGTTCTACGGCGCAGGCCCGAGCGGTCCCGGCGCTGAAGGCGGATTTTCGGCGGCGTCAGGACAAGCGGCGGCGGCTGGATTTGGAGGCAATGTTGCCACCGGCAATATCGGCGCCGAAACCGGCCCCGCCGGATCACGCGGAGGCGGGTTTGAGGGCTTCAGCGGCAACGCGCCCAGTGCAACAACCGCCGGTCCCGCCGGGTTCTCTCTCGGTTCCGGTTGGGCAACCGGACCACAGGTTGGCAATATTTCCGACGCGGATTTGGCCGCTGCGGCACCTCCCGGCTCTCCGGCCCCCGCCGCCGCACCGAGCGGCTTCCGGGGCGGTATTGCCGCCCCCGTAGGCGGGCCTCAGGGCGGCCCTGCGGTAGGCTACGACGCAGGCGGCGGCGATGCTGGCGGCGGCGGGGGCAATGCCTCCGGCGCGATGGGTGGCGAGGGCGTCGGCGGTGTCGGCGGCTTTGGCGGGACGACCGGCATGGGCGGCATCGGGCAAGGCGCCGATGTCGGCACGGGCGGCGCGGACGCGGGCACCGGAGGCGTCGGCGGCTCCTCTGTCGGCAGCAGCGGCGACACAGCGGGCGGCCCCGGCTCTGGCAGTGCGGGTGTCGGCGCAGGCGACGGCGGTGGTGGTGGTGGAGGCGCCGGCAAATGAGCCTGCGCTACGTCTACGGTCACGAAGACCGACAGTCGAACGAGATCGTTGCGCGCTTCGTCGCGCAACTGATCCCGCATGTCGATCGTGGATTTCCCGCCGGTCACCAGAGCATCGGCGTGTGCGATGTGCAAGGTCGTCTGATCGCAGGCGTCGTCTATTACTATCAGAACAAGCGGAACGGCACGATCGAGGTCGCGACTGCGGCGCTACCGAACACCGTGTGGTTCACCCGCGAGACGCTGCGACGCATGGCCGACTTCGCGTTCAAGCACTGTGGTTGCCAGATGGTGATCATGCGTGTGCGCGCGGAGGACGAGCGGCTGCAGGCACAACTCGCTCGCTTCGGATGTTCGTTCGTGAGAGTGCCGCGTCTCTATGGCCGCGACAGCGATGGTGTGATGTGCCTGCTCACCGATGACGTTTATGCCGAACATCCGGCCGTGCGCCGCGATGAAATCAGAGAGGCGGCGTGATGTACGATCAAGCAGGCTACGGTCAGGGCGGCGCGGGGCGAGATCGCATCACGCAGGCTCTGATGGCGGTACAAAATCCGCCGCCGGTCGCGGATGTGCCGCAGATGCCGCCACCGCAGCCGATGGGCGGCGCTGGCGCAGCGGCGGGCGCTGCACCACCGCCGATGCCAGGCGCAGCACCACCGATGGCGGGCGCCCCACCGATGATGCCGCAACTCGGCAGCGCGACACCGGGCGCAATGCAGCCGGGCGGAATGTTGGCGCCGCAGCAGCCGGGCGGCACGCCGCCGCGCTACTGACTGGAGACTGATCGATGCCGCTGAAGTACATCTTTGATCAAGACGAGCTTGTCGCGGACTTTGTCGCGCGGTCGAAGATCGCGTCGGGGTTCACCAAGCGCGCCAGCTTCCCGAAAAATATGCGGGCGATCGGGATCGCGAACGAAGACAACGAACTGATCGCGGGCATCGTCTATTTTAATTACAACCCGGAGGCTGGCACGATCGAGATGAGCATCGAGGCGCTGCCGAAGCAGCGTTGGCTCACCCGTGAGACGCTGGCCATCATGTTTCAGTACCCGTTCCTGCACTGCAATTGCCAGATGCTGATGACGAAGACACTGGCTCGCAGCAAGCATGTGTTGCGGATGCTGAAGGCGATGAACTTCACGCTGATCCGCATCCCGCGTTCGGGTGGCCGGAACGAGGACGGTTTTATTTGTCTGCTGACCTACGAAGATTGGTTGGCGAACAAGTTCTGTCAGCGATTTAACCATCACATTGCCGCCAAAGCAGACGAGGCAGCGTAGGAGGAAACGATGGGTTCATGTTGTCAGGCCGACGCTCCGACACCGCCCAATCCGGCGGCGACGGCGGCTGCGCAGACCGGGACCAATGTGTCCACGGCGATTGCCAATTCGATGCTGAACAACACCAACCAGATCACCCCGCAGGGTGAACTGCGCTACGACACGACCAGCAACTATAACTTCACCGATCCGTCAACCGGATCGAGTTACACCATCCCGCGCTGGACCGCGACGCAGCTACTCTCACCAAAGCAGCAGGTGATCAGCGACTATGGGATGGACACTCAAACCAATCTCGCAAGGATGGGGTCGCAACAAAGTAGCATGCTGGGTGATCTACTCGGCCACCCGGTCGATACTTCCGGCGCCCCGACAGCCGGTGATCCCAACTCGCTTTCCGGCTACGCCCCACAGTCGAGCTTTGCCGATGTCGGCAATCAGCAGCGCACGCTCGATCAGGACTTCAGCGCCGATCGCCAGCGCGTCGAAGATGCGATGTATCAGCGGATGGACCCGCAGCTACAGCGTGACCGCTCGCAACTGGAAGCGCGGCTGGCGGATCAGGGCATCAAGATTGGCTCGCCCGCATATCAATCAGCGATGGATCAGTTCGGGCGGCAACTGACCGACACGCGGCTGGGCATCACCGAGCGAGGTCTTGCCGAACAGCAGGCGGGATTTAATCAGGCGCTGCAGACCGGGCAGTTCTATAATCAGGGACAGCAGCAGGACTTTTCGCAGGCGGCACTGCGCGGCAACTTCTTCAATTCCGCGCAGGCACAGGGTCTGTCGAACGCCAACACGCAGCTTGGCGCGAAAAACGCCGCACGCCAGCAGTGGCTCAACGAGCAGTACGCATCACGCAATCAGCCGATCAACGAGATCACCTCGCTGATGTCGGGATCGCAGGTGCAGCAGCCGAACTTTGTGACGACACCGACCAACCAAATCCCGACGACAGATTATGCCGGGCTGGTGAACAACCGCTTTAGCCAAGACATGGGCATCTATCAGCAGCAGAGCCAGAACATGAACACGCTGATCGGCGGCGCGTTCGGTGCGGCGGCTGGTTATCTGCGCTCCGATCGGCGTGAGAAGGATGTCGGTCCCAAACTCGGCACCGTGTTCGCCGCCGGTCCCGATGGTGAGAAGCCGCTGCCGGTCTACGAATATAAATACAAGGACGATCCGGCATCGACGCGCCACGTTGGTCCGATGGCGCAAGACGTCGAGAAGGTTGACCGCAAGGCGGTCAAGACGCGCAAGGGCACCAAGTATATCGACATGACGAGAATGGGTTCGATCCTGAAAGCAGGAGCGGCGTGACATGGCATATGGTGATCCCGGCAGCGGCATCCTCGATCCGAGTAATCCACTCAGCTTTGCGTTCGGCGGTGGTGGTCCTCCGCTGTCGCTGGAAGAGATCAAGCGTCGCCGCGCTGTTCAGGCGGCGCTGGCATCGCAGAAGCGAGCATACCCGAAGAATATTGGCGAGGGGCTGACGGCTCTCGGTGAGGCTCTTGGCGAGCGCGCGAGCGACGATCGCCTGTCAGCGGCTGAGAAAGGTTACAACAAAGGATTTGCGGCTGACCCCTTGATTAACCCCGGAGCAGCGCCCGCAGCAGGCAAGCGGTCTGAGGTTGTTGATCCACAGCGCGACAAGATCACTACAGCTTTGCTGACTACGCCTCAGGAGGTGGCGCAAGGAAACCCTACGGTGGCGGGGCAGGAAGCCCCGACGACCGATACATTGGTGCCGTCCCCTTCCGCTGGCGACCCGTTGGCTAATGCGCGCGCAACTGCGATCAGCGGCATCGAGAGCGGCGGGCGGTACGACGCAGTTGGTGTCCCGACCAAGTATGGTCGCGCGTTGGGTAAGTATGGCGTCGTTGAGGCCAACGTCGCCCCGTGGACGAAGGCGGCGCTTGGTCAGCCGCTGACGCCGCAGCAGTATCTTGCGGACAAAGATGCGCAGGACGCGGTGTTCAAGCATCGCTTCGGGCAGTACGTCGATCGTTTCGGTGAGGAAGGTGCTGCGCGTGCTTGGTTCGGTGGCCCCGGCAACGTGAACAACACCAACGCCACCGACGCGCATGGTCGCCTAACAATTGGCACCTACGGGCAGGACTATATGCGACGGCTGCAGGGCGCGCAGGGCGGCGCACAGCCATCCGGCGCACCCGGCGACGGCGGTGACGTTGGCGGCGTCGCCACTGATGACAGCGGCAATCCGCCGACACCGACCACCATCCAGCCGATGCGTGTGGCTCAGGCTGGTGTGCCGGGTCCGCTCACGCCGCCGACGCCGGTTCAACAGTTGACGCCCGAGCAGCTTCAGACCGATCCCGGCTTCGCCATTCCATCCGGCAAGCCGGGCGCCCCGCGCAAGCAGGAAAACCCCACACCGGAGGAAACTCGCGGTCTGCAGATTTTGATGAAATATCCCGGTGATGAGCGCGCGAAGGCTCTTGCTGAGCGGTTGATCAAGTTTGGTCAGGACAAGCGTGAAGCGGACTACAACCGCCAAGTCGAAGAGTACAAACTGACCTACGGCACGCACGAGAAGGAAGCGTTGCGGCGCGCGACAGAGAACAGCCCGGCAGAGCGAGCCAAGTTGCGTGCCACGCTGCGCGACGAGGAGGACAAGCAGCGTCTCGGCGGCATCACACCGGCAGTATTCGAGAAGGCGATTGAGAAAAGCTACGAGGGCGTCAAGAACATATCGTCCGCGACTTCCGCTATCCAGAACGCGCGGCACGCGCTGCTTGATGAGAAGATGTTCACCGGCTCAACCGCCGAGATCAATCTGTCGGCAAAAAAATTCTTGGCGGCTCTCGGCTTCCCGGATGATCCGCGCGTCCCGGCGACCGAACAGTTCAAGTCCTTCATGGCGCCGATCATCGCGCAGGCACGAATGAGCTTGGCGGGAGGGGCCAACATCTCGGACGCCGATATGCGGGCAGCAACTTCTGCGGCGGCAGGAAACATCAAGCTTGAGCGCACCTCGATCCAAGGCGTGCTTGACGCAATCGAGCGCATCAACACCGTCAATGCTGTCGAGCATCAGAAGAAACTACTCGCGTTTACCGGCGCTGATCCCGATCGCCAGCGCATGGTGTTTGGCACTTTCGGTGTACCGATGGAGCAGGTGGTGCCGCAGGGCGCTGTCGATCGACTGCGCCAGTACGCGGACAATCCCACGGTCCTCAAGGAGTTCGATGACACGTTCCACACGCCCGGTCTCGCTCAGCGCATCCTGAAATACAGGAGATAGCTATGGGCCTGTTCGATGAGTTTGTCGGCGGCAAGCCGCCCTCTGAGGAGGAGAAACGCCCGCCATCCACGGTGGCGCCTGCTGCTCCACCGAGCAACGTCCCAACCTTTCGCGACTTCGTCGGCGGCGGTGGCGGATCGACGCCCACCCCTCCGAGCGCCGCTCGCACATGGGGCGACACGCTGAAGGGCTGGGGACAGACCGCCGTCGACTTCGGCACCGCCGCTGGTAATTCCGGCACCTTCGGGCTGGACGTTCGTCGCGACGCACTGGCGGGCTGGCTGGCTGGTGACTACCCGAGCTACTCAGCAGGCGTAGAGGCGGAACGAGCAAGGCTTGCAAAACAGCGCGAACGCAGTCCCATCGCCTCGATTGCTGGAGATGTTGCTGGCGGGGTTGCCATACCCGGCATGGGCGGTGCGGGGCTGGCGGCACGGTTGGCTCCGACTGCTTTGGCGCAAGGTGCCAATCTCGGTGCGCGCGTGCTGCACTCCACCAAAGGGGCATTGGCTCGCGGTGCAGGCTTCGGCGCCGAAGGTGCGGCTGTCGGCGCGCTGCAGGGCGCGGGCAACACCTACAGCGACAAGCCGGTCGACTATCTCACCAACGCGGCTTGGGGTGGCGGCATCGGCGGCGTTCTCGGCGCGGGTATGGGTGCCACCTTCGGGCCGCGCGGCGGCATGCAGTCAACCGCGCAGCGCCCCACCATCCCGGAACAGCAACGCTTCACTGATCTTGCGTATGATCGCATGCGCGCGAACCCGACGCAGTATGAGACACCCGCGTTCGGTCGTGCCGCCAATGATCTTGAGATGCGCCTGATGCAGCGGTTCGACCCTGCAGGTGACAGCGCGCCCGCTTCCTTTCGCGCCGTGCAGCGCATGCAAGACACGAACGTCGTCACGCCCAAATCGATCGAAGATATTCGGCAGACACTCGGTGACATCTCGCCGCTGGCACGCGCTGATCGCAAGGCGGCGCGCGAGGTGCGCGCCGCGCTCGATGATTTCACCATCAATCCGCCGCCGGGTGCAGTGCGCCCGGCTCACGCGCCAACAGCGGCCGAGGTGTCGGAACTGCAGCGGATTGCACGCGACAGCAACGCGGGCCTTGAGCGGTCGCGTACCATCGCGAACATGCGACAGTCTGTCGAAAATAAAACCGCGCGACAAAACTCTGGCTTAAACGCCGAGAACGTGATGCGCGGCCACGCAGAGCAGATGCTCAACCCGATGACGCCGGGTTCCCGCGCCCGCCTCGCGGGATATTCGGGTGAAGAGGTTGGCGCACTGCGTAATGTCCTGCATCCCGGTCGCCGCGCTGAAGCCTTGCGCTATGTCGGAAACTTCCTTGGCGGCGGCGGTGGTCTGGGCGCGGCGGCGGCGACCGCACTCGGCGCTGGCGGCTACATCTACGGGTCCGATGACGCGAAGGGTGGTACGCTTGGAGGTGCGGCGGCGGCAGGCGCCGGGCTTGGCCTGCGCATGTTGGCAAACCGTGGCGCAAACCAACGCATGCAGGCGCTGCAGGACTTAGTCTCACAGCGCAACCCGCTTTACCAGAACCGCGCAGCACGCGCGCCGATGGCTCCACCGCCCGGCGGTGCTGGTGTGTCGAACACACGCGACGCACTGACCACCGAGTTGGTCAAGCAGGGCTACTTCCAGACCGATGACGGCAAGATAATCCCGCGCATCACCGTTACGCCGAGAGAGGAATAGTCATGCCGCGCGATGGAACCTTCGCCTACTCGCTCCCTCCGGGGACCGATGGTGTGACGGACACGACGATCGAGAGCAGCAAGTACAATACGTTTGTCCACGATGTGGCGGGAGAGTTTAACTCGATACGTCCGATCCTCTACGGCGGGACCGGCGCGAGCAGCGCAGCGGATGCGCGCGCCGCTCTTGGCGTCACATCTGGCGCAGTGCAAGTCACCAACTACGACAGCCATGTGTTTGAGA
>Ga0190274_10002963_pt1 | contig 10071 bp, 7 predicted proteins | sample Popmic531T_FD_133002 | JGI IMG/M metagenome (GOLD analysis project Ga0190274, IMG submission 133002) | Populus adjacent soil microbial communities from riparian zone of Yellowstone River, Montana, USA - 531 T | ecosystem: Environmental > Terrestrial > Soil > Riparian zone | place: USA: Montana...
CTCCCACCTGGTATCTCGAGTACGGGGCATAAGCCTGCTGCTGCGCGCGGCGCGCCGCCGCGACCAGCGTTTCAGTCACGCCAGACCTCATGAAGAAATGAATCGCCGGCGGGCAGCTTCGCCGCGCCGAGGAACTCCGCCACCGTCTGCCCCGCATCGGCGAAGCTGCGTCGCACCCCAAGTGCGACCGGCCGCACCTTCGGGCCCCAGACCAGCAGCGGCACCACCTCGCGAGAATGATCGGTGGAGGGCGTCGTCGGATCGTTGCCGTGGTCCGCGGTGAAGATAATCAGGTCGTCACTCCGGCCGGAGCCGAGGATCCCGGGCACGGCGGCGTCCAGCTCGAGGAGCCCCTGATGGAACCCCGGGACATCGTTCCGGTGGCCCCAGCTCTGGTCGAACTCGATCACATTGGCGAACAGGAAACCACGTTCCATCGTCGCGAGCGCCTCGCCGATGAGCTGGTAGGCTTCCGCGTTGGTTGCCGTGTGACGGCTCCGGACGCCCCGTCCCGCGAACAGGTCATCCACCTTCCCCACCCCCACGACCGGCACCCCCGCCAGGGCGAGGCCGTCGAGCAGGGTCGGGCCGACCGGCTCGATGCTGAGGTCCTTCCGGTTGGGCGTACGCGTCCAGTGGCCCGGCGTGCCCACGAACGGTCGCGCAATCACCCGCGACACCCCGTGCGCACCGACAAGCATCTCGCGCGCGATGGCGCACGCTGCGTACAGCTCCGCCAGGGGCACCGTTTCTTCGTGCGCCGCCACCTGGAAAACGCTGTCGGCCGACGTATACACGATCCAGTCGCCGGTCTGGACGTGCTGCTCGCCGAGCTGGTCGAGGATCACGGTGCCCGAGGCGGCCCGGTTGCCCAGCACGCCACGCCCCGTGCGGCGCGAAAACTCGGCGATCAGCGACGTGGGGAAGCCCAGAGGGTAGGTGGCGAATGCCTTCGGCAGCACGAGGCCGCAGAGTTCCCAGTGCCCGGTGGTACTGTCCTTTCCCGGGCTCACCGGCTCCAGGATGCCATGCGCCGCCAGCGGTGCGGGCACCGGGGCCACGCCCTGGATCGGCGCGCAGCGACCGAGTCCGAGACGCTCGAGATTGGGAAGCGTGAGTCCCCCGACCGCACGGGCGACATTCCCGAGGGTATCGCTCCCCGCGTCACCATAGGCCGGCGTGTCCGGCGCGGCGCCGCATCCGAGGCCGTCGAGCACGATGATCGCCGCGCGACGCCGATCGCTCACGACACCGGCTCGGCATAGCGACGTTCCACCCTCGGTGAGAGCGACGTGAGCAGCTCGTAGCTGATCGTCCCCGCGGCCACCGCCTGCTGGTCCAGCGTCACGAGACCACCGAAGACCGTGGCCACGTCGCCCACGGCGGCGTCCGACTCGACCATCGTCATGTCCATCGTCACCCGTCCGAGGATCGGGCAGCGCCGGCCGCGCGCCTCCACCGCACCGTGGTTGGAGAGCGACCGGGGCACACCATCACCGTACCCGATGCCGAGGGTCGCGACAGACACCGCGCCCGGCGCGATCCAGGTCGCGCCATAGCTCACCGAGTCTCCGGCCTGCAGATGACGCGTCGCGATCACGCGGGCGCACAGGCGGGCCACCGTTTCCGGTGCCATGCCACCAGCGGCGCCACCATAGAGAAAGATGCCCGGTCGCACCAGGTCGGCGGCATATCGTGCCCCGACCAGGGCCGCTGCGCTGTTCGCGGCGTGCACCAGCGGCGGACGCCGTGGCAGCGCGCTCAGCACCAGCTCGAACCGCTCCCACTGCACCTGCGTGGCGGCGGGATCGCTGTCCGACGAATGGAAGTGCGTGAACACGCCCTCCCATCCGGTCGCCGGCGCAAGCAGGCGCGCCGCATCGGCCAGTGCGGCACCGTCGCTCCAGCGCAGGCCGGCGCGCCCCATGCCCGTGTCGATCTCCAGGTGGAAGGGCCTTCCGGTGGGAAGCCACGCGGCCAGGGATGCCGTATCGCCGAGCGACGGGCGCAGGTCGTGGACGGCGCACTCGTCGAGTCCGGCGGGAGTGACGGGAGAAAAGACGACGATCGGGCGGGTGAGGCCGGCTACCCGGAGCTCGATGCCCTCGGCGACCGTCGCCACGCCGAAGCCCCACGGATCGACCGCCTCGAGGGCGCGGCTGACACGAACGGCACCCAGTCCGTAGCCGTTAGCTTTGACCATCGGCAGCAGTCGGGCGCGTGATCGACTCGCGATGGTGCGCGCGTTTCTCACCAAGGCGGTGAGATCCACGTCCACCCATGCGCGCTGCGGCGACGGCCTGAGTATGGTCATGTCGGCGCGTAAACTACCGGGACGGAGAACCCATGCAAGACAGGCCGCCGCTGGAACGGGTGCTGGACCTCGTGAAGGACCTGCGCGTGCGCTGCGCGTGGGATCGCGCGCAGACACGGGAGACACTCCGTCCGTACCTGGTGGAGGAAGTGCTCGAGCTCGATCACGCGCTGCGCGAGGAGGATCCCGATGGCATCCGCGACGAGCTCGGGGACTTTCTCCTTCACCTGGCGTGGCAGTTCGTCATCGCCGAGGAGCGGGGGGAGGCGACGCCCGACGAGATCGCCGATCGTGTCGTGCGGAAGATGGAGCGCCGACATCCTCATCTCTTCAATCTCGGCCCGCGCGAGCCATGGGAACAACTGAAGCGCAAGGAAGGCCGGAAGGGATTGCTCGAGGGACTTCCCCCTACCCTGCCCGACCTCCTCATGGCCTACCGCCTGCAGGAACGCGCGGCGAGCGTGGGCTTCGACTGGCCCGACGTCGGCGGTCCGCTCAACAAGGTGCGCGAGGAGCTCGCGGAGGTGGAGGAGGAGCTGTCAGGGGGTCAGGATGGTCAGGAGGCGCTGGCCGACGAGATCGGGGACCTCCTGTTCGCGGTGGTCAACCTCGCACGCAAGGCGGGGGTGCAGCCGGGCCCCGCGCTCGATCGCACCAACGCCAAGTTCCGCCGCCGTTTCGCTGAGATCGAGCGGATGGCGGGTGAGAAGGGCATCGACATGCACACCGCGGGGCTGGACGTCCTGGATCAGCTGTGGGATCAGACCAAACTGCGTGAGGAGAAACAGAAGAAGGAGACAGCGTGAGGAGGAACTGAAACAGCTGTTCCTCCTCACGCTGTCAGGGGTACAGCCGATGCAACTGCCTCGGAAACGCGATCGCCTCCCGCACATGCTGGATCCCTGAAATCCACGCGACCGTCCGCTCCACCCCGAGCCCGAAGCCCGAGTGCACGAACGTGCCGTATTTCCGCAGGTCGAGGTACCAGCGATATGCCTCCGGATCGAGTCCCTGCCCCGTGATCCGCGCCAGCAGCAGGTCGTAGTCATCCTCGCGCTGTGATCCCCCGATGATCTCGCCGTATCCCTCGGGTGCCAGACAGTCGTTGTTCAGCACCGTCCGCGGATCCTCGGGGTTCTCCTTCATGTAGAAGGCCTTCACGCCCTTCGGATAGTTGTACACGAACACCGGCCGGTCGTACTGCTGCGCCAGGAGCGTCTCGTCATCGCCTCCGAGGTCCTGCCCCCACTGCATGTCCGATCCCATCCGGTTCAGCGCCGCGACCGCATCGGTATAGCTGATTCGCGCGAAGGGCGCCTTCACCCGCTCCAGCGGCGCCGTGTCCCGCTCGAGTTCCTTGAGCTGCTCGGCGCAGCGCTCCAGCGCGCGGCCGACGATGTAGCTCACGAACTCTTCCTGCAGCCGCATGTTGTCGTTCGAGTCGTTGAACGCCACCTCCGGTTCCACCATCCAGAATTCCGTCAGGTGCCGCCGCGTCTTCGACTTCTCGGCGCGGAACGTCGGGCCGAAGCAATACACCTTCCCCAGGGCCGCCGCCGCCGCTTCCACGTAGAGCTGGCCCGTCTGTGCCAGGTAGGCCTTGCCCAGGTCGAAGTAGTCGGTCGAGAAGAGGTTGCCTGCCTCCTCGCCGATGGCGCCGGTCAGGATCGGCGTGTCCACCAGCACGAAGTCGCGCTGGTAGAAGAAGTCGCGGATCGACTGCACGACCTCGTGGCGCACCCGGGCGATCGCCACTTGCCTCCGGCTCCGCAGCCACAGGTGGCGCTGCTCGAACAGGAACTGGGTGCCGTGCTCCTTGGGTGACACGGGGAAGTCCACGCTCTTGCCCAGTACCTCGAGGCCGGTGACGGTCAGTTCGACACCAGCCGGCGCGCGCGGATCCTCCCGCACCACGCCCGTCACCGCCACCGAGGATTCCTGCGCGAGCGTCAAGAACAGGGCCCAGGTGTCCTCCGGTACTTCCCGCTTGGAGAGGACACCCTGGACGTAGCCCGATCCGTCACGCAGCACCAGGAATGCGATCTTGCCGCTCGACCGGGTCGTCATGATCCAGCCGCGGAGGGTGACGGTTTCGCCGACGTGGCGGGGGAGTTCGTTGATGTAAGTCATTGTCATGGCGGGAGGGAGATTACTGGTGGGTCACCTTATGGTCAACTTGCGGCGGGCGGGCACCTTCGCATATTCCGGTCTCTACAGAGCCCTCCGAACCTCCCCATTTTGGCGATCGATCTACCGACCGGAGCCGTCATGTCCCAGGGTGCCAGCTTTCTCGCGCAGGTCGAGGCCAGTTTTGACCGGGCAGCGGCGCTGACGAAACATCATCCGACCCTCCTCGGCCAGATCCGGCAGTGCAACACCGTGGTCCAGTTCAGCTTCCCCCTCCGTCGCGACGACGGCACGCTCGAGACGATCCACGCCTGGCGCGCCGAGCACAGCCAGCACAAGCTGCCGACCAAGGGCGGCATCCGGTACGACGTCAACGTCGATGCCGAAGAGACGATGGCGCTGGCGGCACTCATGACCTACAAGTGCGCCGTGGTGGACGTTCCCTTCGGGGGGGCCAAGGGCGGCATCCGGATCTCGCGCCACAAGTATTCGGAGGGTGAGCTCGAGCGCATCACGCGCCGCTACACCTTCGAGCTGGTCCGGAAGAATTACATCGGGCCGGGGATCGACGTTCCCGCTCCCGACTTCGGCACCGGTCCCAAGGAAATGGCCTGGATCGCCGATACCTACGCCCAGATCCGTTCCGATGACCTGAATGCGCTCGGCTGCGTCACCGGCAAGCCGGTGCAGCTCGGCGGGATCCGCGGCCGCACCGAGGCCACCGGGCGCGGCGTCTTCTTCGGGGTGCGCGAGGCCTGCGACGTGGCCGAGGACATGAAGGCGCTTGGCCTGAAGCCGGGCCTCGCCGGCAAGCGTGTCGTCGTGCAGGGACTGGGCAACGTCGGGTACCACGCCGCCAAGTTCCTCGAGGAAGGCGGCGCAATCATCGTCGGTATCGCCGAGCGCGAGGGGGCGATCCACAATCCCGGGGGCCTCGACCTCGAAAAGGTCGTGGCCCACCGCAAGGCGACCGGCAGCTGCCTCAATTATCCCGGTGCCACGAACATCGCCCCTTCGCTCGCTGCCCTCGAACTCGACTGCGACATCCTGGTTCCCGCCGCCCTCGAAAACCAGATCACGATGGAGAACGCGCCGAACATCAAGGCGAAGATCATCGCCGAAGGCGCCAACGGCCCGACCACGAACGAGGCGGACGCGATCCTGCAGCAGCGTGGCGCGCTGGTGCTCCCCGATCTCTACCTGAACGCCGGCGGCGTGACCGTCTCGTACTTCGAGTGGCTGAAGAACCTCTCGCACGTACGATTCGGGCGCATGGAAAAGCGGTTCGACGAGAGCTTCGCCCGCGGGCTGATCGGTGGCGTCGAGCGGCTCACCGGCAAGTCGCTGGAGCTGGGCGAGAAGGCACAGCTCACGCACGGGGCCGACGAGATCGACCTCGTCAACTCGGGGCTGGAGGAGACGATGATCGGCGCCTACCAGGGCGTGCGCGAAACGAAGATTGGCCTGGGCAAGACTGTCGACCTGCGCACGGCGGCGATGGTCACGGCGATCGACAAGGTGGCGGTGATCTACCAGGAGATGGGCATCTTCCCATGACCCGCTCTATCCCACCCTGAACAACTCCACTGCTCTGGGGAACCGGGCGATGGCCCGGTCCCGGAGCGGACCGTGTTCCGGACGTTGCAGTGCCGGATCCCGCTCGATCACGTCCCGCGCCATCGCGCGCGCCTTCTCCAGCAGGTCCCCATCCGTCGCGAGGTTCGCGTGCCGCAGGGTGAGGCCGCCCGACTGGCGGGCACCCATCAGGTCGCCCATGCCCCGCTCCTGGAAATCGAGCTCGGCCACCTTGAACCCGTCGGTTGTGGCGGCAAAGGCCTTGAGCCGCTCCGGCACTCCGCCATCGGCCATCAGGATGCAGTAGCTCTCCTCGTCTCCGCGTCCCACCCGCCCCCTCAGCTGGTGCAGCTGTGCCAGCCCGAATCGCTCCGGGTGCTCCACCACCATGATCGTGGCATTCGGCACGTCGATCCCGACCTCGATGACCGTAGTGGCGACCAGCACCCGGACCGTCCCGTCGCGAAAGCGGCGCATTACTGCGTCCCGCTCCTCCGCCTTCAGACGACCGTGCACCAGTCCGACCTCGATGTCGGCGTAGCGGCTCTTGAGCTGCTCGGCCATCGTCGTCGCCGCCCGCAGGTCCGCCTTCTCCGACTCGTCGATCACCGGGAGCACCACGTATGCCTGGCGCCCGCGCCGGCACTCCTCGCCCACGAACTCCCACACCCGCTCCCGTTCGCCGTCGTACCGGATGGCCGTGCGGACTTTCCCGCGCCCAGGCGGGCGCTCGCGCAGCGCCGACACATCCAAATCGCCATAGAGCGTGAGCGCCAGTGAGCGTGGAATGGGTGTGGCCGTGAGCAGCAGCACGTCGGGCGCGGAACCCTTGTTGATGAGCGCGGCACGCTGCTCGACCCCGAAGCGATGCTGTTCGTCGATCACCACCAGGCCAAGCTGCTTGAACGCGACCGTCTCCTGCAGCAACGCATGCGTGCCGACGATCACGCGTGCCGCCCCCGAGGCGATGCGCTTCCGTGAGGAGGCCTTGTCGGCGGCGGTCATCCGCCCGAGGAGGACCTCCGGCATGATGCCGAGCGGTGCCAGCAGGCGCGCGAGCGTAGTCGCGTGCTGCTCGGTGAGCAGTTCCGTCGGCGCCATGAGCGCCGCCTGGTGCTGGTTCTCGAGCGCCACCAGCATCGCGAGCAGCGCCACCACGGTCTTGCCGGTGCCAACGTCTCCCATGAGCAGCCGGTGCATGCGCTCCGGCGCCTCCATGTCGGCGGTGATCTGCGACAGGGCCTTTTCCTGGTCGCCGGTGAGCGCCCAGGGCAGCGACTCGCGGAGGCGGCGCGTGAAGGTGACGTTGCTCGCTTGTGCCAGCCCGCCCTTGTCCCGCTTGGCCAGTGCCCGCGCGCGCGCCAGCATGAGCTGCACGTCGAACAGCTCGTCGAACGCGAGACGGCGCCGCCCGAGTTCCGCTTCGGCCGCACTGGACGGCCGGTGCACCACGCGAAGCGCCTCCGGCAGGGTGGGCAGCCCCAGCGCGTCGCGACGCGCCGGCGGAAGCAGGTCCGCGATGAGCGGAATGAGCGCGTCGAGATGGCGCTCGATCAGCGAACGGATCTGGCGGTGTCCCAGACCCTCGGTGGCGGGATAGATCGGAAGAATCAGTCCTGCGGGTGCCGACTCCGCATCGTCGGCATCACCGAGGATGATGAACTCGCGCGGCGCCATCTGCCGGCCGTGATAGAACCGCACCGGCCCCGACACGAGCAGCAGCTGGCCCTCGCGGATGGTGCGATCGAGGAAGGCCTGGCCCGGCCAGACACACTCCAGCAATCCCGATTCATCCCGCAGCACCGCGTGGAAGATCCGGAGCCCCTTCCGGGTCGGCAGCACGCGCTTCGCCATCACGCGACCCACCGCGGCGATCTCGTCGCCCACACGGGCCTTCGCGAGCGGCGTCAGGGCGGAGGCATCGAGATACCGATGGGGGAGGTGCCAGACGAGATCGAGCGCGGTGCGGATGCCCAGGCGGGCGAAGGCATCGGCGCGCTTCTCGCCCACCCCCTTGAGGAACTGGATCGGGGTGTCGGGCCGGAGTGTGGAGGTTCGGGGCAGCGCGCGAGGAGGCATCGGACCGGATGATCCCCTAGAGATCGGACGCCAGCAATCCCTCGGCGTAGCCGTGCGCGTCGAACGGGGCGAGGTCGTCGAGCCCTTCGCCGAGCCCGACGAACCGGATCGGGAGGCCGAGTTCCCGCCGAAGCGCGGCCACCGCGCCACCGCGCGCCGTGCCGTCGAGCTTGGTGACGATCACGCCGGTGGGTTGCACCGCCTCGCCAAAGAGCCGGCCCTGCTGGATTGCGTTCTGGCCCACCGTGCCGTCGAGCACGAGCAGCGTCTCGTGCGGGGCGCCGGGCACCTTCCGCGTCACCACGCGCACCACTTTCCGGAGCTCGTCCATCAGGTTGTCCTGCGTGTGCAGGCGGCCCGCCGTGTCGATGATCACGGTGTCGAGCCCGCGCGCCGTCGCCGCCTCGATCGCATCGAAGGCGACGGCCGCCGGATCACCGCCCTGGGTGCCCGCGACGCACTCGACACCGATTCGCTGCGACCATACCTGCAGCTGCGAGACCGCGCCCGCGCGCCAGGTGTCGGCCGCCGCGAGCAGCACCTTGCGTCCCTCGCCCTTGAGTCGCCGTGCCAGCTTCGCGACGGTGGTGGTCTTCCCCACCCCATTCACGCCCACTACGAGGATCACGGTGAGCCCGCTGGTGGCGCGCGCGAGTCGTTCCGGATGCTCCGGGCCCTGCAGCATCGCCGCCAGGCGATCAACCAGCGCCTCCCGCACATCGTCTTCCTTCTTGAGCTTGCCCGAGCGCACCCCCTGCTCCAGCGCGTCCACCAGCTCCATGGTGGCCGGCACGCCGAAATCGGCCTCGATCAGCATCTGTTCGATCTGTTCGAGATCGGCGGCCTTGAGGCCCCGCACCAGCGCGCCCACATCGGTGAGCATCACGCGCTTGAGGCGGCCCCAGAGTCCGAGCTTCTTTTCGCCTACACGGCCGAGAGTCATACCGGAAGATAACGACAGCGTGAGGAGGAACTGCGAAAGCGTCAGGAGGAACGGCAACAACGGTTACCGCAGTTTCGGTTCCTCCTCACGCTGTTTCTGTTCCCCCTCACGCATTCTAGCGCAGCCCCAGTTTTCGCCGCGCCATCCACTCGATACAGAGGCCGAGCACCGCGAGCGCGAACAGCCACACCCAGTCCCGCGCCGAGGTCCGCGCGGTGCCCGCGACGGTGGTGCCCCCCTTCGACGCGATCGATGGAACGCGGGGCAGCAGTTCGTCGGAATATTCCTCGACCGCGATCAGGCCCTGCGTGCCACCCTCGAGCCGGTAGCGCCAGGTGCCCGGCGCCAGCCACACCTCCGCCCGACCCGCGCCATCGAATCGCAGCGTGTCCGTGGCGCTCGCGGCACCGCTGAAGTCGATGGGCACCGCGCGCGCGGTCCCGGTCCCGGTCCACTCGAATACCAGCGGCCGGCCATTCGGCACTACCGGCCGGACCGGGTGCGCCAGTCCCCGGGCAGTGTCGGGAGCGCCGAGAAGCCAGGTCACCGTGGCCCCGACGAGCGCGCGATAGCCCTGCTCCGATGACCCTCCGCGGAAGCTCCATCGCCAGAGACCGTCGACGGCGGTCGTGACGCGTCGCACACTCCCCGATTCCGCGCCGAAGAACGCCGGTCGTGGCGCGCCCCGCCTTCCCGCCTGCGCCATCAGCCCCACCCATCCGGACGCCGCCGGCTGCGCGGGAGTGAGCAGCACGGCCGGGGGAAACGAATCGACCGGCAGACCACCAAGCGCGGCGGCAACCGGCGACGAGGGCGTGGCCGTCAGATACCAGTCGCCGTCCTGCGCCGGCGCATCGCCGCCGCCACTGGGCCAGAGCCACAGGCCCCGGCCGCGCAGATCGGTCGCGCGATCGACCGCGCGTCCCTTGAGTACCACGAGGTCGGCGCCACGAATCGCCTGGCGCATCACGTCCTCGGCGACCGGCTTCAGGTCGGTCATCGATCGCCAGCTTTCGCCAATGCGCACATAGCC
>Ga0190274_10002964_pt1 | contig 10069 bp, 8 predicted proteins | sample Popmic531T_FD_133002 | JGI IMG/M metagenome (GOLD analysis project Ga0190274, IMG submission 133002) | Populus adjacent soil microbial communities from riparian zone of Yellowstone River, Montana, USA - 531 T | ecosystem: Environmental > Terrestrial > Soil > Riparian zone | place: USA: Montana...
TGAAGGAATTCTATATTAAACAATAATAAGTCAATGACAGAAAACACAATCCCACTGCGGGTTACATAATATCGCATCTAAAGCTTACAAGCCTTCAACTCAATTTAATTATCGAGGCAAACACTCTAAATACATCAAACCCTGAATAGTATTTTTCTATTTTCGTTAAATGAGGAGAGCGGTATTGTTGGTTTTTTTACTCAAACAATGAATTTTATAAATATATAATCAATTAATTATTTCCTATGAGATAAAATAAAATTCGTATATGTGAAATAAAATCACCAGACTGTGAATTGAATTGTACGATTTGGAGAGAGGGTGGGGAAACAATTGCACAATAACTATTGAGATGCATCCCGGTTTCCCCGGAATAGGGATTTAAAGAAATAGGCGACTTTTTAATGGCTGGTCAAATGAATTACCCTGGCAGGAATTCCCAAATAAAAGTTAAACCAAATTTTTATGGTTAGTTGGAAATCAATTTGCAAACATATCATTTTGCGATATCCATCTTCACCTTTTTATTTTTTATCTTTTGGTCTTTGATCAATCGAAGCGTTTCTCCCATCTTGCTTTTTTTTATTGCCACAAACGTGAAGAAATCTTTTACTTCTATCAATCCAATATCCTCCTTTTTCAGGTTGGCTTTATTACCAAGAAATCCGACAATGTCTACCTTATTTACTTTATCTTTTTTTCCCGCGGCAATGAAGAGCGTTGACCATTTTGGTTTTTCGGGTAAAATCGCCCCGGCTGGTAATTTTATTTTTTCTGTGCCCGCAGGGAGATAATCAGGCATTTTTTCTTCGGCAGATAAAATCAATATCGCAGTACCACTGGCGTCCATCCGGGCCGTTCTTCCATTTCGATGAATAAACATATCCTCTGTATGTGGCAAATGATAATGGACGATATAGCGGATATTGGGAATATCCAATCCTCTTGCAGCAAGATCAGTTGTTACCAATACGTTGGAGGTTCCATTTCTGAATTTAAACAATGCACTGTCTCTTTCCTGCTGTTCCATCGCACCATGATAAAAAACGTTGGTAATGGATTGAGATGTTAAATACTCGCTGGTACGTTCCACTGATTCACGATGATTACAAAATACCACCGTAGAACGATTGCCCAGGTAGCACACCAGGTTGAATAGTGTTTCTAACTTATCCTTTGAGCCACTTTGCACTGTCTTTATAGCAAGACCTTCCGGCACTTCTTCGTTACCGGATAAAAAATTAAGTCTTACCGGGTCTTTCAATCCAATAAATCCTGGAATCTCTACAGCCTCCGTAGCAGAGGTTAATATTCGTTTTTTTAATGATGGCAATGACCCGATGATAAACGCCATCTCTTCCTCAAAACCCGATTCCAGTGATTTATCAAATTCATCCAGCACCAGGGTTTCAATTGAATTGGTAGTGATATTGCCACGCCGGATGTGATCTGCTAGCCTTCCGGGAGTGCCAACCAGCAGGGCAGGGGGTTGAACTAAATTGTTTTCTTCTGTTTCCCTTAAATGACCGCCATAACAACAGGTCACTTTAAAATATGTGCCCAGCGATTTAAATACTTTTTCAATTTGTAAGGCCAATTCACGCGAAGGAACGATGATAATTGCCTGGGTCTTTTTGTTTGAGTGGTCTAACAATTGTAAAATAGGCAACAGGAAACCGAGGGTTTTTCCAGAACCCGTTGCAGAAAGAAGGATCAAGTTATCATGTTCTTCATTAGCCTTTATGGAAGCTACCTGCATTTCATTGAGTGCATCGATATCGAGCCGGGAGAGTATGTCTTCTATTGAATGGGTTCTATTTTGCATTTGCGCAAAAGTAAGCAAGTTTGTTCTGTAAGCAGCTTAAGCATGTTTTGGTGCTGTTCTCGTCGCGGCGCTCTCTATGTACCCTGCGTGATCTTTATAAGTCAGGACGGTTTTACATCCAAAGCCCTGATCTGTTGTTTATAGTCTTGTGGCAGAATGATGGATTTAAAAAACTCATCCATTTTGATTTTCCGGCTGAATTTATAAAAGGAAAGGAGTGGACTGATCCAGGAATACTTACCAAAGCCCATTAATTTCTTCACGTGTTGGGGAACCACTAATTTTTGCGATTCCTTTAATATAAAAAATCGGGGGCTGCCAAGATGTTTTTTATACTGATTGTAAAGGTCAATGGTATAATGGCTTTTCTGCAGATCCTTTTCCATATGTTCATTTCGCATTGTGAGCCACTCCTCGTAATTATGAGGCAATCCTTTTAATTGCATTCGCTGGCCCATGCGATAAAATACATCAAAAAGATCTTCCTTCTCTGCATCAGTTAATTTTCTTTCCAGTATTTCAAAAGAAGCAATGGAATAATGAATCAGCATGAACAAAACATCGCGGTATGCCCAGTCTGGTATTTGAGCGCCACGATTTTTTTCAACCGCTTCATGGATAGCTGTTATTTTATCGATGGCTTTGTTGGCCGCATCTGTTTCAGAAAAAACAATTTGCCTGGCATACATCACAGTAGAAAATAACCTGCCCAATGGATCAGCAGGAAGCCGACCAGTAAAGTAGAGCCAATCAACTGCTTTGTTCAAAGCAAATTCTGCAGAAGCTCCCGCAAACACAAAAAGTATGGTATCACTCTTACCCCATATCTCTCTTACAATGGAGTGCCTGGCGACAAAATATTCCATGCAGCAAAGAAAAGCAGTTTTCTTACATCAGCCTCCTGGTGGTGATGTGAAAACACGCCGGCTATATATAACAACACAATTTTAACGTACCAGTTATAGTAATTTTTTCCAGTATTCCAACCAATCGATCATCCGGCTGGTAAAGCCATATTCATTATCAAACCAGGCTATTACTTTCAGGTGATTGCCAACCATAGAGGTTAAAGTGCCATCAATGATACAGGAATGTGTATTGCCTTTTATGTCGAGTGAGACCAATTGTTCTTCTGTATAACCCAGTATTCCCTTGTATTCGTTTTGCGCGGCCTTCCTGAATAAATTGTTTACCTGGTTAACAGTTGCAGTGCTATTTAGCTGAATGGTAAAATCTGCCATCGCTCCATTTGCTACTGGTATACGGGTTGACACGGCAGCAATCTTACCCTTCATCCCGGGCATGAGTCTTTCTATGGAATGGTGCAGGTCAATCTCCACCGGGATAATAGATTCTGCCGCGGCTCTTCCACGGCGAAATTGCTTATGCGAGGCGTCTACCAATTCCTGTCGGCTGGTGTAGGAGTGAAGTATATTTATTTGGGCAGATTGTATGCCAATGGCATTTAGAATATAAAGCAGGTGCACGGAACAATTGGTCATACACCCTCCCGGCGAAATAATATGATTGCCTGCTGTTAAACCGCTTTGATTAAAGCCATAGACCATCAGGGGTATATCGTCTGATCCCGTGGTAGTAAGCAACACTTTTTTAGCGCCGGCTGTTAAATGTTCCCCCGCCCCGGCCATGCTCGAAAAGCGCCCGGAGCTTTCCAGTACTACGTCGATGTCAAGTTCCTTCCAGGGAAGATTTGCTGGATGATCAGCTTGCAATACCCTGATCTTTTTGTTGGCCACCGTTATGAAATGTTCATCGGCCTCCATTTCCTGGCTAAATGTTCCATAGACAGAATCATATTTCAATAAATAAACAAGGTTGTCCAACGGCATTATATCATTTACCGCTACCAGGTCAATAGCTGCATGATCCACCAGCCTTCTAAACAGGAGACGTCCGATCCGTCCCATACCATTAATTGCTACACGCATAATTCCAATCTTAAGTTAAAACTGCAAATATCACAAACTAAGACGGAGCGTAGCTATATCAGTTTAAAAATAAGAAAATAGATCAGTTTAGTTTTCTTGCCAGCCATCATTCACCCCCATCAGCAACAAATAAATATCTTCGCCACTATGAAAACTGCAACGATTCATGAAATAAAGCAAGAGCTTTCGACTGTCAAACCGTCGGAATTAATGGAGTTGTGCTTACGGCTGAGCAAATTCAAAAAAGAAAACAAGGAGCTTTTGACTTACCTTTTATTCGAGGCACATAATGAACAGGCTTATGTTGAAAGTGTAAAGAAAGAAATCAGTGAATTATTTGAAGAGATCAATCAGTCCCAGTTGTATTTCGCCAAAAAAAGCCTGCGAAAAATAGTAAGAGTCATTAACAAATATTGCCGGTATAGCGGATCCAGGCAAACCGAGGTGGAATTGCGGCTGTATTTCTGCCAGGCACTTAATGAGTCGGGGATACCAGTTTATCATAACACGGTGATCAATAACCTTTACCAGTCACAATTAAAAAAAATTGAAACGGTTATTGCCAGCCTGCATGAGGATTTGCAATACGATTACCGGAAGGAATTGCTGGATTTGAAATAAATCGGGCTGTTTCCGTTTTAATTCGCTATCTTCATTTGGTGACAGTAAGTCATGTAAACATTAAGTAGCAGATCTGCGCAAATTCTTACTTTTCGATTCAGTAGCATTTACCTCGTCTTTACTCCGTTTTCATCTTTCTTCACAAGTATTTTATTGTTTTATTTTAAATTTTGTTTTATGAATTTGTACGTTTCTAACCTAAGCTTTAACACAACTGATGATAAGCTGAGGCAATTGTTTGAAAAATTCGGTGCAGTATCTTCTGCAAAGGTGATACTTGATCGCGAAACCGGGCGCAGCCGTGGATTTGGATTTGTGGAAATGTCTTCCCAAAAAGAGGCCAACGAAGCAATCCAGGGCCTTAACAGCAAAGATGTGGACGGTCGTGCTATGTCTGTGTCTGAAGCAAGGGAAAAACCAGCCCGATCTGACAATAAAAGATGGTAATTGTTTAAAGATACTAATGGTGAAGAGCTCAGATTGAGCTCTTTTTTTTTTTACCTACCCTAACCACGTAGAAGTCAACCTTACCCAATCTATAAAAAAGAAATTGCTAACTTTCGCAAATGCCAGCAATGCTCGTTTCCAACATTAAGCTTTTGGTCAATACCAGGGAACAAAATCATTTATTAAGGGGCCGGGATTTAGCACATTTACCTTGTCTCCGGGATGCTTACCTGGTAATTGACCAGGGAAGAATCGCAGAGTTTGGAAATATGACCGATTGTAAGCATCGTCCTGAAGACTTCCTGCATAGCGTTGATGCCTCCGGCCAATTAGTACTCCCCGCCTGGTGCGACTCACATACCCACCTTGTTTTTGCTAACAGTCGCGAAGGTGAATTTATTGACAAAATAAAAGGTTTGAGCTACGCCGAAATTGCTGCGAAAGGAGGAGGTATTTTGAATTCAGCCGCGAGGTTAAATGAGACACCCGACGATGAATTGTTCAACCTGGCCTGGAAAAGATTGGAAGAAGTGAGTAAACTGGGAACCGGCGCTATCGAAATAAAAAGTGGCTATGGACTAAGTGTCGAGGGTGAATTGAAAATGCTGCGGGTAATAAGAAAGCTAAAGGAAAAGTCCCCGCTCAGTATTAAGACTACCTTCCTGGGAGCGCATACCTATCCGAATGAATTCAAAGAAAATCACCAGGGCTATATTGACATGGTAACACAGGAAATGCTGCCTGTAATCGCTGCTGAAAAATTAGCCGATTATATTGATGTGTTCTGCGAAACGGGTTTCTTTTCACCGGAAGAAACCGAAACCATTTGCAAGGCAGGAATGGCGCTTGGATTAAAGCCAAAATTACATGTCAACCAGCTAAACAGCATTGGTGGGATCCAAACAGGGATAAAGTTAGGCGCACTTACATTGGATCACCTGGAAACAATGACCGAAGCTGATGTGGAAGATCTATCGGCTTCAAATTGCATCGGAACTCTTTTACCATCCGCTGCGTTTTTTTTACGGATGCCTTTTCAACCGGCACGGAAATTAATTGATGCCGGTGCGGCTATTGCATTGGCAACAGATTTCAATCCAGGTTCCTCACCCAGTGGTAATATGAACCTGGTTGTTTCTATGAGTTGCATTCAAATGAAAATGCTTCCGGAAGAAGCCATCAACGCAGCAACCATAAACGGGGCTTACGCCATGGAACTCCAGGATGAAGTGGGCAGCATTACTAGTGGTAAAAAGGCCAATCTTATTTTCACCAGGCCTGTTCCATCATTGGCTTATTTGCCCTATGCATTTGGAACCAATCTTATTCATAAAGTGATGATAAACGGGGAATTTTTATAAACAAGCATTCACTTTTACCAACAATTCATGAACTTTTAACCCCGCAAGCAGTTAAGTATTAGTAAATTTACAGCTTGCATTAGCGTCTCCGCTTTGCAACAATTTGTAAACGCGAAAACCCGGCCGATGATTTTTTTATTAAAGGAGCTAACTTTCCCATTGACCGATCCTGTTCCCATCCTCGCCATCGTCCTTTTCATAATTCTTTTAGCGCCCATATTGTTAAGAAAGCTTAGGATTCCCAGTATCGTTGGTTTGATCATCGCAGGCATGGCGATAGGTGATCATGGTTTTAATATCATCGCCAAAGGAAGTATCGATCTTTTTGGTAAAGCCGGTCTGTTATACATCATGTTCCTCGCCGGCCTTGAATTGGATATGGCGGAATTCAAAAAGAACAAATATAAAAGTATCATTTTTGGCTTTTTTACTTTCGCTATCCCGATGGGACTTGGATTTTTATTATGCCGGGAGCTTCTTCATTTTAGTATGATCGCTTCGCTGCTGGTATCCAGCATGTTTGCCACCCATACACTGGTTGCTTATCCCCTGGCAAGCCGCCTTGGCATTACCAAGAATGAAGCTGTAACGATCACAGTCGGTGGCACCATCATTACTGATACGGCCGTGCTGCTGATACTCGCCGTCATTACCGGATCTGCCGATGGCGAATTGAACCAGCTGTTCTGGTTCAAATTGAGTGGTTCTTTCCTGTTATTTGCTTTTGGAGTATTGTTTGGCTTTCCCTTTATTGGTCGATGGTTTTTTAAAAAGATCAAGGACGACCAGACTACCCATTTCGTCTTTGTATTAGCCATGGTTTTCCTGGCGGCTTACCTTGCAGAACTGGCCGGTATAGAAGGTATAATCGGGGCCTTCCTCGCGGGGTTGGCTTTGAACCAACTGATACCTCATACTTCCGCGTTGACTAACAGGATTGAATTTGCAGGCAATGCGATCTTTATTCCTTTTTTCCTGATCAGTGTGGGTATGATCGTTGACCTGAGAGTATTATTAAAAGGACCCGATGCATTATATATCGCAGGTATACTAACCACGATGGCCTTGGTCACCAAATGGCTGGCTGCTTTTATTACACAAAAAATCTTTGGTTATTCCGGTGTCCAGCGCAATGTGATGTTTGGGCTAAGCACGTCTCACGCTGCCGCAACTATTGCGGTTATCCTGATCGGCTATAACTTGAAAATAATCGACGAAAATGTACTGAATGGCACTATCATCCTGATATTGGTGACCTGTATGGTAGGTTCTTTTGTTACGGCCAACGCAGGCAAGCGGTTAGCAATACAGGAAGCAGATAAACTACCTGATATGATCAATGAGCAGGAACGTTTGCTGATCCCTGTGATTGATATCGAAAAAATAGAAGACCTCCTTGACTTTGCCGTGATGATAAAGGACGATCATACTATGCCGGTCGATCTTTTATCCGTATTACAAGATGATGGCGATACAAAAGGCAAAGTATTGCTGAACAGGAAAAAATTGGAACGGGCCATCAAGCACGGCGCCGAGACAAACACCAGGGTGCAGTTAATGACAAGGGTGGATCTAAACCTGAGTAATGGAGTGGCTAGAGTGGTAAAAGAAAGACTAAGTACGGACGTGATAATACAATGGGAGGAAAAAACCGGCAGCACAACGGATTTCCTCGTTAATTCATTGTTTGGAAACACTACACAAAACATCATTGATACAGTTTGGGAAACGGTCTATATCTGTCGCTTTTTACATCCTGTAAACACGACCAGGAAAATTGTACTGGTACTTTCACCCAATGCACAATACGAGATCGGTTTCAAGTACTGGATGAGCAAAATGGTATTATTTTCCAAACAGGCAGGAGCCCGTTTACAGGTATGCAGCACAGCCGAAACCAAACTGGCAGTGGAGATGGAATTGAAAAAGATCAGGAGTAGGGTGGAAGTGATCTACAAACATTTTGAAGAAGTAGAAGATTTTCTAATTCTTTCCCGCGAAATTAGCCCGGATGATCTTATCGTGGTGGTCAATGCAAGAAAGGGCACCGTGTCTTATCATTCCTATATGGATACAATGCCTGGTAAGCTATTGAAACATTTCATTGATAATAATTTCATCTTGTTATATCCCGAACAAAATGAAGTCGCTTTTTTAGAAAGTGGAGTACAATCCGGCGACTTGTCCTTATCACCCATACAGGAACAAATTGACAATCTTAACAAATTAGGCAAAGCCGTTAAGAAGATATTTAATCCAGGTAGTGTCAAATCTACTGAAGCCGGGAACGAGGAATAAACTATTTATGATGTTTGTGTTTATTATAATGTTCCAGTAACTCATCCCCACCGAAGTCATTTTTCAGATCCCTGATGACTGTATGAACGTGATTGGCGTTATTCTGTGTATTATCGTATTCGATTATGATCGTCGGTCCTTGTATCCGGTAGTAATGCGGATGCCCCGGACCCGGTTGCTCTTGTTCGCCTGCCCAGGCAAAACGGAGATTGTTCACCCCGGCTGATTCTATTTCATTCATCATCTTCGTTGCCAATGAACGGTCATACCTGTGAATGTAAAGACTCAGCAATTGCATAAAAGTCTTCTGCTGTGAACTGTTCAATTCACTGTATAAAATTCCCTTCATATCAGTGATCATCGCTTTCCGGCTTGCAGCAGTAAGAATTTCTGCCGGCGCTGTTTTATCAATGACTGCTTTTACCAACTGTTGGGCATCCAGTGAATGCAGGAACGCGAATCCGAGTTCTGTCTCATCTTTTAGTATTTGTTTTCCTTTTTCAGAACCTGATAATACGATCGCCGGATTGCTTCCCAAAAATCCCGGGGTACCCGAAACCAGTTGATTGTTGTCGGAGGAAAAATTAAATGCCACATGGTGACCTTCAAATCGCCATCCCCATATCGAATCTGAAGCCGGGTCTCCAAAAACAGAGAAAAAATATTTTCCGGGGTCACGGTGATCGTCATTTGCCTCACGGTTTTCAACAACCTTCAATACCTGCTCCAGTTGCGTGATAGCAACAGTTTTATTGAATCCTGAATCGCTAAGTGCAGTGTGCAACAAATCCAATCCTGCTTTGCGTTGTTCTGCAGTCAGTTCCCGCAAAGCAATTCCTTTTCTTTCTTTTGGCACATAGTGCCAGTTGTACCGTTCGCTATCAACAAACGCGAATTGTGTTTTTGCTTTTTGTGCCGGAGATAATGATTGCAAAAATGTGTTCGCGACTTTGCTCATAACACTGGAAACACTTGTTGTTGATTGAGACCGGCACGAAAATAAATTTCCGGCTAATAGTAAAATAAGGATGGCTATCCGGTTCATGGCTGCATTATTTATATGGTAATGAAGGTAAATAAACTAATGGAGGAATATGAACAAAGTTGACCCGGTGATTTGCATTTTTAAGTATATTCATGCACCTTTTCAAGCAGGAGTGATATAGTTGTCGTAAATTATTGGGTATGGACCGCCGGAATGCTGTAAAAAAAATAATGATTGCCTCGGGCAGCCTGATCACCCTTCCATTTTGGATGACGGGATGCAGTGATGGCGATTCTTCCACACACCTTTCTTCCTTTTCTCTTACTGAACAGGAACTCCTGGGTTCCATTACCGATACAATTATTCCCGCGGGTAATGCCATCGGCGCTTTATCGGTTGGAGTAGATAAATTTTTACAGAAAATAATTGATGATTGCCAGGAAAAACCCGTCCAGGACAATGTAAAAAAGCAGCTGAATGCATTGGAAAAATCTGCCAAAAAAGTGCACGGAATGTCGTTTGCGAAATGTAATCAATTACAGCGGCAGGAACTGCTGTTGAACCTTTCGGTATCTGCTGATAA
>Ga0190274_10002965_pt1 | contig 10068 bp, 6 predicted proteins | sample Popmic531T_FD_133002 | JGI IMG/M metagenome (GOLD analysis project Ga0190274, IMG submission 133002) | Populus adjacent soil microbial communities from riparian zone of Yellowstone River, Montana, USA - 531 T | ecosystem: Environmental > Terrestrial > Soil > Riparian zone | place: USA: Montana...
CAGGTGCTCCTCGCCGAGGAAGCTCTCGGCGTAGACCTTGTAGACGTCCTCGGTGCCCGAGGGGCGGGCGGCGAACCAGCCGTTCTCGGTGACCACCTTGACCCCGCCGATGGCGGCGCCGTTGGAGGGGGCGGTGGTGAGCACGTCGACGATCGGCTCGCCGGCCAGCTCCGAGGCCTGCACGTCGCCGGCGGAGAGGCGCTTGAGCACGTCCTTCTGCTGGGGGGTGGCGGGGGCGTCGACCCGGCGGTAGGCGGGGTCGCCGAAGCGGGCGGTGAGCTCGCGGTACTGGGCGCCCGGGTCGGCGCCGCGGCGGGCGGTCATCTCGGCCGCCAGCAGGCAGCAGACGATGCCGTCCTTGTCGGTGGTCCACACCGTGCCGTCGCGGCGCAGGAACGAGGCGCCGGCGCTCTCCTCGCCCCCGAAGCCCAGGGAGCCGTCCAGCAGGCCGTCCACGAACCACTTGAACCCCACCGGGACCTCGTCCAGCCGCCGGCCCAGGTCGGCGGCCACCCGGTCGATCATGCCGCTGGACACCAGCGTCTTGCCGACCCCGACCCCGCTCCCCCACTCGCGGCCGCCACCGAACAGGTAGGCGACCATCGCGGCCAGGTAGTGGTTGGGGTTGAGCAGGCCGGACCCGCCGGTGACGATGCCGTGCCGGTCGGCGTCGGCGTCGTTGGCGAAGGCCACGTCGAAGCGCTCGCGCAGGTCGATCAGCCCGGCCATGGCGTAGCGGGAGGAGGGATCCATGCGGATCTTGCCGTCCCAGTCCACGGTCATGAACCGGAAGGTGGGGTCGACGGCCTGGTTGACCACCTCCAGCTCCAGGCCGTAGCGGTCGGCGATGGCCCCCCAGTAGTCGACCGCCGCCCCGCCGAGGGGGTCGACGCCCAGGCGCAGCCCGGCCCCCCGGACCGCCTCCAGGTCGACGATCGAGGCAAGGTCGTCGACGTAGACGGCCACGTAGTCGTAGCCCTCGATCCCGGAAGCGCCCGCGGCATGGTCGGCATGGTCGGCCTGGACCCGCCGGACCCCGTCCAGGCCGGCCCGGAGCAGCCGGTTGGCCTCGTCCTGGACCCAGCCGGTGATGTCGGTGTCGGCCGGGCCGCCGTTGGGCGGGTTGTACTTGAAGCCGCCGTCCTCGGGCGGGTTGTGCGAGGGGGTGACCACGATGCCGTCGGCCAGGTGGTCGCGCCGGTCCCGGTTCCAGGTGAGGATGGCATGCGACAGGGCCGGGGTCGGGGTCGACCGGTCGCCCGAGTCGACCCGAACGGCCACGCCGTGGGCGACCAGCACCTCCAGGGCGGTCCGCTGGGCCGGCTTGGACAGGGCGTGGGTGTCGCGGCCCAGGAACAGCGGCCCGTCGATCCCCTGGGCCTCCCGGTAGCGGCAGATGGCCTCGGTGGTGGCCAGGATGTGGTCCTCGTTGAACGACCCCTTGAGCGCCGACCCCCGGTGCCCCGAGGTCCCGAACGCCACCTGCTGGCTGCTGTCGCCCGGGTCGGGCCGCTCCTCGTAGTAGGCCTTGACCAGCTGCTCCACATCGACCAGGGCCGAAGGGTCGGCCGGCCGCCCGGCCCGCTCGTTCACCGTCATCTGCTCCACCCCGCTCCGGAAGGCTTCCGGACTAACGGTACCCGGCGTGGCTGGAGGGAACCTACGAGGCGGCCCGGCGCTGCTCGGCTCGGTCGAGGCCGTCGAGGGCGGGGCCGGCGGGGGCGCCCAGGACGCCGGTGAGGAGCTCGCACAGCCAGGTGGGCAGGCTCGTCCCCTCCGGTGGAAGCGGCGCCAGCAGGGTCCGCTCGGGCTGCTTCCAGATCGCCCCCGGGTGGAGGCGGTCCAGGCGGACCTGCTTGGACTCGGGGAGGTCGTCGACCGGGAACAGCCGCGCCCGGCCTCCGAAGCAGACGACCTCGGTGAGGCCGACGGCGGTGGCCTGGGCGCGGACCCCGGCCAGCTCCAGCAGGTTGCGGACCGGGGGCGGGGGCGGGCCGTAGCGGTCGGCCAGCTCGGCCGCCAGGGATTCCACCTCCTCGACCACCCGGGCCCCGCCGAGGCGGCGGTAGGCCTCCAGGCGGAGCCGCTCCCGGGGCACGTAGGCCGCGGGCAGGTGGGCGTCCACCGGGACCTCCAGCTTCAGCTCCTTGGGCTGCTCCAGCGGGCGGCCGCGCAGCTCGGCCACGGCCTCGGCCAGCAGCTGCATGTACATGTCGTAGCCGACCAGGGCGACGTGCCCGGACTGGTCGGCCCCGAGCAGGTTGCCGGCGCCGCGGATCTCCAGGTCCTTCATGGCGATGGCCATGCCCGAGCCCAGGTCCTGGTGGGTGGCCACGGTGGCCAGCCGCTGGTGGGAGGTCTCGGTGATGGACCGCTCGGGCGGGTAGAACAGATAGGCGTAGGCCCGCTCGCGGGAGCGGCCGACCCGGCCCCGCAGCTGGTAGAGCTGGGCCAGGCCGAGGGTGTCGGCCCGGTCGACGACCAGGGTGTTGGCCGTGGGGATGTCGAGGCCCGACTCGATGATGGTGGTGCAGACCAGGACGTCGTACTCCTTGTCCCAGAAGTCGAGCATCACCCGCTCCAGCTGATCCTCCGTCATCTGGCCGTGGGCCACGGCCACCCTGGCCTCGGGGATGGCCTGGCGGACCTCGTAGGCGACCCGGTCGATGGTGTCGACCCGGTTGTGGACGAAGAAGGTCTGGCCCTCGCGCAGCATCTCGCGGCGGATGGCGTTGACCACCGTGCCCTGGTCGTAGGCGCCGACGAAGGTCAGCACCGGGTGGCGCTCCTCGGGCGGGGTCTCCATCATCGACAGGTCGCGGATGCCGGAGATGGCCATCTCCATGGTCCGCGGGATCGGGGTGGCGGTGAGGGTGAGCACGTCGACCTCGGTGCGCAGCTGCTTGAGGTGCTCCTTGTGGCCGACCCCGAAGCGGTGCTCCTCGTCGACCACGACCAGGCCCAGGTCGGACCACTTGGCGTCGGCCGACAGCAGCCGATGGGTGCCGATGACCACGTCGACGGTGCCGTCGGCCATGCCGGCGACCACGTCCTCCTGCTCCTGCCTGGATTGGAAGCGCGACAGGGTGGCCACCTTGACCGGGAAGGGGGCGAACCGCTCCGAGAAGACGGCCATGTGCTGCTGGGCGAGCAGGGTGGTGGGCACCAGCACGCCGACCTGCTTGCCGTCCATGACCGCCTTGAAGGCGGCCCGGACCGCGACCTCGGTCTTGCCGTAGCCGACGTCGCCGCAGAGCAGCCGGTCCATCGGCACCGGCGCCTCCATGTCGGCCTTGATCTCCTCGATGGCGGTGAGCTGGTCGGGGGTCTCGGTGAACGGGAAGGCGTCCTCCAGCTCGCGTTGCCAGGGGGTGTCGGGGCCGAAGGCGTGGCCGGGCGAGGCCATCCGGGCCGAGTAGAGCCGCACCAGCTCGGCCGCCATCTCGCGGACCTTCCTGCGGACCCGGGCCTTCTGGCGGTCCCAGTCGCGGCTGCCCAGCCGCGACAGCTTGGGGTGCTCGCCGCCGACGTAGCGGCTGATCAGCTCGACCTGCTCGCTGGGCAGGTACAGCTTGTCGCCCTGGTCGTAGGCCAGGACCAGGTAGTCGCGCTCGGCCCCGCCGACGCTGCGGTGCTCCATGCCGACATAGCGGCCGATGCCGTGGACGGCGTGGACGACGATGTCGCCCGGCTGCAGCTCCTCCAGGGCCAGCTGGCCGCCGGCGTGCTTGGCCCGGCGGCGGCTGGAGGGCATGCGGGCCTGCTCGCGGGTCTGGCGCCGGGTCCCGTAGAGGTCGCCCTCGGCCACCAGGGCGAGATGCAGCGAGGGCAGGCGGAAGCCGGTGAGCAGCGGCGCGGTGCCGACCCGGACCCCGGGGCCCGGCTCGGTGGGCAGCTCGGTGGCCAGGTCGGGGACGGTCAGGCCCTCCTCGCGCAGGACCTCGACCAGCCGCTGGGCCGGGCCGGCGCCCTCGGTGGTGAGCACCACCGTGGCGCCGTCGGCGACCAGGTCGCGGGCGTCGGCGGCGACCCGGGTGACGTTGGCCCGATAGGGCTCGACGGCGTGGGCGTCGATGCGGACGGCGCTGGCCTGCCCCGAATCAAAGGGTCCCAGCCGCAGCAGGACCTGGTCGGCGCCTTCCAGGACCTCCTCCAGGGGCCGGTAGGAGACACCCTCGACGGGGGCGGTGGCGCCCTCGGCGGCGCTGCCCCAGGAGGCCTGCATGGCCTCGTCGGCCTGGTGGCGGACCTCCTCGGCCCGGTCGACGGTGCGCTTGGGGTCGACCAGCACGGCCACCGCGTCCTCTGGCAGGTAGGCGGGCAGCGGCTCCAGGTGGTCGACCAGCAGCGGCAGCAGCGACTCGACCCCCTCGACGTCCAGGCCCTCGGCGACCTGGGCGAGCAGGTCGCCGGCCACCGGGACCTCGGCGGCCAGCTGCCGGGCCCGGCCGCGCTCGGCCTCGCCCAGGCGGACCTCCCGGCACGGCCAGGCCTCGACCGAGGGCAGCTCGGTCAGGGAGCGCTGGCTGGCCACGGCGAAGGCGCGGATGCTCTCCACCTCGTCGCCCCAGAGCTCGACCCGCACCGGGTGGTCCTCGCCCGGCGGGAAGAAGTCGACCAGGCCGCCGCGGACGGCCACCTCGCCCCGGCGCTCGACCATGTCGGTGCGCCGGTAGCCGGTGGCGACCAGCCGCTCCAGCAGCTCCTCCAGCTCGACCCGGTCGCCCCGGGCCACCCGCACCGGCTCGACCGCGTCCAGGCCGGGGGCCAGCGGCTGCATCATCGCCCGCGCCGGCACGGTCAGGACCTCCAGCCCGCCGGCCTCCGGCTCCCCCAGCCGGTGGAGCAGGCGCAGGCGAGCGGCCACCGTCTCGGAGCGGGGCGAGAGGCGCTCATGGGGCAGGGTCTCCCAGGCCGGGAAGCAGGCGGCCGAGTCGGGCCCGAGGAAGGCGGCCACGTCCGCGGCCAGGGCCTCGGCGTCGGCGGTGGTGGCGGTGGTCACGACCACCAGCCGCCCGCCGGCATGGGCGATCCCGGCCAGCAGGAACGCCCTGGCCACGTCGGGCACGACCACCTCCGGCGGCGGCCCGTCACCGCCGGCGGCGAGGCCGGCGAGCAGGTCGGCGAAGGCGGGATCGTCGGTCCAGCGGTCGAGCAGGGGGGTGAGGCGCACGCGAGCAGTCAGCCTTTTGCGGAGAGGTCGGAGGGGAACGGGGCACAAGCGAGCACGCCCGAGCGGCCCCACAGGTAGCAATCAGGGGGCGTTGCGGCTTGTTCCAAGCCTACTCCAGCCCCCCGACCGGCGGCCCGGGTCGCCGGTGCCGAGCCGGGCCATGGCCGCTCCTTGGTGTCAGCCGGGCAGGTCGGGGGCGGGGAGCTGGGGTACGACCACGCCCAGGTCGACGTTGCCGCCGGTGAGGACGGTGCCGACCCGGAGGCCGCTGAGGTCGCCGGCCTTGCCGGCCAGCAGGGCGGCAACGGTGGCGGCGCCGGCCGGCTCGACCACCACCTTCATCCGCTCCATCACGAAGCGGACCCCGGCCAGGATCTCGGCCTCGGTCAGGAGCACGACCTCGTCGACCAGGTCGCGCAGGAGCGGGAAGGTGAGCGGCCCGGTGAAGGGGGCGCAGAGCCCGTCGGCGACCGAGTGGGCCACGATCGGGACCGGTCGCCCCGCGGCCAGGCCGGCACTGAGGGCGGCCGCGCCCTCGGGCTCGACCACCACCACCCGGCAGGCGGGGTTGGCGTCCCGCACGGCCAGGGACGTGCCGGTGCAGAGCCCGCCGCCGCCCACGCTGACCAGCCAGACGTCGACCGGGCCGGCGTCCTCGGTCAGCTCCAGGCCGACGGTGCCCTGCCCGGCCACGATCTCGGGGTCGTCGAAGGGGTGGACGAAGGTCAGGCCGCGCTCGCGCTGGAGCCGCTCGCACTCGGCGAAGGCCTCGGTGGTGCTGTCGCCGTGCAGGATCACCTCGGCCCCGTAGCTCCAGCAGGCGGCCACCTTGGCCGCCGGGCTGTAGGTCGGCATGACCACGGTCGCCTTGGCCCCGACCTGGGCGGCCGCCCAGGCCACGGCGGCCCCGTGGTTGCCGGCGGTGACCGCCACCAGCCCCCGCTCGCGCTCGTCGTCCGGGAGGGTGAGGAGCCGGTTGAGGGCCCCCCGGGCCTTGAAGGAGCCGGTCTTCTGGACCGCCTCGTCCTTGACCAGGACCTGGGCGCCGGTCCGGTCGTCGAGGGTGGCCGAGGTGCGCACCGGGGTGCGGTGCACCCGGCCCGCGATCCGCGCCGCTGCGGACCGCACCGCCGCTGGGTTCACGTCTGCTCCTTCCGTGCAGCCGCTCGGGGTGACGGGAACGGAGCCAAGGATAGACCGGCTAGGATGCCGTCGGTTCCGCTGGGCAAGGGAGGAAAGCATGGACATGGAGATGCGACTCGAGGTCGTTCCCATCCCGGTCTCGGACGTCGACGCCGCCAAGGCCTTCTACACCGAGCGGGTCGGCTTCCACCTCGACCACGACGTCCGCCCCAATGAGGGCATGCGGGTGGTGCAGCTGACCCCGCCCGGCTCGGCCTGCTCGGTGGTCCTCGGCGAGGGCCTGCCGCTCGGCGAGCCCGGCTCGGTCAAGGGCGTCCAGCTGGTCGTCCAGGACGTCGACGCCGTCCGCGAGGCCCTGGCCGGCCGCGGCGTCCCCGTCGGCGACGTCCAGCAGCTGGGCCCGGAGGGCACCCCCGGGTCCCGCTACGTGTTCTTCGAGGACCCGGACGGCAACCTCTGGGCCGTGCAGGAGTACAAGCGCGCCTAGCCCGTCAGCGGAGGCCGCGGAAGAACGTCCGCACGTCGCCGACCAGCAGGTCGGGGGCTTCCATGGCCGCGAAGTGGCCGCCGCGGTCGAACTCGGTCCAGTGGGCGATGTTGTTGCCGCGCTCGGCGTAGCGGCGGATGGCCACGTCCTCGGCGAACACCGCCACCCCGGTCGGCGTGGTGCTGGGCGGCTTGCCCCAGGAGCCGGAGTGCATGTTCTCGTAGTAGGTCCCGGCCGAGGAGCCGGCGGTGCCGGTGAGCCAGTACAGCATCGCGTTGGTGAGCAGGTGGTCGCGGTCGACCGCGTCCTCGGGCAGCTCGGCCGAGGACGCGGTCCACTCCTTGAACTTCTCGACGATCCAGGCCAGCTGCCCGACCGGCGAGTCGGTGAGGCCGTAGGCCAGCGTCTGGGGCCGGGTGGCCTGGATCTGGAAGTAGCCGTACTGGTCGCTCATGAAGCGGTTGAGCCGGTCCAGCCGCGCCTTCTCGGCGTCGGTGAAGGTGGCCAGGTCCTCAGGGTCGACGCCACCGAGCGGGATGAAGCCGATGGTGGCCGCGTTGACGTGCACCCCCAGGACATGCTCGGGGTCGATCCGGCCCAGCTCGGGGGAGACGAACGCGCCCCAGTCGCCCCCCTGGGCGCCGTAGCGCCGGTAGCCGAGGCGGGCCATCAGCTCGGCCCAGGCGACGGCGATGCGGTCGGTGGTCCAGCCGGGCTCGCGGGTCGGGCCGGAGAGGCCGTAGCCGGGCAGGGACGGGATCACCAGGTGGAAGGCGTCGCCCGGGTCGCCGCCGTGGGCGCGTGGGTCGGCCAGCGGGCCGATGACGCTCAGGAACTCCACGATCGAGCCGGGCCAGCCATGGGTGAGGATCAGCGGCAGGGCCTCTGGCTCCGGGGAGCGGATGTGGAGGAAGTGGATCGGCTGGCCGTCGATGGTGGTGGTGAACTGCGGGTGCTCGTTCAGCCGCGCCTCGTGCTTGCGCCAGTCGTAGCCGTCACGCCAGTAGGCGGCCAGCTGCTTGAGATAGTCGAGCGGCACCCCGCGGCTCCAGCCGACCCCGGGCAGCTCGTCGGGCCAGCGGGTGCGGGCCAGCCGGTCGCGCAGGTCGTCGAGGTCGGCCTGGGGGATGTCGATCCGGAACGGCCGGATCCCGGTGTCGGCAGGGTCGCTGCTGGTCATGGAAGCTCCTCTCCCTGCGCCCTGAGGTCAGCGGTCAGTGGTCAGTGGTTGTGGCGGTCCTGGGCCCGCTCCAGCGGGAGGTGGATCAGGTCCATGGTGGCGTCGGCGGCCCGCTCGACCAGGACGGCGAAGTCCTCGGCGTCGCGCTTGGCGATCGGCTCCAGGACGTAGTCGGCCGGGTCCTTGCGGCCGGGGGGGCGGCCGACGCCGATGCGCACGCGCAGGAAGTCGGGTGAGCCGAGGGCCTTGGCGATGTCCTTGAGGCCGTTGTGGCCGGCGGTGCCGCCGTCGCGGCGGAGCTGGAGCTTGCCGTAGGCCAGGTCGATCTCGTCATGGACGACGACGATCCGCTCCAGCGGGGTCTTGTACCAGCGGGCCAGCAGCGACGCCGGGCCGCCGGACTCGTTGACGTAGCTGTTGGGCCGGGCCAGCACGACCCGGGCGTCGCCGTCGCGGATCTCGGCCACCTGGGCGCGGTTGCGGCTGCGCTTCAGGGTGGTCCCGGCCCGCCGGGCCAGCACCGCCACGACCATGGCCCCGGCGTTGTGGCGGGTGTTGGCGTAGCCCTCGTCGTCGGGGTTGCCGAGCCCGAGCACGATCCAGGGGCCGCCGTCGGCACCGGCGGCCTCGGCGGCCGCCGGCCTGCGCCGCCTGAGCTGCACCGCCGGCTAGCCCTCGGTCCGGTCCTCGCCCTCGGCGGGGGCCTCGCCCTCGGCGGCCTCCTCGCCCTCGGCGGCCTCCTCACCCTCGGCGGCCTCCTCGACCTCGGGCTCGGCCTCGACCGTGGGCGCGACCACCGACACCACCGAGGCCTCGGTGTCGTCGAGGATCACCGCGCCCTCGGGGGCCTTGAGGTCGCCGACCCGCAGCACGTCGCCGATGCCGAGCCCGGACACGTCGGCCTCGACCGCCTCGGGCACGGCGGTCACCTCGGCCTCGACGTTGAGCTGGTAGAGGTCCTGGTCGGCGATGCCGCCCTCGCGGACTCCGGGAGCCTCCCCGACCAGGCGGACCGGCACCTCCACGTGCACCTTCTCGCCCCGCCGGACCTGGATGAAGTCGACGTGGATGAGGTCGCCCCGGACCGGGTGGCGCTGGATCTCCTTGGCCAGGGCCAGGTGGTGGGTCTTGCCGATCTCCAGGTCGATCAGCACGTTGACGCCGGCGTCGGTGCGCAGGGCCTGGCCGAACTGGCGGGCGTCGACGCTGAGGTGCTCGGGCTTGGCGCCGTGGCCGTAGAGGACGGCCGGGACCCGTCCGGAGGCGCGCAGGCGGCGGGCGGCCCCTTTCCCGGCTTCCGAGCGGTTCTCGGCGGCCAGCTTGTACTCGGACATCGGGGACGAGCCTCCTCGCGGCGGATCTCGATGGCGCACGACAATGCCCGGCGTTGGCCGGGGACGACGGCGAGGGTAGCAGTGGTCAGGCGATAAGGTCCAGGGCGGGGGCGCGCTTCTCCTCGATCAGGTCCAGCACCGCCTCCTCGATGGCGCCCTGGTGGGCCGGCTCGCCGTACTCCTCGACCTCGCCGAGCTCGGTGAGGGCGGCGGCGATGGTCAGGCCGGAGCGGTAGCGGTCGAAGACCCGGGGGTCGATGTAGGAGGCGCGGCACACCGCCGGGGTGTTGCCCAGGTAGTGGGCGACCTCCTTGACCGCCCGGCTGATCGCCCGTTGCCTGGCCGTCCTGGACCTGGCCTGGGGAAAGGAGGTGGCCATGGCCACCGCGGCCAGCACGGTCGCGCTCCAGGTGCGGAAGTCCTTGGCCGTGAAGTCGCCGCCGGTCTGCTCCTTGATGTAGTCGTTGATGTCGTCGGAGCGGACGTCCACCCAGGCCCGGCCGCGCTTGAAGGCCAGCAGGTCGGGGCCGCCACGGCGCCGCTTGAGCTGGGCCACGACCTCGCGCGCGGCCGGGTCGAGCACCGAGGCCAGGCGCCGCTTGCCGCTCTTGGAGACGTAGTCGAAGGTGATCAGGTCGCCGTCCAGGCGGACGTGGCGCTTCTGGATGGTGGCCAGGCCGTAGGTCTGGTTCTGCTCGGCGTAGCCCTCGGTGCCCATCCGGAAGAAGCCCCGATCCAGCAACCGGGTGGC
>Ga0190274_10002966_pt1 | contig 10067 bp, 8 predicted proteins | sample Popmic531T_FD_133002 | JGI IMG/M metagenome (GOLD analysis project Ga0190274, IMG submission 133002) | Populus adjacent soil microbial communities from riparian zone of Yellowstone River, Montana, USA - 531 T | ecosystem: Environmental > Terrestrial > Soil > Riparian zone | place: USA: Montana...
CGCGATTCGTGCCGTCACGGTGCCCAGAGCGAGCCGAGATAGACCGTGGGGTCGCCCGGCTGCCAGCGGGCCAGGAACCGCTGGATCGGCGGGTGGACAGCAAGGCCCGCCAACTCCTCGACGTCGAACAGGCGGTGGTTCCAGACGGCCTCGTCCTGCGACGTGACGCGCTCCAGCGACCGTTCCCCGAGGTGGCCCGCGAAGACGATGTGGAGGACGTGCTTGGTCGGCCAGCCGGCCGGGGCGATCGACTCCGCGAGTGCGACGGGCCCTTCGAGCGGGAGATCGGAGTCGAGCCCGACTTCCTCGGCGAGCTCGCGGCGCATCGCCTCGAGCAGCGTCTCCCCCGCGATCACCCCTCCGCCGGGCAGCAGCCAGTACTCGCGGCCGGCCTTCTCGTGGCGGACGAGGAGAATGCGGCTCTCGCGCCGCAGGATCGCGGAGACACGGATGCGCGGCTCCATCGCGTCACGTCGTCCTTGACGACCCGAAGCCACGAACGCCACGCTCGGTCGCCGGCAGCTCGTCGACCTCGACGAGCTCGAGCTCGGGGAGGGGCAGCACGACGAGCTGCGCGATGCGGTCGCCCGGCTCGGCGACGAAGGTGTGCTCCGCGTCGGTGTTGAGCAGGACGACGCGGATCTCGCCCCGGTAGCCGGCGTCGATCAGCCCGGGCGAGTTGACGACGCTGATCCCCTGGCGCGCCGCGAGACCCGAGCGCGGCTGGACGAAGCCGGCGTAGCCCTCCGGAATGGCCACCGCGAGGCCGGTCGGCACGACGGCCCTCTGCCCCGGGCCGAGCTCGACGCGCTCGCACGTCGCCAGATCGAGGCCGGCGTCGCCCGAGTAGGCGCGCTCGGGGAGCCTCGCCTCCTCGTGCAGCCGCACGATCGGGAGGTCGATCACGCTTTCTGCGCCTGGCTGGCCGGGGCTTCCGCGTCGGCGATGAGGTAGGGCGCGAAGCGGACGAGCTCCCGCTCGGGGAGGCGCGCGTGGACGAGCACGCCGTCCGGGCGGTCGACGCGCTCCTCGATCGGCGCGCCGAGGTCGTACAGCTCCGTGAGCACCCGGCCGCTCCCGTGCGGGACGAGGAGCTTGACCGGCCGGAAGCGGTCGGCGAAGCACTCCGCGATGTGCGCGCGGAGCTCCTCGAGGCCCTCCCCGCCGGCCGCGGAGATGTGGAGGGTGTCCGGGAAGCGGTTCCCGAGGCGGCGGCGGCGGAGCGGGTCGACGAGGTCGATCTTGTTGAGGACGAGCTCGACGGGCAGCTCGCGGGCGCCGATCTCGGACAGGACGCCGTCGACGGCGGCGATCGTCTCCTCCATGCGCTCGTCGTCCTCGGACGCGTCGACGACGTGCAGCACGAGGTCCGCGAGCAGCGTCTCCTCGAGCGTGGCGGCGAAGCCTTCGACCAGCTGGTGCGGCAGTCGCCTGATGAAGCCGACTGTGTCGGTGACCAGGTAGCGGCGGCCATCGTGGACGAACCCGCGCGTGGTCGGGTCGAGCGTCTCGAAGAGGCGGTCGTCGACCGAGGCCTCGGCATCGGTGAGCGCGTTCAGGAGCGTCGACTTGCCGGCGTTCGTGTACCCGGCGAGGGCGACCACGGGGACGACGCTCTGCTCGCGCGCCTTGCGCTGGAGCGCGCGGCGCTTCTCGAGCTCGCGGAGCTTGCGCTTGAGGAGGCCGATGCGGCGCCGGGCGATGCGGCGGTCGGTCTCGAGCTGGGACTCGCCCGGGCCGCGCGTCCCGATCCCGCCGCCGAGGCGCTCGAGGTGCTGCCACATGCCGCGCATGCGCGGAAGGTTGTACTCGAGCTGCGCGAGCTCGACCTGGAGCTTGCCCTCGGCACTGCGCGCGTGCTGGGCGAAGATGTCGAGGATCAGCTGCGTCCGGTCGATCACGCGCGCGGTCAGCGCGTCCTCGAGGCGCCGCTGCTGCCCCGGGTCGAGCTCGTCGTCGACGATCAGCGACTCGGCGCCGGAGCCCTTCACGAGCTCCTTGAGCTCCTCGAGCTTGCCCTTGCCGACGTACGTCCGCACATCCGGCGCAGGCCGGCGCTGGACGAGCTCGCCGACCGGCTCGACGCCGGCCGTGCGCAGCAGCTCGCGCAGCTCTCCGAGCTCCTGTTCCTCGTCCACTCCGGGCGCCAACACGGCGACGACGAATCCGCGCTCGGGTTCCGCTCCGGGCGCGGGGTCCGGGTGGTGGTGACTCACAGAGCGATTATGCCCGTGATTCGACGCGGAGCGAAGACGCGATCCGGCCGGCCGCCTCTTCCAGCCGCTCGTCGGCGACCGTGAGGGAGATCCGGACGAACCCCTCCCCGGACGGGCCGAACGAGGGTCCCGGGGAGACGATCACGGCCGCCTGCGTGAGGACGAGCTCCGTGAAGCTCGCGGAATCGTGGCCCGGCGGCACGCGCACCCAGATGTACGGCGTGGCCAGCGGGGGCTCCGCGGGGATCCCGATGGCCGCGAGCGCGTCGACCATCAGGTCGCGCCGGCGCCGGTACACCGCCGACATCTCCTGCGGGAACGCCCGCGCATCCGTGAGCGCCGCGACGCCGGCGTGCTGGAGCGCGTCGAACATGCCCGAGTCGAGGTTCGTCTTCAACTGGCGGTAGCGCTCGACGACCTCGGCGTTGCCCGCGATCCAGCCGATCCTCCACCCCGTCATGTTCCAGCCCTTCGACAGGGAGAAGATCTCTGCGCCGACGTCCTTCGCGCCCGGCGTGGCGAGGAAGCTCGGCGGCCGGTAGCCGTCGAAGGCGATCTCGGTGTACGACGAGTCGTGGATGGCGATCACGTCGTGCTCGCGCGCGAAGGCGACCGCGCGCTCGAAGAACCCGTCCGCGACGACGGCGCCCGTCGGGTTGTTCGGGTAGTTGAAGAAGAGGAGGTTCGCCCGCGCGGCCACGTCGTCCGGGATCGAGGCCAGGTCGGGCATGAAGGCGTTCTCCTCGGCCAGCGGCAGGTAGTGCACCTCCGCGCCGGCGAAGACCGGCCCCGACGTGTACGGCGGGTAGCCGGGGTCGGGCGAGAGGCAGACGTCGCCGGGGTCGAGGCACGCGAGCGCGACGTGGGCCACGCCTTCCTTGCCTCCGAGCACCGGAATGACCTCGGTCTCCGAGTCGATGTCGACCTCGAAGCGGCCGCGGTAGAAGCCCGAGACGGCCTCGCGGAAGCACGCCAGCCCTCGGTTCGACGGGTACCGGTGCGTCTCGGGCACCGCGACGGCGCGCTGGAGCGCCTCGATCACCCCTGGAGGCGCCGGGAGGTCGGGGTCGCCGATCCCGAGCGAGATCACGTCCTCGCCCTCGGCGCGCATCGCCTCGATCTTCCGCTCGATCTCCGCGAAGAGGTACGGAGGGACCTGATCGAGGCGCGAGGCGAACCTCATCCGCCGGACACCTCCTCCAGGAGCTCGGGCGAGACCTCGCCTGTGCAGATCTCCTGCGCGGCGCCCGTCAGGCGCGCGTTAAAGCCGGAATCGAGCTCGACCTGCATGTCGCCTCCCGCCAGGTGGATGGTGACGGGGCTCTCGCACCAGCCGTTCGCGACGGAGGCGCCCGCCACGGCCACGGCGCTCGTCCCCGAGGACATCGTCTCCCCCGCGCCGCGCTCCCAGACACCGACCGTCGCTTCCCGGCCCGAGTCGACGTGCACGAGCTGGACGTTGGTGCGCTCCGGGAAGCGCGGGTGGTTCTCGACCAGGGGCCCGAGGCGCAGGAGCTCGGAACGCTCCGGATCGCGTCGGATGACTGCGTGCGGGTTCCCGACCGAGACCGGCGTGAACTCGACCTCCGCCCCGTTCACGGCCAGGAGCTCGGGCGCCCCGACCTCGACCGGCCCCATCTCCGTCTCCACCTCGAGGCCGTCACGCATGCGCGCCACGACCTCGCGCGGGCCGACGGCGACGACGACGTCGCGCTCGCCGCTGCGGCGCGCCAGCCAGCGTGCGGCGATCCGCGTGCCGTTGCCGGACAGCTCGGCCGTGGACCCGTCCGGGTTCCAGATGACGATCTCCGCGCGCGGCCCTTCGGCGGAGAGCACCTCGAGGATGCCGTCGGAGCCGATGCCGAGGTGGTAGTCGCAGAGCCGCCGGACGAGCGGGGCTTCCAGCGGGAAGCCGACGTCAGCCCGCTCGACGAGCAGGTAGTCGTTGCCGAGCCCGTGCCACTTCGAGAATCTCATCGGCGACCGCGTCCGGAGGACGATCGGCCCGAACGCTAACAACGCCGGGAATGCGGCGGAGCCACTTGCGCTGGTAGGCGGCGTACTGCCGCGTCCGGCGGACGACGGCCTCGACCGCCTCGTCGGTCGGAAGCGTCACGAACTCCTCGAGCCCGATCACCTTGCCCGCCGTCGTCGAGAGCGGGCCTGCAAGGGCGCGCTTCGCCTCGTCCGCCGCACCGCGCTCGGCCATCGCGCGCGCCCGTTCCTCGATCCGCCGCGCGACCTCCTCAGCAGGGACGGCGAGGCCGGCCACGAGCGTCGGATGGCGCATCTCTTCCGTCCAGAGGCGCCCGGCGGCCGGACGGAGCGAGGCTCCCGCTTCCGCGAGCTCGAGCGCCCGCACGACCCGGCGGCGGTCGTTCGGGTGAACGGCTGCTGCCGCGTCGGGGTCGGCGGCCGCCAGGGCCTCGTGCGCGGCGTCCGCCCCGCTTTCGTCGTAGAGCTGCTCCCAGCGCTCCCGCGCCCCCGGCGGCGGCGCCGGGGGGACGCCGAGTTCGGCGAGCGCCGCGCGCAGGTACAGGCCGGTGCCCCCGGCGACGATCGGCGTGCGCCCGCTGGTGAGGATCTCGTCGATCGCCGCATGCGCCAGGTCTGCGTACTCGGCCACCGAGCCTTCGTGGTCGAGCGGCCAGATCCCGACCAGGCGGGTCGGATGCACGGGCTGGTTCGTGATGATCGGCAGGCCGCGGTAGGCCTGCATGGCATCCACGGAGACGATCTCGGCGGGGATTCGCGCGGCAATCGCTTCCGCCACGGCGCTCTTCCCGGAGGCCGTGGGGCCGAAAATGGCCAGAACGAGGCCGTCTGTCCTAGCCATGCCCCAAGAGGTGGAGGGGCCGCCGCGGGCCTCCCTCCGCTTCGAGCGTAACGCTCACAGGCGCACGCGTTGCTCGCGCATTGTCAGAAGAGTGTGACTACGCCGCGGCGAGGGCCGTCTCGGTTCCTCGCAGCGTCGTCGACGTCGCCCCCTCGATGCGCACCGGGACGAGATCGCCGGCCGCCGCGGTGCCGTGGAAGTTGACCGTCGTGTTGCGCCGCGTGCGCCCGCGCAGGACACCGGGATCCGTGCGGCTCGGCCCTTCGACGAGGACTTCCTCCACGCCGCCGACGCGCTCCTCGTTTCGCTCGCGCGCAATGCGCTGGACGACGTCGATGAGCCGCTCGATGCGCTCGCGCTTGACCTCGTCGGGCACCTGGTCAGGCATCGTCGCCGCCTCCGTCCCGCGGCGCGGGCTGAAGACGAACGTGAACGCCCCGTCGTAGCGCACCTCCTCGACGACCTCGAGGGTCTCGACGAAGTCCTCCTCCGTCTCCCCGGGGAACCCGACGATGATGTCCGTCGTGAGCGCAAGGTCGGGAACGGCTGCGCGCATCCTCCCGAGGAGCTCCAGGTAGCGCTCGCGCCCGTACGTTCGCCGCATGCGCTTCAGCACCCGGGTCGAGCCGGACTGGAGCGGGAGGTGAGTGTGCTCGCAGACGGCAGCGCACTCGGCCATCGCCAGGATGACGGGCTCGCGGAAGTCCTTCGGGTGCGGGCTCGTGAAGCGGATCCGCTCGATGCCGGGGACCGCGTCCACCGCACGCAGAAGCTCGCCGAACTCCGTCCTGACGTCGGGGACGAGGTCGCGGCCCCACGAGTTGACGTTCTGGCCGAGGAGCGTCACCTCGCGCACGCCGTCGTCCGCCAGGCGCGTCACCTCGGCGACGATGTCGCCTGGCCTGCGGCTCTGCTCGCGGCCGCGGACGGCGGGGACGATGCAGTACGAGCAGACGGAGTTGCAGCCCATGGAGATCTGCACCCAGGCCTGGAACTGCCGCGCGCGATGCGCCGGCAGGTCGCCGGCGAACTGGTTCCACGCGGCAAAGCGCCCGCGCTGGACGCCCATGCCTCCGGCGCCGAGCCAGTCTGCGAGGTGCGGGATCGAGCCGGGGCCGAAGGCGACGTCCACATCGGGGTAGAGCTCGAAGATTCGCTCGCGCTGCGCCTCGGCGTAGCACCCGCCGACCGCGATGACCCGGTCCGGGTCGGCTCTCTTGAGCGCGGTGGCCTGCGCGAGGTGCGCCGCGAAGCGCTGGTCGGGCTTCTCACGGACGGTGCACGTGTTGAAGACGATGACGTCCGCCTCCTCGGCCGAGAGCGCTTCGCCGAGGCCGAGTGACTCGAGCATCCCCTTGATCCGCTCGGAGTCGTGCGCGTTCATCTGGCACCCGAACGTCGTGACGTGGTAGCGCCTCATCGCTCGAACTGTACCGGGGTCGTAAACGGTCTTGTCCCTGGCGGACACGGCGTTTACCATCGCCCCAGTCCGCCTCAACCCTGGGGGTCTTTCGATGGCTACGAGTCGCACTGCGCCGAGAAGGCGTTTCCTTCCGGCCTTCCTGACGATCGCCCTGATCGTCCCGCTCGCCTTCTCACTCGGGAGCGCGCGAGCAGCACCAACTGAGCTGTTCTTCTCCGAGTACATCGAGGGCACGAGCAACAACAAGGCACTGGAGATCTTCAACGGCACGGGTGCGCCCGTGGACCTGGCTGCGAACGGCTACGCGATCCAGATGTTCTTCAACGGCAACCCGGCCGCGGGCCTCACGATCGGCCTCACGGGCACGGTGGCCTCCGGCGACGTGTACGTCGTCGCTCAGAGCGCGGCGAGCCCGGTGATCCTCGCCCAGGCCGACCAGACGAACGGCGCGGGCTGGTTCAACGGCGACGACGCCGTGGTGCTCCTCAAGGGCGCGACCGTCATCGACTCGATCGGCCAGCGAGGGATCGACCCGGGCACCGAATGGGGCACCGGCCTCACGAGCACGGCGGACAACACGCTTCGCCGCAAGGCGGCCGTCGAGGCGGGCGACCCCAACCCGAACGACGCCTTCGACCCCGCCGTCCAGTGGGACGGGTTCGCCACCGACACGTTCGACGGGCTCGGTGCCCACACGATCGTGGTGGGAGACCAGGCTCCGGCCGTGGCGAGCACGACACCGGCGAACGACGCGACGGACGTCGTCTTGGATGCGAACGTGACCGTGACCTTCACAGAGCCGGTCTCGGTGGCCGGCTCGTGGTTCACGATCTCCTGCACCACGAGCGGACAGCACTCGGCCGTGCCCAGCGGTGGCCCGACGACCTTCACGCTCGACCCCGACAGCGACTTCGCTGCGGGCGAAGCGTGCACGGTTTCTATCGCGTCCTCGCAGGTCGCCGACCTGGACACGGACGATCCGCCGGACCTGATGGCAGCCGACTTCGCCTTCGGCTTCACGACCCCTGTCGAGATCCACGACCTGCAGGGTGCGTCGCACTTGTCACCGCTCGCCGGCAGTCTCGTATCCGGAGTCGCCGGAATCGTCACGGCGAGGCTTGGGAACGGGTTCTACCTGCAAGATCCGACGCCGGACGGCGACCATGCCACCTCGGACGCCGTCTTCGTCTTCACGTCTTCGGCCCCGACGGTCGCGGTCGGGGACGCGCTCATCGTCGCCGGCCGCATAGCGGAGTTCAGGCCCGGGGGTGCAGCGAGCGCGAATCTGACGACGACGGAGATCGTCAGTCCGGTCATCGTCGTTTTCTCGAGCGGGAACCCGCTTCCTGCCGCCACGGTCCTGGGCGCCGGTGGGCGAACGCCGCCGCCGACGGTCATCGAGGACGACGCGGCCGGGAGCGTCGAGACGAGTGGGGTCTTCGATCCGGCGCAGGACGGGATCGACTTCTACGAGAGCCTCGAGGCGATGCGCGTCCGCGTCAACAACGCGCTCGTCGTCGGGCCGCGGAACAACTTCGGCGAGATCCCGGTCGTCGGAGACGCCAGCGCGAACGCCGGCATCGACACGGTGCGCGGCGGGGTCGTCATCTCGCCCGACGACTTCAACCCCGAGCGGATCGTCCTCGACGACACGATCCTCTCCACGCCGGTGGTGAACGTCGCCGACGGCTTCACGACCGCGGCCGTGGGCGTTATGGATTACAGCTTCGGCAACTTCAAGCTGAACGTGACCGAGGCGCTGACGCGCGTGGACGGCGGTCTCCAGCGGGAGGCGACCCGCGCGCCGAGCGACCACGAGATCGTCGTCGGCACCTACAACGTCGAGAACCTCGACCCGGGCGACGGCACCGCCGCCTTCGCCCGCCACGCCGACCTGATCGTGAACCACCTCCGCTCCCCCGACGTGATCGCCATCGAGGAGGTCCAAGACAACGATGGGGCGACCGACAGCGGGACGACGGACGCATCCGCGAGCTGGACGATGCTGGTAGCCGCGATCCAGGCCGCGGGCGGGCCGGCGTATCAGTTCCGGCAGATCGATCCCGAGGACAACGAGGACGGCGGGCAGCCGGGCGGCAACATCCGGGTCGGCTTCCTCTTCCGTACCGACCGTGGGCTCGAGTTCATCGATCGGCCCGGCGGAGACTCGACGACGGCCACGAGGGTGGTCGAGCACCCGTCAGGGCCGCAGCTCTCGCTGAGCCCCGGTCGTGTCGAGCCGCAAGACCCGGCCTGGGAGGCCACGCGCAAGCCGCTCGCCGGCGAGTTTCGGATGCGCGGCAAGAAGGTGTTCTTGATCGCGAACCACTTCAGCTCGAAGGGCGGCGACGAGCCCCTGTTCGGGCGCCTCCAGCCGCCGACCCGCTCGACGGAGATCGCCCGGCATGCGCAGGCTCGGGTCGTGAACGACTTCGTCGACGAGCTGCTTGCGGTCGACCCGGGTGCGAACGTCATCGTGCTCGGCGACATCAACGACTTCGAGTTCTCGGAGACAGTGAACATCCTCGAGGGCGGCGTTCTGACGACGCTCATGGACACGCTCCCCAAGCCGGAGCGCTACTCGTACGTCTTCGAGGGCAACTCGCAGGTGCTCGACCAGATCCTTGTGAGCGAGAACCTGCTCGACAACTTCGGCATCGAGTACGACCCGGTGCACGTGAACGCGGAGTTCGCCGACCAGGCATCCGACCACGACCCGCAGGTGGCGAGGCTCGATCTCCGCGGCCGGCCGACGCCGAAGTAGCAGCGGATCGAAAAGGGCGCGCCGCCGCTCGCGGCGGCGCGCTACTTCGCGAACTCGACGGCGCGGCTCTCGCGAATCACGGTCACCTTGATCTGACCGGGGTACTCGAGCTGCTCCTCGATCTCCCGCGCGATCTCGTGTGAGAGGAGGACGGCGGTGCCGTCGTCGATCTCGGTCGGCTTCACGATCACGCGCACCTCGCGGCCGGCCTGGAGCGCGTAGACTCGCTCGACGCCCTTCTTGTCGGAGGCGATCTTCTCGAGCGTCTCGAGGCGCTTGATGTAGTGCTCGAGGCTCTCCCCCCGCGCGCCGGGCCGGGAGGCCGAGATCGCATCGGCGGTGATGACGAGGACCGCCTCGACGGTCTGAGGCTGCACCTCGTAGTGGTGGGCCTCGACGGCGTGCACGACGTGCTGCGACTCGCCGAAGCGCTTGGCCATCTGCGCCGAGATCGCCGCGTGCGAGCCCTCGACCTCGTGCGTCATCGCCTTGCCGACGTCGTGGAGGAGCGCCGCCCGCTTCGCGGTCTTGACGCTGGCGCCCAGCTCGGAGGCCATGATGCCGGCGAGGTGCGAGCACTCGAGCGAGTGCTTGAGGATGTTCTGGCCGTAGCTCGTCCGGTAGCGCAGCCGGCCGAGCAGCTTGACAAGCTCCTCGTGCATCTTCCCGCAGTTCGCCTCGAAGACCGCCTGCTCGCCGGCCTGGCGGATGTGATCCTCGATCTCCGCCTTCGAGCGGTAGTACATCTCCTCGATGCGCGACGGGTGGATGCGGCCGTCCTCCACGAGCTTCGCGAGCGTCAGCTTCGCCACTTCTCGACGGACGCCG
>Ga0190274_10002967_pt1 | contig 10066 bp, 8 predicted proteins | sample Popmic531T_FD_133002 | JGI IMG/M metagenome (GOLD analysis project Ga0190274, IMG submission 133002) | Populus adjacent soil microbial communities from riparian zone of Yellowstone River, Montana, USA - 531 T | ecosystem: Environmental > Terrestrial > Soil > Riparian zone | place: USA: Montana...
GAGGATGTCGGCGCCGCGGTCGGCGACGTCGGCTTCACCGTCGAGGCGGGCGGCTTCGTCGAGGTCTTTCCGTCGGACAATTTCCGACTGCGCGCCGAGCTTCGCCAGGGCCTTGGCGGCCATAAGGGCCTGGTCGGCGATCTCGGCGCCGATCTGGTCGTCCGCGACGACGACCGCTATATTTTCTCGATCGGCCCGCGCGCGCGCTGGGCGGACGACGATTTCCACGATGCCTATTTCGGGATCACCCCGGCCGTGACGACCGCGACCGGCCTCGCGACCTACGATCCGAACGGCGGCTTCTACGCGGTCGGCGCCGTCGCCGGGCTCACCTACCGGCTCGGCCGCAACTGGGGCCTGCAGGGCTATGCCGGCTACGACCGGCTGATCGGCGACGCCGCCGATTCGCCGATCGTCCGCGCCTTCGGCTCGCGCGACCAGTTCTCCGGCGGCCTCGGCCTGTTCTTCGAATTCAACATCTAATCGTTGGTGCGGCCGAGCTCGTCGGTGTCGGCGCCCTCGCCCAGCGCCGAGTCGTTCTCGACGTCGCCCTCGGCCGTGTTGGCGCCGGCGATCAGCTGCGCGTCCTCGGAGCCGTGCTGGCCGAACAGCCCCTTGGACTGGCCGATGCCGGGATTCTGGTCGAGATCGTCGGGCAGCTGCGCCTCCTTGCCTTCGGGCGTGCGCGGATCGGTCATCATCCATCTCCTTCCGCCTGCGAAAACGCATGGGCGGCGCCAAGGTTCGCCATCCCGGGCTTGACCCGGGACCCGCGAACTCGGAGTTGGAAGGCCATGCGCCCCCTCCTTCTCCTGCTTCTCCTCATCCTCGCCGCTCCCGCCGAGGCCCGCCTCTCCCGCGAGGAGCGGGCGATGGCGGCCGCGGTCGACCGCGACTCCGCCCGCACAATCGCCTTGCTCGAGCGGATGGTGAACCAGAACAGCGGCACTCTGAACCGCGAGGGCGTCGCCGCCGTCGGCCGGATGATGCGCGAGGAGCTGGAGCCGCTCGGCTTCGAGGTTCGCTGGGTCGACATGGCCGCGACCGGCCGCGCCGGGCATCTCGTCGCCACCCATTCCGGCCCCGGCCGAAACGTCCTGCTGATCGGCCATCTCGACACGGTGTTCGAGCCGGACAGCCCGTTCCGGCGCTTCGAGCGCCGGGGCAATCGCGCCACCGGCCCGGGCGTCGGCGACGATAAAGGCGGCCTCGCGGTCATCGTCGCCGCGCTTCGCGCCATGCATTCCGCCGGCACGCTGCGCGCCGCCAACCTCACCATCGTCCTCACCGGCGACGAGGAGCGGCCCGGCTCGCCGATCGCCGCCGCCCGCCGCGACCTGATCGAGGCCGGCCGCGCCGCCGATTATGCGCTGGAGTTCGAGAATCTCGCCCGCGAGGACGGCCGCGACTTCGGCACCGTCGCCCGGCGCAGCTCGACCAGCTGGACCTTGCGCGCCACCGGCCGCACCGGCCACAGCTCCGGCATCTTCTCGGCCGATCTCGGCTATGGCGCGATCTACGAGATGGCGCGCATTCTCGACGAGTTCCGCCGCGAATTGCCGGAGCCCAACCTCACCTACAATGTCGGGGTGATCGCCGGCGGCACTCCGGCGACGATCGACGAGGCGGGCTTCCGCGCCGCCGCCTCGGGCAAGACCAACATCGTCGCCGAGACCGCGATCGCCCGCGGCGACATCCGCACCCTCTCCGCCGAGCAGGAGCAGCGCGTCCGCGCGGCCATGCAGGCGATCGTCGCCCGGCATCTGCCGCGCACGAATGCCGAGCTCGTCTTCGCCGGGGACGGCTATCCGCCGATGGCGCCGACCGAAGGCAATCGCGCCCTCCTCGCCCGGCTCAACCAGGTCAATCGCGACCTCGGCCTGCCCGAAATGGCCGAATATGACCCGGCCCGGCGCGGCGCCGCCGACAGCGGCTTCGTCGCCCCCGACGTCGACACTCTGGGCGGCCTCGGCGCCGGCGGCGGCGGCGCCCATGCCGAGGGCGAATGGATCGACCTCGACACCCTGCCGATCCAGGCCAGGCGCGCCGCCTTGCTCATCACCCGACTGACCCGCGAGCCGCGCCGCTAGGCCTCGCGCCAGCGCAGCGCCGCCATCGCCGCCAGCGCCCGCCGGAATTGCGGCGAGTCGCCGCCGTGCCGAAAGAAGGCCTGGAGCAGCGCCGGCTGGCTCCCGCTTTCGGTCCAGCGCTTGAAGACATGGTCGTCGTCGAGCAGCAGCAGCCGGCTGTTCCGGGTCAGGCCGCTGAGACCGATCTGGGTGCGATAATCGCAGGTCTGGTCGTGCCGGCCGGCGACCTGCAGCACCTCCGAGCGCTGCTCGCGCAGCCGCGACCAGTCCGCGGTCGGGACGGACGGATGCGGCGGCGCGGCGGCATCCGAAAGCGGCCGCGAATAATGGAACAGGGCCTCGACATCGGGGTCCAGCCGGTCGCTCCGCCGCCGCGGATCGGCGTGCGGCGCTGCGAATTCATGCACCCGGACGGCGCTTCCGACGCCCTCGGCCGAATCCCGGTTCCGCTCGAGCAGATCGACCTGGTAGCGCGATCTGAGCTCGCCGATCCGCGCTTCGTCGCCGTCGAGGAACGCGCGCGCAGCCGCCAGCCGGGCGGCCGGCAGCTCGTCGAGCGGCACGAAGAAATGCTGCCGCTGAAGCACCAGGACGAGGTCGCGGCGGCGCTCGGCATGGCTCGCCGCGAAGGCGGCGAGGGCGCGCGCCGCCGCCGGCTCGGCGGCGGAGAATTCCGCCCAGAACGGATCCGGGCTCACGCCCCAGCGCATATCGAGCTCGTGATTGACCGCCGCCTGCACATAGGCGCGCGCATTCAGGTCGGGCCTGAGCGTCAGCAGCTGATGGATGAGATGGGCGCCGCCCGAACGGCCGTAGAGGCACAGTTCGCCCGGCCGGAGCGCCAGCCGGCGGATCACCGCCTCGACGTCGCGCGCCCATTGCCGCCAGTTGAGCAGCCGCACCGCCGAGTCCCAGTCCGGCGTGCCGCCCGGCGCGATCCGTGGCGCCAGTCCCGGCGCGCGGCTGCGGCCGACGATGGTCAGGACGTTGAGCCCGTCGCCGAACAGCTCCCGCTGCAGCCGCGCCGCGCCGCCGGGCCGGACATAATATTGCTGCGCGTCGGCGATCGCCACCACCGTCGGCCGTCCCGCCTGGCGCGGCGCGCCCCACTCGCACGGCAAAGCGAAGCGGCCGAGCGCCGGGCGGTCGTGATCGACCGGCACCTCGACGTCGAAGGCGAGCGGCGGCGCTTGCGCCGACGCAATCCGGGCCGAAGCCCCGGCGGGGAGCAACGCGAGCCCCGCCAACATCAGGTCACGGCGCGACAATTCCATTCCGGCCTCCTCGCCGGAATGATGCTACAAGCGTAGCATCAGCGCAAGAGGGCTATCCGCGCCTCGCCGTCACCAGATAGTTGAGCGAAAGGTCCTCGGTGCACTGGAAGCCGCGCGTCGGCGACCAGCCGAGGCCGGTCACGTCGCTCACCTCGAGCCCGGCCCGCCGGACCAGCGCGCAAAGCGCGTCGGGGTCGATGAACTTGTCCCAGTCGTGCGTGCCCCTCGGGATCCGCCCCGTTCCCTCGCCGAGCACGATCATCACCAGCCGCGACCATGAAGTCCGATTGGGCGTCGACAGGATCAGCAGCCCGCCCTCGGCCACCGCGGCCGCAAGCCCGCCGACGAACGCCGCCGGATCGCTGACATGCTCGACCACTTCCAGCGAGGTGACGAGGTCGTAGCGCCCGGCCAGCGCCTCGACGCCGCCGACGCGATAGTCGATCTCCAGCCCCTGGCCGAGCGCATGCGCGCGCGCCGCCGCGATAGTCTCCGCCGCCGCGTCGATCCCGGTCACCGCCGCCCCGAGCCGCGCCAGCGGCTCGGCGAGCAGCCCGGCGCCGCAGCCGACGTCCGCCGCGCTCCTGCCGGCGAGCGGCTTCAGGTCGTGCTCGTCCGCCTGCCAATGATGGTCGATCTGCTCGCGTATATATTTGAGCCGCACCGGATTGAGCCTGTGAAGCATCGCCGACGACCCCTTCGGGTCCCACCAGTCCGCCGCCAAGGCCCCGAAATGCGCGGCTTCGTTCGGGTCGATGGTGGAGGGCGGCTCGCTTGCATGTGCCATGGCCGCTCCCTATCAGTGCGGCCTCCAATTTCCCATTGCCTTTCCGGAGCCCAATGCCTCGCATCGTGATGAAGTTCGGCGGCACGTCGATGGCGGGGATCGAGCGGATCCGCCATGTCGCCGGGCTGGTCCGGCGCGAGGCCGAGCGCGGCAACCAGGTCGCGGTGGTGGTCTCGGCCATGGCCGGCGAGACCGACCGGCTGGTCCAGCTCTGCCGCGAGGCCGCCTCGCTCTACGATCCGCGCGAATATGACGTCGTCGTCGCGTCGGGCGAGCAGGTCACCTCCGGCCTCCTCGCCATCACCCTTCAGGGCATGGGCCTCAACGCCCGCTCTTACATGGGCTGGCAGCTGCCGATCCGCGCCTCGGGCCACGCCGCCGGGCTGATCGAGGGGATCGACGTCGACGTGCTCGAACGCGTGTTCGACGAGGAAGGCATCGCCATCATTCCCGGCTTCCAGGGCGTCGCCGCCGACGGCGCCATCGCCACTCTGGGCCGCGGCGGCTCCGACACGTCGGCGGTCGCTCTGGCCGCGGCGATGAAGGCCGACCGCTGCGACATCTACACCGACGTCGACGGCGTCTACACCACCGACCCGCGCATCGTCCCGCGCGCCCGCAAGCTCGCCATCGTCACCTATGACGAGATGCTCGAGCTGGCGAGCGTCGGCGCCAAGGTGCTTCAGACCCGCTCGGTCGGGCTCGCCGCCCGCTACAAGCTCCCCTTGCAGGTCCTGTCCTCGTTCGAGGACAAGCCCGGCACCATGATCGTCAGCGACGACGCAATCGAGGAAAGCGAAATGGAACGCAACGTCGTCTCGGGCATCGCCTTCGACAAGAACGAGGCGATGGTCACCCTGTTCGGCCTGCCCGACGTCTCCGGCACCGTCGCCAAGATCTTCGAGCCGCTCGCCGAGCAGAACGTCAATGTCGACATGATCGTGCAGAGCTCGCCGATCGAGGGCGAGAAGAGCGCGCTCACCTTCACCATTCCCAAGGAAGCGCTCGACCGGAGCCTCGACACCCTCAACCGGCGCAAGGCGGAAATCGGCTTCGACGAGATCATCCATTATACCGACGTCGTGAAGGTCAGCGTCGTCGGCGTCGGCATGCGGAGCAATCCCGGCGTCGCAGCGAAGATGTTCGAGACCCTGGCCGACCGCAAGATCAACATCTTCGCAATCTCGACCTCGGAGATCAAAATCTCGGTGATCGTCGACATGGACTATGCCGAGCTCGCCGTCAGGGTCCTGCACACCGCCTACGGCCTCGACGCGGAGGACGAGGCGTGAAGATTCACGCCGGATCGGCCGGCGTCAAAGCCCCTCCCCTTGATGGGGAGGGGTTGGGGTGGGGTGGAGTCTCCGCTAAGCCACCGACCTATGAATGACGCCACCCCCACCAAACCCTCCCCCGTCGAGGGCGGGGGCTCGACAGGCCAGGACCGCCTCCGCCGCCTGATGGCGCGCGGCACCGAGTTTCTCGGCTGCGATTACGCGGTGCTCGGCGGCGCGATGAGCTGGATCTCCGAGCGCAACCTCGTCTCCGCTTTGTCCAATGCCGGCGCCTTCGGGGTGATCGCCTGCGGCGCGATGACTCCGGACCTGCTCGACACCGAGATCGCCGAGACCAAGGCGCGAACGCAAAAGCCGTTCGGCGTCAACCTGATCACCATGCACCCGCAGCTCAGCGAGCTGATCGACGTCTGCGCCAGGCATGAGGTGAGCCATGTCGTGCTCGCCGGCGGCCTTCCGCCCACGGGCTCGATCGACCGGATCAAAGGGAATGGCGCCAAGCTGATCTGCTTCGCGCCCGCGCTCGCCCTGGCCAGGAAGCTGATCCGCTCCGGAGTCGACGCTCTCGTGATCGAGGGCATGGAGGCGGGCGGCCATATCGGCCCGGTCTCGACCTCGGTGCTCGCGCAGGAGATCCTGCCGCCGCTCAGCGCCGAAATCCCGATCTTCGTCGCCGGCGGCATCGGCCATGGCGGGCTGATCGCGGGCTATCTCGAAATGGGCGCGGTCGGAGTCCAGCTCGGCACCCGCTTCGTCTGCGCGACCGAGTGCATCGCCCATCCCAATTTCAAGAAGGCGTTCATCCGCGCCTCGGCCCGCGACGCGATCACCTCGGTCCAGATCGACCCGCGCCTCCCCGTCATCCCGGTCCGGGCGCTGAAGAATCGCGAGATGGAAAGCTTCGCCGCCAAGCAGCGCGAGGTCGCCCAATTGCTCGACGAGCAGAAGGTCGAGATGATGGAGGCGCAGCTCCAGATCGAGCATTATTGGGCCGGCGCGCTTCGCCGCGCGGTGATCGAGGGCGACGTCGAGACCGGCTCGGTCATGGCCGGCCAGTCGGTCGGCATGGTCAGGGACGAGGCGCCGGTCGCCGCCATCCTCGCCCAATTGATGGACGAAGCCGCGCACGCGCTGGAGCGGCGCTCGGCATAGGAGGTTCGGGGCATGACAGCGAGCGACAGCGCCTTCTCGGGATCGATTCCGGCGCTTTACCACGATCATCTCGGGCCGATGCTGTTCAAGCCCTATGCCGAGGACATGGCGCGGCGGGTCGCGGCGCTCGGCCCGCGCCGCATCCTGGAGACCGCCGCCGGCACCGGCATCGTCACCGAGGCGCTGGCGCGCGCCTTGCCCGAGGCACGAATTGTCGCCACCGATCTCAACCAGGCGATGCTCGATGTCGCCGCCCCCAGGATCGGATCGGACCGCGTGACCTTGCAACAGGCGGACGCTCAGGCGCTGCCGTTCGACGATGCCTCGTTCGACGCGATCGTCTGCCAGTTCGGCGTGATGTTCTTCCCCGACCGGGTCGGCGCCTATCGCGAGGCGCGGCGGGTGCTCGCCCCCGGCGGCGCCTTCCTGTTCAACGTCTGGGACAGCCTCGAGGAGAATCCGGTCTCGAAGCTGATCGCGGAAACGGTCGCCGGGCTGTTTCCGGACGATCCGCCAAGCTTCCTCCAGCGGACGCCGTTCGGCTATCACGATCTGGCGCGGATCGAGGCCGATCTTCGCGCGGCGGGCTTCACGGACATTCGCTCGGAAACCGTCCGCAAAACCAGCCTCGTCGCCGCCGCGCGCATCGCCGCGATCGGAATGACCCACGGGTCGCCGCTGCGCGCCGAGATCGAGGCGCAGGGCGAGGGCAGCCTGGAGCGCGCCACCGACGCCGTCGCCGCCGCTTTGGCGGAGCGGGGCTATGACGCCGGCGGCGAGGAGCCTCTGTCGGCCCATGTCGTGACCGCGACCTCGGCGTGATCGAGGGCGACCGACCGTCATTGCGAGCGTAGCGAAGCAATCCAGTCGGGCGCTCGAGCTTCCTGGATTGCTTCGTCGCTATGCTCCGCTCTGGAGACCGACAGCCGTTCAGTGGGCCTGCGCCGGCCGGCCCGGCTGGATCGGGCGCTCGGCTAGTGCCAATCCACATCCGCGGCCGGAGCCAGCTCCCTCGCCGCCTTGACGATGTCGTCCAGGTTCACCGCCGTGTCGAACGGATCCTCGTCGAGCTCGGTCACCCGGTTCAGCCGCCGCTGCCAGCCGTGCAGCGCCTCGACATAAGGCACGAACGGCGTGCGCATCAGCGCTCCGCTCGGCAGCCGCTCGACGTCGGCGATGCCGTTGTGGAGCCATTCGCCGCTGTGCCAGTCGGGCATGTCGACGGCGGGGAACAGGCAGATTCCGTGCAGGTCGACGCCGCGATTCACCGCCGCCAGGCATTCGGTCACGACGTCGTTGAGCCAGTCGTCGCGGCCGCCTTCCAGCCCCGACGTCTCGGCGACGATCGCCGGCCGGCGATACCGCTTCCAGCCCTCCTCGATCAGGTCGCACAGGGGCCGGATCCGCGGATCGCCCGGCTCCAGCGCCGCATGCGGCCCTTCGGCCCGATATTCCATCTGGCCGAAGCTGTAATTGTTGAAGCCGACGATATCGAGGATGTCGCCCGTCCCGCCCGCCTCCGGATGGCGCCGCCCGGCGATGACGTCGAAGGCGAAAAAGGCGTCGTCATAGGTCTCCCGCCAGGCTTCGTCGGCGAGGTCGGCGCGGTCCCGGGGCGGAACGACGAGGATCAGCGGGTCGATATGGACCATTCGGGCGTCGGGCAGCACTTCGCGGATCGCTTTCGCGCCGGCGATGTCGGCCCGGCACAGCGCCAGGGTGAAGCGCCGGCGAGTCTCCCGGTCCTTGCCGAACGGCGCCGCCCAGGCCCATTCGCCGGCCATATAGCCGAAGAAGGTGATCTCGTTCATCGGCGTGAAGAAATAGGGGCCGTGCGGCTGCCGCTCCGCCACATATTCGGCCGCCGCGCGCGCATAATCGGCGAACCGCCCGGCGAACGCGTCGCCATAGGGATCGAGGTCCTCCGGATAGCCGTAATGGCACAGGTCCCAGATCGGCAGGATCCGGTGCCGGCGCTGCGCCTCCAGAAAGACGTCGATCGGGGAGAAGTCGAACGCGCCGCCTTTGTCGACGAGCGGCCAGGGCACGCCCTCGCGCGCGACGGCGATGCCGAGGCCCCGGAGCATCCGGTAATCCTCGTCCGAATGCTCGCGATGCTGGGTTTCGTCGCAAAGGTCGCGGCGGCCGGCGTCCTTCCACCAGAAGGTGGAGCATTCGAAGCCCGAGAGGAAGAAGGTGGGGAAGATTCCCGGCTTTCGCGCCATGGACGCTATACGCGCGGGACCGGGCCGCGGGTCCGGTCCGCGCCGTCGTCGTCCCGCCGATTGACCCCTCCGCGCCGCCGTCCTAGGCTGGATGAACGGGCCGTACAGGCGGCCCTCGGTCCGCGAGCAGGGTTGAACCCGCCTGAGTCGGAGCATCGCTCATCCCTTCTTTCTGCCCGTGACCGCGGACGCCGGGCGCAGAGGAAAGAAGGTGCACCATGCCCAGGGCGCTTCCCGCGCGCGCAAGCCTCGACTGGCTGAAGAAAACCGCCAAGCAGAACCTCGCCGCGCTTCGTTCCGGACATCCGGACGCGAGGCTCGCCGACGCCCAGCGCGACCTCGCCCGCGAATATGGCTTTGCGAGCTGGCGCGCGCTCAAAGCCCATGTCGAAGGGCCGCCTCCGGCCGAGCAGGAGATCGCCGCCTTCCTGCGCGCCGTCGGCGACGGCGAGACCGGGACCGTTCGAGCCGCGCTCGCGGCGAAGCCGGCGCTGGCCGCTTCGGTCGGCCCGCATCCTTATTGGGGCGGACGGCCGCAGCCGCTCCACGTCGCCATCGAGACGAAGCGGCGCGACATGTTCGATCTGCTGCTCGCCGCCGGCGCCGACGTGAACGGCCGCAACCATGATTACGATCACTGGTCGCCGCTGATGCTGGCCGTCCATCGCGATCGCGCCGACATGAGCGACGATCTCATCGCGCGCGGCGCCCTCATCGGCCTCGCCGAGGCGCTGTTGATGAAGGACGACGCCCGGGTCGCCGAGCTGCTCCGGGCCGGCCTTCCGAAAGCGATTCCCAATGGCGGCTCGATCCTCGCCTTGGCGCGGACGCCGTTCGCAATCGACCGGCTGCTCGAGCTCGGCGTCGATGCGGGGCAAAAGGATCGCTGGGGCACGACCCCGATCGAGGCGATGAGCCGCGCCGGGCCGGACGGGCGCGACCTCGTGCGCCACCTGATGCTTCGCGGCGTGGTTCCGGCGCCGCGGGAATTCGCCCGGCTGGGCGACCGGGAGGCGCTCGCCATCCTGGTCGACGCCGATCCCGCCATCGTCGGCCGCGACCCGGTGACCGTCGCGGCGGTGGAATCGGGCAATCGCGACCTGGTCCGTTGGCTGCTCGACAAGGGCGCCGACCCCAACGCCCGTTCCGACGACGAGACCCGCCACAGCGCGCTCCACGCCGCGGCCTGGAACGGCGATCTGGCGATGGCGAAGCTGCTCGTCGAGGCCGGCGCGGAGCTGCA
>Ga0190274_10002968_pt1 | contig 10064 bp, 8 predicted proteins | sample Popmic531T_FD_133002 | JGI IMG/M metagenome (GOLD analysis project Ga0190274, IMG submission 133002) | Populus adjacent soil microbial communities from riparian zone of Yellowstone River, Montana, USA - 531 T | ecosystem: Environmental > Terrestrial > Soil > Riparian zone | place: USA: Montana...
GACAGGTAGTGCGCGTCCATCGCGCTTTCGGGTACGTGCTCGCTCAGGAAATGGATGTCGTGGTCGGATGCCGCGGCGGGCACCGACGCGCCGAGCACGGCCCAGGAGAGCAGCAGCAAGATGAGCGCGCGCATGCAGTTTCGATCGATTTCGGTTCGTCTGAGGGCTGTTCGGGAGCGCGCGTTTTCGGCGAGCGCTGAGATTTAGACGGGGCAGGGCCGAGGGATCGGTCGCTGGGCGGATGCGCGAGCGCCGACCGGGGGAACCTAGTGCGGCGTGCCGGGATCCTGGAGGGCGCTCGGGAGGCTGGGCGAGCGGCCACGCGGCCGCTTACGCGCCCAGAGCCAGCCGCAAAGGCCAAGCAGAAGCGGATCGAACGCGCCGCCGCCGCCAGCTCCGCCGGCTGCGCCGCTCGTGGCGGGGGCAGGCGGGAACGCGGCCGCTGGCAGCGTCACGTCGAACGCAGTCTGCTGAACGTCGTTGGCGGAGTCCGCGTCGTAGGTCGCCGTGCTCGCACCGATTTGCTCGCGGAAGAAGCTGGCGGCGGTGCTCGCGGTCCCGCGCAGCGTGACGCGGATGCTCTCGCCGGGCGCGAGACTCGGCGCGCGGCAGGTGTAACTCGATGGACTGGTCAAAGCGCACACGCCGTTCGAGCTCGTCGCGGACTGAACGGTGACACCATCGTTGTCGTACGAGAACACGACCTCGTCGGCGACGTCGGGCCCCGCGTTGTCGAGCGTCGCGACGAGCTCGACGGGCGCGCCCGGGTCTGCACGCGTCGGCCCGTCGCGCGAGACGGCGAGGTCGACGATCTTCGGGACGACGCCGATCGTGAGGCTCGCATTGTCCGCGCCGAGGTCGATGTCACGCTGCGCCGCAGTCCACGCGAACGAACCGAATTGAGTGCCGACCGTGCCCGCGCGCGCGCGTAGCTCGATAGCGAGCCTCTTCGTCTCGTGGCCGCCAACCGCTCCGATCGGGCACAGCCATGCGCCGGCCGTGCGTGTGCAGCCGTCGCGTGCCGCGTCCACCAGCTCGATCTGGCTCGGCAGGTTCAGCTGCGCGCGAACTTCGGTCGCGACGACCGTGCCCTGGTTCGTGAAGTCGAGCGCCGCCCAAGTCGTGCCGAGTGGGCGAATGTGCGTCGGCGTGAGCGTCGACGTCGCGTCGACGTCCACCGCGGACTGCACCTCGATCGCGAACGGCACCAAATCGTTGCCCGGAACGACGTCGTTGGCTGCGTGCGTGCCGAACGTGAGCGACGCCGGTCCGGGCGCGACCGTCGCGAGCTCGGCCGACAGCGTGAACCGGTTGCCGGGCGGCAGCCGCGGAATCTGGCAGCGGAACGGCGCGACGAGGTTGCTGCACTGGAACGCGAAACCGCCGGGCGGGCTCGGGAAGAGATCGATGCGGGTGATCTGCACGTTTGCGTTTTGCACCGTGACATCCACCGCAAGGGCGTCCGTCGGGCCCGCGTTCTCGCCCTCGATCATGAGCGTGCCCCTGCCCCCGAGCAGCAGGCCGAGCGGATTCGGCGACGCCGGATGCCGCCGGATCGCGACGTCGGCGGTGGGCGGAGCCACGAGGCACGCCGCGCCGAGGATCACGGGCTGCATCTGTTGCACGCTGCAAGCGGAGTACTCGTCGCTGCCGTTGATCGTGGCTGCCATCAGGAACGTCGTCGGCGTGCTCGCGCACGCCGATTTCGCCTCGCCGTCGTGCGGTGCGCCGAGGTTGTGGCCGATCTCGTGGGCCATGATCAACGCGTTCATGCTCGACGAGTAGGTCGCCTGCGTGAGCCCGACGCTTTTGCGCACGTCGCAAACGGAGCCGATATTCGCGATGCCCACGATGCTCTTCGTGGCGCCCGCAGGCTCCGCAAGGTCGCGGCGCGTGAGCAGATGAACGAGGCCGCGGCCGCGCAGGTCGGGCGTCGTTTCCTTGTGCGTCTCGAGCGCGAGCAGCAGGTCGCGCGGCTCGTTGGTCACGAACGGATCGGTATCCGTCTCGAACAGCTCGAGCTTCGTGAGGTTCAAGTACAGCCCGAGCGACCGAACGAGGATCGCGTCGACGTTGTTGACGGCCTCGATCGCCCGCTCTGCCGCGTTCCAAGGTCCGTCGCGAACGAACTCGTAGTCGCCGACGATGCCGATGTCGAGCTGCTTGCCGGGATTGAGTGACGCAGCCTCTACGCCAAGCTCGCCGGGCAGCTCCCCAGGCGCGGCCGCCGCTAGGCTCGCGAGAGCCGCCGCGGGTAGGGCAGCATCGCCGAGCTCGCCCGCGACGTCGCTCCACCGATAGATCACCGTCGCGTCGGGGTCCCCGCCCGCGGTGGCGAGGAAGGGTGCTAGGTCGCGCTGCGCGTCGATTCCGTAGAGCTCCGCGCCGTCCCAGAGCAGCCCCGTGACGCGGCCGCCCGTGCGCGTGAGGCGTACCCACGAGCCGTCGACGCCGGCTACCGTGCCGCGAAAAAGCTCGACGTCCTTCAGTGCGGCGCGCTGCGTGGCATCGAGATTCGCGATGAGCCGCTCGTTGCTCTCGAGCGCGAGGTCGAAGCGCCGCCCGAATGCGGTGAACGCCGCGCTCGCGGCCCGCGGGCCCCGCGGCCCGTCCGCCGCGGCCGCAAACGCGCGTCCGTCGAACGTGAGCTCGGCGATCTCGTGCGCGCGAATGGTGAGCACCTGCGCCGCGCTCGGTGCGCACACGCACAGCGAGCAGCCGAGGAGCAGAACGAGACGCGCACAGATCGCCCGCAGCGGAGGCATACGTACGGCAGCTTCGAGCCGCTCTTGTTTTGGTTTCTACGCCCCGAGACCGTACGCCAGATTCGGTCGAGGAGGAAGTCTGCTCGCCGTTGCCGTTGGCAGGCCGCCCGTAGACTCGGCGCAACCGACCGTGAGCCATGTTCTTCCGCGTTCTGTCGCGATCGGCGACACTCGGGCGATGGAGTTCGGCTCGTTTATGTCAACGAGGTCCCGGAGCCCGATTCGCGCGGGTGCGCTCGGGATCCTGCTGCTGTGCTCCGGCACGGCCGCCGAGGCGGACGCGCCGTCAACGAATCCCGGTGTGTCCGACACGCCCGAGTTCGTCTTCGCGCGTATCCACTACGACAGTGCGGGCGGCTGGGGCGAGGCGTACTACAACTACGATGGCCGTACCTGGGAGCGTTGGGAGACCGACTATCCGCAAGGCGACGACAACTTCGCGCGGCGTCTCTCGCAATTGAGCTCGGTCATGCCCGCGGCGCGCGGCGTGGCGCGCAGGATCACCGATCCCGACGTCGGGTCGTTCCCGTTTCTCTATATGTGCGATCCGGGCTACATGAAGCTCACGGACGACGAGAGGCAGTTACTGCGCCAGTACCTGTTGAACGGCGGGTTCCTCTGGGTGGACGACTTCTGGGGCGAGGGCGAATGGTGGAACTTCGAGGCCGAGATGGCCGGAGTGCTGCCCGAAAGCGGTTGGCGCGACATTACGTCCGACCACCCGATCCTCCATACGGTGTTCGATCTGCCCGGTGCGCCACAGATCCCGGCCGAGGACTTTGCGGTGCGCGGTTGGAAGACCGACCCGGGCTGGATCCATCGCTCGCCTGCGACGCAGCTTACGCCCGTGAACTTCCGCGGCTATTTCGACGCCGACGGCCGGCTCATGGTCGTCACGACGCACAACACCGACACCGGCGACGGCTTCGAGCGCGAGGCTTACGGTCAGTGGTTCTTCGAGAAGTACTCGACGAAGGCGTATATGATCGGAGTCAACATCGTCGTCTATGCCATGACGCATTAGATGATTCGCCGTTCCGCCGCCGTCGTCCTTGCAGTCGCGCTGCTTGCCGCCACCGCGACGTCCGCGCAGCCGCGCAGCCGGGCGGCGCGTGCCGAGAGTGCGCCGCGCGCCGTCGCGCCGCGGGGACCGCTATCCCCCGACGAGCAGCAAACGATCGGGATCTTCGAGCGGACGAGCCCGTCGGTGGTCTACATCACCACGGTGCAGCACGTGCGTGACTTCTTCAGCCGCAACGTGACGCGCGTGCCGCAGGGCACGGGCTCCGGCTTCATCTGGGACGAGCTCGGCAACGTCGTCACCAACTTCCATGTAATCCAGGGAGCGCAGGAAGCGCTGATCACGCTGTCCGACCAGCGCAGCTATCCGGCGTCGCTAGTAGGCGCGAGCCCCGAGCACGACATCGCAGTGCTGCACATCGACGTGCCGATCGACGCGCCGAAGGCGGTGCCGATCGGCTCGAGCGCCGACCTCAAGGTCGGACAGAGCGTGTATGCGATCGGCAATCCGTTCGGCCTCGATCACACGCTGACGAGCGGCATCATCTCGGCGTTGAACCGCTCGATCGACGACGAGCGCGGCGGCGTGATCGACAACCTCATCCAGACCGACGCAGCGATCAACCCCGGTAACTCGGGCGGGCCGTTGCTCGACAGCGCGGGCCGGCTGATCGGCATCAACACGATGATTTTCAGCCCGTCCGGTGCTTACGCGGGCGTGGGCTTCGCCATGCCGATCGACACCATCAACCGCGTCGTGCCGCGACTCATCACCTACGGCCAGTACGTGCGCCCGACGATCGGGATCACCGCCAACGACGAGCTGAGCCGCCGGCTGTTGCGCGATACGGACGAGACGGGCGTCGTCGTGCTGCAGGTCGTCGCGGGTTCGCCAGCCGAGCGCGCGGGGCTGCGCGCCGCGCAGATGGTGCGCGCGGGTCGGGTTCAGCTCGGCGACGTGATCGTGGCGCTGGACGGCAAGCCGATCGGGAACTTCGGCGATCTCGCCGCCGCACTCGATGCTCATCAGTTCGGCGACTCGGTGACGCTCACGGTTCGGCGCAACGGCGAGCCACGCGACGTCGCGGTTACGTTGAGCGCTACGGAAGTGGCCGGAGCTCTCTAGCGTCAGTCGAAGTCGGGATCGACTACGGGCAAGCGCAGGTAGAACACCGTGCCGTGACCCGGCTCGGTATCGAACGTGAGCGTGCCCCCGTGCTTGTCTGCGACGGCGCGCGCGATCGCGAGCCCCTGACCCTTGCCGCGGCCCACCTCTTTGGTCGTGAAGAACGGATCGAACACGCGCTCGCGGATCGCGTCCGGGATCCCGCCGCCGGTGTCGCGGACGGCAATCCGCGCGAAGTCACCGTCGAGGTCGCTCGCTACCGTTATCTTGCCGAGCTTGCCGTCCGCGGCGACGTCGCCGATCGCGTGCGCCGCGTTCATCACGAGGCTCAGGATCACCTGCCCGATGTCGCCGGCGCGGCAGCTCACGAGTGGCACGTCGCCGAGCTCGGCGGCCACTTCCGCAACGTAGCGATATTCGTTGCGCGCGACGGTGAGCGTGTTGCGGATGATCTTGTTGAGATCGACCAGCATCTTCTCTTTGCTGTCCGGCAGTGCGAACTCCTTCATCGACAGCACGATCTCGGTCACGCGCTTTACGCCGTCGAGCATCTCTTGCACCGCGAGCGGAAGCTCGCGGCGCAGCGCGGCGACGTCGACATCGCGCTCGAGGCCGTGGATCTCTGCGACGAGGGCTTCGTGGCGGCTTTCGAGCGCCGCGACCGCGCGCGCATAGGCCGGGAGCAGCCGTTCGAGATCGCTGCACGCCTCGCGCACGAAGGTGAGGTTGTCGACGATGTATTGCATCGGCGTGTTGATCTCGTGCGCGATGCCGGCTGCTAGCTGGCCCACGGCCTCGAGCTTCTGTGCGAGTCTGAGCTCGCTTTCCATCCGCGCACGCACATCAGCTTCGTGCCGCAGGAGCTCGTTCGCCGCCTGCAGATTGCGCGTCCGCGTGTCGACGATCGCTTCGAGGTCGCTCAGCTTGAGCGCAGCCTGGCTCGCGAGTTGCCAGCGGCGCTGGAGTGCGTGCGCCAGTTGGCGGACCTCGATCGTGTCGAACGGCTTCTTCAGGATCAACACGCGATCCGTGTCGCCGAATGCCGCGCTCATCTCCTCCCAGCTGTGATCGGAATAAGCCGAGCAGATCACGATGCTCAAGTTCGGGTCGGTCCGCAGCAGCTCGCTCGTCGTTTTGACGCCATCCCACCCCGGAGGCATCCGAACGTCGACGAACGCGAGCGCGTAGGGGCGGTGGCCGGCGAGCGACGCGACGACCTTGCCGAGCGCTTCCTCTCCCTGGAAAGCGGAGTCGAGCTCGAAGCCGGCGCTGCGTTCGCCGGTCGACGCAGCGTCCCCGAAAATCTCGGCACCGAGGGCCGCGAGCTCGTCGTTGGCTGCGCTCCTCGGTTCGAGCACCCGCCGGAAGTCCTCGTGGATGTGCGCGTTGTCGTCGACGAGGAGTATTCGGCGGTTCGCGGCGACGACGGGGTCGGACGCGACGGCGCCGTCCATGCCCACTTGTCCGAAGCTGCCGATCGTCGCCGCCATCGTCTCGCCGCGCCCTTCGATGATTCCCGGTCTCCCGCCGCCGCCGGCGCGCTGCGCCCACGCATCGCGGATTCCCCCGACTGTTTCGGCAGGTTGGGGCGAAAACTTTAGCGGTGGCTACTTGCGGCCGAGCACGTAGTACTGGGCTCCGAGCGGCAGCCAGGTGAGGCGCCGCTCGAGCGGACGCAAAGCGCGCAGGATGTGCGGGAAGAAGATCCTGTATTTCACGCTCGCGTCGGGGAAGCCCGCACCGCGCACCCGGCGGAGCATCGACGCGGCTCGAATCAGCACGGCGTTCTCGTCGAACGGGCACGTGTCCACCGCGTGCCGCGTGAGCGGGTTCAGGGGGTTGTGCTCGAAGACGAACAGTACGCCCCCCGGTTTCAGCACCCGGCGTATCTCGCCGAGCAGCGGGACATGCTCGACCTCCGGGATGTGATGGAACACGCACGACGCGAGCGCCACGTCGAACGTCGCCGGGTCGTAGGGGATCGCGGCGCCATCGAAGTGCTTGAACTCCGCCTGTTCGGGATAACGCCGCGAGCCGACTTCTAGACTCTTTTGCGAGACATCGAGGCACGTCACGCGCGCCCCGGGCAGATGGCGCGCGAAGAACGGCACCGAATAGCCCACACCCGCACCGAAGTCGAGCACGCGCGGATGCGAAACGCCCGGCGCGAGCCGCGCGGTCTCGCTCGCGATGTCGACGATCTTGTACTCCGCGAAGTACTCCGGATCTTCGCCCGAAAGCTTGATGTTCGCGGCGTGCATCGTTCGATACTCGGCTGCGAATTTGTCGAACTCTGCTTCGTCCATTGCTTCTCTCGTCCCGTGGGCGCCGTCAGATATCCCGATATCCGATCAGGCGCACGCCGCGCGCGTCGAGCATCTCGCGGATTCGCGGGCTCGACAAGGCTGCGGTCTCCGCCGCCCACGCGTAGTTCCAGTGACCGTAGCGGCTCGTCGGGTCATCGAACCCGGGATGACACATTAGCTCGATCGTGCGGCGCGCGGGCAGGTGCGCGAGCACGGTGCGCAGGTTGCGCTCGTCGAGACGCCCGCCGAAATAAAATCCCACGAAGCGGTCCGCGCCTCGCAGCTTGCGCAGCGGCGATAGCGCGCTCAAGCCCGCGAGCGCGAGCTGCTCGACGACGCGCTTCGCCCGCGCGAGGTCCTTCAGCATATAGCCGCGCAGCCGCTCGGCCGGGCACCGCACGGCCCGGATGCCGTAGGCGCCGGCGAGCTCCGCGACGATCCGTGCGATGCCGGGCAGCACGTGCACGTGCTGATGGCCATCGAGGTGGCTCGGCACCAAGCCGTGGTCGACCACGCGCCGGATTTGCGCGTCGAGCTCGGCACGGACGTGGGTGAGCGCGATGTCGCCGCGCAAGTAGCGCTTCGCGAACTGAAACGCGTGCGGCGCGAACTTCCCGTCCGGGCCGACTAGGCTCGGCACGTCCGCGGCGGGAGCAGTGGGGTGCTGCTCCGTGAGCGTGAGGTGCACTCCGACGTCGAGCGTCGGATGGCCCTTCGCGAGCGCGACGGCGTGCTCGAACGCGCCCCCGCCCGTCATGAGCGACGCGGCCGTGACGATGCCGTTCTCGTGAGCCGCGATCACGGCGCGGTTCACGGCTTCCGACAGTCCGAAGTCGTCCGCGTGCACGATCAGCCGCGCCCCGCGGTCCGCGCGCGTCATGGGGCGTGGCTCTCGAGCGCGGACGGAGCGAACGCCCAGTGCTTGCAGCCGAAGTAGTTCACCAGCATCACGACGACGGTGACCGGTACCCAGACCGCAAGATAAGGAAAGTGTAGGACATCGACGAGCGCGAACGACGCTATCGTGCCCATCGTGAGGCTGAAAGCGCTTACGGCCGCGAACCGCAGCGCCTGCGGCAGAGCGCTGCCGCCAGCGCGGAACGTCCACGAGCGGTTCAACACGAAGCTGTTCACCATCCCGGCGAGGTAAGCGAGCACGTTCGCGACGGCGGCCGCGGGCGGGTGCTGCGCCGCCTCGCTAGCGCCAATACTGCGCGCTAGCGCGGCCACCGTTTCGGACGGCAGATAGTTGAAGCTCAGATAGAACACGGTGAAGCTCACGACGAAGTTCGTGCAGCCTACGAGCGCGAAACGCGTAGCCGAGTCGTCGGGAGAGCCGCCGGTCATGCAGCTCGAGGCTTCAGGCGTCCATGCGCACGTCGGAGCGCGCGCGGCGGGCTTTGCGCGGCTGCCCTTCACCCGAACTGCCGGCGGCGGTCGTCGCAGCCAGCGCGGCGCGGGTAGTCTCGCGTACGAGGAACCGCGGCCGGCCGCGCACTTCGACCATGATTCGGCCGATGTACTCCGCCAACACCGCGAGGAACACGAACAGCAGCCCGAACAGGAACGATACGATAGCCACCGTGGATGCCCAGCCCGGAATCGCTTCCTTGTCGTACCACTTGCCTAGGATCGCGTAGGCCACGCCGAGAAACGCAAGCGTGGAAGACACGAGCCCGAACGCCATCGCGATTCGCAGCGGGACGAGCGAAAACGAGCTCACGCCGTGCCACGCGAGCGTGATCATCTTGCGCAGGCTATAGCCGCTCTTGCCCGCGTGGCGCTCGCGGCAATCGAAGGTCACGCTCGTCGTCGCGTAACCGACCCAGTGCACGATGCCGCGCAGGAACATGCCTTCCTCTTTGAACCTCAAGATCTCGTCGAGCACCTGCCGGTCGACGAGACGGAAGTCCGCCGCGCCGGGCTCGATCTCGACGCCGCTCAGGTACGAGAACAGGCGGTAATAGATCCTCGACGTGATCCGTTTGAACCGCGAAACGCTGGGCGGGTCGCGGCGGACCGCGTGGACGATCTGGAACCCGTCGCGCCACTGCGCGATGAGCTGCGGCACGATCTCGGGCGGGTGCTGCAGATCGGCGTCCATCATCACGACGGCACGGCCGCGCGCGGCCGCGAGCCCTGCAAGCAGCGCGCTCTGATGCCCGAAATTGCGCGACAAGCGAACGCCGCGCACGCGCGCGTCGCGTGCGCTCAGCGCGGTTACTACGTTCCAGGTGCCGTCCGCGCTACCGTCGTCGACGATGACGAGCTCCCAGTGCATGCGCTGGGACTCGAGCTGCTCACGCAGCCGCGCGTACAACACGTCGAGATTGCGTTCTTCGTTGTACGCTGGTACGACGATGGAGATCATGGCGCGCCCTCGAAACCTGTTCCGTTTGGACCACGATTCACGCGAAGCGTTCGCCGGCGGCCGGGCGGCCGCCCAGCGGCCGTTCGCGCCCCTGCTGCATTATATGTAGAGGACGCGTGTTTGCCGCATCCAAGTCTCACTGTTTTCGCAGCCTTGCCGCTCAAGGAGCGCCTGTTCATCAGGGGACGCCTCGCATCGGCGCCGCTTCTGGAGCTCGCCGCCCGGGCGCAAGGCACGGACCTGCTCGACGTGGGCTGCGGCCACGGCGTCCTCGTGGCCCTTCTGGCCGTCGGGTTCCCGAGCCGTCGAGTGGTCGGGATCGACCCGGACGAGCGCAAGATCGAGTGGGCGCGCGCCTCGGTGGGGCGGGCTCCCAATGTCGCACTGCGCGCCTGCACGATCGAGGAGCTCGCGGCCGAACGGCCCGGTTCGTTTGACACGGTGCTCGTCGCCGACGTGCTCTATCTTCTCGAGGC
>Ga0190274_10002969_pt1 | contig 10064 bp, 5 predicted proteins | sample Popmic531T_FD_133002 | JGI IMG/M metagenome (GOLD analysis project Ga0190274, IMG submission 133002) | Populus adjacent soil microbial communities from riparian zone of Yellowstone River, Montana, USA - 531 T | ecosystem: Environmental > Terrestrial > Soil > Riparian zone | place: USA: Montana...
GACTGAAGGTAAAGCAAAGCCAAGCCAAGCTTGAGCGCGGCTATGGATAACGGTAGTTTTTTGGTTCGGTTGGTACCGGGGCATGGCCGCGCGTTAGCGAGGAATTCTGGTATTTCATGATTACTCGTCGGGCAGCCATGCATTCGATAATATGACGCATGGGAGATTAGGAGATAAACAAGTCAATGGGATTCTTTAACCAACCGCATGCGTTTGGTGCGGGACAGCGGGACGTCTTAGGCGGAGCCGTTCTTTTGTTACTTGGCTTAAGTATTAGTGGCTGCAGTACTCCTACTAAACCGGGTCTTCCTGAGATCACCCAAGTCGAAGCTGCTCCCCTTCCCGAATCACTGGGGAAGGCAGAATGTGAAATCGAAATTGAAAAGCTCTTGATGGATAAAGAGGCGCAGCATCAGGAAATTGAGCGCCTGCAAAAGGTGCTGGCAGAGAAAGACGCCCAGATCCGCAGTCAGCAGGCCAGGCAGCAGGACCAAGCCAAGACATTGCAGGAAACCAGCAGCCAAGCTGCCCAAGCGCAAGTCAAGCTGAGACGTTTGGCCACTCGCCCCGCGGCGGCCTCGGCTATTGCCGAAGCTGAAATGGTAATGGGAAACTTGAATTCCTCCCCAATCTCGGCGCCGGAGCAAACATTACAAACGCAGGCGCAGCGGCTGCTTAATGCCGCCAGTGTTTCGTATGCGGAAGAGAACTATGCTATTGCCATGGACCAGGCTGCACAGGCCCGCGAGTTTATCGATATGATAACGAGCAACCGCACGCGCAAGACAACGGATCAGGTAACAGTCTCGTTGCAGGTCCCCATTCCACTGCGCGCGACCGGAAACAGCAATTTGCGGCAGAAGCCGGGCCTGAGCTCTGCAGTGGTTAAGACCTTAAAGCGTGATTCGCTCATGACAGCGGAGTCCTATCGCGGCGAATGGCTCCACGTCGTTACAACCGAGGGTCAAGCGGGATGGGTGTTGAACACATTGGTAGAAACCCAGGTGGGTAGACCATAGCGTTTTTTAATAACATCAGAATACCTCCAAGGGCCGTGTGTTTGCCAAAAGAGGGCAGTAAGCACGGTTGCGGCCAGCGCGCTTCGCCTCGTAAAGTGCATGATCAGCTCGGGCGAATATCTCTGTTGGCGTCACGTCCTCGGGCTGAGATTCAACTATGCCGATACTGACGGTCAGGGAGATTAGGGAACCTTTCACAGTCGGATGAAGGGCTTCTACCTGGCTACGGACTCTCTCCGCAGTTTTCCAGCCCAGAGCTGCGGAAGTTTCGGTAAGGATAATGATGAATTCATCTCCGCCATAGCGCGCGGCGTAATCAATACTTCGTATGGATTGAAGCAGTATCCGGGCCACGGCGGCGAGAATTTCATCGCCGGCGATATGGCCGTAAGTATCATTAAGTGTCTTGAAGTGATCGATATCCAGCATTAGCAACGTGAATGGCCGATGGCTGCGATTAAAGCGTGCGAGCTGATCGGTCAAGATCGAATCGAGCTTACTTCGGTTGTACAGGCCAGTCAGACTGTCGGTTATCGAAAGCGTTTTGAGCACCTGATTCTGTTGTTGCATCGCTTCATGGTTACGGCGGATGCGATCTGTCATCTGGTTGAATACCTGGGTAAGGTGACCGAGCTCGTCGCTGCGGGTTGCGCTCAGCCGTACTTCAAGATCGCCAGCGGCAATACGGTCAGCGGCGCGTATCAGCCGTTGTAACGGTATCACGATGGCACGGCCCATCTGGAATGCCACCGTGGTAACAATTAGCACGAGTGCGGCCACCAATCCTAAAAAGATATTACGCAGTTCAATCCATGCACCATACACCTCAGCTCGATCCCGTTCCGCCAGAACTGTCACCGAAAGTTCAGGCTCGCTATCCGCCGATCCGATAACCTGCTTATTTGTTAAGCCCCGGAACGCCATGGACTTGCCCGTTTGTGATTTAAGACGGCTTAGTAACGCAGGGTCCAGCTGCGCCAGCTTGTCCACGCTTAGATGACTGCCGACCAATGTTTTGCCATCCGAGTCGAGCAGCAGCACCTCCCCAGGGGGGGATTTGTTTGCACTCTTCAAGTAAGGTTTCAAGTTGCGCAGGTCCAGCACCGCAACCATCGCGCCTATTAGTACGTCACCATATGACAAAACCGGAACTGCGATGCTGAGTGTGGGTGCGTCATATTGCTTGTCCCAATGCGCTGGAACGATCACTCGGTGGTCAAACCAGTTGCTGGGTAGCGCCACCGAAGTTGGAGTATCTGCGCTGCTGGCTATAACTTCTCCGGCCGTGTTCACTATCGTCAGTTCCAGTATTGTGTCGAGTTTTTCTTGTACCGAACGCAGATAACGAGCTATGGCTGCCCGATTCTTGCTGCTCGTGTTCGGCGGCCGGTCAGCTGTGGCCAAGCCTTCAACCACAACGATAGAGGCGGACGTTACCTGCGTCTCGTGTACGCGTTTCTCAACCCAAAGTTCTATCTCGCGGATAGCGTAATTGGTAAGTGCGCGGAGTTCACGGGTGACATTATCATCGATCTGAGCCTCATTTTGCCTGAACGAGAGCAGGCCTAGCCCTAGCGACGGCACAAGTGTTGCGATGACCGCGAACACGACTATCTTGCTCTTGATGCTTTTGAACACCATCGGGATGCGCTTTTTTGCAAATAGTCTTCTTAACGGACAAGTTATGACTGAAATGCAGAAAACTTATCCGAAAAGCCCCAAATGCGATTAGAGTTTTTTATATTTATAACGAGCAAAGCCGAGCGTTTAAGCGCCAGCTAATCGTGTTATCCGACAGGCGTGGCTACGCAAGTCAGATTTACAGTCGACTCTAAATTACTGCTACCCAAGCCGAAGCAGGACTAGAATGAATGTTGTGCTGTTTCGCATGCGGGAGACGGCTCTTGTAGCGGTCTAGCGCGTGTCTGCCAAAAAAATCCCATTCGGTCGGGCTTTGAGCTAGGTAAGTCACAATGCCCCGACCCCAATTGCAAGGCCGTCCCAGCGTTGACGTGACGAATAGGACAAGCCTTAAGCTAGGCTCGTTATGTGCTTAACTCAGCAATCAGACCTTTTATCCGAGCTACACGGTCACGGACCGCAGCAATTTGAGTTTTTATTTTCAGGCGGTCAGGGCCGAATAGCTGATGATCACGACTGCGTTGCAAGAACGCCACGATTCTCCCGGGGTCGACTGGTGGATTAGGCGTAAACTGCACCTGGATGTAGTCAGGCGTTGCTTCTATACGAGTAATTCCCAACGGCGTCGCTGCAATACGCAAGCGATGACAGTCGAGTAATGCCCTGACGGGGTCTGGCAAGAGGCCGAAGCGGTCTGTCAATTCTACCTGAATCTCGTCTAATTGTTCGTCACTGGTGCAGTTGGCCATACGCTTGTACAGGATCAGGCGTTCATGTACGTCGCTGCAATAGTCTTCCGGCAGTAACGCGGGGACATGCAGGTTGATTTCGGTGGCGACCCGGAGTGGATGCTGGATATCCGGTTCTTTGCCTTCTTTCAATGCGCGAACCGCAGCATCGAGCATTGTGGAATAGAGATTGAACCCGATTTCCTGCATCTCTCCGCTTTGCGATTCGCCGAGTACTTCCCCCGCTCCCCTGATCTCCAGATCGTGCATGGCAAGATAAAAGCCCGCGCCCAGCTCTTCCATCGTCTGGATCGCTTCGAGGCGTTTCCGAGCCTGGGCGCCAAGCGCCTCTTCCTCGGGTATCAGTAAGTATGCATAGGCCTGATGGTGTGAGCGGCCGACACGGCCGCGTAATTGATGCAGTTGCGCCAAGCCGAATTTATCCGCTCGATTGATGATGATGGTATTGGAAGTAGGGACGTCTATGCCGGTCTCGATGATCGTCGTGCAGAGCAGCAGGTTGAAGCGCTGCTGATAGAAATCTTTCATCACGTGTTCCAGCTCGCGTTCCCGCATTTGCCCATGTGCGATGTTGATGCGCGCCTCGGGAAGGAGCCGGGCCAGTTTGTCATACATGGACTGAATGGTGCCGACCTCATTATGCAGAAAATAAATTTGGCCGCCACGTTTCAGTTCCCGCAAGCAGGCCTCGCGGATAACGCCTTCAGAAAAACGGCTGACGAAGGTTTTGATCGCCAGTCTTCGCTGCGGTGCAGTCGCGATCACAGAAAATTCGCGCAGCCCTTCCAGCGACATGGCAAGGGTACGGGGAATTGGGGTAGCGGTGAGCGTGAGCACATCCACTTCCGCGCGCAGGCTTTTCAATTGCTCCTTGTGGCGCACACCGAAGCGATGTTCCTCGTCAATGATCACGAGACGCAGGTTTTTGAATTTCACACCTTTCTGGATAAGCTTATGGGTGCCGATAACAACGTCGATTTCACCCCTCTCCAGTCCAGCCAGTGCCTGAGCCTGCTCTTTAGACGAACGAAAACGCGACAGCTCGGCAATTTTTACAGGCCACTCGTCGGCTAACAGGCTGAAGCGGTCAGAAAAATTCTGAAAATGCTGTTCCGCCAGTAACGTCGTGGGCACGAGCACCGCTACTTGTCCGCCATCTGCCACCGCAATAAAAGCAGCCCGCAAGGCCACCTCGGTTTTGCCGAAACCCACATCGCCGCAGACTAATCGGTCCATGGGTTTATCCGAACTCAAATCCTCAATCACGGCGTCTATCGCGGCAGCCTGATCGGGTGTTTCCTCGAAACCAAAGCCTTCGACAAACGCTTCGTAATCGTGCTGGCTAAAACGGAATGCATGACCCTGGCGTGCGCTGCGCTGAGCGTATAGGTTGAGCAATTCCGCAGCAGTATCGCGGACCTGCTGCATCGCTCTCCGCTTGGCCTTGTCCCATTGACCACTGCCCAGTTTGTGCAGGGGCGCGGCCTCGGGAGACGCGCCGCTGTATCTTCCAATAAGATGCAGCTGCGAAACTGGTACATACAGCTTGTCGCCCCCTTCATACTCAAGCGACAGGAATTCTGTTGCACCGTCACCCATATCCATGCTCACCAGTCCATGGTATCTGCCGATGCCATGTTGTTCATGTACGACTGGATCACCCGGATTGATCTCCGAGAGATCCCGCAGCATTGCGTCGCTCACGGCGGACGCTTTACGGGAATCGCGTTCGCGTCGGCCATGCAGATGCCGGGCGTATAGCTCGCTCTCGGTGATGAAGGCAAGCCCTTCACCCGGGCAGACGAAACCATTATGCAAAGGCGCTACCCCAAGCACGAAGGTGGCCTCGCTTGTCAGAAATTGCGCGTAACCCTCGCAGATTTCGGGATTCAGGAGGTATTGCCGGAGATGGTCTGCGATCAGTTCGCGCCTGCCAACGCTTTCTGCCAGAAGCAATACACGTGCATTAGGGGCGGCAGTGAAATCCGTTATGAATGCAGTAAGTTTTTCTGCCGGATGACCAGCGCGGCGGTCTATCTGGAGAGGAGGCAGCGGCCCGGTCTCGGCTCTTATTGTCTGGTTTTGGGAACCCAGCTGGAGCTCGACGCGCGAGTAAGGCTTTAACGCTCCAAAGAGCGCATCCGTCGTGACGAATAGCTCACTCGGTTTCAGCAGCGGCCTGTCACTATCGCCGCGGAGCATCTGGTAACGTGCCTGGGTGTCGCTCCAGAAGTTTTCAACGGCGGGATATATCTCTCGATGCAGGCACAGCAGCATGGTTGGCGGAACATAGTCGAACAGAGTCGCCGTATGATCGAAAAATAGCGGCAAATAGTATTCGATGCCGCCGGGTGTTCCACCCTTACTGATATCTTTATAAATACGGCTTTTTGACGGGTCGCCCTCGAATTTTTCACGGAAGGCGCCACGGAAACGGGTGCGCCCTTCCTCATCAAGGGGAAATTCACGCGCGGGCAACAAGCGGATCTCGCTGACCGGGTAGACGCTTCTCTGAGTATCCACGTCAAACGTGCGGATAGTTTCGATGTCATTATCTAGCAGGTCGATACGATAGGGCAGGGGGCTGCCCATGGGGAAGAGGTCAACCAGGCCGCCCCGAACGCTATATTCGCCAGGCGAGAGCACCTGGGTGACGTGGCTGTAGCCCGCCAAAGTCATCTGCCGGCGCAGCGAGGCCAGATCGAGCGTATCGCCGCGCTTCAGAAAAAAAGTATGAGCCGCGAGATATTCTGGTGGCGGCATGCGATACAACGCGGTGGTGACGGGAACAATGAGGATGTCGCATGCGCCGCTCATGAGCTGATAAAGCGTGGCGAGCCGCTCGGATATCAGATCTTGATGAGGGGAGAAGGTGTCATAGGGCAATGTTTCCCAATCTGGCAGCAGACGGGTGCTCAGTTCAGGTGCGAAGAAGGGAATTTCTTCCAGCAGCCGCTGTGCATCGAGCGCACTGGACGTGATGATAACGATGGGTTTGGCTTGCTTTGCAAGCTGGGCGAGTGCGAGCGAATCGCCGGAGCCATCAAAATGGCCATATCGAATCGTGGAGCCGGGGGGCGGGACGCTCAGCTTGAAAGACATCGCTTGCGGTAGGATCGTAAATGTGCGGCAACCCCTCGAGTTAGGGGCGGCACTCCAAAAAAAGACCGACATTATATGTCAATACCCACACAAATCATGGGGAGAAAAACTTTTTGCGTTTCTGTTTCTTTAAACGCCAGACGGGCGCTTGATTTAGGCTTATATACCGGCCGGCGACCAATGGTCCACGATGAATTGCAGGGTAGAGCTGCCATTGAACTCATTCACTTGCAATCGATAAACGGCCTCAATTACCTCTGGTAGCCTACTTGTTGAGGAAAACAATATGGCATCGTACGGGCGTGCCGGATTTTCTGACGGGCCATGACGATGACCAGTAGTTGTATCCGACCTGCTTAGCTTGAGTTTCAGGTGTTTTTGTCCCACCACACGCTGATCTTCTACACTGAAGCGGGTACGGAACGCGGGTTGGGGAAACCCCTGCCCCCACACTTGTTGCGTGAGCTGTACGGCCAGTTCGAGATTTATTTCAGATTCATCGAGGTCACCATCTGTTTCAATCACATGCTTAAGATCGGCAGGCGCGAGCAACGCCTGCGCAGTCTGCTCAAAGGCTTGACGAAATTTTTCAAAGTCGCAAGCATGCAAGGTGAGTCCGGCTGCCGCCGCATGGCCGCCGAACTTGAGCAAAAGGCCAGGGTAGCGTTTGGAGACCAGGTCCAACGCATCCCGTAGATGAAATCCTGGAATAGATCTGCCCGATCCTTTTATTTCATCATTATTGCCAAGCGCGAATGCGATTACCGGGCGGTGGTATTTGTCCTTTATGCGCGAAGCCAAAATACCAATGACGCCTTGATGCCAACCGGGATCGAACAGACTCAGGCTGTGGGTGGTTTGCATCTGAGTTTGCTCGTCCGCCAAGTATTGACCTGGCAGTACATCCCCCAGCAGCGCGAGCGCACTAGAATGCATGTCTGCTTCAATTTCCCGCCGTTTACGGTTGAGCGAGTCAAGTTGAAGCGCTATCTGCAAAGCATACGATTTGTCGTCGGTGATGAGGCAGTCAATGCCAAGCGACATATTCTCCAGCCGTCCTGCGGCATTCAATCTCGGCCCCAGTGCAAAACCCAGATCGTGGGCGGAGGCACACAAGAAATCGCGCTGGGCAACCTGCAGCAGGGCGTTAATTCCTGCGCAGCCTCGTCCATTGCGAATACGCCGCAATCCATGATGCACGAGAATTCGATTGTTATTATCGAGTTTCACCACATCCGCTACCGTGCCTAGCGCGACGAGATCAAGCAAGCAGGCGAGATTAGGCTCTTTATCAAAGGCAAACAACCCCCTGGCTCTTAATTCCGCTCTCAAGGCCAGCATCAGATAAAATATTACGCCGACGCCGGCAAGATGCTTACTGGGGAAGCCACAGCCCGGCTGGTTGGGATTCACAATCAAGGCGTCGGGTAGTTCATCTCCTGGAAGGTGATGGTCGGTCACGAGGACTCGCATACCAAGGCGCCTGGCTTCGGCCACCCCTTCCACACTAGCGATACCGTTATCGACCGTAAGCAATATATCCGGGCGGGCTACGTCGGCCGCAAGCCGGACGATCTCAGGCGTGAGGCCATATCCGTATTCAAAGCGATTGGGAACGAGATAATCCACGCTCGCGCCAAACTTTCTCAGGGCGCGTATACCAAGGGCACATGCCGTGGCGCCGTCCGAATCATAGTCCGCAACAATTAACAAGCGTTTGTGCGCCGCAATCGCTTCTGCGATAAATCTGGCCATCTCGCAAACATTTTTCAGGCCCTCGAAGGGAGCCAACCGAGACCAGTCCACATCAAGTTGTGCGGGTTCTTCAATGCCGCGAGCGGCATAGACCCGTGCCAGCACAGGATGGATGCCGTAACCAGTGAGAGTATCGAAAGCACGTGGAGAAAAGCCGCGGGAGATGGTGCTGGGCATGCGCTAGAAATGACGATTCTGGATAGGCGCCTAGTATACGCCTCGCTCGATTGCGAAATAAGGCTAACCTGGAAGGTGGGAGGGCCGTCAGGTGTTACGAATTTATCAGTGGAATATATTTACCTCACTTTGCACCAGACCTTGGCCTGTTCTAGCACTGCATAAGCTGAGGCAATGAAATCTGTATTGAATTTGCCCACCGCGGGTCTGCGAGCAGCGGCTTGAACAGATGGCCTTCAGGCAAGATCCCGGTTTGGAGGAGCATACGCCTGTTGCCGGTGTGCCTTCTGGTAATAGCGTTAGCGTGCGGTTCATCGCGGCGCTGGCCTCGGCGATAGATTGGGGAGCAGCGATAGGCTGCGGAGCGGCGTCTTCTCGCTCTACTTTTATCGCAGTAACGCCAGGTATCTCCGATAGTGCCTGCAACACCCATCTGCGCTCGTCTACCCGGCTACGCTCGTCCAGGTATCTTTTCTGCCTGAATGGTGATACTGCCTTGCTACACAGTCAAAGAGGACTGATCGATCTTGAAGCCGTGCTTTAGCCCCCCAGCAGCATACCCGGCGATATACGAGTCATCGGGTATTGCAGCCTCGGCAATGGAAGAAAAAGACAACGTCACTACGACGATCAAAAGGAGCCACACCGAGTTTCCCGCTTATCAAAAATTGTCGACCAACCTTCCTTGAAGCGCTTGGGTTCACCAAGTATTGGAAGGAGCACGACGTTCGGTCGGTGCAGTAGAACACCTATTAGGCTTGGTAAACCCGGTGTGGCCGCCGTGGCGTTTTCCTTTACTATAATGCAACCAATCTCTTTCCTTGAGGACCCAAGATGAATCAGTGGGTGTTCCTTTCAATTGCGATCATCAGTGAAGTCGCGGCTACGTCGGCATTGAAGTCCAGCGCTGGCTTCACCCAACTCTGGCCATCGCTACTCGTCGTTGTTGGCTATGCTGCCGCGTTCTTCTTCTTGTCACTCACGTTGCGAACCATGCCGGTTGGAGTCGCTTACGCCATCTGGTCCGGTGCAGGAATTGTACTTATTACGCTGGTTGCCTGGATCGTTCTAGGGCAATCACTAGACGGTCCGGCCCTCGTTGGACTCGCCCTGATCGTTGCAGGGGTCGTTGTATTGAAGGTTTTTTCGAAATCGGCCATTAATCAGCTTCATTAGGCGCAAATAGGGGGAACAATCGGTTACCGAATGCGCGGGCTGGAGTGGCGCCGAAGGCACTGCCGCGCTTTGTGCCAAGAGGCACAGAAGGCAATAGACACAGAATCCCAAGTACGGGCTTGTACTTGCTTGCAGAGGTTTAGCGTTGCTCGGTGTTTCTTGACGCCCCCTCGTGCTTGGGCTTCAAAGGGGGCTAGAGGCCTCCAAGGGCTAGCAAAGTTTAGTACAGATGAGCAAGGATCTCCGGATTGACGCACGGGCAGTATATTCCGTTAACCGAAAGCTGATTTCGACATCCCCCTCCTTACTGCTTTCGTCCAGATTTGGCCAGTAGGGGAATGTTCTTCCCCACGTCAACTACATGACCCCCCTTAGCTTCACCTAGCGGACTCTCGCACGACTGATCCCGTTCGCAAGGATTCAGCGAGTATTGATATCCGGTTGA
>Ga0190274_10002970_pt1 | contig 10062 bp, 10 predicted proteins | sample Popmic531T_FD_133002 | JGI IMG/M metagenome (GOLD analysis project Ga0190274, IMG submission 133002) | Populus adjacent soil microbial communities from riparian zone of Yellowstone River, Montana, USA - 531 T | ecosystem: Environmental > Terrestrial > Soil > Riparian zone | place: USA: Montana...
CGGCACGATGCGCATGAGCGAGCGGAAGGCCTCTTCGATCTGGGCGAGCGAGTCGTAGATGTCGGCGTGGTCGAACTCGCAGGACGTGAACAGCACGCTGCGCGGATCGTAGTGCAGGAACTTCGGCGTCTTGTCGAAGAACGCGGTGTCGTACTCGTCGCCCTCGACCACGAAGTGCGCGCCGTTGCCGAGCCGGAAGCTCTTGCGGAAGTTCTCGGCGACACCACCCACGAACACGCCCGGGTCGCGCCGGCTGTGTGTCAGCATCCAGGCGATCAGGCTCGTGCAGGTGGTCTTGCCGTGGGTTCCCGCGACCACCACGCTGTGCTTGCCGCGCAGGAACATCAGCTTCAGCGCGTCGGCCTGCGACAGGTAGGGGATGCCCGCGCTGAGCACGGCCTGCGCCTCGGGGTTCTCGCGCCGCACGGCGTTCCCGATCACCACGAGGTCGGGCGCCGGGTCGCGCACGTGCGCTTCGGCGAAGCCCAGCTGCACGGCGATGCCGGCGTCGCGCAGCTGGTCGCTCATCGGCGGGTAGATCCCGGCCGAGTCGCTGCCCGTGACGCGCATCCCGCGCTCGGCGAGCAGGCAGGCGAGCGAGCCCATGGCGGTGCCCGCGATCGCGATCAGGTGGACGTGGCGGACGTTCTTGAGATCGGGCAGCTCAGGCGGCAAGGAACGCCTCCCAGATCATGTCGTGGACCTGAGGTCGCAGCTCGAAGCGGCTCTTCTTGGCGACCAGGTGCACGCGGTTCGCGAGCATCGCGAAACAGGCCCGGCGGTCGAGGTCGATCCACAGGCTCGTGCCGGTGAAGCCGGTGTGGCCGATCGACTGCGCAGAGAAGTGCTCGCCCGAGGTGGACGAGCCGCGCGACGGCGTGTCCCAGCCGAGCGCCCAGTCGCTGTTCTCGGCGATCGCCTGGCGGCGGAAGAACTCGCGCGCGAGCTCGCGCGGGAAGAGCGCGCTCTCGCCGCGCCAGGCGAGCAGCATCTCGTCGCCGTAGCGCATCACGTCGGCCGCCGTGCCGAACAGCCCCGCGTGGCCGGCCACCCCGCCCATCGCCCAGGCGTTGCCGTCGTGCACCTCGCCCCAGACGACCTTCTCGCGCCACGGACACTGCTCGGTGGCGGCGTAGCGCGCGCGCTCGCCCTTGAAGGGCACCGGATTGAAGTGACAGCCGATGCCGAGCGGCTCGTAGATGCGGTGTGCGCAGAATGCATCGAGGCGCTCGCCGCTCACGTGCTCGACGATCGCACCGAGCACGATGAAGTCGAGGTCGCCGTAGACCGATGCCTCGCCGGGCTCGTGCACGGCGGAGCTGCGCAGGATGCGCTGCACGATCATCTTGCGCGCCTCTTCCGTGCCGAGCAGCGTCTCGCCGCGCCGCACCTCGCGCTCGCGCAGATCCAGGTAGTAGGCGCGCCACGGTCGCAGGCCGGCGCTGTGGGTCAGCAGGTGGCGCACCGTGATCTCGCCCTTGCCGTGCTCGGCGAAGGTCGGCAGCACGTCGCAGACCTTCTGGTCGAGCTGCAGCTTGCCCTCCGCGACCAGCAGCATCACCGCGGGGGTCGTGGCCATCACCTTGGTGAGCGAGGCCAGGTCGTAGATCGTGTCGCGCCGCGTCGCATGGTGCTCCGGGCTCATGCAGGCCGCCCCGAACACGCCCTCGTACTGGAGCTCTTCCTCCCAGTGGGCGAGCACGACCGCGCCCGGCAGCTCGCCGCGCTCGATCGCCTTCTCGATCGCGTTGTCCGCGCGCTCGAGCTTGCGCTTCACGACACTGAGCTTCAAGCGCTCTCCTCCGCGTCCACCACGTGCTCGAGGAGCCGGAGCTCCCCGCGCTCGCCGTCGAGCTCCGCGCGGGTGCCGACCGCGAGCGCGTGGTTGTCTGCCACGTGACCGAAGGGCAGGTCCAGCACCACCGGGCCGCGCACCTCAGCCTCGAGCACTCCGCGCACCACGTCCACGGCCGAGGGCTCAGGATAGCGCTGCGACTCGCACTGCACGAGCTGACCGACCGCCACACCGGCGGCGGCGGCGAGCTTGCCGGCGTCGCGCAGCTGCCCGAGCAGGCGGTCGATCGAGTACGGCTGCTCGCTCACCTCCTCGATGAAGAGCAGGGCGCCGCGCGTGTCGATCTCCCAGGGCGTGCCGAGACTGCCCGCGAGCATGATGAGATTCCCCCCGACGAGCGGGCCCGACGCGCGTCCGCCGAGCAGGGGTTTGCCCGCGAGCGGCTCGAGCCCGAGCGGCTCGCCGCGCAGCAGTGCGACCAGGCGCTCGGCCGCCGCGGCGGTCAGGTCGTCGCGGTTCAGCATCGGGCCGTGCAGGGACGCGACGCCGGCGCGCTCGCGCAGCCAGCCACACAGTGCAGTGGCATCGCTGTGGCCGATGAACAGCTTGCGCGCGCGCCGCAGCTCGTCGGGATCGAGCCTGCCGAGCAGACGCGTTGCGCCGTAGCCGCCGCGTGAGCACATCACCGCCGCGACGTCCGGCGCGCGCACCAGCTCGAGCAGGTCGGCCAGCCGCTGCTCGTCGCTGCCCGCCAGGAAGCCGCTGCGCGCTGCGACGTTGGCTGCACAGCGCACGCGGAAGCCCGCGCGCTCGAGCCACGCCACACCGTGTGCGAGGCGCTCGGCATCGACCGGTCCTGCAGGGGAGCACACGCCGATCGTGGCGCCCTCGCCCAGTGCAGGCGGCCGCAGGAGCGGCCGCCGTTTCCTCGTCACCACGGCAGATCGTCGGCCGCTTCGCCGGCGGGCTCGGCCGGCTCGCGCGGGGGCGGGCCGAAGCCTGCCTCGGCCGGCGACGGGCCAGGGCGCCCGGACAGGTTGTTGAAGCGGCCGCACTGTCGCTCGAAGTGCAGCTTCACGGTGCCTGTGGGCCCGTTGCGGTGCTTGGCGATCAGCAGCTCGGCGACGTTGTCCTCGATCGTCTCGTCGAACAGCCCGGGTCGGTGCACGAACATGACGATGTCCGCGTCCTGCTCGATCGCGCCCGACTCGCGCAGGTCCGACAGGATCGGCTTCTTGTCGGGGCGCGACTCGACGCTGCGGTTGAGCTGCGAGAGCGCGATCACCGGCACGTTCAGCTCCTTGGCCAGGACCTTGAGCGCGCGGCTCGAGTCCGCGACCTGCTCGTGGCGGCGCTCGATGTCGCTGCGCCCCTGGATGAGCTGGATGTAGTCGATGACGATCAGCGAGAGCGCGTTCTCGCGGTGCAGCCGGCGCGCCTTGGCCGAGATGTCGCTCACCGTGACGGCCATGCTGTCGTCGAAGAAGAGGCGCGCCTCCTGCAGACGGCTCGCGGCGCTCGTCATCTCGCGCATGTCGGCGTGCGAGAGCAGGCCGTTGCGCAGGCGCTGGCCGTCCATGTGCGCCTCGCCGAGCAACAGGCGCAGCGTGAGCTCGCGCTTCTGCATCTCGAGCGAGAAGAACGCCGCGCAGCCGCCGTAGCGGAGCGCGTGGTTGCTGGCGAGGTTGAGCGCGAACGCCGTCTTGCCGACGCTGGGCCGCGCGGCGAGGATCACGAGGTCGCCGCCGCCGAAGCCGCCCGTCAGCGAGTCGAGCTCCTCGAAGCCGGTGCGCGCACCCGCGAGCTCGCCCGACTGGATGCGGTCGATGTAGTCGAAGGCCTCCTGGAGCTGCTCGCCGACGCGCGAGAAGCTCTGCTCCGTGTGCCCCATGGCGATCTGGAGCACGTCTCGCTCGGCCTGCTCGAGCAGCTCCTCGACCGGCTCGCCCGCCTCGTAGCCGCGCGCCGCGATCTGCTCGCAGGTGCGGATCAGCGCGCGCGCCAGAGCCTTCTTGCGCACGATCTCCGCGTGCGCCTCGACGTGCGCCGCGGTGGGCACGTCCATGAGCTGTCCCAGGAAGGACATGCCGCCCACGCGGTCGAGCATGCCCTGCTCCTGGAGCTGATCGCGGAGCGTGATGACCGTGATCGCCAGGTGCTTGTCGGCGAGGGCGAGAAACGCGTCGTAGACGACCTGGTGACGCGGAAGATCGAACGAACTCGACTTCAGCTTGTGACTGATGCGGAACAGCGACTCGTGGTCGAGCAGCACCGCACCGAGCACGGCGCGCTCCGCCTCGTGATCGGACGGAATTGCGCGGAGGGCTTCGCGTGCGAGCTTGCGAATCCGCCCCTGAGCGGCGTCAATCGCTTCAGGCATCGCAGGCACGTCTCACCCCCGGGGCGCGCGGGGTGCGCCCGTGCCTGATTCTAGCTCAGCCCTCGGCGGGAGCCTGAACGACTTGGACCTTAACTCGTCCTTTGACGGCTCGGTGAAGCTTGATCTCGACTTCGTACTCGCCGAGGAGTTTAATCGGCTCCGCGAGCTCGATGCGCCGGCGGTCGATCTCGAACCCGCGCGCCGTAAGTTGTTCGGCGATGTCCGCGTTCGTCACGGATCCGAACAGCTTGCCCTCGTCGCCCGCCTGCACCTTGAACTCGAGCGACTGGTCTGCGAGGCGCTTGGCGATGGCTTCGAAGGACTTCATCTCCTTCTTGACCTTCTCCTCGACGACGCGCCGCTGGTGCTGGATCTCGCGCACGCGCCCGTCGGTGGCGAGCATGGCCTTCCCTTGCGGCATCAGATAGTTGCGCGCGTAGCCAGGCTTCACGTTCACCACGTCGCCGGCGTTGCCGAGCGTTGCGATGTCCTCGGTCAGGATCACTTGCATGGCATTATCCAGTCAGCCGCTCAAGCGTGAGCGGAAGTGAAGGGCAGGAGCGCCAGGTGCCGCGCGCGCTTGATCTCGGTGGTCAGGCAGCGCTGGTGCTTGGCGCAGTTGCCGCTGATGCGGCGCGGAATGATCTTGCCGCGCTCGGTCAGGAAAATGCGCAGCGTCTTCGCTTCCTTGTAGTCGAGCTCCAGATCGGAGTCGACGCAGAAGCGGCAGATCTTCGTGCGAACGAAACGCAGGCGACCCTTGCGACGCTTGCGCCCGCTCGGCTGTTTGACGACCAGCTCCATGGCAGGGTTCTCCTAATCCTCGTCTTCGTCCGCGGCAGCCCGGCCGAACCGGGGCTCGCTTCCGTTGTCTTCGTCGTCCTCGGTGCGGGGCGCGCCACCGGACTGGCGCTGCTCCTCGCTCATCCGCTTCTCGCGCTCGGCGCGCTCCACGGCCTCGCGCTCGCGCTGCTCGCGGCGGCGCTCCTGCTCGACCTGGTCGGCCTTGGCCTTCGCCAGCCGCCCCTCGATGTCCTTCACGAGCGGGCTGCGCAGGATCGTCAGGAAGCGGATCACGTCCTGGTCGATCCGCAGGTCGCGCTCCATGGGCCCGACGAGATCGCCGCCGCCCAGGAAGTTCAGCAGGAAATAGTGGCCCTTCTGCAGCTTGTCGATCTCGTAGGACAGCTTGCGCTTGCCCCAGTCGTCGCGCAGCAGCATGTGAGCCTTGTCGCCAGCACCCGTGATGTGCCGATCGAGCTTGGCGTGGATCTCCGCCTCGCGTTCGGCAGTGATGTCGGGATGCAGAATGTAGACGAGCTCGTACTCGCGCACCGTGTCGGACCTCCTGGTCAGGGGCCCCGGACGTGGCCGGGACCGAGGGGTGTGCCGAGGGAAGCGGCAATGTACCCGCAAGGCCCTCGGTAGGCAATCACAGAATCAACGGGTCAATCAGGTGACCCCAATGAGCCGGCCGGCCGCGCCATCAGGCGATCAGGGGGGCGATCACGACCGCCACCACGGCCATCAGCTTGATCAGAATGTTGAGGGACGGGCCGGCGGTGTCCTTGAACGGGTCGCCGACCGTGTCGCCGACCACCGCGGCCTGGTGGGCCGGGCTGCCCTTTCCGCCGTGTGCGCCGCCCTCGATGTTCTTCTTGGCGTTGTCCCAGGCGCCGCCCGCGTTCGACATGAACAGCGCGAGCAGCACGCCCGTCACGGTCACGCCCGCGAGCAGTCCGCCCAGCGCCTGCTTGCCCGCGAGGAAGCCGACGGCGACGGGGATCACCACGGCGAGCAGACCGGGCAGCATCATCCGCTGCAGCGCGGCGCGCGTCGAAATGTCGACGCAGCGCGCGTAGTCCGCGGTCGCCGTGCCCTCCATCAGGCCCGGGATCTCTTTGAACTGGCGGCGCACCTCCTCGATCATCTCGCCCGCGGCGTCGCCCACGGCGCGCATCGCGAGCGAGCTGAACAGGAACGGCACCATGCCGCCGACGAAGACGCCGGCCATGACCACCGGATTGAGCAGATCGAGCGCGCTCAGGCGAGCCTGCGTCTGGAACGCGCTGAACAGCGCCAGCGCGGTGAGCGCAGCGGAGCCGATCGCGAAGCCCTTGCCCATCGCCGCCGTGGTGTTGCCCACGGCGTCGAGGCGATCGGTGCGCTCGCGCACCTCGCGCGGCAGGTTGCTCATCTCGCAGATGCCGCCCGCGTTGTCGGCGATCGGTCCGTAGGCGTCGACCGCGAGCTGGATGCCGACCGTGGAGAGCATGCCGAGGCCGCCGAGCGCGATGCCGTACAGGCCGGCGAGCGAGTAAGACCCGACCAGCGCGGCCGCGATGATCAGGGTCGGTACGGCCGTCGACTGCATGCCGACCGCGAGCCCCGAGATGAGGTTCGTCGCCGCGCCCGTGAGCGAGCTCGCCGAGATCGCGTCGACGGGACCGTAGTCGCCGGCCGTGTAGTACTCGGTCGAGAACGCGATGCCGAGCCCGCCGACGAGCCCGAGCACCATCGAGCCGAGCAGCGCGAGCGCGTCGCCCGGCACCACCCAGCGGATCGCGAAGTAGGTGAGCGGGATCATGAAGAAGACCGAGCCGAAGACGCCGAGGTTGAGCGCGCGCTGCGGATTCGCCTCTTCCGACGTGCGCACCAGGAACGTCGAGCCGATCGAGACCAGGATGCCCAGGCCGGCGAGCGCCAGCGGCAGGATCACGAAGTTGAGCTGCTCCGACTCCGGCACGCCGATCGAGACCGCGTAGGGGATGCCCAGGATCATGGCGCCGAGGATCGCGCCCACGTAGGACTCGAACAGGTCGGCGCCCATGCCGGCGACGTCGCCCACGTTGTCGCCGACCGCGTCCGCGATCGCGGCCGGATTGCGCGGATCGTCCTCCGGGATGCCGACCTCGAGCTTGCCCACGAGGTCCGCGCCGATATCGGCCGCCTTGGTGTAGATTCCGCCGCCGACGCGCGCGAACAGCGCGATCGAGCTGGCGCCGAGGCTGAAGCCCGAGAGCACGGCCAGGACGGGCCCGGTGACGCTCGCGATGTCCGAACCGAAGATCGCGGTGAACAGCAGATAGAGCAGGGACAGGCCGAGCACGCCGAGCCCGACCACGCACATGCCCATCACGCTGCCGCCCGTGAACGCGATGTGCAGTGCCTGGGCGATCGAGGTGCGCGCGGCGGCGCTGGTGCGCACGTTCGCGAGCGTGGCCACGCGCATGCCGAAGTAGCCGGCCAGCGCCGAGCACAGCGCGCCGGTCGCGAACGCGAGCGCGACGAGCGAGGTGCCCTGCGACCAGTTCGCAGCCGTGAGCAGCGCCGCGACGCCGATCACGAAGTAGAGCAGCGTCTGGTACTGGCGGCGCAGGAAGGCCATCGCGCCCTCGCGGATGTAGCCCGCGATCTCGATCATGCGCGGCGTGCCAGGGTCTGCGGCGGCCACGATCCGGGCCCGCCAGGCGGCGAACACGAGCGCGAGCACGCCCGTTCCCGCCACCGCGATCACGAGGGTGTTCACGGCTTGCTCTCCTCTCCGCTGGCCGCTGCGATCCCCCGGCCATTGAACTCGTTCATGGCCACGGCGGCGCCTCGCTCCAATATCACGTCGAGCGCGTCGGTGGCGAGCGACACTGTAGCGTCGAACCAGCGGCGCTCGTCTTCTTTCATGCGGCTCAGCAGGTGGCCGGTCGGGTCGGCCTGGCCGGCGGGCCGGCCCACGCCGACGCGCAGCCGCGGGAAGGCGTCCGAGCCGATCGAGGCGATCACCGAGCGCATGCCGTTGTGCCCGCCGTGGCCGCCGTTTGGTCGGATGCGCAGCTTGCCGGCAGGTAGGTCCATCTCGTCGAAGACCAGCACCAGATCCGTGACCTCGACCGGCAGGTAGCGCAGAGCCTCCGCCACGGATTCGCCCGAGAGGTTCATGTAGGTCTGGGGCTTGAGGACGCCGAGGTCGACCCCGAGCCCGCGGCCGCGCCGGAACAGACCCTGGTACTTGCGCACCTCGTCCCCGAGCCGGTGCCGGTCCGCGAATCGATCGCAGACGTGGAAGCCGGCGTTGTGCAGCGTGTCGCGGTAGCGGTCGCCCGGGTTCCCGAGGCCCACGATCAGGCGCATCGTCTCCCGGAAGGGCTAGTTGCCCTCTCCGTCCGCCTTTGCCGGCGTTGCGGCGGCGCCCTCGGCGCCAGCGGCAGCAGCGGCCTCGTCCGCGGGCTTCTCTTCCTCGACGCGCGGTGCGATCACGTGCACCAGGGTGACACCGGGCTCGGTCAGCAGCTCGACGCCCTCGGGCAGCGCGAGGTCGCTCGCGTGCAGCGCGTCGCCGATGTTGAGCGCGCTCACGTCGATATCCAGGCTCGACGGGATGTTGAGCGGGAGGCAGCTCACCTGGATGTCGCGGATCAGCGGCTCGAGCACGCCGCCCAGGTCCACGCCGACCGCCTTGCCGGTGAGGTGGAGGGGGATCTGCACGATGAGCTTCTTCGTGGTGTCGACCGCGTAGAAGTCGCAGTGGACGACGCGCCGGGAGAGCGGGTCGCGCTGGAGCTCCTTCAGCAGCACGAGCTTGCCCTTCGCGGCCGGAGTGCCGCTCAGGTCGAACAGCTGGTTGGCGCCGATGTGGGTCGCCTTCTCCAGCACGTGACCCGAAATCTGGAGCGCGACGGCCTCGCTGCCGGCGCCGTACAGGACGGCCGGGATCAGCCCCTTCGCCCGCAGCTTGCGCGCCGCGCCCTTGCCGCGCGAGTCGCGCGCCTCAACCTCGAGTGCCAGTCGTTCCATGGGGGGGTCTCCGGTCCGCGGAGGCGCAGAGCTGCTCTCTAGACGAAGAGCGAGCTCACGGACTCCTCGTTGTGGGTTCGTCGGATCGATTCCGCGAGCAGCTTCGCGATCGAGCGCACGCGGATCTTCTCGCACTGCTCGGCGTCCGGCCGCAGCGGGATGCTGTCGGTCGTGATCAGGTAGTCGAGCGGGGATTCGGTGATGTGCTTGACGGCTTGGCCCGAGAGCACGGGGTGGGTGATGGCGGCCATCACGCGGCGCGCGCCGGCGTTCATCACGGCATCGGCCGTCTGGGTCAGCGAGCCCGCGGTGTCGACGATGTCGTCCACGATGATCGCCGTCTTGTCCTTCACGTCGCCGACGATGCGCGTGACGCGCGCGACGTTCGGCTCGGGGCGGCGCTTGTCGGCGATCGCCAGGTCAGCGTTCAGCCGCTTGGCGAACGCGCCCGCGCGCTCGACGCCGCCCGGGTCGGGCGACACCACGGTGATCGGCTCGCCGAGCGGCACGACCTCGCGCAGGCCGTGCAGCAGCACGGGCATGGCGAACATGTTGTCGACGGGGATGTTGAAGAAGCCCTGGATCTGGCCCGCGTGCAGGTCCATGCACAGCAGGCGGTCCGCGCCCGCCTGGGTGATCAGGTCGGCCACGAGCTTGGCCGAGATCGGCGTGCGCGGCTTCACCTTGCGATCCTGGCGCCCGTACCCGTAGTACGGCACGACCGCGGTGATGCGCTCGGCCGAGGCACGCCGCATGGTGTCGAGCAGGATCAGGAGCTCCATCAGGTTGGTGTTGGCCGGGGCGCAGGTCGGCTGGATCACGAACACGTCCATGCCGCGCACGTTCTCGCCGACTTCGACGTAGATCTCGCCGTCGCTGAACGTCTTGACCTCGGCACGGCCGGGCTCGAGGGACAGCTCGTCACAGATCTCACGCGCCAACAACGGGTTGGCATTGCCGCTGAATACCTTCATGCCCCTGGTCATCACCTGCCTCGCGCGCGCCTCCATGTCCTGCTTCTGCTGCACCTGCCGTCCCGTGCCTTGCTCATGTGCTGGCTGGGACGGCAGGATTCGAACCTGCGATTGACGGGTTCAAA
>Ga0190274_10002971_pt1 | contig 10062 bp, 7 predicted proteins | sample Popmic531T_FD_133002 | JGI IMG/M metagenome (GOLD analysis project Ga0190274, IMG submission 133002) | Populus adjacent soil microbial communities from riparian zone of Yellowstone River, Montana, USA - 531 T | ecosystem: Environmental > Terrestrial > Soil > Riparian zone | place: USA: Montana...
AACGCGAACTCGGCGGCGTCTTCCGCCGATCCGTACTCCGGCACCCAATAGCGCGCCATCAGGAAATTCTGGTACCGCAACATGTCGAGCAGCGGGACTTCGATGAACGCGGCGCGCACGAGGTCCGGCCGCTGCGTCACGACGGCGCCTGTCAGAAGCCCGCCATTCGAGCCGCCTTTGATCGCGAGCTTGTCGGACGTCGTGTAACCGTTTGCGATCAGCCACTCCGCGGCGGCGATGAAGTCGTCGAAGGTGTTCTGCTTGTGCGCGAGCATGCCGGCTTCGTGCCATCGCTCGCCGTACTCGCCGCCGCCGCGCAGGTTTGGCACCGCGTAGAGGCCGCCGGCAGCCAGCCATTGAAAGAGAGTCGCAGAAAACGCCGGCGTAGCGCTGATGTTGAACCCTCCGTAGCCCCAGAGGATCGTCGGCAGAGCGCCGTTCCTCGCTAAGCCCTTCTTGCGGATCAGGAACATGCTGATTTTCGTACCGTCCTTCGACGCGTACCAGACCTGCTCCACGTCGGCGGTTGACGGATCCACTGGAACGTCCGGCCGGTCCCAGAGCCGTGCAGGCTCCGAGGGCTTCGTGAAATCCACATGGAAGATCGTGGTCGGGTAGTTGAAGCTCGTAAACGTCAGGAACCCATCGGTGCGGTCCTCTTCCGCCGCGACCGTGACCGCGCCGATGCCGGGCTGGTTGAGCACACCAATTTGTTGGCCCGACGCGCTGAACACCTCCACGACGTTCGACGCGTTCCTGAGATATGACACGGCAACGACGTCCCTCCCGATTGAGGCGCCTTCGATGACGGAGTCCTGCCGCGTGGCGATGAGGTCACGCCAGTTGGCCGCCTCGGGCGCCACAGTGCTTGCCGCGACGACACGACCGTTCGGAGCGCCTTTCGTTGTCTGCACGATCAATGTGTCGTTGACGACGGTGCCGAACGCCTGGCCTTCTGTCCCGACCGAGACGACCCGACGCTCGACTCGACCGCTGCGAAGAAACCGCTGGAAGTCCACGAGCCAGAGGTCGTTCGACTTCGTGTCGACCCAGTAGCCGAGCACGAGCCAGCGCCCATCGCGCGACAGCGATCCGAACGGCCCCCACGTTGTCGAAAGTTTCTGGTTCTCGGCTTTCGTGAACTGCCGGAACAGCACGACGTCGAGCGAAGCATCCTGGCCCATGCGGTGGAACATGACCTGACCGCTGTATGGATCCTTCGCGTTCTTCAAGTTCTGGTACACGAATCCGCTGCCGTCCGGAAGCCAGTCCGGCGCCTGGGTCTTGCTCGGGATCTGAAGGGGCAACACCGTGCGCGTATCGACCTCGAGCAGGTGTAGCGTCGTGTTCTCGTCGCCGGCGCGATACGTCCCGTACGCCATCGTGCGGCCGTCAGGTGACGGCGAAAACCACTCGACGGTGGTCAGACCGCTCGCATCGAGCGCCGCCGGATCGATCAGCACGCGGCTCTCACCGGACACGCCTTCGCGCCAGTACACAACCGCCTGATTCTGCGATCCCTCGCGCTTGGTGAAGAAGTAGCGGTTGGCCCTCACGCGGGGCGCCGTCACCGACCCGACTTCCATGAGCGGCCGAAGCTGGTGCTCCAGCGCCGCACGGCCTGGAAGATTGTCGAGAACCTGGCGCGTGTACTGGTTCTCGGCGTCGGTCCAGGCCGCGACGTCCGCCGTCACCTTGCCAATGTCCGCGGGATTCGTGTTGTCGCCCTCGAGCCACCGGTAGTTGTCCACGACTGAGAGGCCGTGGATCACGTCCGTCACGGGATCGACACGGGTCTCGGGCGGAGTAGCCGGCGTTCGGTAGGGGCGGGAGGAGCTGGCACACCCCGCCAGCAGACCCATGCCGCCCAACAGCAGGAGGAGCTTCATGGCGCCAATGTATAGCGATTCCTCTAGTGCGGGCTGCTTGCGCTTGCGGGTTGCGGGGTGCCTGTCCAGAGCTGCACAGGACGGCCTAAGGATTCCCAATTTGTCACGGTATGCGTATACTCGGTCCTAGGCGAGTTCCTGATGCCTCTTTCCCGGACAATCGATTCTCGCGACAGGTTCCTGCGCACAACGCTGACGGCTCCCGTCAGCCTGCGGGACGTCGAGAGCCACCTCAATATCGTGTTTGGCGTCGGCGTCGAAGCGTGTCCGGAGTTGATCGATGCCCGCCAAGTCGATTCCGATGAGATCTCCGTCCGCGCGGTCATGATCACACTGCGCCACTTTGGCCTCGGGCGTGAAGAGTTCGCGCCGCGCGCGTTGGTCGTGTCGTCGGAGGCGCTGTTCTCGGTCGCGCGAACCGTCTCCGCCCTCGTGTCCGGCTGGGTCCGCGTCGGGGTGTTCTACGATCCTGACGCCGCGCGCGAGTGGCTCATGAGCCGCATGTCGCCTGTGTCGTCCGACGCCTGGCGCGCCGCGCTCAGCCGAAGCGAAGCGTTCGACCTGTCCGAAACAGCCTGACCTGTCCGCGCGGCGTGCCGCGCCTGCAACATATCGTCCTGACTATCGTGCGGTGCCGACGATGCGTTCGATGTCGGCGATCCGTCGAGGCGCACGGCCCGACAACATCTCGGGGCCTGTCGGCGTCATCAGAAACGAATCCTCCACCCGCACTCCGACATAGCGATACCGGTCGATCAACGGTGTGAGCCTCTTCACGAGCGCCGGATTCGCCGACGACCTCGGGTACCGGTCGAGAGCGTCGGGCCGGATGTAGATCCCCGGCTCGATCACGAACGCTGCGCCAACCTCGAGCGCGCCGAGCGGATCGTGCACATCCATCCCGATGCCGTGCACCGGTCCGTGCGGAAACCACAAGTTGATCTCGGCGTCGCGCTCCGCGCCCGACGCCGCGGTGACGAAACCGAGCGTCTGAAGCCCATCGCCGACCACGTCCCGGACCGCCCGAACGATGTCTTCCACGCTCCCGCCCGGCCGGGCGGCGGCGATGCCGACCTCCTGGGCGCGAAGGACGATGTCGTAGATCGCGCGCTGGTCCGGCGTGAATCGTCCATTCACGGGATACGTCCGGGTGATGTCTCCCGTCAGCCCCTGGAAATTTCCTGCCGCATCCACGAGCAACAGGTCGCCATCCTGCATCTGCCTGCTGGACGAGAGGTAGTGAAGGATGGTCGCGTTCGGTCCACTGCCGACAATCGACGGATAGCCCCAGGAGAGGGCGCCGTTGCGCAGGTAGGTCGCCTCGATGGCAGACTCGACTTCGTACTCCCATCGGCCCGGACGAGCCGCCCGCATGCCTTCGACGTGTGCGTCGGCCGAGATCTCGACGCTTCGACGCAGCACCGACTGCTCGTACGGTGTCTTGATTTGTCGCTGCGTCGAGAGCGCGTCACCTCCGCTGAAACCCTTCAGCGACGGGTACTTCTTCTCGACCTCCCGCAGCCACTCAACTTCACGCGCCCGATCCGACGCATCGTCGTCATCGTCGTGCGAGCGGTCAAGCCGCGCGAGCACACCAACTCTCGCGGGAGCCGGGTCCTCCGAACCACCGAACAGCTTCGCCATGAAAGCATCGAACGCTTCCGTTCCACGCTGTGTGTGCACGTTGACGATTCCACTCCGCTCGGTGACTTCCGCCGCCGTCAGCGTGTGCCCGCTCCACAGCTCGCGAAGCGGATCGCCAAGACGTACGAAGAGATGTTCCTTCTGCGACTTCGCGCCCGGCACGAGCACGAGAATGGTGTCGGGCTGGCCGATCCCGGTGAGATAGAGAAGGTTGGTCTCCTGCCGGTACTCGTAATGGACGTCGTCCGAATACAGCCGCTGAGGCGCGCTCCACAGTACGAGAACGGCATCCGACCCGATGGTCGCCATTGTCTTCGCCCGCCGGGCTGCGAGGTCGGCCGTGTACGCCTGGACGCCACCGAACGGCGGAATCTGGCCGGCGATCGGAACGAGGGCCAGAGCGGCCATAGTCGTCGCAACAAAGGCGGTACGGAGCATGTCTGAATTCTAGCGCCCCGAAGCGATGGGCAGCTGGATCTCGAAGCGTGCGCCGCCGCCCTCGACGTTCGACGCCGTGACCGTGCCGCCGTGACGGGTCACGATGGCGCGAACGATCGACAGGCCGAGGCCGCTGCCATAGGAAGTATCCGTGCTCGCACGGGACTCATCGACCTTGTAGAAGCGGTCGAAGATCCTCGGCAGGTGTTCGGCAGAAATCCCGGGCCCTGTGTCTTCGACGGAGAGCACGAGGCGATCGCCACGTGCCTCCGCGCGAACCGTCACCGTTCCGCCGGGCGGCGTGTGACGAATCGCGTTGGCGACCAGGTTCTGCAGCGCCTGCTCGAGGCGGTTCGGGTCGCCTACGACGGTATCGTCGGCGGAAGCTTCCCGCTCGGTGTAGAGCGTCACACTTCTCTCACGGAGCCTGGGCTCGTGCCGGTTCCTGACGCGCTCGAGCAACTGGTCAATCGACACGTCCTCTTCGCGCCAGCTCCCGCCACCACCCTCGAGGCGTGCGAGCTCGAGCAGGTCGCCGACGATGTGTTCCAGCCGTTCCGTCTCGTCAGTGACGATGTTGAGATAGCGACGCCGGGTGTTCTCGGTGAGCGGCACCTCAGCCATGCTGAGCGTCTCGACGTAGCCCCGGATCGCCGCGAGCGGTGTGGACAGCTCGTGGGAGACGTCGGCGAGGAGCTGGCGTCTGGTGCGGTCCGAACGTTCGAGCGCCTGCGTCCGCTCTTCGAGCTCACTGGCCATCTCGTTGAAGCTGTGCGCCAGGAGTGACACCTCGTCGCCACCGGTCACCGGTGCCCGCACGCCCACCTCACCCGCGCCAATTGCGCGTGCGGCGTCCTGCAGCTCGCTCAAACGACGACGAGCCGGACGAAAGATCGCGAGCGCCGCGACCGTCGTGCCGACCGTCAGCAGACCAAAGGCGACGATGGCCAGTGTCGGTCCCAAGTCCTGCAAGGTCATCGACAGCGGTGGCGGCTCGACCGGGACGGCAACAATCCCGGCGACCGTGCCGTTCACGTTGATGAACGCGAACTCCACGGCCAGACCTCTCGGTCCTCCGGGCCCGCCCGATCGACCCGGACCGAACTCCGGCCGGTCGCCTCCGTCCGGACCGCGAAACCGGCCGCCCGCACGACGATCTGAATAAGGGTCGTCGAAGAGGCGCGATCGCGCGATACGGGCGAGCATGGGCGGCGGCGGAACCCGACGGCTCACGACGGCCCGACCGTCGGAAAGCACGACGGCAAAACCCCGCGACGCGCCCGAATAGCGCGAATTCACGAACGCATCGACGTCGAGCGTCGGCTGGTCGACGAGCCCCGCCGAGAGGTCCGTCGCAATGGTGCCCGCGAACTGTGCCGGGGTCCGATTCGGGAACAGGTCGTCCATCCGACCGGAAATCCAGAGGAACACCAGGATCTGCAGGACGAGCAGCGTGGCGACCAGCGCGACGAAACCGAGCGCGATCCGCCAGTAGATGCTCCGGTACCAGACGAGATCAGCCATCGGCGTACTTGTAGCCGGTGCCCCAGACCGTGAGAATCAACTTCGGATCGCGGGTGTCGGCTTCCAGTTTCTGGCGCAAGCGTTTGATCAACGTGTCCACGCTGCGCACGGTAACGTGCGTGTCGTTCGTCCACACCCGCTCGAGAAGCATCTCGCGCGTGAACACGATACCGACGTTCGACGCCAGCAGGTGCAGGACGTCGAACTCGTGGGGCGTCAACTCGATGACCTGGCCATTCAGGACCGCCTGGCGCCGCGAGCGATCGAGGCGCAACGGACCAGCCTCGACCACGCCAGAGGTCGGACCTGAACGAAATGCACGTGACGCGCGCGGCCGCCGAAGGAGCGCCCGAGCGCGGGCCACGAGCTCGCGGATCCCAAATGGCTTGGTCAGGTAGTCGTCCGCGCCGCTCTCGAGACCAAGAACCTTGTCCGACTCCTCACGACGTGCGGTCAACATCAAAATCGGAACGTCGGCATTGAGCGGATGGCGCCGAATCGCGCGACAGACAGCCACGCCGTCGACTTTGGGCAGCATCAGATCGAGGACGACGAGGTCGAAAGGTTCGGCCTCGATGCGCCGGATCGCTTCGTCGCCCGCGGCGGCCTCCGTAATGGCCAATCCCTCGAGGCCGAGATGAAGAACCACCAGTTCGCGAATGTTCGGTTCGTCCTCAACGACGAGAGCTCGACGCCCGACGGCACTAGCGCTCCTCGGTTCCGGAGACTCCGGGTGATCAATCACATCAGACATCTCTGTACTCTCGTAGATATCTACTATTGGTAGGTCACGACGAGAGGCCAATGTGTGACAAATGCGTGGCACGGCGATGAAGAGACCATGACGACCCCGTAGTTCGGGAACCGTTTCAGGGTCACCTGCCGTATCCTCTCCGTGTAACAACGATGTTACAGGAGACTGCAACCCGAGAGACTCGCCCGGCGGCCCGGGAATTGAAGTTCATGGTCCCCCTCGCTACCGCCGACCACGTAATGGCTTGGTCGCGCGCCCGGCTGTCAGCGGACCCCCACGGCTCCGGCCCGTTCGGCGACGAATACTGCACGACCAGCCTGTACTTCGATACGGACGCACTCGACGTCTACCATCGAAAGGGGTCGTTCGGCCGGAGTAAATACCGGATTCGGCGATACGACACCGCGCCGGTTGCATTCCTCGAGCGGAAGCTCCGGACAAAGGACGTCCTGACGAAGCGGCGAACGCCGGTCGATCTCAACCTGCTGCAGCGGCTTGACGCAGCCGATGGGGATTCAGCGTCGTGGAGTGGCCTGTGGTTCCAGCAGCGCGTCGAGGCGCGCCGGCTGCAGCCGACGTGCCAGATCACATATCAACGTGCCGCCCGGATCGTCACGACGTTCGATGGGCCCGGGCGTTTGACGGTCGATCGCGCCCTCGTCGCGCGGCGCGCTCGCGGGGCGGAGTTTTTGCCGGAAGCCGGGGACGGCACGGCCGTCCTCAACGGCGACGCCATCGTGGAAATCAAGTTCCTCGGTCAGCCTCCTACGATGTTCCGGGAGCTCGTCGAGACGTTCGCGCTCGAGCCTTTCACGATTTCGAAATACCGGCTGTCCATCGAGGCCCTGGCACGCGCAAGCCATTCTCCGGCCGCTCGGCCGGCCGCCGCGAAGGCGTCGGACATCATCGATGCCTGAGCTGTTCGTCTCGGCTATCTCGGCCGGCCCCGCGTTGTCGTGGGCGCACGTGCTCGTTCGATTGGCCGCGGCCCTGGTGCTCGGCCGTGTGGTCGCGTCCGTATACAACCAAACGAGACTGCCGACGGAACGGACGCCCTCGTTTCCTGCGACGCTCGTGCTGCTTTCGGTGCTGATCGCGATGGTCACGCAAGTCATCGGTGACAACGTCGCGCGCGCGTTCAGCCTGGTGGGCGCGCTGTCGATCGTGAGATTCCGAACGGTCGTCCGCGATACCCAGGACACGGCGTTCGTGATCTTCGCCGTGGTGGTTGGCATGGCGGTGGGCGGGAACAACCTGCCAGTCGCCATCACAGGGCTCGTCGTCGTCGGCGCCGCGGCGTTCTGGATGAACCACCGGGGTCAGGCCGGACCCGTCGCCGAGATGTATGAGTTGCGCGTCCGAGCCGGGCTCGGGCGCGATCTCGACAGCCTGATCGGACCGGCCCTTGGTGCGCATGTGATCGAGCATCGCCTGGCGTCGCTCGCCACGGCCCGGCAGGGTATGTCACTCGAGGCGTCGTATCGCGTCCGGCTTCGCGGCGAGGCCTCCGCCGGGGAACTGGTGAAAGCGCTGAACCGGATCGAGGGTGTGCAATCGGTCGAGCTCACTTCGGCGTCCGAAGCGAACGACGCGATCTGAATAACGTGCGGGGTTCTCCGAACCCGCAGAATGGATATCGCAATGGCCACGATCTCTCACGTTGCCGGCGCGGCGTTCCTCGCACTCGCGGCCGCGGTCCAGATCTCAGGTGGGACGGCGATTGGCGGCGTCAGCGCGTCCGCGCAGGACTTTCCCGGGGACGGCCCAGCGCGCGGCGGCGGATTTGGCGGACGGTTCGGCGGCGTGCGCCCGCCGCTCGAGCTCGTCGAGAAGTTCGACGCGGACAAGAACAAGCGTCTGAATTCCGAAGAACGGCATGCCGCACTGGAGTACGTGCGGACTCAGGGCGCGGGAATGCGCGGCCGTGGCAGGCGCGGCGGTTTCGGCCCGCAGTTGGGCCCCGCCGAGCCCGGCGCGCGCGTCTCCCGGTCGGATGTGAAGGCTGTTCCAGCGACGGTGCCGTTCTACGACCAGTCGACGCTGCGTACGGTGTTCATCGACTTTGTGGACACCGACTGGGAAGACCAGATGGAGGCGTTCAAGGAAACCGATGTCGAAGTGCCAGGCACGCTCACGATTGACGGCCGGAGCTATCCGGACGTCGACGTCTCGTTCCGCGGGGCCTCGTCGTTCATGATGGTGCCCGCGGGACGGAAACGATCGCTGAACGTCACGCTGGACAACGTGCGGGGCGATCAGAATATCCACGGTTACAACTCGTTGAACCTGCTCAACTCACACACCGACCCGACGTTTCTGCGGTCCGTGCTCTATCTGCAGGCCGCGCGCGACTACCTGCCGGCGGCGAAGGCCAACTGGGTGCGCGTCGTGATCAACGGCGAGAACTGGGGCGTCTACGAGAACATCCAACAGGTCGACAAACCGTTCCTCGCGGAATGGTACGCGACGAGGAACGGTACGCGCTGGAAGGTGCCGGGCAGCCCGAACGGGCGGGGCGGACTCGAGTACCTCGGACCGAACGCTGATCCGTACAAGCAGATCTACGAAATCAAGGGCACCGACAATCCGAAGGCGTGGGCCGCGCTCGTCGAACTGACGCGCGTGCTGAATCAGACGCCGCCCGAGTCTCTCGAGCAGGCGCTCGCGCCGATCCTGGACGTCGACAACGTCCTCCGTTTCCTCGCCATCGAAACGGTGTTCGTGAACAACGATGGCTACTGGGTGCGTGCCAGCGACTACAACATCTACCTCGATACGACGGGCCGGTTCCGGCTGATCCCGCATGACACGAACGAGACTTTCCCCACGCGTCCCGAGGGCGGTGGCCGCGGCTTCGGGCGGGGCGGCGACGCGACGCTGGATCCGCTGACCGGCATCAACGACGCGGCCAAGCCGCTGCGGTCGAAGCTTCTCGCCGTGCCGGCGTTTCGGGCGCGCTACCTCGCGTATGTGAAGGAGATCGCGGGCAAGTGGCTCGACTGGAACACTCTGGAGCCGATTGTGGTGCGCTCGCAGGCGCTCATTGGGGCCGAGGTCAAGGTGGACACGAAGCGGCTCGACGATTTCATGGCGTTCCAGCGCGGTGCTGCGGATCTGAAGGGCTTTGCCGATGCGCGGCGGGAGTTCCTGCTGAGCTCGTCCGGCCGGTAGCGGCGCCGTACAAGAGAAAAGGCCGGGTTCGCGTCGTGCGAACCCGGCCCTGAGAAAAATCCCGGCAGTGACCTACTCTCCCACACAGTTACCCATGCAGTACCATCGGCGGTAGCAGGCTTAACTTCCGTGTTCGGAATGGGAACGGGTGTGACCCTGCTCCTATAACCACCGGGAAACCGAATTTTAAGGTGTGGCGGCGGAACATACGCCCGCCGGCACCTGCGAGTCGTCGCACTTGCGCGCGCCGAACCCGCAATCCGAAGACTCCGTGTTTCCTCAGCCTCTAGGAAACCTGGAGCCTTTCGACAACTAAATACCCTGCAAACGGTAGTTTCTCGTCACCACCCACACGACGTTTGTTCAGTGTGGTGTTGCTGGTTTGCATGTTCCAGCAGAAAGAAATCAATGATCAAGCCTCACGGCAGATTAGTATCGGTAAGCTTCACACCTCGCGGCGTGTCCACATCCGACCTATCAACCTGGTCATCTTCCAGGTGCCTTTAGGGATCTTGCGATCCAGGGACATCTCATCTCGTGGAGGGTTTCACGCTTAGATGCTTTCAGCGTTTCTCCCGTCCGCACGTAGCTACCGAGCACTGCCGTTGGCACGACAACTCGTACACTAGAGGTGCGTTCAAC
>Ga0190274_10002972_pt1 | contig 10060 bp, 7 predicted proteins | sample Popmic531T_FD_133002 | JGI IMG/M metagenome (GOLD analysis project Ga0190274, IMG submission 133002) | Populus adjacent soil microbial communities from riparian zone of Yellowstone River, Montana, USA - 531 T | ecosystem: Environmental > Terrestrial > Soil > Riparian zone | place: USA: Montana...
AAGATCAGGTCCAGGTCCAAAATCGGGTAACCTACAAGTTGTCCGGGACCATGAAAAGTGATGTCCCCTCCCCGATTGATCTTATAGAACTCGATCTGATAGTCAGAAAGCTCTTGTTCGTTGATCCTTAGATTTTCCTCTGAACCACTCTTCCCAAGGGTAAAAACGGGAGGATGTTCACATAAAAGGAGGTAATGTTCCTGGGGTTTTGGGTAACCTGCTCTTTTGTTCTCAATCAGCTCCTTGTGAATCTTTGTCTGCAAGTCCCATGCTTCCTTGTAAGGAATCAATCCAATATCCAAAACCTTGAGGATCCCACTCGGAACAGTCATAGTGCAAAGTTAAACTTTAGGCTAAACGATAGTATGGAGCCATTTCGTTCAATGGATCTTATATGATAAAAAATTAAGTCATAACTTTAGCGGGCCAACCACTCCTTTAAGAGTCATTTCTCCTCTGAATTTTTTTGAATCAATTCGCTTATGACATACTATCGTTACACCTTATCCTTATTCCTCCTCAGCCTGTGCACTTTCATCAGTGCCCAAACAGCGCCCAATTTCACTGTGACCGATTCATGGGGCACCACTCACCGGCTCTATGAAGATTACCTCGACCAGGGCAAAACAGTTTTAATCAAGATATTTTATGCTGCATGTCCGCCCTGCAATGCCATCGCACCATACCTCGAACCCTTATACCAGGAATGGGACGCAGGACAAGGGGATGTGCAGTTTATTGAATTGAGCATTTTGCAAACGGACACGGATGCGAAAGTGAATATTTATAAAAACAATCATCACACCACCTATCCTGCTGCAGGTGGAGAAGGTGGAAGTGTTTCTGCTTCCTTACCATACAAATCAGGCCAATTTGGACCTTATACAGGCACGCCAACTTTTATCGTGATTGCCCCTGATGGAACACTTGAATTTGATATAGATGGTGGAAATATTCCTGCAACCATTGACGCTCTTGATGCCGCAATCGCTGCAACAGGAGCTGAGAAAAATACCACTGCCACGAAAGAACCAAAAAAAGTATTGCCGCTCACTTTAAATTGCAATGTCGTAACAGACAGGCTTGATCTGGAATATTCAGGAGAATCTACTCAACTGAATACTACTTTAATAAATCTCCTTGGCCAGGTTTATACGAGTGCCAGGTTTCCAATGGATCAAAATACTACACAGGGAATAAATATATCAGGACTTAACAATGGATTTTGGGTTCTGCGTGTCCAGGATATGAAATCAAATATCATGGCATCTTATTTGTTCCTGAAACAATGAGACGAAACGTTGTCTCCTGACTTTCATTTAAAATCTACTTTATGAGAATTCCTATACTATTTATTGGATTACTCCTTATTAGTCTTACTTCTCATGCTCAACCGGCGCCTGATTTTACGGTCACTGACTCTCATGGACAGGTTCATCATCTGTATGCTGACTACCTGAACCAGGGAAAAACAGTACTTCTAGAAGTTTTTTTTACTACTTGTCCCCCATGCAATTCCATAGCTCCGTTGATTGAACCTTTCTACCAGGAATGGGGAGGGGGTAATAACGATGTTGAATTCTTTGAGTTATCAGATAAAAGTTTTGATACAGATGCACTGGTCAATAATTTTCAAACTCTCTATAGTGAAACATTCGTCGGTGTAGGAAAAGATGGTGGTAGTTTAACCGCAGTCATTCCATATAAGAATGGAACTTATGGGCCTTGGTTTGGTACACCATGCTTCGTGGTTATTGCTCCTGATGGTACAGTTCAATATGATGTTAGTGGAAATTCAAACCAAGCAACAATCGATGCAATTGATGCTGCATTGTCAGCCACAGGTGCAGAAAAACCCGGACAATCTATCCCAACAGCACCCGATTTCAATGTAACAGATATTGAAGGACAATCACATCGTCTTTATGCCAATTATTTGAACAACGGTAAAACAGTACTACTCGAAATTTTCAATACAACTTGTTCGCCGTGTAATTCTATTTCTCCTTTACTACAGTCTCTATACCAGGATTGGGGTGTTGGCAATCATGATGTGGAGTTTATTGAATTGTCAGACAAGAATACAGATACAGATGATCTTGTTGCAGCGTACAGGGAAAGTCATGGTGAAACTTTTGTAGGTATAAGTAAAGATGGAGGAAGTCTTGCGGCAGTTGTTCCTTATAAAGATGGAACATTCGGTCCTCCGGATGATAATCCTGTTTTCGTTGTCATCGCTCCTGATGGAACTGTTAATTATAATGTTCACGGTGCAAATGATGCAGCCACGATTGCAGCGTTAGCAACTGCGTTAGCAGCGACAGGTGCAGAAAATCCACCGCCTCCTTCCAACCTTGCACCGGATTTTACTGTCACTGACTCTCATGGACAATTACATCATTTATATTCTGATTATTTGAACCAGGGTAAATCCGTATTACTGGAAGTTTTTTATACAACATGTCCGCCATGCAACTCAATCGCTCCATTGATGGAACCTTTTTACCAGGAATGGGGAGCCGGTGATTATGATGTAGAATTTTTTGAATTATCGGACAAAAATTTTGATACGGATGCGCTTGTCAATGCATACCAGGCTTCATACGATGAGACATTTATTGCTGCCGGAAAAGATGGTGGAAGTTTGACTGCGGTGGCTCCGTATAAAAACGGCCAATATGGACCGTGGTACGGCACTCCTACTTATATAGTCATTGCTCCGGACGGAACATTTCAATATGATGTTGACGGACCAAACAATGCGGCTATCATCTCTGCATTGGATGAAGCATTGTTAGCTACCGGCGCTCAAAAACCAGTTGGTGAAACTCCGGATACCATTTCAGGGAATGTTCAATTTGTCACGGGCACTGCAGGCGTAGGAAATGCGCATGTACGCATTACAGATTCGAATGGAAATATCATCGTGGAAGATATTACCGATGCAAGTGGAAATTTTGATCTTGAATTTTTAATGAGTGAAGTCCAACCGGATTGGAAAGTTGAAGCAGTAAAGGATGGAGCTTTATTGAATGGGGTAAATACTTTTGATCTTATAAGAATTCAAAAACACTTACTCTTCCTGGAAACAATCGAAAATCCGTTTTTGAAACTTGCATCGGATGCAAACAATTCGGTATCAGTAACTAGCATTGACATCCTGGTTATCCTTAAACTTCTGTTAGGACGGGACGATCATTTCCCTGATAATCGAACGTGGATAGTATTACCTGCGGATACCTTCGGGCCACCGGCTCAACCTGCACCACTCCTGGTTTCTGACATCCTGAGTGGAGCCAGGTTACCCAATTTTATCGGTGTGAAAAAAGGTGATGCGAATGGCACTGCAAATCCGAACAATTAAATCAGTTCAGCTTTGCTGCCCAACCTTGTATAGCTGAATTGATCTCTGCTTTATTTTCTTCGTAGAAATTGTCTTGTTCATCCGCAAGACCTGTTTCCGCGCATTTGGTCCCACTGGCTACGGCAGAAGTCATGTCTCCTTTTTTGGCTTCAACCTTGGCGCGGATATACCAATTCCAGCTATGGTCTTTCCGGTCAGTTGATTTCTTTGCCCAATCAAGGGCCTGATCGAGATTACTATCGGCATCCAGTAAGAACTGTGCACCCTGGGCATAGACGGCCCATTTTTTATCCTCGGGCGCGGCATCCAAAGCTTCCATGATATTGCCGATGGCTTCTTCCATGGCATCCGTTTTGAAACGCATGTAGAGACGCATTTTTTCCCATGATAATTTGACATAGCCCATGTCCATTTTCATATCATGGATACTATAAGTCAACCTTTCCTGCATGCCTTCATTCATTTTTGGCTGAACGGTGAACCTCAGCACATCATCATCTTCGCTGTATTCATACGCACCCCATTGATCAAGTTTTTTACTGAAGATGCAGGTCCATTCGGTTTCACCCGGGATAAAAAACAGTGAATATTTCCCGGCCTTGAGATTTTGACCTTCAATGTTGACATCAGTACTGAATTCGATCGTTGTAGCCTCATTTGCTCCACCTCTCCAGACCTTTTCATATGGCACCAAGCCTCCCCATATCACTCTTTCTTTAACTGCGGGCGCGCCGTAAGTAACTTCGACTTTTGTCAGCCCGATCGTATAGGACACAGAAGCTGCAGGACTTAAACGAGGTAGTTCAATATCCTGGGCCCTGACAAAGTTGATTGTACTCAGGACAAAGCAACAAAAGACAAAAAATGACTTTTTCATTTACAACTTGATTTATATAAGGGGAAATATAGAATACAATCCAATGATTAATATGAATCCATCCTGCAGGAGATACTTCAATACCGCTCTGCTCCCGAAACTCCTATATGCGGTTAATTATTACTAAAAACGTCGACACCCTTCATTTGGTATACAACCAATCCCTCCCTTTTGAAATTATTAACGACTTAAGGTGTGTGGCATTAAACCCTCGGCGAACTAAAATGGATGGCCAGAAAAACCATAGCCATTTTCATCGCCACGCTTATGTCATCGGGAAGATTGTCTTCAATCACCCATTCCCTCGGATCTCCTTCCCAATACATATACACTTTGAACAGGTTTTTATCCCTGCTATCGATAAGCCATTCATCGCGCTGGTTGGTATACTTTGTACCCCAATTATACTGGTTCTTACCATCGCTTAATTTCCATTGGATGAATTCTCCCGGCCAGGTTGTTTTAGCATTGACGATGGCATCACCGCAACGGATCTCCCAAAGGTTGGGATCATCTTTCCATTTTTGTTCGATGGAAGCTGAAACATTTCCTAATTGGATATCCCAAACTGTCCAGTCATTCTGAAAAACCCATCGCATCCTGATTTCTCCCTCTACATCTTCATCATCCGTAGCAATAATCCATTCTCTGAATGAGTCGTCAAAACGAGTACCAACACCGATCATATGTTGGGCCCTGATGCCATTCGAAAGAAAGATCATAACGATGATCAGCAAACATGATTTACCTATGTTTCTTATCCGCGTTGGAAAAAATATTCTTAGGCTCATCCGTATATGAACTTAGAAAGGGAGATCATCATAAGAGGATCCCTCGTCTCCGTTTGCAGCAGGAGCAGTGGATGGAAAATTACCACCCGATGGTTTTGGTTTTGATTCAGCACCCGCAGCTTCTACACGCCAGGCTTGCAGATTAGTGAAATATTTTCCCTGCCATTCGCGTCCTCTCAAATCGAAATAAACTTTGAGGTTGCTACCTTCTTCAAACTGATCGATGATCTCGCATCGATCCTGCACCAATTGAAATTTGACGTGTTGGGGGTATTGTGATTCCACAAGGATGACAAATTCCCTTGTTTGAAATGTGCCTGATTTCTGCTCCATATCAAATTTCTTATGGAGCTTACCTTCTACTTCGTACGACATGTTTTATTCTTTTATAAATGATTAATATGCTTTTGCAAAGAGAACTCTGCCTTCTGATTTTTTACCGGTCATGATACATTTACCTTCCTCTTCTTTTCGGTCCAATGGGATGCAACGTATTGTAGCTTTAGTCATATCCTTGATTTTCAGTTCAGTCTCCGTTGTACCATCCCAATGTGCAGAAACGAATCCGCCTTTTTGATCAATGGTTTCGGCAAAGGTGGTAAAATCATCCACCTCCCTGGTGTTCTCTTGCCTGAATCTCAATGAACGTAATAATAGATTTTCCTGGATTTGGTTCAGCAGCACCTCTACATAATTACCCAGGCCTTCCAATGGGACAAACTCTTTTTCCCTTGTATCACGCCTCGCCACTTCGGCCTGGTTTTTTTCAAGATCCCGCTGGCCTATCGCAACACGAACAGGTACGCCTTTCATTTCATATTCGGCATACTTAAATCCGGGCCTTGATTTTTCATCGGTATCGTATTTTACTGAAATGCCTTTGCTTTTCAATTCTTTCAGAAGCTTTTCTGCTACATCATTAATAGCTGCTTCAGGTTTTGGTACCGGAATAATAACGACCTGAAGCGGAGCTAATTTTGGAGGCAACACTAATCCTTCATCATCACTATGCGTCATGATCAATCCACCTACCATTCGGGTAGAAACGCCCCATGAAGTAGCCCAAACAAATTCCTTCTGATTGTTTTCATTCAAAAATGTAACATCAAAAGCCCTGGCAAAATTCTGTCCAAGGAAATGAGATGTACCGGCCTGGAGGGAACGGCCATCCTGCATCAATGCTTCTATCGTATACGTATCTTCCGCGCCTGCAAATCGTTCGTTGATGGTCTTGACCCCTTTAACAACCGGCATGGCCATATAAGACTCCGCAAAATCTGCATAGATATCATGAATGGACAAAGCTTCAGCTATCGCTTCTTCTCTTGTAGCATGAGCTGTGTGTCCTTCCTGCCACAAAAATTCCGTAGTTCTAAGGAAAGGCCTTGTGCGCATTTCCCATCGCACCACATTTGCCCATTGATTGATCAATAAAGGAAGATCACGATAGGATTGAATCCAGTCCTTATAGGTGCTCCAGATGATGGTTTCAGAAGTTGGCCTTACAATAAGCTCTTCTTCCAGTTTGGCATCGGGATCAACGATGAGCCCATTACCGTTTGGATCAGCTTTGAGCCGGTGATGTGTCACCACAGCACATTCCTTTGCAAAACCCTCTACATGTTGGGCTTCCCTGCTCAGAAAACTTTTGGGAATGAAGAGTGGAAAGTAAGCATTGACGTGCCCGGTATCTTTAAACTTCTGATCGAGGATCGACACCATTTTTTCCCAGATCGCATACCCATGAGGTTTGATGACCATGCAACCTCTGACTGCAGAATTGTCTGCAAGACCTGCTTTCTTCACAATATCCAGGTACCATTGGGAATAATCCTGTGACCGGGGGGTAATTTCTTTAGCCATATTTTCTAATATACCAGTTGCCTGGAGACTCGCTTTGTTAAATTCTTTTTAAAAGTTATATCGCTGAAACTTATACTCTTATGCTGGCGTCATAGCTATCGGAATCGTCCCTTAAAGAAGTGGAAAGATGAATTCAACTATTTAACAACGCGGTGACAGGAATTTAAGCTCTTGTTAACTACATCGACGGGGTAAAAGTAATACTTTAGCAGTGGATGTTGAGAGTTTCCTGCCTACAGGCATCAATTGAAAATAAACCATGAATTTACACCCATTAAAAATTTATCTGATCACTCTCGTAATCGCTTGCGTGGTCCCTGCAGCTTATGCTCAATTTGATGATGTCTATTATAATCCGGACAATTATGTACCGAGGAGAAACGCCGGTACGACTAACTATCCATCCGGAAATGCATCGTATATCAACAATGATGCGAATGCTTCCTATTATGATGATTATGATTTCTACTACTCTTCGAGGATCAAACGGTTTTATCAACCTTCGTTTGGTTCAGGATTTGGTTTTTATGATCCGTATTTTGTAGATGCGCATTATTATGATTCTTATTACTCCCAATCAGATTACTATCCGGGGGCAAGCATTTATTACAGTTATGGAAGCAGTGGATGTGGGGGGAATTCAAGTTATTACCCTTCTCACCATTGGGGCAGCTCACCACATATTCAATCTATCGGGGACAATATCTGGTTTGCTTCATCTTCCAATCATTGGGGAATTTCCGATGGATGTGAGTCTTATTCGGATTACTACAATAATTACTTCAATATGGGCCCATCGCCTGTAACTAATTATTACGGCATTACGAATGTTCACATTGTCAATATCAACAATACCAGCGGACGTGGCACTTATTATGGACCAAGAATTGTCGGTACTTCAGGTACATCACCACGAGGTCCACTTTTCAATCACCAACCTGTACAACCTGTATATGCATCAAACAGCGCTGATCTGACCCAGAACAATGGTACTCCGAAAGAAACGGGTCCTGCATTAAATCCTATAAGATCGAATACACCTACATCCGTTCAACCGGGTATAGCTTTAGCTCCCGAAGTTGCTTCGTTAGGTGATGCCGAAAATCCTAAAGGTGTAGGGAAGGAAATTCCTATTGATGTAGAATTAAATAAAAATGAAAGGCGTCCTGGTTCCAACAGACCAGTCTTCAAACCTGAAACAGAGAGATTCAATCCTTCAACATCAAATAGCAACACATCGGATCATCCAACAGCAGATCGTCCTGATTCTGGTCCATCAACACCAACTTCAGGAAAAGGCTCACCCAGGACAACACCAGATCATTCCGGTATTAGTTCTGAGAAAGGATCAAACAGGCCTTCTTTCCAACCATCTCCAGGTGAAGTGGTTGAAAGACCTCGCTATACGCCGCCACAACGCAGCCACGAGCCTTCCAGATCACAAGGTGCTGATGACAGCAGAAATACTGACAAGCCAAATTATTCCAAGCCTCTTGAAAGAATCTTTGATTCCGGTAGTAGAAGCAATGATTCCGGCAGAAGCAATGACAAACCAAGTTATTCTCCTCCATCGAGAGATAATTCATCAGGAGGATCAAGTCGGTCATCAGATTCAGGGAGGAGCAGCTCGCCCTCCTCTTCATCCGGTAGTAGCAGTAGTCCACGCGGCAGGGGTTGATTACAACTTGTCGAATTAAGATACTATTGAATTTCACCGCACATCAAGTCACATTGAAAGTGTAGTACACAAATTCATCTCACCATGAATCGCATATTCATATTATTCACATTCATTTTTTCTTCTTTTTCAATTTTGCTTCATAGTCAAACTGCAACCGAAGCATACCGTCTGTCCATTTCAAATCCCACAGGAACAGCACGTAATCTGGGAGTTGGAAATAGCATGTTTGCGATAGGCCCTGACTTTTCGGCGATAGGGTCAAATCCGGCAGGTATAGGAGGTTTTGGAAGGAGTGAATTTCTTTTCACCGGAAGCCTTTTAACGAGCAATCAAACCTCCGCTTTAACCGCAGACAGATCTGATGAGACTAAAGATAATTTTGGCAACTTCACTTTCCCCAATATTGGTTTTGTGTTGTTTAACAGGCCTCAAAATTCAAAATGGAATTCATCGAATTGGGCTATCGGTTTGAACAGAATGGCTAATTATCATCGTGAAATACAATATGCCGGCAATACAATAGGCTCCATGACAGATTCATGGAAAGAAAATGCAATCGGTACAGTACCAGCTGATCTCAATGGTTTTGAAGAAGGTCTTGCTTATAGTTCAGGTGGTATCTATGATTTCGAAGAAGATAATATATACGAGACCGATTACAGCATGAGCCCACAATATGCATTAAGGAAACAGGAAGTAGTATTATCTGAAGGAGGCAAATCAGAACTCTTCCTGGGGTATGGCGCTGACTATGATCAAAAGATCTTATTTGGATTTACGGTGGGCATGCCTTTTGTCAACTTTACTCAGAACAGGATCTATGAAGAAACAGATGGTCCGGATGATGGTGTCCCTTATTTTAATTCGCTTGGATATAACAGCTTTGTGAATACAACAGGGTATGGTTGGAATGGAAAGCTTGGCGTCACCTACAGGCTTACAAAAAAGATTAACGTCGCTATTGCAGTTCACACTCCAACCAAACTCTTCTTAACTGACAATTACAATACTTCAGTTACTTATAATTATACTGACAATGCTCACGATGGTCCGATCACTTCTGAGTCTCCGTATGGAAGTTTTCAGTACGCATTGAGAACACCATGGAGTGGAATGGCCGGATTAGGAGTTGTAATCAGAACATCAGGGTTTTTTGGAGCAAGCGTGAAATTGACGAACTACTCCTACATGAAGTATGATTATAGTGTTAGGGGAAATGGTAATTCCTATGATGCCATCGAACGTCAAGTCAATGATGATATCAAACAAAATTATGCGGCAGCACTCCAACTCAACCTGGGAGGTGAATATGTCCTCGATCAATTTCGTGTAAGAGGTGGTGCATCATTTGTTCAATCTCCTTACAGTGATGATGGTGGTTTCGATCCATCGTTTCATGCCGGGGTCGGATACAGGCAAGAATCGTACTACGTTGATTTAGGCTATGCGTGGACGCAACAGGAAGACGGATATCAACCTTATGT